>Ga0247739_10000368_pt1 | contig 15932 bp, 16 predicted proteins | sample UWRJL058202B2_FD_180943 | JGI IMG/M metagenome (GOLD analysis project Ga0247739, IMG submission 180943) | Plant litter microbial communities from Arlington Agricultural Research Station in Wisconsin, United States - UWRJ-L058-202B-2 | ecosystem: Environmental > Terrestrial > Plant litter >...
CACGGTTTTAGGCACCCGGGTTATCAGGGTTGCGGGTGGCAAAACCGAAGCTTCCATTTACCCGAATCCAGCTAATCATTCCCTGAGCATCAAGCAGTCTACATTCACAGGAAAACCCATCATTGTTCGACTGATAGGTGTGGACGGCAAGCAAGTTTTCAGTCAGCAACTAACACCCATTAGCGAGCAGTTTACCATTGATTTACCATCCATTGCCAAAGGCCAATATATGTTACAAATAAGTGCCAGTGGGGTAGCAGAGCACCATAAGGTTTTTATTAAATAAGTAGTTGGTTATTGCGCTCCCCTATGTAAATATTTACAGTGGGATATGAAGCTACTAAGTGATGCCCGCACGGTATCAGGGTTGCCAACCTTCCTGCAGAGGAAATGACCGCACCAAGAAAGGTTGCCAACTGGATAGGTAGAATGTATCCTTTCCATCTCGCATAAGCCAGCACTTACTTTAAGCATCAGCCTCATATTTGTGTCTTGTTATTGGCGTGAACATGATAATTTTATTGTTCAAAATACCAAGCCATGAACGCACCTAGTCGCACAACGTTTTTTGCTCCCGAGCTGTACATCGATAACGGTGTAACCGACATCTCATTTTACGAAAAAGCCTTTGGCGCCATTGAACAGTTGAGCTTCACCAACGACGATGGCAGCATCCATGTACTGGAACTTTCCATTGACGGAGCCATATTTCATATACACGAAACCACCGCCAAATCGTATTTTTTTTCACCCAATAAACACAATGGCGGTACGGTCTGCATCGGCCTGTTTGTGGCGGATGTAGACGGAGTAATCAGCAAAGCCATCCAAGCAGGTGCCACTGAAATTGATCCTGCACAAGACTATGAATACGGTTATCGGCAAGGAACCATCAAAGACCCATTTGGACATTATTGGCAGATACAGAAAAAGATATAGATTTTATAATACATGTGAATTATTACATACAAGGCAGTCGTGAAAATTTGTATTAAGTTATTCTGACTCTTTTATATGGAGTGATTTGCCTTATTGAATACGCATTGAACCCGCTTCCATCGCCACAACCTATTCTGTCTTGGCCTTCTGCTGCACCATTTCCGTAAAGCTTTTTGCAGCATTGGTAAAGTCGGAGGGTATCAATACAATTGTGGTGGTATTGTTATCGATGCCAATTTCAGAAAGCATTTGCATGCGGCGCAACTCAAGCGCAATGGGGCTGCGTTCCATTTCTTTGGCTCCTTGTGTTAGTTTTATAGAGGCTTCCAATTCCGCTTCGGCCTTTACGATCCTTGCTCGCTTTTCTCTAATGGCTTCTGCTTCCCTCGCCATGGCCCGCTGCATCGCTTCGGGTATTTCCACATCTTTCATTTCTACCATTTCTATTTTAATGCCCCAAGGTTCAGTGGTGGTATCCACTATCTTTTGTAGTGTGCCATTAATTTGTTCCCTTTCTCGCAGCACTTCATCCAGCGAATGTTGGCCGATGATATTTCGCAATGCCGTAACCGAAAACTGGTAAACGGCTTTGTTATAATCCGCCACTTTTATAATTACATCTGCCGGGTTTATTACCTTGAACCAAAGCACCGCATTTACTTTGATGGTTACACTGTCTTTGGTAATGGTTTCCTGCTGTTCCAAAGTCACGGTTTTGGTGCGCATATCCACCGTTCTTCTGCGGTCTATGAATGGGATGATCCAGTACAGACCTGGGCCTTTGGTGCCATTGAACCTTCCTAAACGGAATATAATGGCCCGTTCATATTCTTGCGCAATACAAAGGCCCAAAACTAGCAGCAATACAATCACTGCGATAATAATAACTAGGGGAATGTTCATATAAATATTTAAATGAATGAGCGTGTGGCTTATCGCCAATCAAATATAAACGAGGAAGGGCATGCTCTTTTCAATTATTATTGGAAGCATCCATGTTTGCTAGGGTTGAAAGGTAAAAAAGCCTGATCAAACCTTTGTAGTCATAGCTTTTGAATAGTACTGATTGGTGGTTCACCTATCGCACATGTACTCGGATATCCTTTACGAGACAACGAATGTTGCAGAAATCTCGAACGGCATTTTTAAAAGGCTTTCCATATTGCAGCTATGTATTTAAATTGTTATGTATCACTACAAAGATTAACTACCTGCCTTAACCCCATAACGAACGGACGCAGTGTAATTACACAGCCCAAATCCTATTAAAATAACAACAAACCATAAAGATGATATGCTGTAAATAATCAAAAATAAAAATATCGAGAAGCTTTCACCTTCAATCTTTAATGTAATTGACGCAATTGCTTTCACCAAAACAATTGGACATGTTATAATGCTAACTTGATAAGAATAAGCCACTAGGAGAGGTGGGGTTTATTTGGCGTTGCGGGGGATAACGCTAATCTTTGTGTTATCTGCTATTTTGCTAGACCACCTCACTGACGTGAAATAATTAAGATGATTTATTTAATATTTGGACTTATTGCAGTTGTACTTACTTCATACTTCTTGTTTTTCCGATACAAGAAAAATACTAAGCCTGTAAAAAACGGGTATACTAGCGGCAAGCATGACGATACAGATTTTCCGCCGAAACCAAAATGGAAACCAAACTTACCTGTTGACATAGAATTAATTTATGAAAAAGCGAAATACTACACAGGCAACAAATTACAATTTGCAGTTTTTCAAAATGGTACTGTAACGTTTTTCTCAACCAAGGTTGATAATATAGCGGATAGTGCAAAGACTGCATTAGACAAGATTTACCATTTTCACCCTGACTTTAAACTTATGACAATGGACGACGGAAATTATTTAATTGGAATATAGTCAGCCAGCTTTTACAATTGTTTTCAAAGACGAAATAGAAAATCACTGGGATTATATTGACAAGAACCACTTAGATGGAATTTGTAAAGCAGAAGTTTTAATAAATGCCCAAGGACAACACAATGTTTTTGACGGCGGAGGAAAAATCTGCCTGTTTGGACGAGCAAAAATGTTTATGGACGCACAAGACCCAAAAGTCAGCAAGACATTTGACCCGACCCAACAATAAAAACAGCAGGCAACACGGATTTGGCGCAAATATGCCTTAAGATTAGGTGCCGAGTAATTAGTTATATATTTGGTTTAGGCTAAAGGCTAGGCTGAGGTAACACGGAATGCCACATCTGTACCAAACTTTAAATCGTAAACTGAAACCAACCTACCATTATAATCATGTATTGGATTTTGACAGAAAGAGAATTGACCAATGAAGAATTTGAAGCAGCTATGAAAGTCCTTTTTCCGAATTTAAGTTTTCTTTACTACGATGTCAATAATCAAGAAAGTAACGATTGGGAGAAAATATTTATCAGAGATGGTAAACAAATTACATATTCTATTGTACAATGGTCTGAAAAAATAAGAACAAAATTAGAAGTCTACGATTTTCCAGAAGCTGATTCTGTACAACGAACCCAGTATATCGGACAATTTCTATCTAAGCGTTTTGACACCAAAGTAGTGACAGAACTTAATTTACTGGATGACACTTACATTAACGAATATCATGCGCTTTTAATTGACGGTAACAGCCTTAAGATTATTGACGATGTCGAGCTTGAATCTGACAATTATCAATTTAAAATCAAGACAGATTTTAAAGGACAAATTCAACCATTTGACGAACGCGGCTGCCTGTAACTTAGGTTTTACCTGATGGTGGGTAAACGAAGAATGGGCAAGTATGTCTTTTCAATTTATCTTTAGTAGAAGGTTGGGCTGACGTTCCCTAATTTCCCCGCTTCGGCAAGCCCTAAATCGTTGCTACAAGCAATTTGAACACGCTACACTATGAAACAAATGCTTACAATCCTGTTGCTTTTTATGATGACAACCACATTTGGACAGGACCTGGTATCTATTGACAAAAAATTAAATGCTGCATTTGGTAAAATACACTATTGGAGATTTCTAAAAACAGACCACGAAAAAATTAGTGCTTATGATTCGCTACAAAAAGCAAATGATTTATTTGAAAGCTTGCTTTTAAAATATACTTCCTCAAATATGCAAACAATTGCATACAGTTTCAAATCTCTTGAAGACAGTGGTTTAATAATTGCGACGTCGGATGATGGTCTTTTCAGAATTTATTCTTGGGACACTTGGACTGGCGGCACGATGCACATTTTTAGAAACGTATTTCAATTTAAAAGCGACTCAAACACTTTTTCAAAAAAGTTAACGCGAAAGAATAAAGAAGATGGAGATGCAGGTTGCTATTACAACCAAATTAACGACATCGTTTCAGGCAATCGGAAATTTTACATAACACAAAGTAGAGCTGTACTTAGTTCAGGTTTGTCTTATCACAACATAAAAATTTTCTCAATCGACAAATCAACACTTAATGACACAGCCAAACTAATCAAGACAAATACAGGTATTAAAAATCAGTTGGGTTATGAAGTAGATTTAACCTCCACAACGAACAGAGACAGAGAACTGCCTAACTTCCATATTGAATATGACAAGGCAAATAAAATTATAAGCATTCCATTAATACTTGACGACTCAAAAGTGACGACAAAGAAAATCCGTTATCAATTCAAGGACAAGTATTTTGAGAGGATTTAAAATTCGCCATCAGCTAACATGTGCCTTAATCTTGCGGGCTGTCGAACAAAGGTTTATCTTTAGTTTTTAATTGGGCTTTTAGTTATGGTTAGGCTGACGTTCGCTGATTGCCCCACAAAGCCAAACGCTAAACCGCCGTGAGGCGACAAACAGACACTATATGGGATTTAAATCTTCAATGATAATTATCAAAGATCCTTCTATAAAATTAACGGACTCAGACTTGCTCGAAAAATTAGGGATTGTCAACTTTTCCTTTTCGGGCGACACAACATTAGAAGAATGTATGTACCCAACAGACAAGTCGTTTAACATTGGAGAATTTAACAACTGTAAAATAATTTGTGACGACTACCAATTGACAACTTTATTAGAAGTATCACCTAAACCTGAAAACTTAAGTGATTATGAAAAATCGTTAAGTGACATTTTTTCTAATTCAGAAATATTGACCGTTGCTTGTCATAGCGCAGTAAATTATCATCTTTATTCTTTGGTTAAAAATGGTCAAAAGATTCGCTACAAAAAAGTAGTTCACGGAGAAACGCTTGTTGAGTTTGGTGGCAGAATTGAACAGGAAGAGAAGATATATGCTTCTTCAAAAATCATTGATGGACAAAGAATGTTTAAAAGCAGTTTTAATGATGAGGATATTTATGACAATACAGAAGACCAAATGATGGAGGACTTTACTTTTGGCGTAGCGGCAAGACATTTAGGAGTAACGATTTCAACAAGCGATGACGAAGAGCTTATGTTTGAAACACAATTTCGAAAATATTTATAAATTGTAAGCGCCTATTGTAGATTGTATAAACTAATATAAATTATAATGTTCAATTCTGATAGAATAGTTTCAGCATTTTTTCTTTTGATAATATTTGGATTAGTGCTTTTCTCATGCAAGACAAATGATAAGTCAGACGAATCAAAAGTAAAGACCATTAATGTGAACAATTTGACTTTAAGTCCAGTAATTCACGATACCTTAAGTTCTGACCAAATAAAAAGTATAGAGAAAATTCAAACGGCTTTTTCGGAAGTTAATGGAAGTACTTTAGAAGAAACTATAACAAACTTTAAAAAGGACCAACATCGCGACAATGAAATTGCTATTTGGTTAGCAATGGCAAATGCTTACGAAAAATTTACTGCAAAGCATACGTTAGTTGACATAAAGAAGAAGAAGGAAGCGTATGGCCTTATTCTCATGCGTTCGATGGTAAATGAAGGAGATGCGAAAGCAAAATCTCATTTGAAACTATTGACGGATAAGGAAGTCTCAGAAATATTTAGTTATTATAACTTAGCAGCCAAACCAATAACAGTTGAGAAAAGATAGCGGCCGCTTACAGGGTCTGGCAGCATTGGGCTAAGGGGAAGAATACTGACTTGAATTAGTATTTAAAATTATTTTTAGTCCATGAGTTTAGCTGACTTCCCTAATTTCCCTACAACACGAGCCTTAAAATGTCATATGTAATGCACATAAAAAAACTTTTAATACTAACATTTGTCTTTTTAATTTCAATCGGTCTTTTTGGGCAAAATCCGACAAGTAAGCGTTATAAAGCATCTTGGAAAGACACAACATTTATATTCGTCAAACTTCAAGATTCTACTGATGACAATAAAGTAGTAGTTATTGAAGTTGGTAAGAAAGCAATAATATTCCTAAGCTTGAAAACTTTACTACTTGAGGTGAAAGGATATCTTTATGAGGACGCCTACAGTACAAATTATAAGAAAATCATTAATTATCTTGATTCAGCATCATTGAAAAGTGATACTATACTATTATCTAACTATCTTAATTTTCGATTTCTTGAATACATGATATCACATTTGCTAATTAAAGGCAAAGCAAAAATATTTTACAAAAAGCAGAACGTTTTTGTTGAAACAATTTCACATAGGCTCGAAAAGTACGGCGGTAACGCAGATCGATTTTTTTATTTACCAGACAAAAGACCTTTTTTTGCTGTTCAAGAATATTTCGGGGATACTTGACGACAAAGATAATTCATTCGGTAGTGGACATTATGAGGCTTATATAAAAGAAGGGGAAAAAATTCAGAGCCTAAGCAAAGAGTAGAAGACGTCGTACAAATAGATATGGTGTTATAAGCACTGACGAACATGTCCGGTATTTCAGTATTTCAATTTATATTTAATTCATTGCTTCGCAAATGAACTTTATTCCCCCCGGGGATCGCTAATGTCTGAACATTAATGTATATTTTATACAACTATTATGACAAATTCAAATGACTTTAATGTGATAAAAACGGTACTGAACAAATACTTTTCTTTTATGATAGAACAGGGTGATTATTCATATGCTTCAATTACAGAACAAATACCAGAAGTTATGCTTGACCAAACCAAAGAATCCGATGGTGAGGGTTATTCGTTTTGGCTGCCAATTGATAGCACAGTTAACGACAACCAAATATTTCAACTTGAAAAAATATTTAAACACAAGCTCCTAGACTCTTTTAAGTATTTCCTTCGGCAAAAACACTTTATAGAACTAAATCTAGGGCAAAACCCACGATTTTTTAGCGTCCTGCCGAATTTAATTTTAGAAACATATAAAAAAATAATTGACAATTTCTATTGGACATTGCTAAACAGAAATTACTTTCCGTTTGCGCATTACGGTGACTGGGGAGTATTATGTTTCAATGCAAATATACCATTGCCTACATTTGACTATGAGATAGTAATTCTTGACCATGACGATGAATACCAAAATAAGCAAGTATATGCTCCAAACTTTTTAACTATGTTCTATAATTTGGACAGAGAACTAGACCAAACAATACAACAGGTTCGTAACCATAAAAAAAACAACGCTTAACATTGGTTTGGGCTTTGCCGACAAAAAAACATGATTTGTAGTTTCGCTTATATGGATTTGACGTATCATCTATTTAGGTTGTTCCTATTGACATACGAATTTAATGTATTAAAAAAATCATTTCACTCATTTCCCTTTACTTTAATTATCCAAATGCTAAAGCACTGGATAGTTCATGGTAAGCGTCTGCTTGCTGTTTAAGTGCTGTACTTACCTGCTCAGCCGTTGCAACTGCATCAGCGCCTGCCAAGAAACGTAGCGGTGGTTTTTCTTCATTTGCGATCGTAATCAGTGCTTGTGCAAGTTTGGCCGGGTCACCTGGCTGCTGACCGTTTGCCCCTTTCCAAAATTGCATCAGCTGTTCTCTCTTTTCACCGTAATCTGCTATTGGATTATCAGCGTATTTTGTTGATTGCTCGGTTAGCAACTCTGTTCTAAAGAAACCAGGATTTACAATGGTGGTGGTGATACCAAATGGTGAAACCTCTGTTTGAAGTGCTTGCATAAATCCCTCCAATCCAAACTTGGATGCAGAATAGGCACTACAAAACTCCAAACTTGTAAGACCTGCGGTAGAAGAAATCGCAATAATGTGCCCTGAACGTTGTTTACGCATAACAGGTAAAACGGCTCGGGTTACAATCATAGGGCCTATTAAACTAGTTTGTAATTGTTGCCCGATTTCTTCCTGCGTAAGCTCTTCAAAGAAACCTGCTATAAAGTTGGCCGCGTTATTTACCAGCACATCGATGCGACCGAATTTTTCAACCGCTGCAGTCACGGCAGCATCCGCATCTGCTTGCTTGGTCACATCCAGTTTCACAATTAAAAGGTTTTCATGCTCGCCTAATGTTTTAGCGACACTGTCAATATCTCGACCGGTTGCAACTACTTGATGACCTGCTTCCAAAGCTGCTTTTGCAATATCTACGCCCATGCCACGACCTGCGCCGGTAATGAGCCAAACTTTATTCTTATTCATTTCTTTATTTATTATTATCCCTACGAAAATTATTTTTCTTTATTTCATTAGTTTAAACTGTATAATCAATGGAACTCATATGAGCCTCTCCCATACGGTCGCCATACACAGGAAACTTTGTAAGAATTGTTTCAATTTCCAGTACATCCGCTTTGGTCAGTTCAATATTTTGTGCTCCAAGATTCTCTAACAAATGCGTCTCACTGCGAGTGCCAGGAATAGGAACAATAATGGGACTTTTCGCCAGCAACCATGCGAGTGCAATTTGCGAAGGCGTTGCATTCTTTTTAGCAGCATATCCTTTAAGCCATTCTATAATGGGCATATTTAAAGGCAGAAAGTCTTTTGAGAAGCGTGGGAAACCAGCACGGAAGTCAGAGTTCTTGTCGAACGTTGTTGTCGTATCAATTGTACCAGTTAAAAAAGCTGCACCGATTGGTGACCATGGCACGAAGCCAATTCCTAGTTCTTCGCATGTTGCCAATACTCCATTCAATTCGACGTTACGTGTCCACATCGAAAATTCGGATTGCACAGCTGACACAGCCTGCACCGCATGTGCACGACGAATCGTTTTCGGGCTCGCTTCCGATAGCCCGAAGTGCAATACTTTACCTTCTTTGATCAAGTCTTTAATTGTATTTGCCACCACTTCAATTGGCACATTTGAATCTACACGGTGCTGATAATACAGGTCAATATGATCGGTGCGCAGCCGTTTGAGGGACTGCTCCACCACTTTTCTAATATGCGCCGGTTGGCTATTGAGGGCAACCGTACCATCAATAGCAAATCCGAATTTGGTTGCTATTTTCACTTGGTCCCGAAACGGCTGAAGTGCTTCACCAACCAGTTCTTCATCGATATAGGGTCCATATACCTCTGCGGTATCAAAAAAGCGGACGCCATTTTCATAGGCGGTACGGATTGTCTTGATGGATTGTTGTTTGTCGGCAGGTGGGTTATAGTTGCCGGCCATGTTCATACATCCCAATCCTAATTCAGAAACCTCTAATGTTCCCAATTTTCTTGTTTTCATTTTGTTGGATTTTTTGTTGAGCACATTATCTTCCTGGCTATTACCATTAGGCAGCCAATGAGCACTGGCTGATAACATTAGTGGTGTAAAAATTGCGCCAGCGCCTGCCATGGCAGTATTAGTTAAAAAATTGCGGCGGCTAATAGATTTATGCGCTTGGTTAAAGAACTTTTCTGACATTATAATTTCCATTTATTATAATGCAAATGTCAACCCTTCTCTAACCAATAAATAATGAAAAACAAAGGAAAAAGTATAAAAATCAAAGGTGGGTCAATCTTACAGACTTTGGGATTTCACCTGTTTTCTTTTTAAAGAAGTTGTTGAAATAGGTAGGATATTCAAAACCAAGGGCATAGGCAATTTCAGCGATGCTCCAGTTTGTGTGTTGCAATAGTGCTTTGGCTTCGCTAATGATCCGGTCTGCAATGTGAGCAGTGGTAGGTTTGCCCGTAACTTCCTTTACAGCACTGTTTAAATAATTGACGTGAACAAATAAGTTTTTAGCAAAGTCTTGTGCCGTTTTTAACCCTAATGGATGCGCTGTATTTTCAATAGGAAATTGACGTTCTAGAAGTTCCAAAAACACAGCGGTGATACGTTCCGACGCATTTGCCTTTTTAGGCTGGTTCACGGCAGGCTGCATCTTGACCGCTTCATGAATAATGAGGTTTATGTAGTTACGTATTGCTTCATCTTTAAAAGCATAGTCACTTTCCTGCTCTCCAAGCATTCGCTGGAATATTCGAACAATGAAATCCTGTTGATCTGCATCCAATGTTAAAATAGGTGTACCGCCAAGTTTGAACAAAGGGGATTGTAGTAGGCTTTCAGATCGGTCGCCTAATTTCAAAAAATCTTCCGTAAAAAGACAGGTGTAGCCACTGAATTTGGGGGAAGCAGGCTCACAAGAATAAGGGATTTTAGGGTTGCCAAAGAACAAAAAGGTGTCATCAGTTTCTAGACTCTTATCCGAATAGTGAAAGATGAACTTACCTATCGTCAAGTTGATTTTATAAAAATCTTTTCTGCTGTAAGTATGACCAGCGTTAGCTTCATTATCTACTTTATAAACCTTAAAGCCTTTAAGCTTTAATTCTGCGTTGAACGCTGAAGTTTGAAACCTGTCGTGATTGTCCATTATGCAAAACTAAGAAAATCAAATGAAGCTTTTACGAATTACCACGTTGCATAACAGTGATAGAGTTATTTAATATCCCGTCCTATCTATCAGGTTTACATGATTTCCGTTTTACACACGATGTTAGTTTTCTATCAATCTGTTACTATAAACAGTTACTTTTTAAAGTGCTAAAATGTGTGTGAGTTTTTTTGTGTGAAAAAAAACTCACACAGAAAAGTTCACACAAATTTGTGTGAGTTTAATTCTTTTCGAAAAAGTTCACACACATCTGTGTTAGAAAAATCTAGCACAAAAAAGTTCACACAAATTTGCGACGGTGATAGCACGTGTAATGGTGTGATGCTGATTTCTTCTTAACGCAGCGGATGGCCATGGTGAAAAATCGATCAATTGACTTGATCAAAAAAAGCTGAAAATGGATGGTGTATTACAACATAAGTATTATTTTGTATGTCTAAAATGCAGCACATATGAATCCGAACAAAGCGTTATGGGAAAAAGGCGACTTTACCCGGATAGCAGAAACAATGCGAGATAGTGGAGCCGCTTTGGTAGCACAATTGAACATTCACAAAGGCCTTCGTGTCCTCGACCTCGGTTGTGGCGATGGCACTACGGCGATACCTGCCGCAAAATTGGGCGCCGACGTTTTAGGCGTGGACATTGCCAGCAACCTAGTGGCGGCCGGAAACACTCGGGCCGCAGGCGAAGGGCTGTCCAACTGTACGTTCCAAGAGGGAGACGCCACTGATCTGCACGAACTAAAAGACCAATCCTTCGACCTGGTCATCAGCATTTTTGGTGCAATGTTCGCACCCAAGCCGCTTGAGGTGGCGAGGGAAATGGTGCGTGTAACCCGTGCCGGCGGAAAGATTGTGATGGGTAACTGGATACCTGGCGACCCAACATTGGTAGCACAGATATTAAAGATCAGTTCTGCCTACACCCCTCCGCCGCCAGAAGGTTTTATCAGTCCAATGTTGTGGGGAGTCGAAAAAAACGTGGTAGAGCGCTTCGAAAACGCCGGCGTGTCGGAAGAAAAAATATCTTTTTTGAAAGATACGTTTACGTTTCAGGCCAATTACACACCGGCAGCCTTTGTTCAATTGTTTAGGCAGTACTACGGCCCTACGATGAATGCATTTGAAGCCGCCGAAAAGAGTGGACAAGCGCAAGCCCTGCAACAGGAGCTCGAGACCTTGTTTGCTGCACAAAACAACAGCACCTCCGATAACAGCATTTCCATTCCAGCTACTTTTTTGCGGGTAACCGTACAATGTTAGGTTTTTGCCTTTCTGAATCACATCAAATTGACCTCTTACATCCCTTATTGCGTAATTAAAGCCCACTAATTGGAGCGGTTGGGACTTCCAGCTCGTGAAAAAATAAAGTGTGTGAACTTTTTCTGTGTGAGAAAAAACGCACACAAGAAAAGTTCACACACATTTGTGTGAGGAATTTCTTTTTACTAAAAAGTTCACACACATCTAAGTGGAGTGCTTTTCGCATAGTGCATGGTGAGCCATAAACAATCGGTTTGGGTTCGTACGCTTTTGCCTAAAACAACTATACCCGAGCAGTATGCACAGCAATTCGGGCACGGTATTCGAGACAATTAGCTGTCCTTCATCATTTTGAAGATAGTTTTTTGACTTCTTTTATCAACGATGCTAGGATTGACATGTATTTTGGCCGTTTATAGGAAATGAAACTTCGATAGAAACACACAGTAAAATATAAAACGATTTTATTATTATGGAACTACAACAACTAGGAAATTCAGCAGTTAAGGTTACGCCCATGGCTTTTGGCGCTTGGGCAATAGGTGGATGGATGTGGGGCGGTGCCGATGAAACGGCGGCTATTGCTGCGGTAAAAGCCGCTTTCGAAGCTGGCATTACTACCATCGATACGGCCCCTGTATATGGATTTGGTAAAAGCGAGGAATTGGTGGGCAAGGCAATGGTGGGTATACCTCGGGATCAATACCAGATCCTAACCAAATATGGGCTGGATTGGGAGAGTGGCGAAGGCGAATTCTTTTTTGATACCACCGGCAACGACGGTAAACCATTGAAAATTTACAAAAATGCTTCGGCTAAAAGGATCAGGCAGGAGTGTGAACGCAGTCTTCAATTGTTGAAAACGGATTATATAGATCTTTATCAAATCCATTGGCCAGATGCCACTACACCCATTGCCGAAACCATGGAAACCGTGGCGCAATTGATCAAAGAAGGAAAAGTTTTGGCAGCCGGTGTGTGCAATTACAATGTGGCCCAAGTGGAAGAAGCCACTAAAATATTGGATTTGGCCAGCAACCAAGTGCCTTATAGTTTGATCAAAAGGGATATCGAAAAGGATGTGATACCGCAAGCATTGTTGAAAGGCATGAGCATTATTCCATACAGTCCTTTGCAGCGTGGGTTGCTCACGGGCAAGATAAAGCCAGGCCATGTTTTCAATGATGGCGATACAAGAGAAGGCAATACATTTTATACCGACGAAAACATCCAAAAGGCAAATGATTTGTTGGAAAAAATGCGACCCATTGCCGAGGCGCATCACGCAAGTTTGGCACAATTGGTCATCAACTGGACGGTGCACCAGAGAGGCATTGGATGTGTGCTGGCCGGTGCCCGGGATAAAAAACAAGTGAAAGACAACGCCGCCGCTTTAAGTTTTACCCTGTCGGGTGATGAATTGGCTGCAATTACAGCGTATGCTGATGCGTTTGAATTGTCGAAATAATTGACATAAATGACGTCTTGGCAGCGTGAAGAATGGAAAAGAGTTAAGAATTAAGAGTTAAGAATTAAGAATTTCAGCTAAGTGTCGATTACTTTCTATGCATGACCTTGAAAATAAATGAGGTTTTTTAAGATGTAAGAAAAGAAGAAGTGCAACGTCAAAGCCCTGAAGGGGCGGCATCTACAAGCGTAGGGTGAAACCCTATGAACGGATGAAATGCATTGTATATGAGCTGGTGCAATCTATTGTGTACAAACGGGTGAAGTCTATTGTACGAACGGTTTAAATAAATAGCAGATATATATTAAAAAAGCCACCTACAAACTAGTAAGTGGCTTTTTATATAGATTAAAATTAAAATACTGGATCCGGTGGGGTGTTGGTGTTGTTGTCTCTTTCCTTAAAGGGATAGGGGAAAAGGTTGCGGCGTTTTTCGGAATCGGGGCGGCCGAAGCGGCGCATGTCTTCCATCTTCATGCCGCTCATGTATAATTCAATGCATCGGTTGCGGTATATCTGCAACAACAGATCTGCTTGTGTAAGCGGACCAACAATTGCGGGCAACTGTGCGCCCAGGCCAAAAGGATCTGCAGCCGGCACTTTGGTAACCACAGCATTTAAAAGCGTGAGGGAACCCGAAAGGTCAGGCGATGCTTGGCGGGCAAGACATTCCGCTTTGATCAAGGTTATTTCGCTGGGCAAATAAATAGGGAAGGCCGTGGTAGTGCTGGCAGCAAAACCCAAAATGCGGAAACGGGATCCTTGGCTAGGGGAGATGCCCACATAAAACGACACCCGCTTGTCGGATAGGTTTGGCTGTAGCGCAACTGGCAAACCCAACGTGGAATCGATCGGCTGAAACACATTGTCGGATGAAGTAGCGATATCGAAAATCGGGTTCACATTGGCGCCATCAAAATTAAAAGTGGATTTTTTGGTGAAGTCCACAGCGTTAGCGGCTGCCAATGCTTTTGTGTAATCGCCGGCGAACAAGGTATACCTAGCCTTTAACGCTTGTAAGGTATTTACGATGTCTATACCTGTAGGGATATTCGCAGTAAATGCAGTGCTGATGGGGCTTGTAGCGATGGCAGCCAATGCTTCATCTATAAAAGTGATGGCCTTTGTATAGCCGTCTACCCGTGGCATAAAAGTGATGTTGCTGCCAATACCGGTGGGCACTTTTTCCCAATACATAGAAAGGTCGCCCATGGCCAGCACTTTAAAAATAGTGCTGAAACCAATCAGGCCGCTGCCATAGTTTTTGTCGCCCTGTGCCTTGGCTGCAGCAATTACTTTATCTGCATCATATATTATTTTATTGCTGCTTGTCCACAAACCCGCAAGAATGGTATTGGTGCCATCCACGGCGCCGCCGCCCCGTTCCAGTTGGTCTTCGGCAGTATTTCCACGGTTGATGATGCGGTATTGATTGGTGGTAAAACCATCTGCGGTTATTTTATTGTACAAGGAGCTAGCACGTGTTAAAGTGTATACCCGTTGTAATCCAATAGCCACGCCAGTGATGGTACCCAAAGAAGCAAATACTTCATCTTCGGATGCGGCGCCAGGATTTGTAAAATTTTTCTTACAAGATGTGCTGCCCACCAGCACGGCAATAAGGCCGATATAGGTAAGCATTTTTATACAGGATGTTTTCATAATAATAATTTTTTAAGATTAAAATTTGGCATTGATACCAAAACTAAAAGTTCGGGGAATAGGCACCGCTCCAAAATCGATTCCACGGAGGATGGTACTTTGTCCGGCAGCATTTACTTCAGGGTCAAAGCCATTGTAGTTGTCCCAAGAGACAAGGTTACGACCACTGGCCACCGCTGTCAGGCTGCTGAACGGCCCCAGTTTGCCGAGGGTGTAACTAAGCGACACTTCCCGTAGTTTGGTATAAGAGCCATCGGAAATACGCCACTGTTCTACGGCGTAAATTCCACTGATGTATCCCCTTGGTAGCTGGCCCATGTGCTCCTGTTGGGCAATGTCGCCGTTGCCCACGCCTTGGCGGGTGCGGAAATCAGCATTAAAAACGTCGCCGCCTCTTACGGCATCCAACTGCACCCGAAGTGATAATTTTTTATAAGTAAAAGTATTGATAAGGCTCGTGGTATAATCTGGGTTCGGGTCGCCAATAATTTTCCGCAAGGTGGTGCCGGTAGGCAATCCGTTGGCATCTTTTTGTGGCGTATACGTAAGGGTGCTCGTTTGTATTCCTTTTTCTAATTGTGGGATGCCAGCTGCATTTTTTATCTGGTTACCATTGGCGTCGGTGGCGAAGAAGGTGCCGTAAAATACCCCGATAGGATAGCCCTCGATAATAGAAACCGGTGCGCCAGCATTGGTGCTAAACAGGGTAAGCGCTTGCCCAATTTTAGTGGCTTTGTTTCGGTTATGGCTGTAGATGCCCGTAATATCCCAACTGAAATCTTTCATTTTTACAGGGATGGCATTTACCACTAGTTCGTAGCCCTTGTTTTCTAGCGCACCAAAATTATCTAGCAACGAA
>Ga0247739_10000369_pt1 | contig 15883 bp, 11 predicted proteins | sample UWRJL058202B2_FD_180943 | JGI IMG/M metagenome (GOLD analysis project Ga0247739, IMG submission 180943) | Plant litter microbial communities from Arlington Agricultural Research Station in Wisconsin, United States - UWRJ-L058-202B-2 | ecosystem: Environmental > Terrestrial > Plant litter >...
AAAAGGTTTTTTAGGGCTACTCCCTTAAACCATTCCTTTTAATTTCTCCACTACGGTATTGATTTCCGCAATGGTATTGTGCTTACTAAAAGAAAAGCGCACAGTTACCTGATTAGGGTCGTTGTTGATGGCACGAATTACATGGCTACCCGCATCCGCACCGGAGGTACACGCACTGCCACCGCTAGCGCAAATGCTGTTGATGTCGAGATTGAAAAGCAGCATTTCACTTTTTTCGGTCTTAGGGAAAGAAACACTTAAAACCGTGTACAAACTATGGCCCAATGGATCACCGTTGAAAGAAACCGTTTCCATATTTTTCTCTAGCAGCTCCATCATGTACAATTTCAAATCTTTAATGTAAACGGACTCGGCTTCATAGCTGGCGGTGGCAATTTCCAACGCTTTGGCAAACCCTACAATGCCATATACATTTTCGGTACCGGCACGCATATTGCGCTCTTGGCTGCCACCATTGATGAGCGGTTTTATCTTTACATTTTCATTGATGTACAAAATGCCAGTTCCCTTTGGCCCATGAAATTTATGGCCTGCGCCGGTAATAAAGTGTACTGGTGTATCACGCAGATTGAACGGATAGTGACCAACCGTTTGCACCGTGTCGCTATGAAAAAAAGCGCCGTATTTTTTGCAGATATTGCCCACGGCATGTATGTCTAGCAGGTTGCCGATTTCATTATTGGCATGCATCAATGTAACCAAAGTCTTCTCTTCATGGGTGGCCAACAACTTTTCTAGGTCTTCTAGATTTACATGTCCATTCGGTAAAAGCTTTACCCAACTCAATTTCACCTCACCGCTACAATGCAAAGCTTCCACCGTGTGCGTGGTGGCATGGTGTTCAATTTCGGCCGAAATAATGTGCTTGCATCCTAAGTCTCTTACAGCTGAAACAATGGCCGTATTGCTCGCTTCCGTTCCACCGCTGGTAAAAAATATTTCGGCAGGATGTGCGTTCAATATTTTTGCCACCGACTTCCTAGCATTTTCTACCGCCAACCTCGTTTCTCGTCCATAGCTATAAATGGAAGATGGATTGCCAAATTTTTCGGTCAGGTAAGGCATCATGGCTTCCAACACCACCGGGTCTAGCGCCGTAGTGGCCGCATTATCTAAATATATTCTTTCGCTCATCTGTTAGGCTTTACATCCCGCAACTGCGGAAACTTTTTTCGTTGTTTTTCCTTTCGGTCAAAAAATGGTTGTTGCATCCATCAACTTGATTACAACCGCTCGCATCTAATTGTATAACAACTTTCTTTCTTAGAGGTTGCAAAAGTAAAAAAGTCCCAACGAAGGGACTAATTAATTTGAAGTTCGGCAAGTAATGAAGTGTCGACAATGAAGTATTTAAATAAACCCAACTAGCCTTTACGCGATGATATTCAACAGCACGGAGCGAAGTCCCCATTAAAACAAGTTACATAAACTCCTTTATATCCTGCATCAAACGCATGGCAATGTTATTTGCCTTGGTTTCAAAATCGCTTTCGCTATATATGCGGATGATCGGTTCGGTATTGCTTGTTCGCATGTGAACCCAATCCGTGTCGAATTCAATTTTCAGTCCATCCTCGGTGTTAATAGGTTGGTTTTTATATTTCTTTTTAATACCATCAAAAATCTTGTTGATATCAAAGCCATTATCCAATTCTATTTTATTCTTACTGATAAAATAGTTGGGATAACAGTTACGCAATACGGTCATCGATTTTTTGGTATTTGCCAAATGCGTTAAAAACAGTGCTATACCAATCAGGGCATCACGTCCATAATGAAAATCTGGAACAATAATGCCACCATTTCCTTCGCCGCCGATCACGGCATTAACTTCTTTCATTTTGGTCACCACATTTACTTCACCCACTGAGCTTGGAAAGTATTGGCCACCATTTTTCACCGTTAATTCTTTCAAAGCTTTTGTGCTGCTCATGTTGCTCACGGTATTGCCCGGTCGTTTGCTGAGCATATAGTCGGCCACAGCCACCAAGGTATATTCTTCGCCAAACATGCTGCCATCCTCACATACAAAACATAGGCGGTCTACGTCTGGATCCACCACGATACCCAAGTTTGCCTCTTGCCTTTTTACCAAGCTAGAAATCTCGTTGAGGTGCTGTGGAAGCGGCTCTGGGTTATGCGCAAAATTGCCGTTTACTGTTTCGTTGATTACTGTAATGTCTTTAGGATTTACGCCAAGGGCACGCAGCAACTCAGGCACAAAAGTGGCGCCAGTACTGTTGATGCCATCCACTACGATTTTAAATTTCGCTTTTTTAATGGCCGCCACATCTACTAGTTCGTAAGCCAAAATTGCCTCGATGTGTTTGTGCATATAGCTATCGTCCACCTTGCAAGTTCCGAGCTTGTCAACCGTAGAGAAATTGAACGATTCGGCCGAAGCAATCTCCAGCAGTTGAAGGCCATCTGCGCCGCTGATAAATTCACCTTTGTGGTTGAGTAATTTTAGGGCATTCCATTCTTTGGGGTTGTGGCTTGCTGTAAGAATAATGCCGCCAGCAGCGTTTTCCATGGTAACGGCCAGCTCCACGGTAGGGGTGGTGCTAAGGCCCAGGTCTATCACATCCAGTCCCAGCGAATTAAGTGTGCTCACAACCAAGTTACGAATGAGTTCGCCACTAATACGGCCGTCGCGACCAAGCACCACCTTTTTGGTGGCATGCCCCTGTTCCTTCAGCCAAGTACCGTACGCTGCAGTAAATTTTACCACATCAAGTGGGGAAAGTGTATCTCCCGGTTTGCCGCCAATGGTGCCGCGGATGCCGGAGATGGATTTGATCAAAGCCATGAGTTAGATTGGTTGTTAAAGGGAAACGAAGATAAGGGGGTTTTGGAAAAAAAATAAGTCACAATAGGTAAACAAGGTAGATAAAAAACTAGGTTCTGATGAGATGAAATAGTGATAGCTTTTGCTGGTAAAGTTGCATTTCTAGACATCAACAATTACACCAATTGTGACATTGTTAATAACTGTGCGAGTTGACCTGTTGGTTGAGAATTTAGCATCACTTTGTTTTGACCCACCCTCCAAATTTTTAATATTTTGGCGTGCCACCGCTGGTCTTTATAAAGTTTGGTAAGGCCGCTCACAATTGTCGGCCACCGCCATCAACAAGTTTAAGTGTTGGAACGTAGTTAGTCAAATATCCAACAATAGCTGCCATTCAGTACCATAACTAATAGCATGGAAAAGCCCCTGATTTCTCGGGGGCTTTTTTTATAAATAGATTAGCTATGTATTATGCTACTGCTTTGTTTACCAAGTCTGCAGCTTCACTCAAAAGGATAGCGCTCTGTACTTTTAGGCCGCTTTCATCAATAAGTTTTTTTGCTTCGGTTGCATTGGTGCCTTGTAAACGCACAATGATTGGAATGTTGATTTCACCGATTGTTTTGTAAGCATCGATTACACCTTGCGCCACCCGGTCGCAACGAACGATACCACCGAAGATGTTGATCAAGATTGCTTTCACTTTTGGATCCTTCAAAATAATACGGAAACCAGCTTCTACGGTTTGTGCGTTCGCACTACCACCTACATCCAAGAAGTTGGCAGGTTCGCCGCCGCTCAATTTGATCATATCCATAGTGGCCATGGCCAAACCCGCACCATTTACCATACAACCTACGTTGCCATCCAATTTTACAAAGTTCAAGTTGAATTGGCCAGCTTCTACCTCGGTTGGGTCTTCTTCAGTTACATCCCGCAAAGCGGCCAAATCGTTATGGCGCATCAAAGCGTTTTCATCCAAGCTCATTTTGCAATCCACCGCAATAATTTTCTCGTCGCTTGTTTTAAACAATGGATTGATTTCGAGCATACCGCAATCTAACCCAACGTAAGCGCTGTAAAGATTGGTTACAAATTTTACACAGCTTTTAAAAGCATCGCCACTTAAACCCAGGTTAAAGGCAATTTTGCGAGCCTGAAAACCTTGTAATCCACCGGAAGGGTGAACCCATTCTTTATAGATTTTTTCAGGTGTATTGTGCGCCACTTCTTCAATGTCCATACCGCCTTCGGTGCTGTACATGATCACGTTTTGTCCCTTTGCACGATCCAATAAAATAGACAAGTAAAATTCTTTTACCGGATTGGCACCTGGGTAATACACATCTTGCGCAATAAGAATCTTGCTAACCTTTTTGCCAGCAGGCCCCGTTTGGATGGTAACAAGCGTGCCACCTAATATATTTTTAGCAATGGTAGTAACGTCTTCCAAGCTTTTGGCAACCGCTACACCGCGTTGTTCTTTTCCTTCAATTTTACCTTTGCCACGGCCACCGGCATGTATTTGTGCCTTGATAACCGCAAAGTTGTTACCGGTTTGTGTTTTTAGTTGACGATAGGCTTCTTCAGCACTCATCACGTTGTCGACAGCAATGCCTTCTTGAACGGGTACATTGTACTTCTTCAGCAATTCTTTTGCCTGGTATTCATGCAGATTCATGGGCGTAAATTTTTTAAGTTTGGCGAAGATAAGACCATGACATCAAAATTGGCAGCCAGTCAAAAATGATTTTGAAATGGCTTGTTTATAGGTGGTGCGATGGTTTATTTACGGAACAACATTCTAGAGAATATGTATAGGTCATTCTTCCAAACGCTGAATTCGTGGCCGCCTTTATCGATATGATAAACATGTCGAACGTTGTTCAATTTGAGGGTTTTATGCAATCCTTGCACAGTGCTGATAAGCGGGTCTTTGTCGCCACAAGAAATCCAAAGTAACTTGATGTTGGAAGCAGCTTCTTTTGGACGGATGAAAAGTTCTTCAGGTTTTTTTGTATTGGGTGCAGGAGAAAAACCGCCTATCCATCCAAAAGTTTCTGGATGAAGAAGGCCGAAGTTCAATGCTTGCCCGCCACCCATGGATAAGCCAGCAATGGCACGGTTTTCCTTCGACTGTAAAATGTGATAATTGGATTCTATATAAGGGATCACATCATCGAGTAAATCCGCTTCGAAAGTTGCAAATGCTTTTACTTTTACGGAATCCATCATATTCCCTACGGCGCTGTCATTTTTCATGGCACGTCCATTGGGCATTACTACAATCATAGGAACCAGTTTCTTTTCGGTGTAAAGATTGTCGAGGATGGTAGCTGCTGCACCTTGGTCCAGCCATTCTTTATCATCCCCACCAATGCCGTGGAGCAAGTAAAGTACCGGATATTTAAATTCGAGATCATAACCTGGCGGTGTGTAAACCATCATCTGACGTTTGGTGCCCACGGTCTTTGATTCGTACCAAACTGAGTCAACGGTGCCATGCAGCATTGTTTCATTCGGCTTGTCAAAACCAACTGGTGCGGCCCGGTAAGCTGCGGTATCTTCCGAGAACAGCTCAACGGCTTTGGTTGGTACTTTTTTCTGCTGTGCAGATGCCGCACTTACCAAGAGAAAGGAAGCAACAATACTTAATAGTCTCATCTGTTTTTTTTACAAAATAATGGACAAATAAGCAAACGTGGCTTGAAGGGTTGAAAACTTGTTGATTTTTGGTGAAATCTTATACAAGGACTGGCTAAAAAGACGCATCATGCACAAGGGCTACACTTTATTTATGTGCCGGATTTTTTTAGCATATGGGTCGAAACTTGCGATTGATTCTCAGTTTTTACTGAAAAAAACTCTAGCTACAACCGATGTAGAAAATGATTAAATTTGATTGTTCATAACTAATTGCGCATACACGTGTTATGAAGCATGGCAGCAAACCTTTAGAATTGAGTGGCAGGTAAAATACTTTAACCAATCGTGGATTTTTTTAATAGATTATTCACCATTATTAATATCGTACCATACGAAAACCCAATGTATAGGAAACAAATAGAACTTTTGCAACGCTATAGAAAATACGTCGATACTATTTATCCTTTGCCAAATGAGGATTTCGACGCATTAGGCAAATTTTTAAAGTACAAGCATATAAAGAAAGGAGATTATCTTTTCGAAGCAGGAATGGTCTGCAAATATTTTTGGTTCGTTGGTAAGGGTAGTTTACGCCTTTTTTTACAGAAAGATGATACCGACATTAACGTCCGTTTCTTTTTTGAAAATTCCGTGGTGGCCGATTTTGTTAGTTTGAATGATGGAAAGCCATCCCTGTTCAACTTGATAGCCATGGAAGATTGTGAGGTACTTTCCGCTTATCGGCCATTTTATAAAGCTGTCACCAATATCTCGAAATCAATTATTCAGCTTAGTGCCAATTTTTATCAACAAAATTTTTTCAAGGAAATAGAACACAGCAACTCCTTTAAAATAATGCGGCCTGAAGAAAGGTATCAATACCTGTTGGACAATTATCCCTTATACTTTCAGCGTGTTCCGCTTACGCATTTGGCCTCTTACTTGGGCATGAGCAGAAAAACACTTGGTAGGATTCGTAGCTCTGGATAAAAATTGGGTCATTTGACGCAATTGAAATTGGATGTTCCTATTTATGTTTGTACCTGTTAAGGAGTTAATGTATTTCGAATATAATAAAAGAGTCAAATTTTGTTTATCTGCCTATGTGCCGTAAAACAGTTAACAGATGCTCGGTTCTTTGTATGGTTTTTTTTATCAACCCGACTCTATTTTTCGGAAGATAATTTAACAATGAAGATGCCATATTATAAGTAAGTGCCATATTCTTAATTATATATACCTGTATGTAAGCATTAAAAATATTTACCAAAAAAAGATGGTTATAGATTGATTTGCCTAATAAAATAGAAATAAAACCAAGCAAGGTCATCATTTGTCAAACTACATAAATAGCGTAGCATTCCAGCATATAGCTGCACAATAATAATAAATAATAGAAAAAATAACTATGGTTTAGGTTTGATTTAAGGGGAAAACAGGAAGGCTGTCTCAACATATGAGCAGCCTTTTGTTTTACTAATAGCGAACGCCAGCAATCTATAATGGTCGAGGGCAATCGATCTAATCCTCTCACAGTATTTATGCTAATCGAACAATTTTCTTAGATGCTTTAAAACAGATACCAGACTGTTCATTTTTAGGTAAACGACTTAGCTTTTTCACTAGCAGATTTTTTGTGCTATTAATTACTGATGACTATTTGGACAGGTGAAACGCTTGCCAATATTTATTTACTACAAACTTGGGTCGTTAAAAGTATCACCTTGGTTGATGTCTCCTGTTTCATATCCTTTTTTAAACCAATACATTCTTTGCGCTGAGGTGCCATGCGTAAAAGCATCTGGCACTACTTGTCCGGTGGATTGGCGCTGCAAGCGATCGTCTCCAATGGCATTGGCGGCGTTGAGGGCTTCATCTATGTCGCCAGCATCCAAATTGTTTTTTAGTCTCTGTGTATGGTTGGCCCAAACACCGGCCAAGAAATCGGCTTGTAGTTCCAACATTACGGAATTTCGATTGGCTTCCGCCTCACTGCCTCCACCCATCGCTCGCCGCACTTTGTCGGACGTACCCAATAAGTTTTGTACGTGATGACCTACTTCATGTGCTATCACATATGCCATGGCAAAATCGCCGGGGGCGTGGAGTTTATTTTGTAATTCTTCATAAAAAGAAAGATCGATATATAATTTATTGTCGCCGGGGCAGTAAAATGGGCCAGAAGCTGCACTTGCATTGCCGCAGGCGGAAGACACCGCATCTCTAAAAAGCACCAGGGTGGGTTCCGTGTATTTGCGTCCGCTAGCGGCAAACTCTTTATTCCAAACGTCCTCGGTTTCGGCTAAAACCACTTTTACAAACTTTGCTCTTTCATCATCCGCTTGCTGTTGTTCAGGTGTCAAGGTTCGGCTTTCGGATTGGGGTGAAATTTGCGGAATTTGGGAAGGGTCCACATTGCCGCCACCTATAAAACTATATATTAAATAAATGACCAGTCCGATGATGCCGCCGCCTGCTGCAATACCGCCGCCAGACATGCCTCGGCGGTCTTCTACGTTGGAACTTTCCCTTTTACCAAGCCACTGCATAGGTTTACATTTTAGGTGTTTAAATGGGTTGTGGAACAATAAAGGTTTATTGCGCCACTAACAAATAAGCATAATGTGTACCAATTTTTAGTTTCATACGAATGGTGTTTTTAAGTACTGCATTCCAAGCATTGCATCGGCTGGGAATTAAAAAGGTTTTGCCACAAATACACGAATTGAGTTGGGAGAAGATTCCTGTCTATTCGTGGCAAAAATTATCGCAAAAGCAAACCTAATTCGTGGCTAGGGCAGGAGCTAGTTTTGAATAACTGATGGATGGAAACAGTAGTTTATCCTTTGCTTTGATGGTTACTTTGGTAAATGCTTTATTGGGGAAAAAGATATCTGTCATAGTGGTAAGGCCGTTGTCTGCAAACACTTCTACAGATGCTACGTCCACAATCAGGGTGAGGTTGATGTTGTTGGCCACACTGATGCGTGGTGCATAATGGCGTTTGGCAAAGCCTGCTTCAAAATCTATTTTACCGGGATTGGTGCGGTCTATATAGTAGCGGCTGCTATCCTTATCATACCCAAAACTTACGCTTTCATTTTCATTGTTCGATAATACCACTTCAAAACTTTTGTTCGTGGTGGTTATGTCCATGCGGAATAAACTATCACTGGCTTTTACAGCTTTGGATACATCATACGTTCCGTTCACATTAATATTCTTTAATTGCACTTTACCTTTTTCTAAAGCGATGTTTTCTTTTGCAGGAAAAGAATTTAAATAATATTTTCCAGCAATGTTTTGCAGGGAGAGTTCACGGGGCAAGGTCATGGCGCTGCGCCAAGTTTTGGTGGGCACATCTTGTGCATATTGCCAATTGCTCATCCAGCCAATCAGTACATTGCGGTTGCCGAGGTTAGAGAATGTTACGCCTGCATAATTATCGGTGCCGTAATCCATAAACTTTGTGTCTATATCAAAAGCAGAGAATTTTTTACCATCGAAATCACCCACGAAATACTGTGTGGCCGAACCGCCATTAGGGCCACCGGGGTTGATGCTCACGAGCAGCACCCACAGCTTTTTTCCGTTGTAGGTAAATGGCATTAGGTCGGGGCATTCCCATACGCCGCCATGTGCGCCTAGCTTTTCACCGAACTCGCTTTCTTTTGTCCAGGTCTTCAAGTTGGGCGATGAATAAAAGGTAATGCGGTCTTTGGTGGCCAATGTCATGATCCACTTTTTGCCTGCTTCGTACCAAGAAACTTTTGGATCCCTAAAATCAGTAATGCCGGGGTTTTTTAGCACCGGATTGCCGCTGTACTTCGTCCAGGTTTTGCCATCATCTGTGCTGTAAGCAATGCTCTCGTTCTGGAAATCATTGCGTTTGGCCTTTTCACCATCTGGATTGTGGTGCGTGAAAATAGCCACGATTGGCGCCTTTCCCTGCTTGCCAAAACCACTGGTATTGTGCTTGTCGACTACGGCGCTGCCAGAAAATATATAACCTAAGCTATCTGGGTAGAGCGCAATCGCCTGTTCTTTCCAATGGAGCATATCCGTACTGGTAGCGTGGCCCCAGTGCATTGGGCCCCATTTAATATCATTGGGGTAATATTGAAAGAAAAGATGATATAACCCATTTTGATAAAACATGCCGTTCGGGTCATTCATCCAATGTGCCTTTGGCGAAAAGTGGAGCAGTGGCCGGTGCTGTTCGTTACCCGTAGCCGTAGGTTGTGCTACTGTTCGGATAACGAAGTGGCAGGATAATAATAAAAAAAATATTTTATGCATGTAAAATGAATTTAGAAGTATCGTGTATAAATAGATGTTTGAAAATTGTATTTAGTTGGCAGCCGTTACCTCCAATACTACGCTGGTTCTTTGCAGCGTTACATGGGGTTGAGATGCCGACCGTCATCAAAAAATCGCCGCTGTTGCTATCGTCGGTTGGCAATGCGATGGTACTGCCCGCCGACACAAGGGGGACGGTTATATGCTGTGCGTGCAATATGGATGTGCTACATATAGTGATGCAGAAACATGCGTATTTTATTGGCAGGTTATATAATCTTTTATGCATGCAAAAATTTTATGGCAATGCTTTTAATTGGCTCAGCAAATCTGTGAGGCCGTCCTCGTTCGGGAATGTTTTCACCAAATCTCCATTTTTTGTATATAAAGCCATAAACGGCAGGCTCGACAATCGGTAATAATTTTTTACGAAAAAGGTAGTGCCTTCTGTGCCTACATAGATGTTCGGATATTGTTGCAGGTTATACTGTGCAGCAAACTTGGTTAGTTTTTCTACAGGTAAATAGGTGATCATGGCCACTGATGCCTTTTGAAGGGCAGCGGTATGCCGCATCAGTTGTTTCATCAGTTGATGGCAATGATCGCAATCTGTATCAAAATAGATAATAACAATTGGTTTGCCCAGCGGTAATTGTTGTGCTTGAAAGATTTTACCGCTGGCTTGCATCATCTGGAAAGGTGGAAGCTTTCCGGTTTGTGCTAGTGCCTTGTTTGCCAAAACACTTGCTAACATAACCAGGAAGATGATGGAAAATCGATTTTTCATATGGGGCAATTGGACGCATTAACAAGGAAAACATGACCACCAACCTACCTGTAACGAAACAAATAGGTCGGTGGATGATTCAAACATCAATATCCGGGGTTTTGTTTATATAATCCGTTGGTAAATGTGATCTCCGATTGTGGAATAGGCAAGTACTCATCTCTGCCGGCGGTAAACTTTGCCGTTGCCAAAAAAGATCGCCTTGTCTTTTCTATCAAGATGTATGCGTTGAGCGTGGGCTCTGCGATTCCCCATCGAACCAAATCGAAGAAACGGGCTCCTTCGGTGGCAAATTCCAAACGTCTTTCCCATTGCAGTGCCGTGCGTGCATAAGCTTGCGTCCAGTTAGTGGTTGGGTAAGGTTTGGCATTATAGATGGAAGGGAAACTGCCATCGGCTTTCTTGAGCCTAGCAGTACTAGCGGCGGCCCTTGTTCTAATTTGGTTGATCAATGGTAAAGCGAGGGCTTGCTGGCCTAGTTCAATATAAGCTTCGGCCTGCATCAATAGAATATCATCATATCTTAAAATATCATAATTTTTTGCAGTGCCCATAAACGGCCCCATTTTTAGGTACGATGAACTGGTTGCCAATTGCTGGAAACGCATGGTGTGGAAATTGCCATACACGCCTGCATCACGCACCCAACTATTGCTGAAAGGTTTTGTATTGTCGTATTTGTATGGATGTCCTTCGATGCCCACCGTATGATCGAGGCGTGGATCCACGGTTGCCGTTGTTAGGTTGGCAATGCTATTGTTGAACGTAGTAAAATTTGGTAATCCATTCGCATCCGTTGTATGAGCGTTCACCAAATTCTGGCTAGCCGCATGAAAACCGCAACAACCGTACTGTGGCGCCCCATGTGGATAGTTAAGGCCGTCTTCGTAACTTAAGCGGCCAGCCGTAGTACCATCATTGATCGTGAATTGGATGGCAAAAACCGACTCAGGACCGTTCTCGGTTTCTGGTAAAAAATTATTGGCAATGTCGCCGCTCAAACTATACTTGCCCGATGAAATGACCGCTTGCGTCAACGTTACCACTTCTTGCAATCTAGTTGTATTGATGCCGGTTACTTTATGGTTGGCATCTTGCGTGTATGCTTGATACAATCTCAGCTTGGCCAAGTAAGCCTGTGCCGCTAATTTATTGGCCCTGGCCAAATCTGTTTGCGTTGTAGGCAAATTGTCGATAGCAAATTGAAAGTCTGCAGCAATCTTGTTCCATGATTCTTCGTTGGTCAATGTATTGGAAACTTTCAAGATGTCTTCTGAGGTGGCGTTTTCATCAAAAATGGGAATATTCTTATATAATAATTTCATGGTAAAATAGCTGTGTGCCCGTAAAAACCGCAATTCGGCCAAGCGAACCGTTTTTTGTGGAAACACATCTACCGATAAACTATTAACAGCACGCAATGCCACATTGGCCCGAGAGATGGACTTGAAAAGATTTTGCCAAGTACGGGTCACAAACGAGCCCATAGTAGGCGTTACCAAATTATAATGTTCCAACGCATCTACTTCGCCCACATCGCCGGTGCCGCCGCCGCCTTTGTAGGCATCGTCTGAACGCACACTGCCATAAGCCCAGTTGCTATAAATGGGGCCGATCATGTCGCCGTTGCCAATAGCCGCATAGGCAGCCGTTACCAAACCTTCCACTGCAGTAGGAGAGGTAAGGTCGGTAGAAGAAAGCACTCCCGTAGGTGTGTAATCCAATGCTTTTTTGCAGGAGCTAATTAGTAATGCTGATAATATAAATGTTGTTATAATAGTCTTTTTCATGTTGATTGATTTTAGGCGCTGTTAAAAAGATGCATTGACACCGAACGTGAATGTTTTTGGAATGGGCACGGGGCCAAGATCGATCCGTTCTGGGTCGGGGCTTTGGTAACTACTGCTCTTGAACCAGAACAAGTTTTCGGCCATGGCAAAAAGACGTAATCTTGAAAAGACCTTGTGGATGCCCACCGTATAACCCAGCTGAATATTACGCATTTTAAAATAAGAAGTATTTACAATGAAATAATCGGACGTGCGGCTTTCGTTGTTATCATCTTTTAAGGTAAGTGCTGGAATTTTGCTATTGGTATGGGTTGGTGTCCAACCATCAAAAACGCCAGGGCCAACGTTCTCCCTACTTTTCATCAGGTTGTTGTATAACGTGTACACGTCAAAGCCTTTTCTGCCAGCCACGCCAGACCCGAACACTGCCAAGTCGAATTTTTTATAGGCCACATCAATGCGTAATCCATATTCCATTGTAGGTAGGGTAGTGCCTATCCAAGTTCTATCTAGGTCATTGATCACGTTATCCTTGTTCACATCCACGTAACGGATACGGCCTGGGCCAGCGCCAATTTGTGTAGGCGCCGCGGCTACTTCTTGTGCCGATTGGAACAGTCCATCGGTTTTGTAACCAAATATGTCGAACTGTGAATGGCCGATAATGGTATTGACCAGGTTGCCCGCATAAGCCGGACGTACATTTTCTGGCAACTCCGTGATTTCGTCCCTAAAGTGGGCGAAATTCAGTTTTACATCATACTTGAGGTCGCCACTTGATTGACTTTGATAGCCCAAAGAAAGTTCCCAGCCCTTGTTGCTTTTAGAAGCACCGTTCACCGCTTTCGATTGGCCTTCACCCAAGGCTGATGCAACCGGTGGGGTGATTAATATGCCACTCGTTTTTCTCGAGAAATAATCGAATGATCCATAAATCCTGTTCTTGAAAATGGTGAAGTCGATACCTCCATTTATTTCATCGGTCGTTTCCCATTTAAGACTAGAATTGGCAGCTTGTGTTTGCACAAAGCCTGATGGCAAAGTGCCGGTGTTTGCGCCCGTTAAGGAGTAGGCTGTTCCTATATTCATATACTGTTCCCAAAAGCCGGGAGATAACTGGTTTTGTGAAGTTCCATACCGGGTATCGAACAAGCCAAAGCGGGCAAGATCACCAATTTGTTGGTTACCTACACGGCCCACGCCCACACGCAATTTCAGTTCGGAAATCAAACGGTTGTTCTGCATAAATGCTTCCTTGTCTATCCTCCATCCCAGCGATGCAGCGGGGAAGATACCGTAGCGGTTATCGGAGCCGAAGCGAGATGATCCATCCCGACGAACAGTTACAGCTGCTAGATATTTATCTCCATACGTATAATCCACCCGGGCAAATTGAGAGAACAACCTGTTACCCGTAGAGCCACCGGTTACGTTGGTATTTCCGGTGCCCGCATTCAGCGTAAAATAGTCCTCTGTCTGCAAGGCATATCCTTCTTTTTTTGTCGTACCAAAATCGATGTTTGTCCTGATGTATTCTGTACCTACCAAGAACTTGAAACGATTGGCGTCGTTCAGGTTCCAGTTATAGCGCAACGTATTAGAGAAGGTGGTGCTGATAAAATGGTTCTGGTCGAAAAAGAGGCTGTTGGTGGTGCGGCTCAAAGCACCTTCGGTAAAAGTTGGGGAAATAATCTTATTTAAAAAATTGGCATTGTCTGCACCAAAGTTCGATTTGAAGAACAAGTTCTTGATAGGCTGGATTTCCACAAAAATGTTGCCGAACGTACTGAGGCGATTGGCATTGTTCCATTTGGCCAAGTCTTGCATGTGCAATGGATTATTACGATCGGAATAACCAGCACCTAATTCTCCAGCATAAGTAACACCGTCTTTTTGATACACCGGAATGGTGGGGGCCAATGTTACTGCCAAGAAAGTAGTGGCTGCTCCGCCGAGGTCAAAGGCGGTAAGTGTCTCGTCTGAATTGGCCATCCGAAGGTTTACACCCATAGTCATTTTGTTGTCAAAAGCCCTTGTTAAAGCATTGATGCTGCCACTCAATCTTTCATAATTTGTAAAGCGCAACATGCCCGTATTTTTATAATGGGCCAAGTTGATTTCCAGTGACGAATTTTTGTTGCCGGTAGAAACCGTTAGGCTATTATTTAATACGATTCCTTTTTTATACATCACATCCTGCCAATCGGTATTGCCAACAGGTGTATTGGGGTCTCCTCCCACAAATGGTTTCAACGATACGCTATTCAAAACGGGATTTGAAAAATTGTTGTTCCAGTCGAACACATAAATATCGCCATACCCTGCGGTGGGGTTCTGGCCGTCGTTAACCGATGCTTGCCAAAGCGCCCTGCCTCTTTCCACCGAGTTGAGCATCTTGAACCGCATCGATTTTTCCGACTGCATCGAAGTGCTGTTGTTGTACTGGAATTGCACTTTCCCATTCGTATTGCCACCATTTTTTGTGGTAACGATAATCACTCCATTGGAGGCCCGTGCACCATAGATGGATTCAGCCGAAGCATCCTTCAATACTTGCACCGATGCAACGGTGGCGGGATCCATATTCTGGAACACTTCGGGCCTGGTGGTGGGGATGCCGTCGATGATGTACAGAGGATCGTTGTTGCCAAGGGTATTTGCGCCACGGATCAGGATGCGGCTATTGGAGCCATTGGGCGAGCCGTCTTTTTCAATGTACAATCCTGCCACCCGACCTTGCAGGGCCTGCATGGCATTGCCGGAACTGTTGTTTTTTACAGGGGTCATATCCACCACGGCTACTGCACCGGTAAGGTCTTGTTTTCTTTGTGATGTGTAACCCGTTACCACCACGGCATTGAGGTCGTTCTTGTTGTCTTCTAGCACAATGTTGATGGCTTCTCCTGCCTTGGCGACCTTGTATGTATAAGGAATCATACCAATATAAGAAAATTCCAACGTTTCACCGACGGATGCGGCAATAGCGAATTTTCCCTCAGCGCTTGTGACGGCTGTTTTAGCGCCAGCTTTTACCGTAACACCTGGGAGCGGTGCGTTGCTGGCTTTTCCGGTAACGATACCGGTTACAGATTGTGCCTGGCTGTACAGTAGCATCAGCAACAATGGAAGCAAAAGCATTACTTTTTTCATGGTAGCAATTTTTATTTGGTTTGATAAATATGGATTTAATAGGCAATACGCTAGTGGTCACCATCCCTAAAGTGGGATGATGATGTTAATTTGACCTTGGCCAAGCGAGCTAACTGGCGGATCTATCTACGACATGACGTGTCCTTTTTGTAGGTTCAGTATTTCTGTTTTTTCATACGCTGGGCAACCGCCTGTTTTACTGGCCACCAATGCACCTAAGGCACTGGCATAGGTAAGTGCTAGTTGCGGCGCCACTTGATCTATTAATTGGCTGATGATAGCTGCAAGGAACGAATCGCCGGCGCCTACTGTATCCGCCAACGCTACTTTAAAACCTGTGTGACGGAATGCTTGCCCATTGGTATTGAGCACAGCGCCGTTGCCACCCAGTGTAACAAT
>Ga0247739_10000370_pt1 | contig 15832 bp, 15 predicted proteins | sample UWRJL058202B2_FD_180943 | JGI IMG/M metagenome (GOLD analysis project Ga0247739, IMG submission 180943) | Plant litter microbial communities from Arlington Agricultural Research Station in Wisconsin, United States - UWRJ-L058-202B-2 | ecosystem: Environmental > Terrestrial > Plant litter >...
TTTTGGCGTCGTCGACGGAAGGCTTCTTCGTGGTGGCCATGCGCGGCGCCATCAGGTGTCGTGCAGCCAGCCGCGCAGGATCGCGGTCGACTCATCCGGATGGTTCTCGACGAACTCGGCGACCTTCTTGACCGAGGAGGCCTTCACCTGACCCTCGATGCGGGCGATGTCGAGCCGCTGGTCCATTTCGGAGGCCGGACCGACCAGTTGCGGCACGCCGTCGACCATCACGGTCTGCAGATGGGTCACGCCGGAACCGCCCGCGCCCGCGCCGGCCATCGCGGGGACCCCCGTGGTGTTGGCGGTCTTGAGCAGCGGACGCAGCACGAAGAAGATCAGCAGCAGGCCGGTTACCAGCAGGACCAGCAGCTCGACCCCGCGCATGATGTCGTTCTTGTCGAAGTCCAGCAGCGAGGACTTGGTATCGGTGCCGCCGGCGGCCGAGGTGTCGTGGCTGAACCTGACATTGTCCACCTTCACCTGGTCGCCGCGCTCCTGGTTGAAGCCGACGGCGGCCTTCACCAGGGCCTCGATCTTGGCGATGTCCTCGGCCGAGCGCGGAGCATAGGTCGGCTCGCCCTTGCCGTCCTTGGCCGGGGTCCAGACGCCGTCGACGGCGACCGCGACGGCCAGCTTCTGGACCTGACCGGCTTCCTTGATCGTGGTCGTGGTGGTGTTGGAGATTTCGTAGTTGGTCGTCTCGGTGTTGGCCGTGTCCTTCGACCCCGCCGGGGTCGTGGTCGGGGCCGCGCCGCCGGGGATGTTGTTGGTCGCCGTTGTTCCGCCGGAGGGGTCGCCTGTGGTGTCGGTCTTTTCCGAGCCGTTGGTCGAGGTCGAGCGCACGACCTGGCCGTCGGGATCGAACTTCTGTTCCTGGGTGGTCGAGCGGCTGTGGTCGATGTCGGCGGTGACCTGGACCTTGGCGGCGCCCGGACCGACGACGCCCTCGACGATGTCCATGATCCGCGACTGAAGCTGGGCCTCGGTGGAGGTCTTGGCGTCCTGCGCCGAGGCGGCCGAGAAGCCCTCCTCGCCCGAACCGGCGGCCAGCGTCCGGTTGGCGGTGTCGGTGACGGTGACCTTCTCGGGCTTCATGCCGGGCACCGAAGAGGCGACGACGTTGCGGATGGCCTGGATCTGGTCGCCGGTCAGCTGACGGCCGCCGACCCCGACCACGACCGCGGCGGTGGGCTCGCCGGTGGCCGAGGCGAACATCTCGCGGCGCGGCAGGGCGATCAGGACCTTGGCCGAGGAAATGCCCCGGTAGGACAGGATGGTGCGACCCAGCTCGCCTTCGAGGGCGCGCTTTTCATTGAGATTCTGCTGGAATTCGGTCTGGCCGAGCACCGACTGGTTGTCGAAGATTTCGTAGCCGACCGAGCCCGTGGTCACGAGCCCCTTGGACGCCACCATCATCCGGGCGGTGCCGACGTCGTCGCGGTTGACCATGATGGTCGAGCCGTCGCCCTGGGTCTTGTACTTGATGCCGGCCTGTTCCAGCGAGGCGGTGATGTCGCCCGCCTCCTTCAGGTCCAGGTTGGAATAGAGCAGCGCGTCCGGGGCCTGGCCCATACGCAGCATGACGGCGACGAGCACGGCCGCGACGCCTGCCGCAACGCCCAACACCGCAGCCAGTCGGCCGACCCCAAATCTCTGCAACGCCGCCGTGAAGCCGCCCACGCATCCCGCCTACTGAAAATCGGCGGAAGCCCAACCACGTCCGCTAGGCAGAAACTGCCGCCTACGTGGTAAATGGCGCGTTAATAGAGGTTACCTTCCTTTGGTTAGTGGCCCTTTTTCAGCTCGGGCAACACGGGAGGCACACCCGACGGCAGGGGCGCCGAGGCGTCACGGATGTAGGCCTCGACATCGCGATAGACCCGCTCGGCGCCGAGGTTGCGGTTCAGCAGGTGCCAGCCGTCGTCGTAAAAGGCGGTGCGCAGGTTGGGCGGCGTCCCGGCCCGCTCCAGCGCCCGGCGCATGGGCCCCGGCTCCACCACCTGGTCGTGGGCGCCGTACATCAGAATGACCGGCGCCTTGATCAGGCCGATCCGGTTGGAGGCGCTCTCCATCAGATCGACCAGACCCGAGATGGCGTCGAACCGCGTCGACAGCAGGCTGTCGGGATCGCGCCCGTTGCGGATCAGCTCCAGCACATTGTCCGAGGCCAGGATGTGGCGGGCGATGAAGTCGGGCGGCTCGACCGACAGGTCGCCGACGACGCGCGAGGTGATCCACAGACTGGTGCGGTTGAAGATGTTCTGGCTGGACCAGCCCCAGACGCCCGGCGACAGCAGCACCACCCGGTCGGCGTCCGGCGGACGGTCCGAACCGAAGGCGGCGGCGGTCACCGATCCGCCCATACTCTCGCCGACCACCGCGAGCGTCGCGTCGGGACGGCGGGCGCGGACCAGAGCGGTGATGGTGCGCAGGTCCTCGGTCATCAGGGCCTCGCCGCCCCAGACGCCCTTCTGCGGCGCCTGGCCGAAGCCGCGCTGATCGAAACTCCAGACCTCGATACCGTGCGCCGCCCACCAGGGCCCCGCCAGCCGGAACGAGGCGTCATGGTCGTTCATCCCGTGCAGGGCCACGATGGTCGCCCACGGCTTCCCGTCGGCGGGGGCCCAGTGCAGGAAGGGCAGCCGCGCCCCGTCCTGAACGATGAAGGCGCCGGTCATCCCCGGGGCGGGGGCGTCCTCGATGCGCGGCCCGCTGAAGCCCGGCGGCGGCGTCAGCGGCGACTGGACCAGGGGCGTGGCGCAGGCGGCCAGGGCGAGCGCCGAGACGGCGGCGGCGAACAGGCCTGCGATACGAAAGGTCATGAGCTCAGGATGTCCGCGACGCGCTGGCGCAAGTAAGGCACGATCTCATCCTCGAACCACGGATTTTTTCGCAGCCAGGCCGTGTTTCGCCATGACGGATGCGGCAGGGGCAGGATGTCGGGCGCGAAGCTCCGCCAGTTCCGCACCGTCCCGGTCATGTCGCCGACGAAGCGGTCGCCCAAAGCCCACTTCTGGGCATGGCCCCCGACCAGCAGGGTCAGCTCCATCTGCGGCAGGGCGTCCAGCAGCCGGGGTCGCCACAGCTCGGCGCATCGGCGCGGCGGCGGATAGTCCCCGCCCTTCGGCGCCGTGCCCGGATAGCAGAAGGCCTGGGCCGCCACCCCGATGCGGTGGTCGGCGTAGAAGGTCTCATAGTCCACGCCCAGCCAGTCGCGCAGCCGGTCGCCGGACGGGTCAGTGAACGGCAGACCGCTCTCATGCACTCGCCGGCCCGGCGCCTGGCCGCAGATCAGCAGCCGCGTCTCCGGAAAGACGCGGACGACCGGGCGCGGCGTATGCGGCAGTTCACCCAGACAGGCGCGGCAGGCGCGGATGTCGGAAAGGACGTCGTCCAGATTGGACGTCGGATCGCGATCAGGCGAAGTCGTCATCGTCCTCGTTGACGACGGGCGGCAGGGCGGCGACCGCGGCGGCGGTTTCCTCCGCCGTCGGCAGGCGCAGGCGGACCACGCCCTTCATGGCGTTCGGATCGATCGCCTTGCCCTTCTTGGTGATGGTCAGCTTGCCCTGACGCATCAGGCCCAGAGCCACGGCGCGGACCTTGGGCAGCATCCGCTGCCACTGTTCGGGCTGCAGATCCTTGGCCACGTCGGAGGGTTCGATGCTCTTGCCGTTGTCGCCCTTGGGGTCGATGCGGGAAAGTTTTTCGAAGATTGCGGTTTCGATGGGGTCGCTCATGGCGCTTCTATGATGCATTGCGGGACCGGAAAGAAGGCGGAACCCGCCTAAAGTAGCGAAGCGGTAGGCAAGGAAACGCAATGGTCGCGAAAATCACCGTAACGGAAGGCGAGTTCGCCGGCTGGCAGACCTATGATCTGCACGGGACCTTCGACCAGACGGTGGGACCCTTCTACTTCAAGCTGGACCCCGACGGCCGGATGCGCTGCGCCTTCCGGGCCGAACAGAAGCATATGAACTCCGGCCATCGGATGCACGGCGGCTGCCTGATGACCTTCGCCGACATCGCCCTGTTCCAGACCGCCTATCAGGAGATGGAGGGCAAAAGCGGCGTCACCGTGCAGCTGGACTCGACCTTCATCGACGGCGCCCGCGTCGGCGATCTGGTCGAGGCGACCGGCGAGGTGGTGCGCGCGGGCGGTTCGCTGATCTTCGTGCGCGGTCAGATCACCACCGGCGACAAGACGTTGATGACCTTCTCCGGCGTGATCAAGAAATTCACGCCGCGGACCTAGGCGACCGTCAGATCCCCGCGGCCGACGCCGGACGGGCCCGGCAGGTCTCCAGCCAGCGGGCCAGATGGGTCAGTTCGGCGGGCGGCCGGTATTTGACCAGCCGGGCGAAATCCAGCCCGATCACGGCGACAATGTCGGCGATGGTGAAGCGGTCCAGCGCGATGAACTCATGGTCGGCCAGCCGGTCGTCCAGGGTCTGCATGAAGCGCTCGGCCCACAGGCGATTGTAGGCGGCGACCTCGGCGACCTGGGCGCCTTCCAGCGCCGCCATCAGCGGATGGGTGTGGCGCACATTCAGCATGATCGGATTGGCGAGGTAGAACTCGTTCCGGCGGGTCCACATCTCGACGATCGCCTGTTCGCGCGCATCGACCCCGAACAGATTGGGCTCGGGGTACAGGGCCTCCAGATAGCGGCAGATGGCCACCGATTCCGAAATGGTCGTGCCGTCGTCCAGCTCCAGCGCCGGGACGTGGGGCACGCCGACGCGGCCCCGATACTCCGCCGTCTTGTGGTCGCCGGCCATGATGTCGACCTCGACCAGTTCGACATCCGCGATGCCCTTCTCGGCCATGACCCAGCGGACCCGGCGCGGATTGGGTGCGCGGTGGGAGGTGTAGAGCTTCATCGACGCTTCCTGTCCCGGATGACCCGGTGTTGTGTCAGCCGAAGATAATCGCCGGCATGGCTCCGACAATGGCCGCCGTCATCAGGGTCGACAGGAAGCCGGCGAACAGGGCCTTCCAGATCAGGCCCAGCACCTCTTCCCGCCGCTCGGGCATCAGCACCGATAGGCCCGAGACGGTGATCCCGACCGAGCCGATGTTGGCGAAGCCGCACAGGGCGTAGGTCATGATCATCCGGGTGCGCTCGCTCATCTCGGCGGCGGGCACCTTGCCCAAGTCGATGAAGGCCACGAACTCGGTCAGGGTCAGTTTGACGCCCAGCAGCCAGCCGGCGCGGCCGGTCTCGGACCATTCGATCCCCGTCAGCCAGGCCACCGGCATGAAGATCCAGCCCAGCATCCGCTCCAGCGTCAGCGGGGCGTCGAAGACAATGATGCCGCCCAGCATGATGTTCACCAAGGCGACGAGGGCGACGAAGACGATCAGCACGGCGGAGATGTTCATCACCACCATCAGGCCGTCGGCCGTGCCCTTGGAGATGGCGTCGATGGCCGAGTCATACTTCAGCGCGGTGTTGTAGTCGGCGACCGCGCCGCCCTGCCCCGGCTTCTCGGGAATGATGATCCGGGCCAGCAGCACCCCGGCCGGGGCCGAGACGATGGAGGCGACCAGGACGTGGCCGGCGGCGTTGGTCAGGACCGGCGACAGGATGGCGGCATAGGCGACCATGGTCGAACCGGCGACGGTGGCCAGACCCACGACCATCATCAGGAAGATCTCGGACCGGGTCAGCTTGTCCAGATAGGCGCGGATGACGATCGGGCTCTCGATCATGCCCAGGAAGATGTTGGCCGCGACCGCCAGGGCCGAGGCGCCGCCCAGACCCATGGTCTTCTGGAACAGCAGGCCGAAGCCGTGGGTGATCCACTTCAGGATCTTCCAGTGCCAAAGCAAGGCCGACAGGGCCGAGATCACCAGGATCATCGGCAGGACGTTGAAGGCGAAGGTGAAGGGCGCGGTGACCTTGGGGTCGGCGTTGGTCAGGTAGTACGGAGCGTCCTGCTTGCCGTCGACGAGGAAGCCGAACACGAACTTGGCGCCCTGGGCCGTGGCGACCGACAGGCCGTCGACGGCGCCGGTGATGGCGGCCAGCACGACCTGCGAACCGGGAATGGCGAACAGGGCCAGCACCAGAATCGCCTGAACGCCGATAGCGCCCAGCGTCAGCCGCCAGGGAAAGGCCTTGCGGTCCTCCGATATGGCCCAGCAGGCGGAGACGATGACCACGAGCCCGAGCAGGCTCTGAAGGTTCAGCATGCTGAACATGAAACGACGATCCCTGGCCTCTCCCCCTCGGAGAGCCGTTCCCCGCTTGAACGCGAAGGCGCGCCGGGCCGCAAGTCCCCCGAAGGTCCGAAACGGCGGGAAAGCGCCGCGAAGCCGCCACAAGCTGAGCCATGAGTTCGCCGTGTTCCTCGGCCGAACTCCCGTAAAGCGCGAGACGGCGCACGGGAGGATCGCATGCGGTACGGATGGATGGCGGCGGCGGGGCTGGTCTTGCTGGCCGGGTGCGGACAGTCAGGGACGACGGACTATTCGAACGATGCCGTCGCCGTGGAGATGGTCGCCCCGGCCGCCTTGACGGTTCAGACGGGGGCGCCGGAAACGCCACAGGCGTCTGCTCCCAGCATTGCCTATGTCTATCGCTACGGGCTTGAGCTACCCGCCGACAACACCGCCGGCCTGATGGCCCGGCACGAGCAGGCGTGCGTCGCCGCCGGCGCGGCCGTCTGCCAGATCATCGGTTCCGAATCGCACCGCTATGGCCGCGACTCCCTCAACGCCACTCTGGAGATCCGGGCGACCCCGGCCTGGGTGGCGCGCTTCCGGAGCGGCCTCGCCGGTCAGGCCGAGGCGGCGGGCGGGCGGATCGCCTCCTCCGAGACCGAAAGCGAGGACCTGACGCGCCAGCTGGTGGACACCGAGGCGCGGCTGAGGGCCCAGACCACGCTTCGTGACCGGCTTCAGCAACTTCTGGCCACCCGCAACGGCTCCCTTGAGGAACTTCTGAAGGTCGAGCGCGAGCTGGCCACGGTCCAGGGTGAGATCGACGCCACCCAGTCCGGTCTCACGGTCATGCGCACCCGGGTCGCGACCTCGCGCCTCAACATCGACTACCGGGCGGAGGGGCGGATGGCGCCCGACAGCGTCTTCCAGCCGGTCGTAGGCGCCCTGAACGGCGCCCTCTCGGCCTTCATGACCACGGTTGGGGTGCTGATCACCCTGGCGGCGGTCGTTTTGCCGATCGTCCTTGTTCTCGGGCCGCTGGTCTGGTGGCTGTTGCGGCGTCGCAGGATCTGGAAAGCCGCGCGCGTCGCGAAGACCGAGGCCGATCAGGCCGCGCGGACGCCGCCGTCGCATACATAGGCCGTGGACGCGTTGCTCGAGGTCCAGAAGCGCCAGCGGGACATCCACATCTCGCCGTCGCGCAAATGCTGCTCGCGACGCGTCTCGTCAGGCTCGGCGACCGCATGAGCGAAACACTCGCGGGCCTGGTCGCGGCAATCCTCGGCTGACAACTCGACGTACATGACTCAAAACCTGTATGACAGGCTCAGGATCGCGCCAAACGATTAAGGTTGCATCTACAGCAATCGCCTACTTTCACGAGCGAAGGTCGGATGAAGCGAGCCGGCTGGCCCTGTGAGGCAAGAAACGGCGGAAAACCCGAAACTTGGCCTGGGGCGTCGGTCCGTCGTATAGATTCGTCCGTCCGGCTGGCGCGCGGCCGGATGGCGACTGGGGTATGAGATTCGACCATGAGTACTGATTCACGGGGCGGCCGGTCGGGCCCGGTCGCTGGAGCCGGAGTGGGCCGCCATCTGCTGATCGTCGATGACGACGACCGCATTCGCGAGCTGCTGAAGGAATATCTGGCGCGCGAGGGCTATCGCACCACCGGCGCGGCCCATGCCGCCGCCGCCCGACGCCTGATGGAACTGATCGAGTTCGACCTGGTCGTGCTGGACGTCATGATGCCGGGCGAAAGCGGGCTGGAGCTGACCAGCTGGGTCCGTTCGAAAGCGCAGCTGTCGCGCACGCCCGTGCTGCTGCTGACCGCGCGAGGCGAGGCCTCGGACCGGATCGACGGCCTGTCGCGCGGCGCCGACGACTATATGTCCAAGCCCTTCGACCCCAAGGAGCTGTCGCTGCGCGTCGACGCCATCCTGCGCCGGACGGGGGGCAAGCCCCTGACCCCGCGCGAGATCAAGCTGGGGCCGGCGTCCTTCGACATGGAGCGGCTGGAGCTGACCCGCGACGGCGCCCCGATGCGCCTGACCGAGGCCGAGGCCCAGCTTCTGAAGACCCTGGCCATCCACGCCCACTCCCCGGTCGAGCGCATGGATCTGTCGCCCGACACCGCCGACATCACCGGCCGCGCCGTCGACGTCCAGGTGACCCGCCTGCGCCGCAAGCTGGAGGCCGACCCGAAGAACCCGCGCTACCTCCAGACCGTGCGCGGCGTGGGATATATGCTGGCGCCGGACTGATGCGCTTCACGCCCCTCAGCGTCTGGGGGCGCTTCCTGAAGCGCCGGCTGCCGTCGTCGCTGTGGGGACGGTCGCTGCTGATCATCGTGGCGCCGATCCTGATCATGCAGGGGGCGGTGACCTGGGCCTTCTTCGACGCCCACTGGCAGCGGGTCACCGCAAGGCTGTCCGACGGACTGGCCGGCGACATCGCCTGGGCCTCGGAAAGCTATCGCGACGACCCGACGCCGCGGAACCTGGCCGTGATCACCGAGCGGGCCCAGAAGTCGATGCAGCTGTCCGTCGCCCTGGTCGAGGACGAGACCCTGCCGACCGAACAGCGGCGCGGGGCCATCGGCATTGTCGACCGAACGCTGGAGAAGGCGCTGAACGCCCGGCTGGACCAGCCCTTCTGGTTCGATACCACCCGCTATCCCGCCTATGTCGACATCCAGGTGCAGGAGCCCAACGGGGTGCTGCGCATCATCGCTCCGCGCGAGCGGGCGGTGGCGACCCAGGCCCATATCTTCGTCCTGTGGCTGATGCTGGCGACGGTGCTTTTGATGTCGGTCGCGATCCTGTTCATCCGTAACCAGGTCCGGGCCATCGAGCGGCTGGCCGAGGCCGCCGAGGCCTTCGGGCGCGGCGAAATCCAGCCCCGCTTCAAGCCGCACGGCGCGCGCGAGGTGCGTCAGGCCGCGACCGCCTTCATGGCCATGCGCGACCGGATCCAGCGCCATATCGAACAACGCACGGCCCTGCTGGCCTCGGTCAGCCATGACCTGCGCACGCCCCTGACGCGGTTGAGGCTTGAGCTGGCGCTCGCCCCGCCGTTCAAGCGCGCCGAGGACATGAAGGGCGACCTCGACGAGATGGAGCATATGATCGACGAATATCTGGCCTTCGCGCGCGGCGAGGCTGGCGAAGCGGCCCAGACGGTCGATGTCGTCGCCCTGCTCAAGGCCGCCGGCGACGATGCGCGCCGTGCGGGCGCCGAGGTCGAGGTGTCCGCGCCTGCCCGGCTAACGGCCTCGCTGCGCCCCATCGCCTTCAAGCGGGCGATCAACAATCTGGCGGGCAATGCGGCCTCGCACGGCGATCATGTCCGCCTCAGCGCCAGAGCCCTGCCCTCGGGCGGGCTGGAGATCGCGGTCGACGACGATGGCCCCGGCATCCCCGAAGACATGTACGACGAGGCCTTTACCCCCTTCTCCCGCCTCGACGAGAGCCGCAACCAGAACTCCAAGGGCGTGGGCCTCGGCCTGGCCATCGCCCGCGACGTGGCGCGCGGCCACGGCGGCGACATCACCCTGGCCCGCAGCGACATGGGCGGGCTTCAGGCGCTGATCCGGCTTCCCGGATAATCACTTTTCGGTCGCCCCTCTGGCGGAGCGGAGCCGAGAAGCTCATCTTGTCCCCATAGTGTCGATGGAGTTCGTCATGCGCAGGTTCGCCTTCTTCGCCCCTCTCGCGGCCGCTACGGCGCTCGCCGCCTTCGCTCACGCCGAGCCCGCGGCCAATCAGGCCCCGGCTCCACAGGTCACGGTCACCATCGGCGGCGACCTGATCAAGGACGCCGAAAAACTGGGCCAGCGCGACGTCGACTGGCAGCGCGAGGAACTGGCCAAAACGGTCAGCCGCGCCCTCGCCCGCAGCGGCGCCTACCCCGGCGCCCAGGTCAATCTGGTCCTGACGGATCTCAAGCCCAACCGCCCGACCATGCAGCAGACGGTCGACCGCCCCGGTCTGTCCATGCTCGACAGCGTCTCCATCGGCGGCGCCACGATCGAGGGCGAGATCGTCACCGCCGACGGTCAGCACCTGCCGGTCAGCTTCTCGCGCTATTCGACCAGTATCGCCGACGTGCACGGCTTCACCACCTGGGAAGAGGCCGACCGCGCCTATGACCGGCTGGCCGAGAATATCATCCAGGGGCGGCTGACCGCGCGCTACTAGGGCGTCAGTCGGCGGGCTTCGCCACCCGGCCGCCGCCGCTCTCGATCGCGTCCAATAGATCCATGACCGAAGCGAGCGTATCGGACTCGCGCGCAGGCTTGTCCCAGCGGATGCGGCTGATCCTCGGAAAGCGCATGGCCACGCCCGACTTGTGCCTCGGCGAGCGGTTCAGGCCCTCGAAGGCGATCTCCAGCACCAGGCCGAAGTCGCGCTCGGCCCGCACGGACCGCACCGGACCGAACCGTTCGATGGTGTGATCGCGCACGAACTTGTCGAGCAGTTTCAGCTCCTCGTCGGTGAAGCCGAAATAGGCCTTGCCGACCGGCGTCAGCACACCTTCGTCTGTCCAGACGCCGAAGGTGAAGTCGGAATAGAAACTCGACCGCTTCCCGTGCCCGCGCTGGGCGTACATCATCACCGCGTCGATGGTGTGCGGATCGCGCTTCCACTTGAACCACGGCCCCTTGGGACGCCCGGCGACATAGGCGCTGTCCCAGCGCTTGAGCATCAGCCCCTCGGCCGCCGCCCCGACCGGCGGATCGCCACGCAAGACGCCCAGCGCCTCCCAGCTGTCGTATTCGACCACCGGCGACAGGTGCAGTCGGTCGCCTTCATGCCCCGCGATCAGGGCCTCCAGCCGCGCCCGCCGTTCGCGCAGGGTCAGCCCCCGCAAATCCTCGCCGTTCTCGGCCAGCAGATCATAGGCGACCACCGCCGCCGGATGGGCCGCCATCAGTTTCGCATCGACCGTCTTGCGGTTCAGCCGCTGCTGCAGGTCGCCGAAGGGCGCCACCTCGCCCACGCCTTCGGAATTGGCTCTCCAGACCAGCAGCTCCCCATCGATCGCCCCCTCGAACGTCAGCCCGGCCATGACGTCGGGAAAGGCGCCGGAGATTTCGTCGCCGGTGCGGGAGTAGAGTTTGGCGACGCCCTGTTCGCGCACCGCCTGCACCCGGATGCCGTCCCACTTCCATTCGGCGGCATAGTCGGCGGGGTCCAGCTTGGGGAAATCCACGACCTCGTCGATGGCCACCGCCAGCATGACGGGACGGAAACGGCCCGGCGCGTCGGGGCTGGGCCGCTCTCCCCTGCCCTCCAGCCAGGCGAACAGGTCGGCATAGGGGGGCGACACCGCGTGCCAAACCTCCTCGATGTCCGAGGCGTCCACGGCGTCCAGCACCGTCACGGCCTCGCCCCCGCCCGGCTCGGGCGGTTCGGTCACCGAGGCCGGCCGGATCATCGCCGCCGCCGTCTTGGCCAGACGCGCGGACATGCCCACCCGCAGTCCCCCGGTGACCAGCTTCAGCAGCGCCCACCGTCCCTTGGGCGCCAGAGCATCCAGCCAACCCTCGATCAGCCCCTGCACCTCGTTGCGTTTGGCGGCGGCCAGGGCGTCGATGACTTCCCCGAGCTCGGGCTCGCGGTTCGGTCGCCGATCGGGATCACCGGGCCAGATCAGCGCGACCGTCTCGGCCAGATCGCCGACATAGTCGTAGGACCAGCCGAACAGCACGGAATCCACCCGCGCCTCGACCGCCCGCCGGATCATCGCCGGCTTGGCCGCATCGAAACTCAGGTCGCCGGTCAGGGCGGCCAGCGCCCAGCCCCGGTCCGGATCGGGCGTCGCCTTCAGATAGTCGCGCAACAACACCAGCTTCGCATTGCGCGAAGAGGTCAGTGACAGACGATCCAGAAGCTCGGCGAAGGCGCGCAAGGGCAGGTGTTCCAGCGACGTCGGCAAGCGCGACCGCATGCCAACGACTGTGGCCAGCATTCGTTTCGGATCAAGTCCGTCGAGTGCGCATCGGCGCGACTTCGAAGCCGTTTGCGATCAACGGTCTGCGGCTTTCTAGGCCGGATCGGTCCGGCGCCCGCCGGCGAGGAGCTATATTCTCCGCCTCCGGTCTTTGACATCCTCGACAGCGACCATCGTCGCGTACACGGCGCTGCACTCGAGTGCAAAGGATCGTCCGAAATCGAGATCAGAAAAACCAAGTCTGGTCAGGACGCTATCGCATGATGCTCAGAGCGGACGTCCAGATTGCACCTTTTGCACTCGTGTTTTTCGGAGTGCATTTCAGGTCCGCCACCCGGCTTCGGAGCAGACGTTCCAGATGACCGCCAGGCAAGAATTCTGGCCAAGGCCTTTGCTTGTTGCGGCGTCCGATCGATGCAACTCTCGCGATAATGTCCGGCAACACTGACCGGACTGGAACGGGGCCGCATGGTGAACACAGGAACGAAGTCTCGATACAGGATGCGTCCGAGACGCAGTTTTCCGGCGCTCCTGTGCCTGTCGTTGCTGGCCGGGTGCGCCTCACTCGAGAATGCTTATGCCGATTTCGGGGTTTCGAGGGCGATCTTCCGCCCGAAGCGAGGACACTCGCCGACAAGAGCGCTCATGATTTGATCTCCTTCGCTCCCGCAGGTGTCCGCGAATTCGAAATCGGTCGGCGGTTCGAGCGCGGGAACAAGGGATTTCCTTCCGATCAGCGGTGCGCTTTGATCTTTTATGAGGCTTCGGGAAAAACGGTCACCCGTATCCGGCAGAACATGGGTGCGGCAGGTGTCCAGACGCTGACCTATCTGGGCTTCCCCAACGGTCGCGTGGCGGCGCGAAGACTGCGCCGAAGTGACCCTGCTCCTGTAACCCGCCAGGACCTTTCGCGATGTCAGTCGCTCCTCAACAGTTTGAGATGAGTGATCTTCGCGCGTAGCGGAGCAGCACCTGATCCCCCATCCCGGCCCTCCCCTCGCGGGAAGGACCGGGCGACGGAGCCTCATCAGTTGAACAGGCCGGCGATGACGGCGGTGATCAGGCCGGTCGTGACGGCGGTCAGGACCACGTCATTGCCGCTGCGGACGTACTGGTAGCCACGCGGCGGGGCGCGCAGGCCGTAGTGGCCGTAGTCGGTCACGACATAGGACCGCGTCCGGTACTGGGCCGGCAGGCGTTGGCCATAGGCCCAGGCGCGGGTCTGATAGCCGCGCGGGGCGACGTAGCGCGGCGCCGAGTAGCGGCGTTGCGCGGCCTGCCAGCGACCATAGGACTGGGCCTGCGGCGCCGGGCGAACCACCGGCGGAGCCGGACGGGCCGGCTGGGCGCGCGGCGGTTGCGCGTGCTGCTGGGCGTGCGGGGCCGGGCGGTTCTGCCCGTTCCAGGACTGGGCGTCGGCGGCCGAGGCGATGCCGATGCTCGACCCCGCGATGACGGCGGCGATAGCGGCGGTGAGGACCTTCTTGTTCATGGCGATCTCCTTTGTTCCAGAGCCATGAACAGAGATTGCGCCTTGCGACCTGAGCCGTTCCTGAGGCCGCCGTTTTTCTCGGTTCAGCGCAGGACCGAACATCCGCCCCTCTGTTTCCGGACGGACAAACCGGGACACAGAGCGACACACCCGCCCATACGAAAACGCCCCGGAGGTTTCCCCCCGGGGCGCTTCGATCGTTCAGGCGCTGCAGGCCCTGGTCGTGGGCCTCAAGTAGCGCTCAGCGCGGTAGGCCCTAGTTAAAGAGACCCGCGATCACGGCGGTGATCAGACCGCCGGCGACGGCGGCCAGGACCACGTCATTGCCGTTGCGGACATAGTGGTAGCCGCGCGGCGGGGCCCGCAGGCCGTAACGGTTGTAATCGTTGACGACGTAGCTGTTGTACGAGCTCGGCAGGCGCTGACCATAGCCGTAGGTCTGGTAGCGGGTGCCGCGCGGCTGCTGCCAGCGACCGGCGTTGTAGCGGCGCTCGGCGCGTTGATAGCGGTCATAGGCGCGCTGGTCCTGACGGTACTCGCGACGATCGTCGCGGCGGTCGTCACGGGCGTCGCGGCGGTCATCGCGACGATCGTCGCGGTGATCCTGGCGTTGCTCCTGACGGTGATCGGGACGGCCGTACGACTGGGCGCTGGCGGCCGAGGCCAGACCCAGCGAACCGGCCGCGATGGCGGCGGCGACGGCGGTGGTGATGAACTTCTTCATGGTGACGAGATCCTTGGACAGCCGAACCTTCGACCTGCCCTCAGACTAGTCACCGGCCCTTGAGCCGGACCTGAACACCTCTGGTCAGGTTAGGTTCAGGCGGCCGCCGCGGTTTCGCCCTGTTCGTTGCCGGCCCGGACCGCCGTTCGTCCGCCGCCGACCCTGTTCATCAGGACGGCCAGGGCGGCGAAGTCGATCGGCTTGTTCAGATAGGCGTCGGCGCCGGCCTCCAGACCCGCGGCATGGTCCTCCCTGCGGGCCGAAGCCGACAGGACGGCGATCGGGGTCTCGGCGTTGGCGCCGCCCTCGCGGATCAGGCGGGTGGCGCTGAGACCGTCCATCACCGGCATGTTGACGTCCATGATGATCAGGTCGAACGCCTGGTCGGCAGCCATGTCCACGGCGATCTGGCCGTTCTCCGCCGAGGCGGTGGTGTGGCCGGCCGAGCCGAGCCAGGCTTCCAGGATCATGCGGTTGACGGGGTGGTCCTCGACCACCAGCACGTTCAGGGCCTGGCCCTCGTCGATCTCGGCGTCAATGGCCACGGCGGCCTCGACCGCGCTCCATTCGACCACCTCGGCCTGGACCGAGAAGGTGAAGGTCGAGCCCTCGCCGACGGTCGATTCCACGGTGATGTCGCCGCCCATGATGTTGGCCATGCGCCGGGCGATGGTCAGGCCCAGGCCCGTGCCGCCGAAACGGCGCGTCGAGGAGGCGTCCACCTGGGTGAAGGGCTGGAACAGCCGCGCCAGGTCCTCGGGGCTGATGCCCGCGCCGGAATCGTGAATGGCGAAGTCGAAGGCCACGCGACGGTCCGACAGGCGGGTCGAGCGGATGGTGTAGTTGATCGCGCCCCGCTCGGTGAACTTCACGGCGTTGGACAGCAGGTTCTGGATCACCTGGCAGACGCGCAGCGGGTCTCCGCGCACGACGGCCGGCTGTTCGCCCTCGAAATGGGCGATGAAGTCGATGCCCTTGGCCTCGGCCTGGGCCATGAACGGACCCGTGACGCGGCGGTGCAGGTCCTCGATCGAGACGTCGACGGTCTCGAAGGTCATCTTGCCGGCCTCGATCTTGGTCATGTCGAGAATGTCGTTGAGAAGGCTCAGGAGGTTGTCGCCCGAGTTGCGGATGATCGACAGATAGTCGCGCTGGGTGGTTTCAAGCCGGGTGGCGCTGAGCAGCTGAGCGGCGCCGAGGACGCCGTTCATCGGGGTGCGCAGCTCGTGCGAGATGACGCCGAGGAAGCTGGACTTGGCGTTGTTGGCGGCATCGGCCTTGTCGCGGGCGCCCTGGAGCTCCTCGATCAGATGGGCCTGATGTTCCTGGAAGGCGCGGATACGCTCTTCGCGCAGCATGTTCATGGTCACCAGGACGAACATGCCGGCGACGGTGAACGGCAGGACGCTGAGGAAGGGCCAGAACAGCGGGCTGCCCCACAGGCTGGCCAGAATGATCAGGCCGGCGACGCCGTAAGGCGAGGAAATGACGAT
>Ga0247739_10000371_pt1 | contig 15818 bp, 12 predicted proteins | sample UWRJL058202B2_FD_180943 | JGI IMG/M metagenome (GOLD analysis project Ga0247739, IMG submission 180943) | Plant litter microbial communities from Arlington Agricultural Research Station in Wisconsin, United States - UWRJ-L058-202B-2 | ecosystem: Environmental > Terrestrial > Plant litter >...
CTGCTTTTATTTTAAGTGACCAATCTTGTGGACACCACACATCATCATCCAATAAACAAACAACTTCTTCCTTTGATGCAGGCAACGCCACATTAAATGCGTGTACTACGCTTGCCTTGGTTGCGTGCAACAATTTCAAGCTAGGTAGTTTACTTTGCCATCCTGTTATAACTTTGGCACTTTCTACGTCCCCAGGGCCTACAATCACCAATATTTCTTCCGGCTTCTCAAGCTGCTCGGAAAGTGATTTTAATAACCGCTCTAGATCAATCGGTCTCTTATAAGTAGGAATGATAACACTTAGGCGCATAAAACTTAGAATGTATGCTTTAAGACTATTATAAAATTTAATTGTCAGTAAGCATTAGAAAACAATAGAAATAAAAAATCATATATTGTTGCTAGGATAAACCTGCAAACGCAACTTTCTAGGTAAATAAAACATTAAAAATATCAAGCTATTTGCCAAAATTTATTTCTTAACTCAATCATCCGGAACCGTTCCTTCACCAATTTTTTTGCATTGATACTGCACTCAAGATTCGTTTCAAGTAACTGGTTTAGTGCAGCAATCATATCCGGCGCATTAAAAGAAGTACACCCTACGGCAGCTTTGTTCGAACTTAAAAGCTTATAAGCCGCACTGTCGCCAGGGCCATGGTATAATATTGCGCCCGACCCGCCCAAATAACCAATCATTTTTGTTGATAAACTATACAAAGAGAATTCAGGCAATGCAAATTTGATAGGTAAATACAAAATATCTGCTGCATCCAACTCAGTTTTTAAAACTGCATTATCAAGCGTTAATGGAAGAAACTCTACCTCAAATTTCCTATTTAACAAGAAGTCTACCTTTTGGGTGCCTCTTAATACAAATTTAAATGATTTACCTTTTTGTGTAAGTTCGTCAAGTGCATCTGCTAAAGTTCTAAATAATGGTAGATAATCAATATGTAAAAGCCCTGCGAAATATATGGAAATTACTCCATTGGTTTTTATTTGTCTTGGTTCGCTAATTTCTCCATCGTCTACGCCATCCGTAATAATCTCAAATTGTTTATCTCCAAACAATTGCTGATACTTTGTACCCATTTCCTCTGAAATTACAATACGCCTATCAGCAAGTTTCCATAATTGGCCCGTATTTTCCAAGCTTCCGCCTACTGCTGAAAAATGATCATGAAAGGAAACCCATAAAGGAACGGGTTTCACTTTTTTATTGTCCTTTATAACTGCAGGTGCATGGTTACCATGATCGATCAAATGGATTACCTGTTGATTATTTTGTAAAATAATATTGGAAATACGTTTATTCGTAAATATAATAAAATAATTACTTCGAAGCCAGTTTACCGTAGTGCGTACAAATGAACGCATCCATTTCCTATGAAGCGGTTTGGCTTTTATCAAAATTTCTTCAATATAACCAGAGGGCTTATTGTTTTTGTGCGAAGTAAGACCAACTGAAAGCACTTCGTTTTCGTTGTTGGTATACAAACGCCTTAAAATCCTGCTTCCGCCCCCGTTGTCGTACAATGAAAACGGCTGGATAGATAGAAGTTTCTTATTATTATTATGCACCACGAAATAATTTTTGATTAACCAATTCTTTTTTGCGTTGCCTCAACAATTTGGCGAATAGTCTCTTTAAGAGAAACAGTGATATCCCAATTGGGGTAATGCTCCTTCATTTTAGAAAGGTCTGAAATATAACAGATGTGATCTCCAATCCTGTTTTCGTCTACATAGGAATAAACTTGTTTTTTACCAGTAAATTCTTCTGTTATTTTAAACGCTTCCCAAATGGAACAAGAATTGTCACGTCCACCACCAATGTTGTAAACTTCAGCAATACGAGGGGCGGCTATAAATGCTTCGATAAAACTAGCTACATCATGCGAGTGAATATTATCTCTCACTTGCTTGCCCTTATATCCAAACACTTTGTATTCTTTACCTTCAATATTACATTTAACAAGATAGCTCAAAAATCCATGCAATTCTACGCCTGAGTGGTTGGGGCCAGTTAAACATCCACCACGTAAGCAGCAGGTAGGAATATTAAAGTATCTACCATATTCCTGCACCATTACATCGGCAGCTACTTTAGAAGCGCCAAATAAAGAGTGCTTGGATTGATCGATAGAAAAGTCTTCTTTAATTCCATTGGTATAATTCGAGTCAGCGTAATCCCACCGAGTTTCAAGTTCCACTAGGTCAATTGTGTTTGGCCTATCACCGTATACCTTGTTTGTAGACATGTGTACAAAAGGCGAAGTTGGGCATGCCTGACGAACGGCTTCGAGCATATTGAGGGTGCCAACTGCATTGGTATCGAAATCATCAAATGGAATAGATGCCGCCCTATCATGCGACGGTTGTGCAGCTGTATGTACAATTGCATCAGGCTTTAATTCTTGCAATAACGCTAGTATACCCTGCCTATCTCGTAAATCCAGTTCGTGATGGATAAATGATTCGCCAAGCTGATCGGCTAGCCGATTTTGATTCCAGCGTGTATCGCCTTGAGGACCGAAAAAAACCTCTCTTTGATTATTATCCAATCCATGTATTTGCCAACCAGATTTTGCAAAATGCACGCATACTTCAGAACCAATAAGGCCGGACGAGCCAGTTACAAGTAATTTTTTCATAGATCCATTATTTTGTTTTATGTGAAATGATTAAGCCTTCCTAAAAAGTATAATTGCCCTCAAAGGGGCCTATCTATAATATCTCTTCCTCAGACATAGCGTGTTCAAACTCTTTAACCAATGAGTTCTAAATAAATAAGACGATAATAAATTAGTGCAAGGAATATAAGAAAAACACGTAAATGTGTTTTTCTTATATCCAGCTTTTGAGAGATGTTAGAGCAATATTAGCAAGCAATCGTTTCAACTAACCTTCGCTTTTGAACCAACCATTTTTTTTGCAAACAAATGGGATGGCCTTTCAAAAAGCAAATAAAAAATATAGGAACTTATAATGATGATAGTGAGATATACAAAGTAGGTAGCATCGGTAAGCGGTATATTTTCATATAAAATAACCAGTAATAATGGATGACTAAGATAAAGTGAATAAGAAAATTTACCCATGCGTTCTAACATTTGCATGGGGACTTTCGTTTTATAATACTTTATCTCCATGTTAATCCAGTGATACAACGGAATGGAGAGAAGTGTGAGATTAATTAAATCTGATATAAAAAAATGAAATCTAAGAATCAGTGTAAAACTTGATAAAGCAAAAATAAAAATTCGCATGGTCCATATTCTTAACTCAGATGGACGGTAAATAAAGTTATCAATTTCATTTGCCAATTTAACGCCCAGTAGCCAACAAGGTAAGCCAACAATCCATGTGTAATAGTAACCAAGTTCATTGTAACGCCCGTCATAATTAATATCCGATTGACAAACCATTGACTCTATCGAATGCGGCGAACCTATACAAATACAAGTAAGCGCCAAAAAGAACGAGCATAATATCTTTTGATTCCAAGTAGCCTTTATTTTATAAATAACCGGGTAAATCGCATAATAAACTAATTCGCAATATAGGCTCCAAACGATAGCCTTATGTGGATTGTTGAAAAAACTGCCTAAAATAGCGATTGCAATCAATGGAATCAGGATCCTAACAAACCGCCTTACATAAAAATCGGACAGACTTTTTATACCATTTTTGTTTGGGTAATGAATAACGAAACCTGAAATAACAAAAAAAGCAATAACCGCCGCAGGTCCGTTAAATAAAACACCCATGAATTGGCCTAAATGTTTTTCTATTGGTATGTTGGATTCTTTGAGGCGTTTTGCCATTGGAATGGTACAATGACCCAGTACAACAATCAATGCTAATACGAATCTTAAAGAGTCGATTCCTGCAAACCAACTTTGCTTCTGAAACAATTTTGCAATTGGAAATTTTTTTGGTTCCATGTTTCTGGCAATCTTATATGAAAAAATTTGGTTTTTCATTATATCAAATTAGACAGTTTGTCTATTAATTGTAAGATTGAACCTGGAGCAAAATAATTTTACAAATGCATATTATTACGTTATCAAATTGTTATTTGGGTTTTATCCGACATTAAATGATTTAGTACTTTGTGTGTGGTGAGAGTTATTAATAAACTACAGCAACATAGAACAGTAATCCTTTAACATTGTATAAATACGTAATCGTACCTTAACAAATTGAGCGTGTATGAATGTAAAGTAATTTGGGTCACTCCTTTTTGATTCAGCCTAAGCTTATGAGCAAATTTAGGTAAATCATTTTATTTAAACAAGTTATTATACTTATTATTAAGAATCAAATAATTATGTATAAGATTGTAGGTATCAGTAAACGTACTTTTACCTTTCATCAGATTAGTGGCAGACAATACAATTTGTCCTACCCAAGTGCGCTTTATTTTTTTGTCGAACATTGTAGGATGTATGCCTGCTTTATACATTAAACCATGCAGATAAAGATTGCCTAGGCACGAATCTTTCATCATACGGTCGACATATTCTTTCTTTAAACGCTCTTTAGGAATAAAATGAGTAAATTTTAAACCATCGGAATATATTATTTTATACCCTTGCAATACAGCTTTAAAACACAATTCGGAATCCCCTCCTGATGTCAGTTTTGAACCTATACGATCGGTAAGAATAAATGGCTCAACGATAATTCTATCCAGGATGCTTTTTTTCCAAATACTTGAGGCACCGAATACATATCCACGTGAGTGCGTGACGTCACCATTTGCTGGCCCTTGCGATCCAACCGCAAAAGCTGATTGAAAATGGTTGAACCACTCTGGCTGTACGCCTGTTTCAAAAAAAGGTACGCCTAAACCACCAAACACACCACCTTGTGGATACTGGTTAAACAATTCAACTGCCTTTTCCAAAAAATCACTAGCAAGCCAGTTGTCATCATCCACAAATATCAAATAATCTCCTGTGGATTCTACAATGCCCCGCTTTCTTGCAGCACTAAGGCCTGGTTCCATTTCCTTGATCACCGAAAATTTAATATCACTAGCGCCGTTTTTAATTTTTTCCCATTCGGAGCGTGCAACTTCTTCCGTTTTATCTTTTGAAGCATTATCTATGACCAATACAGACAAATCAATATTATTTCGTTGCAGCATACCAATGTGCTGCAGCGTCTTTGGCAATCTTAATGAAGAGTTGTAGCAGCAAATAACGATGGAAATTTTAAACATAGGACCGTTCATTTGATGGGTTATAATTGTATAGCTAGAAAACTATATTGTTTTAAGTTTGAGAAACCGCTTTACTGTATTTTTTATTACATCTTTTGTAACTCTCGAAGAATAATTCCACTGCAAAAAGCGCTTATATTTTCCATCATTTTCTAGCAGAAAAATATTATCAATTAGCTTTCTTGCGTCTGGCGTAAAATTGTGCTTAATTGTAATATACTGATAATATATTTCGATGAGGGCTGTTTTATAGTGCTGCTCTGTGATGATGTCGTCCTTTTTTAATGAATTTAGAATCTTTACATTCTCGATAAAGTTAAGACCGGAGGCATACGCCTTACCACTTACATCCTTGTCATGCTTGCGAAAATAATTGAGCATTTTCCCAGAAATAAACACCTTTCCACGTTTCGACATTTCTATCCAAAAAAGCCAGTCGCCGCAAAATTTATATTGAGTAAACTCTTTAGAAAATTCGTAAAAGGTCTTTTTTCTAAAAATGGCCATGCTTGCGTTAAACACTGCATTTCCAAAAACCATGCATTGTTTAATAAACACAATCCCATCCACATATTCAGAAATTTTTTGATGCTTGGATTGCCACAATATTGAGCCGTCGTTCCTAAAGGCAGTGGATTGTACATAGGCCATTGTACATGAAACATCATCCTCCATTGCAGCCACCAGGTTTTGTAAAAGCGTTGGCTCGCACCAATCATCACTTTCTGCTATCCAAATGTATTCTCCTTTTGCCAGGCCAATTCCTTTTTCCCACTGCTTAAAGGTAGACCCACTGTTGATTTCGTTATATATGATCTGGCTAACCTTGTTATGAGTTCTATAGCCTTCAATAACTTCCCTACTGTTATCCGGTGATACATCATCCATAATAATCACCTCAAAGTCTTGAAAGGTTTGATTAAGAACAGAGTCAATCCGATCTTTTAGGAATACAGCATGATTATAATTAGGGATGATTACCGAGACTTTGATCATAACATTGCGACAAACAGTTTTCTTATTCCGTTACCGAGTTCGTTTAAAATACTTTATATTGATATATTTGAAAAGTGAACGAAAAGGCCTTTGTATGTCGTTGCCAAATATTGTTTTGTCTGTTAGCAGTTCTAAATAATTTGGATAAATTACTTCCACGTGTTTTTTATAAATGTAGTGAACCTTTTCAATATACCGACTTCCAGATGTTTGTGCCAGCAAGGAATTTTCACGAACCCGGTAATCAAATAGAATCTCGTCAATGTATTTAAATTTCCATCCTCTTTTGTACAAGTTAATCCAAAATTCCCAGTCCTCATGTCCCATCAAAAGTCTTTCCTCGTCTAGTCCAGATACATCTTGCCAAGCACTTTTTCTTACAACTGCACACATATCTATATAGTTCTCGGCAATTATTGTTTTTATATCGAAGTCTCTGGACTTGAAGTTCACACGCTGTTGCGCATCACCAAAAAAAAACGGATTTCCATAAACAACGGCAACGTCTACATCATCTTCTAAAGCTTGAATACCTTCATCAATATAATTGCTTCGTATCTTATTATCGCTATCTAACAGAAGAATATATTCTGATTTGCTATTTTTAATTCCGTTATTCCTAGCGGCAGCAGGTCCTTTATTTGGTTGGTAAAGAATGGTGTATCCTTTTTTATCATATACCTTGAGCAATTCAAGCGTTTCGATTTCAGTAGACCCATCATCAACTATAACAACCTCATAACTATTCTTGCCGCTGTAATTCTCCACACTTTCGATTGCTTCAGGTAAAAAATGAGCAGAATTATAACATGGTATTACTATTGAGATTGAGGACATATTTCAAAAATTACGATCGAAACTTGTTATAAAGCTGGTGGATTTTAATTGCGGACTTTACTAGTCGCATACTTTTGTATCTATTGAAATCAATAATTTCATCACAAAGCTTTTGAAGATGATTGGGTACTTCTTTATTCCACATTTCTTCCATTTCTTTCACATATTTATCTCTTTGCTTTGCACTTGCTCCCTCATAATTATAAATTATTAGAGGATAATCAATGTAAAAGAACGTTTCATTGTTGACCAAACATTTTAAATACAACCAATGATCGGCCGCCAATTTGTACTCGGTAGGATAAACGCCGTACTTTTCAAATAGCGACGCCTTAATTAAGGAAGACTGATGGTTTATGTTGTTTGTTTTTAAAAACATTAAATCCAACGCTGCAGGATGTTTGTGTATCCAAGGAGTTGGTATAGTATCATCTATTCCATAAATATCGCCGTAAAAAATGGCAACTTCAGGATGTTTTAAAATATGATTTATGCAATAATCTAATACAGTCTTATCACTTAATATGTCGCCACTGTTTAAAAACATCAAGTACTCACCTTTTGCAATACTAATCCCCTTATTCATTGCATCATATACACCTTGATCTTTTTCTGATATCCAATGATTTACTAAATGGCTACACTCGTTTAAAACAGTAACGCTTTTATCAGTTGATCCGCCATCTATAATAATGTATTCAAATTCCTGTGGATTTTGATTTACAACACTTTCAATAGTTTTCCTTAATCCGGTCGCATTATTATAATTGATAGTAATTATAGAAAGCTTGATCATTAAACTTATTTAGCTACTTCAAATTGTTATTTATTACAGGTATGTATTTACAAAGTTGTGATCAATGTTAATAATGCCTATGCTTTCTTCTGTGTTTTGAGATGGGACATCAGATTTCCATAACTCAAAATTTAAAATTACTTTATTATCCCTTGGGTTACATATCCAACGATGATGGTGAATACTAACGTGAACGCGAACAACATATCTACCTGGATGTAAAAATTTTATCGGTATCTCACTTACAATTTTATTCATTCCAAGTTTGATAACTGGAGCAGTATCAACCGGACAATCTGTAGAGAGCGAACTAAAAATAATATTTTCCTTTTGATCAAGCAATTCATAACCAATCTTCATCGCAGGATTCAATTCCTTTACATCGCCTTCTATTACAAGATATAAAAGACTATTTGCATCAGCTGCTCCGCCGTTAATCAGGTTGAAGTCTGCGCCTACTAATGAAGCCTGTTTCAATGAAAAAACTGGGTCAGGAACTTGATCTTGTTTAGGAAGCCATTGAGCGGATAAGTCGTTACTTTTATCAGTATTATAATAATAATTAATACATTCATTTGCGGATGCCTGTATTTGTACCTGACCGTTCTTTAATACAATCCCTTTATTACACAACGAAGCAATCGAACTCATATTATGGCTTACAAAGAGAACAGTTCTACCCTCACCTTTACTTATGTCACCCATCTTACCTAAACATTTTTTTTGAAACTCGGCATCTCCAACCGCTAGCACTTCATCTACTATTAGAATTTCAGACTCTAAATGCGCAGCTACAGCGAATGCAAGGCGTACGTACATACCAGACGAATACCTCTTTACGGGTGTATCTACATAACGTTCTACTCCTGCAAAATCTACAATTTCATCAAACTTTCGTTTGATTTCATTTTTTCGCATTCCCAATATTGCGCCATTTAGATATATATTTTCTGTTCCGGTAAGTTCTGGGTGGAAACCTGTTCCAACTTCTAGTAAACTCGCTATACGTCCTTTTACTTTAAAATTGCCAGTTGTTGGAGAAGTCACTCTGCTTAATAACTTTAGTAAAGTGCTTTTACCAGCGCCGTTTCTTCCAATTAAACCTACTGCATCTCCTTCTTTTACTTCAAAGTCAATATCTTTCAAACTCCACACAATGTCGCTAGTTCCTTTACTGGCCCTGTCATTGGCTTCTCCAATTTTTAAAAAGGGATCTTCTTTTCCTCGCACCTTGGCTATCCAACGTTCGATATCGCGGCTCAATGTACCCGTTCCGATTTCGCCTAATTGGTATGCCTTAGACAGATTGGTAGCTTTGATGGCTAATGCCATAATGTTTATATTTTTTGTTGATAAATATTTATTACTATTAATTATTCTTCCTATACGGTATCAACAAAGTCTTTCTCTACTTTATTAAAAATAATTATTCCCACTACTAACAAAACAACTGTTACCAAAGATGAATACCCAAAAGAAATCCAAGTGAAGCTGCCCTTTCCGAGAAAGCCATAGCGGAAAGTTTCAATCAGAGGTGTCATTGGATTTGCTGCAATTATCCACTTATACTTTTCATTCGCCGTTGATAAGGGATAAATAACGGTAGTTGCATACATCAATAATTGTATACCAAAAGTCAATAAAAATGCAAGGTCACGATACTTGGTAGTCATTGCCGAAATAACCATGCCGGCACCTAAACCTAGCGCAGCCATCAACACGACTACAACAGGAAATAAAGCAATAGCCCATGTAACATGAAAATCAGTTCCTTTGATTACATAAAAAGCCATGACCAACAAAAACAGTAAGAATTGAACCCCAAAGCGAACCAAGTTACTTACCACAATACTCAGTGGCATAATTAATCGAGGAAAATATACTTTACCAAAAATGTTTGCATTGTCCTTGAATACAGTAGAAGTTTTAGTAATGCAGTCTGCAAAATAATTCCAGGCTGTAATTCCAGCTAGGTAAAAAAGCGGTTTAGGCAAACCGTCGGTTTGAAAACCACCCATAGTACCAAAAACTAATGTGAACATGATGGTGGTAAGCAATGGCTGTACAAAAAACCAAAGCGGGCCTAATATTGTTTGTTTGTAAAACGATACAAAGTCCCTTCTTACTAGCAACCACAACAAGTCACGATAGCTCCATACATCTTTTAAATTAAGTGAGAACAAACTGTTCTGGGGCTTTACATCCAGATCCCATCTTTGTTCTACTACTAGGGAATCATTAGTCATGTTGTAGGTTATTTATTTCGTTTTATTTGCTTTAATAAGCATTGATATTTATAATAAATTTTGTGAATAATACTAACTTATTTTACCAATTTAGAATGGATTAATAAGCTTTCGGTTATTACGTTGTTTCCAACTTCTTTTTCTTTAGCAGGCGCTTGTAGCTCTGTTTGTCAGTTTCCAAATATCCATTTTCAATATATCCATTGTAGAGTGTAGTACCTTTTTCAAGCTTTACACCGTTAAGAATGATATACTCTTTATGCTCCGGCGATGCTGTAACTCTTTGGTTCAAATCACTATAAATATCCTTTGTTGTATATCCTTGACGAACAACATTGATCGTAACGTCTGCATATGGTCGTATTAAAGAAGCATCCGTAACTAAGCCAAATGGTGGTGAATCGATAATGATGTGGTCAAAGGTTTTCTTCAATTCAACAATCATTTCTGCAAGCGCTGGGCTATCCAACAATTCTGCAGCATTGTACACGGTACTACTGCCTGCTGGCAATAATTTAAGCTTACCATTGGTTTCTGGAACGGTTAGTAAAAGGTCGGCCAGTGGCGCCTGCTCGCTTAAATAAGCAATCATTCCTTCTCCGCTCTCCATATTTAAAGAGGTGGCTAATTTTGGCTTACGAAGATCCATTTCGAGAATAACTACCTTTTTATTAAGTAGCGCAAATGCCGCCGCAAGATTTAGACTAACAAAACTTTTTCCCTCTCCCAAGTTTCTGGATGTAACCAAAATTGTTTGTGAATTAGAAGCCTTACAAAAAATGCTGATGGCTGTTCGTAATGTTCTAAACTGCTCCGCAATTAACGTGTGGGCATTATTGGTTACAACAATTGGTGTACGCACTCTTCTTAATTGTGTAAGCTCTCCTATTACCGGTACAATTGATTTACGCTCTACTTCTTTTAGATCTACAATCGTGTTGTTCATAAAATCCTTCAGTAAAGAAACCGCAATCGGCAAAATCAACGCCAGTAATATGGCTATACCCCATACGGATTGGTTATTAGGTTTTACTTTTCCTATGCTTTTCGGGTTTACAATGGTGCGTGCATCGGGTGTATTAGAAGCCAATGCCATGGCACGTTCTTCCCTTTTTTGCAATAAAAATAGATATAGTTGTTCTTGCACACCATGGCTCCTATCAATTTGACCAAGTTCCCTTTCAAATTTCGGTAAAGCTCTTATCCGTCCACCCACTTCGCCACTCTTGCTCTCCAAACTAGACATGGTGGTAACATAAGAATTTTTCAGGTTGCGCACACTCTGTAATAAGGTATTATGTACGGTATTAATTTGTTCCTTAAGATCTACAATACCTGGATTTGCGTCACCAGCCATTTGTTGCAACCGTTCCTTATCTAGTATTAGGCCATTGTGGCGGGCAATGAGGGCAGATAGAGTTGGCTCAGATATACCTAACGTTGATGGCACCAACGATGGATTATCCTGCCTAACCACTAGGTCCTTTTCAAGATTGCTAATAATATTTATTTGATTTTGCTGTTGAGACTTTTGCTTGTCTAGCTCATTGTAATTTGTGAGAGATTGGTCTGATTCCGAAGCCACGTCCATTACGCCGTTACTAGCTTTATACGATTGTATGCTACCCTCAACCTTATCTAAGCCACCTTTTACAAGCGCTAAACGACCATCTAAAAACTGAAGCGTATTAGAACCAGATGAGTTCTTTATATCTAAGCTATTTTGGTTATATACTTCTAATAATGTTTCAAGTATTGAAGTTGCGCTTTCTTGGTTGTTGTCGCTTAATGCCAGGTTAATTACCGAACTGGTAGTACTTGAACTTGCCACATCTAAGGCAGAACTGTATTTATAAATTGCCTGGTCTATAGGAACAAGTGTAATTAAGAATTTATTTTCAGGCAATTCTTTATATCGGTCAGGGTTTGTGTTGTTTCGAAAGGTAATCAACACGCTTCCTACACTATAAAGCTTACCTGTATCTATTTTGATGGGTACCGTATTGGTTGCAGATTGCATTTTCCACTGACCATTTTCAGAGGTCAAGGTGAAATTAAATTCTTTAGTAATTGCATTCGGGTTTCTTACAGCGATTGTTAATGGAAAATTATTTTTATATATTTTTTGCTTTCCTACTGTGTAACTCCCTGCTGTTTGGATAGTAGTATACAATTGCTCGTTGGTTACCACAAGCTTCATCAAGTCTGGGCTCTTCAAAACCTTCATTTCATTTTCAACCAGTTTTGTAGTGGTACTAATTTTAAGATCTTGAAGTAATGGGTCTTCATTCGTGGCATTATCCTTTAATAACACCACTGCAGATGACGTGTAAACAGCGGGTGTTAAACGAAGGTAAAACCACGCAGCTGTAATAAAGATTGCAAAACTTAATATAAACCACGGAATTAATTTTCTTAACCTCAAAATCCATTTATTAAGGTCGAACCCTTGTTGTTCTTGAAAAAATGGATTATTCGCTATGGGATTGTTCATATTATTGTCTGTTATATATGTTTGAAAGTAAAGCCGGAGTATAACACAGTCTCTCCTATACTTGCATTTACCTTACGATAATAGAAATTACGCTTAAAATAACACCAACAACGCCTAAGCCGATGGTAATGTAGGGACTAACAACTTTGGAACTTGCTTCCCTGTATTTATTGGGCTCTATATAAACCACGTCGTTTTGTTGTAACTGGAAATAAGGAGATTGGAAAACCTTGGTATTATTGAAGTTCAAGTTTGCGACTTCTACAACATCTTTATTTCGACGCATTACTTTTACATTGAAACGTTTTCCGTAGCTGGTCATATCTCCGGTAGCACTTACTGCTTCAATTACATTAATGCCTTCACCATTTACAGGTATTACCATGGGGTGACCCACCTCACCAATTACCGTTACTCTAAAATTGGTTAGGCTAGCAGAAACAATTGGTTCTTTCAGGTGAGAACCATCACGCAATATTTTTAGTATCTTTTGTTGTATTTCATCGATTGTCAACCCGGCTACTGGAATATCTCCTAACACAGGAAGTGTTATATTTCCTTTACTTGATACTGAATACAAATTTATAAGGCCAGCATTCGGCGTTGCAACTACTCCCGCTACCGTTGCAGCAGCCGTAGAAGAACCACGGTTATAAAATTGACTAGCTTCAGGGCTATTACTAGAAATAGTTACTTGTAACTGATCATCCGGTTGAATTTTCAGTGGCTTGTAGGGATACATTCTTACTTTCTGAAGTACAGCGGTGTCGCTTAAATCTTGAAAGTATGTTAATGACCTAGTATCCTTACAACTAAATAAAATGATGCTGAAGATAAATAAAAGGAATGTAGGGACTTTAATTGTTTGTGTGGTATTAAACATGTTGTAGCTTTAGTAGATCACTACCAATTAATCAATTACATAGGTATAAATGACAAATCGGCAATAAACAGTAAGTGAATAGAAATGAGGGTTAATTGATAAGTGCTGACAAAGTGTAATTAAAAATGAATTACACAAAAAGCTTAAGCTGAGGAAACATTAAGCTGGAACCGGAGTTAATTATTACCATATTTTATATGGCTTCGCCTCCCTCAGTCCCAATGAACCGAATTAGATGATAAAAAATATGTTTGATAACCACTGAAATAATTATCAGCATTGTAAAACGTATTAACAACATGCTATGCATTGCTGCTTTAGCATGTTGTTTTTAATTCGTCTATCGGTTAGTTACCAAATGTGTGATATTACAAATGTAACTTAGATTAAAATTGAGCCGTATTAATTAAATAAGTCAATTTTTAGGATTACAATTATAAATCCAAACTAATCGATTGATTTATAATTCTAGGTTTTTTTTACAAATTACTCCGAATGATTTAATTTATAGAGCAGATATTGTGCCATAAATTAAACACCTGAAGGCTATTGGTGAATTTACGATTTAATTTTCCTTTTGGATTGACTTAGGAAAGAAAATTTCAATTGAATTTTAAACAACAGATAAAGTTGCAGATTTTGGTATTCCTATTCCATAGTAACTAAATCCTTGTTGTTCTAGCATTTTTCCATCGTATATATTTCTTCCATCAAATATTACCGTATTATTCACTGTGCTTTTTACTCTCTTCCAATCTGGTAAACGAAATTCATTCCATTCAGTTAGTAATACAATTGCATCTGTCTCATCGCAAGCCTCATAGATATCTGAGCACCAAGTAACAGAGTCCCCAAGATCATGTTTTGCTTCTGGCATTGCAATAGGATCAAAAACTTTCACCTTTGCTCCGTTGCTCAAAAGAGATTCAATAAGAACCAAAGACGGAGCTTCTCTCATGTCGTCTGTATTTGGTTTAAAGGATAATCCCCATATACCAAATGTTTTACCTTTAACATCACCAGCAAAATGATTGTCGATTTTATTAAACATAATTTTTTTCTGGTCATCATTTACTGCTTCTACAGACTCTAAAATACGTAATGTATGCCCGTATTCTTTGCCGGTTTTAACGAGCGCCTTCACATCTTTTGGAAAGCATGACCCTCCATAACCGATGCCAGGATAAATAAAGCGGTTACCAATTCTTGGATCACTTCCGATTCCTTTTCTAACTTTATCTACATCCGCTCCAACCAATTCGCATAAATTAGCAATATCATTCATGAACGAAATCTTTGTAGCCAGCATTGCATTCGCAGCATACTTCGTCATTTCAGCAGATGCAATATCCATGAAATAAATTGGATGACCGTTTAATACAAAAGGACGATATAGTTCTTCTAATACCTTCTCTGCTTTTTCTGTATTGATGCCTACCACAATACGATCTGGCTTTAAAAAATCTTGAATTGCAGACCCTTCCTTCAAAAACTCAGGGTTTGACGCAACATCATAATCCAGCAACTTATTGGCCGCTACCATTGTTTGTTTAATGGCTTGGTTTACCTTAACCGCTGTGCCCACTGGAACAGTGCTTTTAGTAACAACAACTAGATAACCAGTCATTGATGCACCTATCTCATTGGCCACTTGCAATACGTATTTTAAATCTGCACTTCCATCTTCACCTGGAGGGGTTCCTACAGCTATAAAAACCACATCTGCACCGGGTATTACAGCACTGAGCTCCGTACTAAAAGATAAACGTCCGTTTGCAAAATTCCGATTAACGATTTCTTGCAAACCGGGTTCATAAATCGGCAAAATTCCTTTGTTCAAATTTTCGATTTTAGCTTTATGCACGTCAACACATACCACTTCTGTACCAACTTCAGCTAAACAAGCTCCTGTAACAAGGCCAACATAGCCAGTTCCCACTACAATTACTTTCATAAATATGATTTTTTTTTGATGTTTTTGATAACAAATTACAAGGCAGACGGATATTAGCGGACTATCATCTGCTTATGAAACTATATATAAATATGCTTTTTATATTGCCCGTTGATAAAATAACGAAGCGGATTTATGAAAAAGTTCAGCCTTTGTTATTACTTCAACATTAACTTTTTCTATCTCTGCGAGCAATGTATAACCTAGCGAAGGAAGATATACGCTTACACACTTATTCTTCACATCCACCACGCTTCCTTCCTCTTCCATAAAGGGGCCGCGTTTTATTTTTACTATATCATTTATATTAACATCAACGTGTTGTACGGTCACGTTTTGAAATTCTTCTAAGAAAGAACGTATTGCTTCAATTTCAGCA
>Ga0247739_10000372_pt1 | contig 15815 bp, 8 predicted proteins | sample UWRJL058202B2_FD_180943 | JGI IMG/M metagenome (GOLD analysis project Ga0247739, IMG submission 180943) | Plant litter microbial communities from Arlington Agricultural Research Station in Wisconsin, United States - UWRJ-L058-202B-2 | ecosystem: Environmental > Terrestrial > Plant litter >...
AGAACATGCACCCGTTTTGCTATATCCGGTAAGCAATAGTTCATCATCGGCCCCCAAGCTGGCTCCTGTAATCATTATGCCGTTGGTATCCATGCTGTCGAGGCGAGTAGCCATATAAGCACCTGGCACAACTGGTAAGGCATAGTGCGTGGTATAATTGCCCAGCCAGTTTTTACTGAACAAGTGAATTTTGCCCCTGCGTACAATGAGTGCCTCACAATCGAATCGGGTACTGTTATTGGCAGTCGCCGTAAAATCTGTTTGATCAGGATAAGTAAAATTGATTTTGGAAACGGCAGACGAAGGGATGGTAAAATTACCTGTTTGCATAAAAGCTTGACGCTCTATCCGATAGATGGCGAGGTCGGTTCGGTTGCCACTAGTGTTATTGCCAAAGTCTCCTACATACACGTAGGTGCTGTCTTGGGTCAGGTCTTCCCAATCGTTGTTAAGGGCGCCGTCAACTGTTATGGTTTGTAGCACATCGCCAGTTGTGGAATCCAACACGAACAATAGATTGCCTCCTCCACTATCATTAAGGGCAAGCAGCTTTCCATTAAAATAAATCATTCCGCTTATTTCTTTTACCGTGGTGGTATTAAGATTTGCCCTAAGCGGTGGCGTGTACGATTGACTATTATAGGTACACGACCCATTATTGACGGTGGCCGCTGCAGTATAGTTATTGGCCGCAGGGTCTGTACATCCTACAACCTGCGATTGTGCTTGCGCAAATGCGGATAGTAATAAGGCAATAAAATATACATATCTCTTAAGCAACATAATAGTATTAAATGGTAAGATCTGTGAATGGGTACCTAACTAGATTTAAGTCGTGGTGAAGTTTGATTAGTTCAATACTACCCAACCATTTGTAGTATAACCTTCTAATTTACTATTGGTGCTATTGAACCTGATCATACCGATAACGGGTGCAGTTGGTCGCTGGTCGGTAGTGCCCACTGGTACTATCATGGCATCGGTAGCGTTTACATGTAACGAAGCTTTAGGGTCGCTGGTGCCGATGCCCACTTTACTGGTTGTAGAATCTATATATATTTTAGTAACACTATTTGTTTTGATCAACAAAGGTTTATTGTCGGCGTTGCCGAGAAAAGCATTTGCTCCTGCGCCGATATTCCCTGTGGTTAGCCAAAAGTTTTGTGCCGATGTCTTATCCGCATCCATTGTTGCGATGTTTTTCCAGACGGGAAGGGTAGGAGTACCTATATTGACCTGAAAAGACTTCACTTCTGCGTTGTAAATGAGCAACGCTGTAGCCGGCCCTGCAATAAGGTTGCGATTGGCTGTGGTGAGCCTAGGTATCAGCACACCTTTTGAGCCAGATACATCCAACATAGCGCTGGTATCGGCCAAGGAATTGGTAGTGTTGATGGCTATTCCTTGCGCATGAATAGTAATAAAAACAAATATACCCAATAGGGATATGAGCAGTTTTTTAAGCATTGGATTTAGGTACTTGTGGTATAAAGATATATCTCCTAGTTGATTGCTTCTCGTTAAGCTGTGTTCATTTTAAATGGTGTTGGAAATTAGTGATGTTTTAGCTGCACACTCAAATGTGGCTCGATTACTGCCGAACACGAGATTTGATTGAACTAAAACGATTTATCTTCAACGCTTTTAAAAACCAATAACGAATGAATAAACTGTGTTTGATTGTTACTAGTGGGGCGATGCTGGCTTCTTTGGCATGTTTATCACAAAAAAAAGAATTTACGAATGAGGAGTTGTTAACGAATAGGGCGGTTGGCATCACGCAACCTTTGCCCACTGTTCTTAAGTGGCTAGACGATGAAAACTTTGTCATCAATAAAAGGCAGCCAGGCGATGCAACCGGACAAAATTTTATCCATAACATAAAAACTGGAAAAGAAATATTGGCGACACCAGAGCAGTCGAAAGCGTCCGTTCCATCAACCAATAAAACAGTTTTTTTAAAAGAAAATGATCTATTTTATAGGTTAGATGGCCAAGAACTAAGATTGACCAATGATAAGGACGAAGAAAAGAATGCTACCATTTCCCCAGATGGCAATTATGTAGCTTATACGAAAAACAACAATTTATATAGTTATAACCTTACTGCGAATAAAGAAATCAAGCTAACAACCGATGGCAGTTTTACCACGCTCAACGGCTATGCAAGCTGGGTTTATTATGAGGAAATTTTTGGTAGGCCGACCAAGTATCGTGCCTTTTGGTGGAGCCCAACGAGCAGAACTTTAGCCTACATGCATTTTGATGAAAGTATGGTTCCGATGTTCCCCATTTATAACAGCGAGGGACAACACGGATTTTTGGAACAAACCCGCTACCCTGAAGCTGGTGACAAAAACCCTGAAGTAAAAGTGGGTTTTGTAAGCCCCGATGGCGGAGTAACTACTTGGGCGGATTTCAATGAGAAAGATGATCACTATTTTGGGTGGCCTATTTGGAAGCCGGATGGCACTACCATGCTGGTTCAGTGGATCAACCGAGACCAGAACGACCTTAAAATTTATGATGTAAACCCAGCCACTGGCGGCAAAAAAGTGTTTTATGCAGAACATCAAGATTCATGGGTGGATTTAGGAGATGGCGCTGGCGGTCGCATTACATTTTTATATAATAAAACGGGTTTTATATTGAAAAGCGATAGATCCGGCTGGGCTCAACTATACCTATACAATATGGATGGCACGCTGAAAAACGCCATTACCACAGGCAACTTTACGGTGAGCGATGTAAAAATGATAGATGAGAAGAATGGTATGATCTACTTTACGGCACGTAAGGAAAACAGTGCACGCCACGATTTTTATTCGGTAAAGATGAACGGCAAAGATTTGAAACGCTTAACGTTCGGGGATTACAGTCATCGGGATATCAATCTTTCTCCATCCGCTAAATATTTTATAAGTACCTACAGCAATGTAGCTACGCCTACGCAAATGGCCTTATTAGATACCAAAGGAAAGTTGCTGGAAAAGTTGGGCAATACAAAAGGGCCAGAGATGGACACTTACGACATAGCAAAAACCGAATATATCCATATAAAAAGTGATGATGGACTGTATGAGTTGCCAGCCATTGTAACCTGGCCAATCAACATGGATTCCACTAAAAGATATCCAATGCTGATCAGCATTTACGGTGGGCCTAATGCAGGTACGGTATATGATGTTTGGAGCTGGACGCCCAATAGGCAATGGTACGCAAAAGAGGGTATGATACAAGTGGCCTTTGATCATCGGGCAAGTGGTCATTTTGGCAAAGCTGGAGTAAGTTTGATGCATCGCCAATTAGGTAAATGGGAATTGATCGATTATAAAACAATGGCCAAATGGTTCATCAAAAACGGCCATGCGGACTCGACCAAAATTTGCATGACCGGTTTTAGTTATGGCGGATACATGACTTGCTTAGCCTTGACGGCTGGCAGCGACGTATTTACACATGGCATGGCCGGGGGTAGTGTAACCGATTGGGCACTGTACGACAGCCATTATGTTGAGAAATTTATGGATTTACCAAAAGACAATGTGGAAGGATATAAAAATACCGCCCCACTTTCTTTTGTAAATAATTATAAGGGCATGCTACAGATTGTACACGGCACCATGGATGATAATGTACACATGCAAAACAGCTTGCAGCTGATCAGTTTGTTACAAAATCAAAAGAAAGAATTTGAATTTATGCTTTACCCCGGCGGTAGGCATGGTTGGCGAAACTTACCAGCCAAAAACGACCACTTTGATAATCTTAAAACGAAGTTTATTTATAGGTATTTATTGGAGAAGGAAGTGCCGGCAGGATTACTCAAATAAAGTTTTTTGTCTTTAGTTTTTGCCACGAATCACACCAATGAGCACGAATAATCAAGAAAGTTGATTCGTGTCTATTCGTGTAATTCGTGGCTTGGTTTTATTTTAAGTCTTTTAATATTTCCGCTATAGCCCTATCTAATTGTGGGTCTTTCCCGTTCATCTTATCTTCCCAAGTATTAATAATCTTGATATCAGGAGTAACGCCGTTGGCTTCAATATCTTGCCCATCTAACGTGTAACAACCCCAGCTCGGCATGCGAACAGCACTTCCATCTACCAAGGTTACACCGCTGGTAAAAATAATCCAATGGTAAGTTTCGTTGCCAATAATCTTACCCAATTTCAATGCCTTGAATCCCGTAGCGGTCATTTCCGCATCGCTTAAACTTTGTTCGTTCGTGAGCAAAATGATTGGTTTATCACTAGGCGCAAAATTGCTTTGTGTAGTGATGGCGCCTTCCCGATATTTCCATTTGAGATAGCTTTTTTGTTGCAGAAATTTAAGCACATCATCATGCACATTGCCGCCTGTATTGTAGCGTAAATCCAGTATGAGCGCATCTTTCTGGTAAAAATCACGGGTGGCATCCATCAAGAACCTGTCTAATTCTCCTTGGCCCATATCTCGCATATGAAAGTAGCCGATGCGGTTCTTGCTTTTTGTATCCACCAGTTGCTGGCAGGCATCTTCCCACTCGCTATAGAGGTTAAGACTTAAAGTCGTTTGTGTATGTACCAAAAGAGTATATATCGTTTTATCGGGTCTTTGAAAAGTCAATTGCAACTCTTTGTCCGTGGACGGCCTAGTGAAATATTTGTTGCGGTCTTCTTTTACATCTATAGGTTCACCATCCACCTTTACCAGTATATCATTCGGTTTAATATCAATGCTCTTTCTATCAATAGCAGATCTATCTAATATGCGATTTACTTTATAAGGATTGTTCACATCCCAAACGATGCCCGTTTCCACGGTTTGGCTGGTAAAAGGCACTTTGGTATCATCGCCAGTAGTAGAAAAGCCCATATGGCTACTGTTTAATTCACCCAGCATATCATTCAATAAAATATTTAAATCATTTCTATTGGTTATAGCCGGAACAAACGATTGATATTTGGCTTTGGTGGCCGCCCAATCTATACCGTGGAACTTCGGATCATAAAAATTGATTTCCACCTTTGCCCAAGCTTCTTCAAACATCTCTGCAAACTCCGCCTGCAGGTTCCTACGAAAAGTGTAGGCCATTAATATTGGGTCTACCTTGGCGGGCTCTAAGTTCAATTTAGAAATGACGCCGCCAGATAATATATAATATTTTCCATCAGCCTCTACCATGCTAAAGTTGCCGAGGTCGCTTACCTTTTCCGTTTTGTTTACTACAAATGGTTCTATTACGGTTTTCCATAATGCATTGTTGCCTTCGCTATGGGTGCTATTGTAAAATACCGTTGTTTTTTCTCCTTTTTGTACCACATAGGCGCCATCTTGCCCACCAAAAGAAGGACTGATACGTTCTACTCTGTCCATAATGTTGCTAGCGTTTAAAGTGATAACAGCAGAGTCTTTTTTCTTAGTAGAATCTTTTTTAAATAACTCATTATACTTATCCATTTTAAAAGCATCATCCCATTTTTCTAAGGCCAAACGGTAAATGTGCATATTATCGCTACCAGTTGGATAAGTAGGTTTTAGAGGGTCGCTGGTAAAATAAATATACTTTCCATCGGGAGACCAAAAGGGGTTGGTTTCTGTGATGCCGCTATTGGTTATATTGATTGTTTTATTTTGTTTGATATTATATAAGAAGATATCATGTTCAAAATTTCTAAAGGCGCAATAACAAACCCATTCGTCGTTAGGACTAATATAAGCGGCCGTTCCGCTCAGGCCCCAAAACTCATCTTTGGCGATATTGGTAACTGCCATTGTTTTAAGATCCATTAGGCAAAGCGTTTGCTTGCCCTTAAAAAATACAGCCTTGCTGCGAGACTTATTGTAAGTAATGGCGTTGTTATCTTCTTTGTCTTTGGTTAACTGCTTCGCCTTTTCCACTCCATCTGCACCAATAGTAAATAGGTTCAAATAACCGCCAACCGTTTGTGTATAGAGTAGAGTTTTATTATTAGCCATCCATATAACTTCTGTGGCTCTCTCCGTATTTCCCTTTTTTATTTGTTGTATGTATTTCCCTTCCACATCGCTCACAAACAGTTCCCCATGACTTACGAATGCAAACTTTTTGCCATCGGGGCTAATATCAAAAGATGATATTTTCCTGTTCACGTCGTAATCTTGATCCTTTGATAAAATATTGTTTCGGGTAATGGTTACATTGATTTTTTCGGCTTTGCTGTTTACCACATCATATATCCATAATTGATAATCTTTCTGAAAAACAATTTTTCCACCATCGGCATTTACTTGCGCATTTTTAATGGAAGCCGGGAAAGAAGTAAGCGCCGTTTTTTTGCCGTTGGCAATAGTAAATAAGTTGTATTCACCTGTATTTTCATCACTCATAAAATACAAGTTGCCTTTCTTATCAAGGCTGGCGCCGAAGTCTTTGCCCACATAGTCTGTGTAGCGCTTGTACTGCTTGGTTGCTATATTGTACGATTGTATATCTGGATTAAAAGGCCCTTTGTAACGCTTGCGTTGTAATTGATTGCTACTTTCCCAAGTGTCGTTAAAAAATATTTCGCCTGTAGTTGGGTGTTCAAAAATGTTGTGATCAAAGGAGAAGTAATACTCTTTAAATACTCTTTGTGGCGTGCCGCCATCTTTACTAACCTTATAACTAGCACCACGATTATATCGGTTGCTGCTAAAATAGACGGTTTGGCTGTCCCAACTCCAACTGTTCACTTCGTCGTTTGCCGAGTGGAAGCTAAGTTGTTTGATGTCGCCCCCATTGGCAGGCATAACATATATATCCTGATTGCCATATTGATTGCTGTTGAACGCAAGCCATTTTCCATCGGGGCTTATTCTTGGATTGTTTTCGATGCCGGGCATGGCTGTGATTCTAGTTGCCTGTCCGCCCAATACATTGGTTTTCCAAATATCCCCTTCAAAACAGAAGTACACTTGGCTACCATCTGGTGTAAGGGTTGGGTTGGATAAAAAGTACGGTTCTTGTGCCCAAGCCACTGTACAAAAACACACGAACAAAACGGTCAATATTTTTTTCATAGCTATCTGTTTCGCCTTAAAGGTGCGGCAAACGGATGTCTTTTCAAATTATGTTTGATGAATGGCCCAACGATTTATTGGATGGGTAGGATAGCTATTTTAATGTAAACCACCTTTCAAAAACATATAGCTACAAATGCCACCGCCTACAAGCAATAAGAAAATCGATGTAAGAATCAGTTCTTTCGCCAGCTCTTTACTTGCCGTAAAAATCAAGACAACGCCAATGATCAATTCGAGCACTCCGATAAAAAGACCTACGATGCCAATCCACGCAATAAAGTTTTTCCAAGACGGTTCATGCGCTTGCAATGCATAGGCCAGCATGCCCACGAGCAAGAAACTAAGAAAAGGGATAAGATATCTACGGGCCATGGATGGTATCGGTAATGGATTTTGGATATACTACGTTTTCAAAGATATGTTTTAAAACAATCCATCTATAACTACGGTAACCCGCGTTCCTTCTTGTGCAGTTCCTTTAAATGGGGTGCTAAAGTTGATGGTGGATCGATATTGGTTTTTTTCGGAAAACACCAATATCCTTTTTTCGGTAACAGACAAACCGAGATGAATGTGGCCGTTGCTGAGGAGCGGGTTCCTTTTCATGCGGGCAGTATCGAAACCGGTTCCATTGTCTGTAATCGTAATTTCCAGTGCTTGATTGTTTTTGCGATAGGCCACTTCTAGAAAAAGGTTTTCGCCGTCCGATTGCTTGATGCCGTGCACGATGGCATTTTCAACATAGGGCTGTATAAATAGCGGTGGCACCAGTTTCATTTGATTCAAAACGGCCTCGTCGGCAATTACTTTGTACGTAAATGAAGGCGTGGTAATCTCCACCATCAATTCCAGATATTGCTGAATGGTCTTAATATCGTCTGAAAGAGGCACAGTATTTTGTTCACTATTCTCCAGCACGTTCCGCAACATTTTACTAAATTTCTTGATCATATCCGAAGCCTTTTCTGGCTGGCTCAATAAGATATAAGCAGAAATAGAATTTAAGTAATTAAATATAAAATGTGGATTGAGCTGTGCCTTAAAAGCTTTAAACTCCAGTTCTGTCATCTGGTTCTTCATCTCCGCTTCCATTTGCTTTTGCTGCGAAGCCGCTTGTTTGCGTTTGAATTGCAACGAATAATAAATGAGTATGGCAACAACCGTAAGCAATATAAACACAATGATGGTAGCTAAAAGCAGGCCGTTTTTAAATTGTAACTCTTTGCTTTGTAGCGCTGTTATTCTTTTCAGGTGATCATTTTCCAGCTCTTTCCTGTTGATCATCCATTCCGATTCTTTGATGATAACGTTCCGCTTGTTGTTCTCCGAAAACAGAGAATCTGAAGCCGAACGATATATGCGAAAGAAAAATAGCGAAGAGTCCTTGTTGTTCAAGCCATCATATACCACCGACAATTGCTCTGCAGCATCCGCTACGCCCTTTAAGTATTCGGTATTGCGGGCTATTACCAAGGCGCTATCCAGGTCATCCAGCTTTTGCCTTGCAGGAACATTTTTCAAGTATTTAGCCATGGCCAGGTATACGTTATGTGCGTTTCGTAGATCGTTACCTTCTGTTGCCTCTTTCAATGATTTTGAAAAATAATATATAGCAGAATCTTCACGACCCGTTTCAGCATTTATTTTGCCAAACCCCAAGTAGAACAGTGCATAAATGTATGGCTCGTTCACCTTCATGGCAAAGGTCATGCCCTCATTAAAATTTTTCTTTGCAGACGCATACAACCCTTCCTCCATATCGCACTGGGCCAGCTGTTCGTAATTGATGGCCACACCCCTCCATGCCTTTAGTTGTGTATTAAGTTCTATTGCCTGCCGAGTGTATTGCCTACTCTTTTCATAGTCTTTCAGCATCTTGAAACTTTCGCCAATATTGTTGAGCGATACGGCCTTTAACCGCAATGAGCCACACTGTTCCGCATATTCTATGGCTTTAAAATAGGCATTGTTGCTGGCTTCCAAATTAGCTGAATTAGAAAGGAGCAATCCTAAATTTATTTGCGCCAGCGCTTTGCCATACGTGAAATGCACACTATCGCTTACCCGAGACACCTGTTGATAATAGTCGAACGATTTTTTTACATCCGTTTCGCTTAGCCGGTAACTTATTTTGTGTAGGTTGATGATATATTGTGAGTCGATAGTGGGATGGTTCTTGTTCCATAAAATGATGCTGTCTGCTACTTTGTTGGGATGTTGCGAATGGGCACACAGAAAAATAATGGTCGAAACCAGCAAGCAAAAAAGGCGGTTATATCTTGTTAGAGGGCTAGGATATGACATAGAGGTACGCATTTCGTTACCATGGTACACGACTTGCAAGGTAGTAATTTGGTTTTTATGGAAGTATATAAAAAAATGTGCCTATTAAGATTTCACAAAACGTTCTTTTTGGGTGCAGCATGTGGAAGAATTGATTTTACCTACATCCTGAAAAAAGCCATATTGTTACCCATTAACTCAATCATTGTGGCCATTTAATAGATATGGTAACAAACGATTATGAAAAATTGTAATTTTTAAAATGGAAATAGTTTAAAGTGCTTTAATGATTAGAAAGAGTCGGGCATTCATGATGATATTTCAAACTTTGGAACACTATTTTTACGGAAACGCCTTTTGTGTAAGTTGTATCTACCCATTTAAATAACCCTGAGAAACTAAATCTCTACCTTCTGAAAACACGGATTATCATATTGTGCCTGGTGCTTGGTAGTGGACTGTGTAAAGCCCAGCAGTCTATTGCATTCGATCATCTTTCCACCATTAATGGTCTTACTGATAACTATGTAGTTAACACAACGCTCGATAAAAATGGGTTTTTATGGATAGCCACCACGGAGGGCCTTAATCGTTTTGATGGCCATTCCGTAGAGCATTTTTATAAAGAAGATTATCCAGAATTAGGAAACAACAACATTCGGGAAATCGTTTGTGATGATAACAACCGCTTGTGGATTCGCACCTTTAATGGATTTATTGCCATGCTGGATGAACATCGCCGCTGGCATGCTATCCCTATAACCGACAGTGGAAAAAATCAACCCATTTATAATATTTTAAAAACCAAAAGCAGGGGCATTGTGCTTTTTAAAGGCGATAAACAGTTTGTACAAGACAAGAGCAACCCGCTTTCTTTTCATCGGTGGCGTTTTGATGACGACACCGTTTTTAATCGGCATTTACATTATCCAGAATTTTTATCTGATGACAAAGTAATATGGACGGCCACAGATGTTTTGTTCGTGATGGATTATGTTAGTGGTAAAATTGTTCTCAAAAAGCCGATCCTTAATATTAGCAGTGCTGCAGCATATACCGATAAAGAAGTATTGGTTACAACCGGAGAAGACGGAGGTATTTTTAAAATGGAACTGGCCAATGGCAAGCTGCAACATTTGGATGGCCTAAAAGATCAATATAACATGATTCCATTTGGCGACCTCCGGAAAATTAGGCGCATGGCAAATGGTGATTATATTATTATTACTGGTTATGCTGGCGTGTACACTTTAAGCATGGAGCAGCAAAAACTATGGCGTTACTTTCACGATCCATTGAACATACGCTCCATTGCTACCAATACCTGCAGCAATCTGGTGGCCGATACATCCGGATATGTTTTCATTGCTTCGCCCACTACCGGCGTTAGTTTTTTTGATGTGGAAGAAAAGCCAGCCAATTGGCAACCCTATTTCAAGAACGATAAAAATGAAGTTTTTGATGGATATATCAATGCCATTATACAAGATACCCAAGGCAACTTTTGGTTAACGGGTTTTGACAAACTAATTAAGTGGAACAGAAAAAGCAATACCATACAGTTTATAGATTATTTAAAAAATAATCAAAACAAGCAAGATTGGATCAGCAATGAAATCAATACGATGTGCCTCGGGCCGCAAGGTCATATTTGGATAGGAACCAATGGGAGCGGACTTATTGAAATGGACAATGCTGGCAAAATCTTAAAAAAATTGGGAGGTGATGACCCTTTTTCAGCACTGGCAAAATTTGGTATTGCTTACATGACGTACGCCAATGGACGGATTTGGCTTGCCACCAATGCGGGTATCCGAAGCATTGACCCAATTACTTATCAATTGTATGAACCAGACGCTACTTCGCTTTTAAAGCAGCTGCAGGATAAGGTAATCAATAATATTTGGTTTGATAAGAAAGGCCGCATGTGGATAGGAACCCGGCGCAATGGCGCATACCGATATGAAGCTGCCAGCAATCAATGGAAGCAGTTTTCGGCAGCCAACGGATTATCGAACATCAATGTGCTTTCCTTTGCTGAAGACATAAACGGTAACATATATGTGGGAACTTACAATGGTTTAAATGTTTTGAAAGGTGATAGTGTTATAAAGATATACAACCGGCGTAACGGATTGCGTGGCGATAGATGTGAAAGTATATTAAAAGATCACGCAGATAGGTTATGGATCGAGAACGACAACTGCATTATCCGCTTTGATCCTGCCACGCAGGTGTTCAGGATTTTTGATGAAAAATCGGGCTTGGGGCCATACGGTTTTAGGGGCAATGCGGCTTTGCGGGCAGCAGATGGCGAGTTGTTTTTTGGCGGCGAAAAAGGGGTCAGTCATTTTTATCCCAATGTGCTTGATCAAAATAGCAAAGGGCTGCGGGTGTCTATTACACAAGTAGATGTGGTAGATAGCAGCATTCAATTGGCCATGGAAGAGGAACTCACTTTTCCTAAACGTTACAACAATATCACCTTTCATTTTTCGGCTATCGATTTAAGTGGCTCGCATAATATATTTTATCGCTATCAATTAGAAGGTGCAGATAAAGAGTGGATTACAGCATTGGATATTAAAGAAGTACGGTACAATGCTTTGTTGCCAGGCACATATACCATGCAGCTGCAGGCCTCCGCAGATGGCGTTATCTGGAACCATGCCGCCTTTCCGCTGAAGGTAGAGATTTTGCCTGCCTTTTGGCAAACTTGGTGGTTCAAAGCCCTTGTAATATTATTAATTACCATATTAATTGGATATATATTAAAAAGACGGGAAGCAAGAATTCGTGAAAAGGAAAAGCTGGATGCCCGAGAACAACGAATGAAGGCAGACGCATTGCAATACCAGTTAGAGGTGGAACAAGTGGTAAATTATTTCGCTACTTCCTTGAGCGGCTTGTACAATGTGGACGATATTTTATGGGATGTAGTGAACAACTGCATCGGTAAGTTGGGTTTTGAAGATTGCGTGATCTATTTGTTGGATAAAGAAAAAAACATATTGGTTCAAAAAGCAGCACACGGCCCCAAAAACATTGACAACCACGAAATTTTTAACCGAATAGAAATAGCCTTGGGCAGTGGCATAGTAGGTACGGTAGGGCAAACAGGTGTGCCAGAGATTATTGGAGATACCTCAAAAGACGCACGGTATATTCCCGATGATGCTGTTCGCTTATCGGAAATAGCCATCCCTATTACTTATGAACGAGAAATACTGGGTGTAATAGATAGCGAGAATAAGGATAAATATTTTTATAATGAAAAACACCTGCACATTCTTGGCGCCATTGCTACCATGGTGGGCAATAAGCTAGAACAAATTAAAACCCAACAAGCTTCCGAACAGCAAGAGCTGAAACTCGCCAATACACAACGTGATCTAGCAACCTCGCAACTAACCGCCACTAGGGTACAGATGAACCCGCATTTTATCTTCAACGCACTCAATAGCGTACAGCAATATATTTTGCAAGGCGATGTGGACGAGGCCAATAAGTACCTATCGAAATTTGCCAAGTTGCAGCGGGAAATCTTGAACCACTGCGATCAGCAATTTATTTCCTTGCAAAAAGAAATCGATATGTTGATTATGTATTTAGAATTTGAGCGCCTGCGTTTTGATGATGGATTCTATTATTCACTGGCCATGGACGACAATATTGACCCTGAGGAAATCATGATACCGCCAATGATATTGCAGCCCTTTGCCGAGAATGGTATCTGGCACGGCCTCATGCCCAAAACAGGCGATCGGGAACTGGATATAGACTTCCGCCTGCAAGGCGAAGATTATTTGATATGCATTATTAGCGATAATGGTATCGGTAGAAAGGCAGCGGCAAACATAAAGGCCATCCAGCAAAGCAAGCACGCTATCAATCATATTTCAAAAGGGCTCAACTTGGTGCACGACCGCCTACGATTGATGCAAGAACAATACGGCGGCACTTTCAAAGCATCCATTGCCGATATGGTGGCACCAGATGGACAATCCCTAGGAACTAGGATAGAAATCATGATTTTTATAGGGCACTAAAAAGCCATTTACAAAATGAACATATTGCAAATGGCTTATAAAAAACGTATTAAATAAAACATTTATTTTACTTTTGATGCCAGCCATGCATCTCTTGTTTTTTTGATTTCTTCTGTTATCTCTTTTCCTTCTTTCTCAAAAGTAGCCACCCGCAAACCCGGGTTTTCTTTTAGGGTCATGTTTGCGGTTTTGGTTTCCTCCCGATGTTTATATTCGATAGTAAGCTGGTCGCCGGGTTTGTGATTTTTCAATATGTCGTTGATGTCGCTTTGGCTTTTTACAGCTTGGCCATCCAGTTGGGTAATTACATCATCAATGTCTATTCCTGCATCGTACAAAGGGCTGCCGATAACGGTGCTATTGGTTAGCTGGGCGGTCTTTTCTTTCATCATCACGTTTCCAATCCAAGCCGCACCGGGGTTGGTCAATTTCAGAAGAAAGCCGCCTTTTAATAAACCAGCGCTGTAGTCATAAGCCTCGTGGCCGGTAACATATCTAGCAAAAAAATCGTCCGCAAATTTCTTATCCTTGGTAAGGCTTGCCAGCACGGCTTGTAAGCCGGGCACATCGTAGGCAATCTCTGTTTTGCCGAATTTTTGCCAAACCGCCTTCATAAAATCATCCAGCTGCAGGCCGAACTTCGACCGCAGTTCCAGTTCCAAAGCCAATGCTGTGGCTGCTCCGGTAACATAATAAGAACTGTGCATGTTCCTGTAGTTCGAATTATCGACCGATACGCCTGCATCTACAAAAACTGCATTCTCGCTATTTTGAACAGGTGAATAATATTTTCCTCCCGCACTATTCAGTTTTGTATTGATCAAATTTCCCAAGGTAAAAGCGTATCCCTCAACCGTATTGAAACCAGCCCTCAACATCAACAGCTCGCCATAATATTGCGTAAAACCTTCGGCCATCCATAACTCGTGGCTCATATTAGCTTTTTCAAAATTAAATGGTTCCAAGGTTTTCGGTCTAATTCGTTCCACGTTCCAGCAATGGAAAAACTCATGCGCAAAAACACCAAGTTGCCGCTCACTGCCAGTAAATAAATTGCCAGATGTAATCATAGTGCTGTTGCGGTGTTCCATACCATCGCCATCCACGTATGGGTTAATGCTGGCCAAAAAAGTATAGTTACCATAGTCGTAGGCCGGCACTTCGCCAAATACGGCCTGTTCCTCTTTCACCAACCTTTCTATTTTTTGTACAAAACCATCCACGGTGGCGTCGTCCGTTTTTGCTTCCAACGCCAGCCTAAAATCGTACGCTTTTCCATCAGGGTTTGGCACTTTCCAGTTGCGGATAAAAAGGTCGCCAATCTTGATGGGCGCATCCATAAAATATTGCAGGCCTGGCGCTGTAAAAGTGTATGCATCTACAGCAGGTTTTAACTGGGTGGCTATTTTCCAACCTTTATCTGTGGGAATATTAATTTTAATGTCAATAGGACTTTTGTCGAAGCCTTTGATCCACATGAAGCTGGCCGGCATATTTAAGTGGATGCTGCTTGGGTCGATGCCCACGTACGTGCCATCTGCGAACGTGCCAAACAAAGTGTATCGAATTTTTACCGTTCCTTTTTGAAGCGGTACTTGGTAAACATCGCCTTCGATTCTTTGAAGTTCCAAAGGTTTATCGGCAGCATCAAAAGCCGCAACATTGTACACGTTTTTACCAAACTCATGGGTGGCGTATCTCCCTGGCGAAGAGCGGCTCATCCTAAAAGTGGCCGGCCCTGCGGGGATGCCTGTAGCCGTTAGTTCTATCTGCGCTTCGTGATGAGCAAGATTAGGGAAGGATACGTTGTAATGTATTTTTTGCGCTTCGCACAAAGAAAGTGACCATAACGCAACAAGCGACAAAGTATATTTCTTCATAAGGGAGATGATGGTTAGGTTCCGAAGATAAGCCGGGATTGACACTGAACTTGAATATGTTAGGAGCTCGCATACAGTCAAAATCCTTCAATTTTGAATCCAAGCCATTGCTTTTGTTCTTTTTCACCCTTTAACCATTATTTTTGCCGCCGCTGAAATAAAAAGCAGGCATTTCGCTAGCCTATATTTTGCAACGGTCCCGTAGTTCAATGGATAGAATAGAAGTTTCCTAAACTTTAGATGCAGGTTCGATTCCTGCCGGGACCACTAACCGGAATATGAAATTTTTATTCATATTCCGGTTTTTTATTACCGCAAAAATTCCATAAACCATTCATTAGCGGCCGCTCCAAATGTCGAAAAAATAACCGCAATTCCAACCAACTACTTCGCATCCTTCACGCACCTAAAACCCGTATGCTCTAAACCTGTATCAGGACTACTTTTCATACGCCTGGCTACGCGGTAACCGCTACAATAACTATCGTTGCATAGGAATGAGCCACCTCGGAGCGATTTCTTGGACGTGAATTCATCTTCTGGGTCGTAGCTTTTGTCGGGGCCTTGTGGATTA
>Ga0247739_10000373_pt1 | contig 15797 bp, 13 predicted proteins | sample UWRJL058202B2_FD_180943 | JGI IMG/M metagenome (GOLD analysis project Ga0247739, IMG submission 180943) | Plant litter microbial communities from Arlington Agricultural Research Station in Wisconsin, United States - UWRJ-L058-202B-2 | ecosystem: Environmental > Terrestrial > Plant litter >...
CATAATTATCCAATATTCCCAATGCCACGTTATGAGCGTCCAACTCATAAACTTCACCGTCAAGCATCTTTCCCGTTATGGTCGGGATTGCGCCTGGATAGCTTCCCATATCATACAAATCGGCGTTTATCGTGGCAAATCCTATAAAAGTCAAATACTTCGTTAGTACATCTTTCACCGGGTTTTCCATTCCTTGCATCAAGGTTCCATATACAAAAATATGCTTGATGATATTTTTGGTAGGAAGTTCCATCTGCCGTTGATAACTTATTTGTAAGAACGTGCACTTGGTTTTACTACTTCATAATCCAGTGTTTCTTTGTTCAACTCCCAGTTGCTGTCACCTTTGTAGTCCCAAGCCGATACATACATAAAGTTTTCATCGTCACGGTTGGCTTCTCCTTCTGGAGTCTGGCTTTCTTCGCGGAAGTGACCACCACAACTTTCTTTACGATCCAAAGCATCCTTGCACATCAATTCACCCAATTCTATAAAATCGGCTACCCTGTTTGCTTTGTCCAGCTCTGGGTTCATTTCATCTATATCACCAGGAATCCGGACATCGCTCCAAAATTCTTTCTTTAATGCTTGTATTTCAGCGATGGCCTCTTTCAAACCTTTTTCATTGCGGGCCATACCGCATTTATCCCACATAATCTTTCCTAGACGCTTATGGAAACTCTCAACAGATTTAGTGCCTTTGATGCCCATTAGCACATTGATACGATCACTCACTTCTTTTTCCGCCGCCACAAATTCAGGACTGTCGGTTGATATTGCTTTCACATGTATTTCATCCGCCAAAAAATTACCAATGGTGTAAGGCAATACAAAATAGCCATCTGCTAAACCCTGCATAAGGGCAGAAGCACCTAACCGGTTAGCACCGTGATCGGAAAAATTCGCTTCGCCCAATGCATATAAGCCAGGAACGGTTGTTTGCAATTCATAATCTACCCACAACCCACCCATGGTATAATGCACCGCTGGATAGATGCGCATGGGGTTTTCATAAGGGTTTTCGCCAGTTATTTTATCGTACATGTCGAACAAGTTGCCATATTTTTCTTTTACGACATCCTTACCCAATTGTATAATTTTTTCTTCGTTCGAATTCTCATGCCCCGGTTTACCAGCTTCGGTTTTTCCGTAACGTTTAATAGCATCCGCAAAATCCAAGAAAACGGCTTGTTTTGATGAACCTACACCATAACCAGCATCGCAACGTTCCTTGGCGGCACGGCTGGCCACGTCACGAGGTACCAAGTTACCAAACGCAGGGTAACGACGCTCTAAATAGTAATCCCTTTCTTCTTCTGGAATATCAATAGCCTTACGGGTGTCATTTTGCTTTTTAGGTACCCAAATGCGTCCATCATTACGTAAAGATTCACTCATCAACGTAAGTTTACTTTGATGATCGCCACTAACGGGGATACAGGTTGGGTGAATTTGCGTGTAGCACGGATTACCGAACATGGCTCCTTTTTTATGTGCTTTCCAAGCGGCGGTAACATTACTGCCCATGGCATTGGTGCTCAGGTAAAATACGTTTCCATATCCGCCAGAACAAAGTAAAACTGCATGTCCAAAATGACGTTCCAGCTTACCGGTTATTAAATCACGGGCAATAATTCCCCTTGCCTTACCATCTATTTTTACTACTTCCAACATTTCATGTCGGTTGTAGATTTCTACATTTCCAAGTGCAGCTTGCCTTTCGAGTGCACTGTAAGCACCCAACAACAATTGTTGTCCCGTTTGACCAGCCGCATAAAACGTACGCTGAACCTGCGTTCCGCCAAAAGAGCGGTTGCTTAGCAATCCACCGTACTCACGAGCAAAGGGAACGCCTTGTGCCACACATTGATCGATGATAGCGGCACTTACTTCTGCTAAACGATGTACATTTCCTTCACGTGCACGATAATCGCCACCTTTAATGGTATCATAAAAAAGCCGATAAACGCTATCACCATCATTTTGATAATTTTTGGCCGCATTGATACCACCTTGTGCAGCAATCGAGTGCGCTCTGCGAGGACTATCTTGAAAACAAAAAGCTTTTACTTTATATCCCAATTCACCCAAAGCAGCGGCAGCACTGGCACCAGCAAGGCCCGTACCCACGATGATAATTTCCAACTTGCGTTTGTTGGCCGGGTTTACCAATTTACAAGTGGCTTTATAGTTCTTCCACTTGGTGTCAAGTGGGCCGGCAGGAATTTTTGCGTTAAGTGGCATATTGATCCGATTTATGGATGAAGTCACCCATGTTTAAGATTGTTCGTTTTTTCTTTATCAAAACAGGAAAACGAGGAGAAATGTTTGCAAAAAGTATTGATGAAGTAAAGTTCTTAGTTAATTATGCAGTGTGCGTTATCCAGCCAAAGTATACACTAATAGGCATCATGGCAAAACCCAACGACACGATAACAGCAAAAGCATAACCACTCGTATACACCAATCCCAGCCATTTTTTGTTGCCCAACCCCAATGTACGGAAGGCACTTTGAAAGCCATGTAATAAATGATACAAAAGGGAAATACAACCGATAACATATAAAGCTACGATGATAGGCTGGCCTTGAAAGACATTGAACATTTCGCCATAAAGGTCATGGATTTCTACTGCTCCCTTATTGTAAACAGCTTCACCTAGCGGCTTTACATTCCACATGCCACCCAAGCGGGATGGCGTCCAAAAATGATAGATATGAATGATCAAGAACAACAAAAGCAATGTTCCCAATAGCCCCATAGAACGGCTGTACCACTTACTACCTTTATTTCCTAGCTGTACGTTATAACCAATATTTCTTTTTTGTTGGTTTTGAAGCGTAAGTATAAAGCCTTGTATAATATGTATAAAAAAAATGATAAACAACCCAATTTCCATAATCCGCACTAACACTGTGGTTCCCATAAAATGAGCGCCTTTATTGAACATTTCACCATTGTCGCCCGCCCAAATACATGCATTTAGGCCCACGTGAACCACCAAAAAACTAATCAAGAAAATACCGGTAAGTGCCATCACTATTTTTTTACCGATCGAAGAAGTAAAAGCTTGTTTCCAGGTCATATGAACAACGGGTTTTTGTTTCGATGGCTGCAAAAGTACATCTGCAATTGATTCGATGTTTCATTTTATTTAACAACCCTGAACAACTTATGCAATCGATGTCGGCATAACCGCTCATCGACTATTTTTGGCTTCAAAATCTAAACAGTCTGATATATTGATTCATTTCTTTACAAATAACCACCCTAAATCAAGCTACTTATTAACATATTGGGGAAATGAATTACTGACTTGAAGAATATTCCGTTAGATTTTAAACAGATTTCCCTACCTTTGCCGACCTTTTTAAGGGAGGTTTATCATGAGCGGTAAGAGAACATTTGACATACCATTTGTAGGGTTAAAGCCCGGTGTACATGAATACGTATATGAAGTTGGCGATGATTTCTTTGCGGATTATGGCGAACAGGATTTTACTACCTGTAACGCAATTGTAAAATTGAAGCTGGAAAAGAATAAAGGTTTTTTACTGCTCAATTTTGAAATCGGTGGTAGCTTAGAATTGGTTTGCGATCGCTGTGGCAATCCGCTCCCTATACAATTGTGGGAGGATTTTGATATCGTGGTGAAATTGGTGGAGAACCCCGATGAAATGAATGACTCCGAAGAAGATCCGGATATTTACTACATCGGATTAATGGAAAGTCATGTGAATGTGGCTGCATGGATATACGAATTTATTAATTTAAGTATACCTATGCAAAGAATGTGTGGCGAAGATGCAAAAGGAGACACCAAATGTAACCAAGATGCCCTACGCAAATTGGAAGAGATGAGGCCTTCAGAAAAAGAAGCCACCAGTGTGGTATGGAAAGGACTAGAAAAATTTAAAGACCTCGGTAATTAATTATAAGAACCGAGTATAGACAACTAACAAACAATTAAATACAGTTATAAAAAACAACAGTTATGCCAAATCCGAAGAGACGCCATAGCCAGCAACGCAGCGCCAAAAGACGTACCCATTATAAAGCAGTAGCCGCAACTTTGAGCGTGGATAGCACAACGGGTGAAACACATGTACGCCACCGTGCACATGTAAGCGAAGGAAAATTGTACTATAAAGGACAAGTAGTAGCAGAAAATTCGCCCGTTAAGAGATAGTTTCCTTTTCGTTGCAAAAAAGACAAATCATATTTGTGAGCCGGCTTTGTTCGGCTCACTTTTTTAGTTTATGGCAACTGATGGATAAAGACCTTCTGAAAAATACTGCCACCAACAGCATTATAATTGATACATTCTTTGCAAAATTGGGTACCACAATGTGCTGAAAAGGATATTGGATGATTATCTTGCTACCATTAATTTTTTACGGTAAAAACTGATTGGCCATGAAAATAGGATTAGATATGATGGGTGGAGACTATGCCCCTCTTGAAGCAGTAAAAGGCATTGCGGCATATTTATCGGCTCAACCAAGTGCTAGTCATTTATTCTTGATCGGAGATGAAAACAAAGTAGCTCCCTTACTGCAAGAACACGGCATCCCGTCCAACATCTACACCATTGTTCATGCCAGCCAAATCATAGAAATGAACGAACACCCTACTAAGGCGCTCAAAGAAAAACAAGATTCATCTATTGCCAAAGGCTTTGGCATGTTGGCAAAGGGTCTCATCGATGCTTTTATAAGCGCCGGAAATACAGGGGCTATGCTGGTGGGCACCATTTTTTCCATTAAAACTATTGAAGGTGTATCACGCCCAACCATCTCTAGCATTGTACCAAAAGAAAGCGGAAGAACAGGTTTGATTGTGGATGTAGGCATTAATGCAGATTGCAAACCCGAGATGCTCAACCAATTTGCCACCCTCGCTGCTTGCTATGCGCAATACATGTTGGATATCGAAAACCCTACCGTAGGCCTTATCAATATTGGAGAAGAAGAAGGCAAGGGCAACCTATTGGCCCAGGCAACTTACCCCCTATTAAAAGAAAATAAAGCCATCAATTTTGTCGGTAATATTGAAGGTCGTGACATTTTGATAGACAAGGCCGATGTAATGATTTGCGATGGTTTTACCGGAAATATCCTTCTAAAATTATTGGAATCGCTTCATCCTTTGGCACAAAGGCAAAACATTACCCACCCTTACTTTGGCAGGTTTAACTTTGAAAGCCATGGCGGCACGCCAGTGTTGGGTGTTCAAAAACCAGTTATTATCGGCCATGGCATTAGCGGACATGAAGCTTTTATGAATATGATTTTTGTTGCTGAAAAAATGCTCAAAAGCGGCCTGTTAGAAAAAATGAAGGAATGGTTGGATAAGGAAAAGGAAGGATAATATTGAAGTGTCCTATTACGAAAGCTACCTGGCTGCCATCTTCTCTATCACCATTTTTGATAACCTACGATGAACATTCCTTTTATCGTCCGTACCTTCAAAACACATACGAAAGCGTTGATTATCGACAGTTTCATATATTCCTTCTATATGTTTTCCAGACTTTATATAGGTTAACTCGTCCGCTATTTTGAAGGCTTTACACTTATTATGGAGAAAGAACATTTTTATTTCTTCCTCTACCTCAAACCTACCCTTAATAGTTGGCCGCTGATTATAACCAAATACAATCGAGTCTTCAAGACAAGTTGCTAAGCTTCTAGCATCACCAGTTTGCATCGATACCTCAAGGCGAAAGTTGACGTCCTGATGATTGATGACCATGCCTATACAGGCCATCACAAGCAAGCAACTAACAACTAATTTTGCGCCCAGTTTCATTTTGTTTTTATAATGTTCTAACTAATTATTGCGACTCATTAAGTGCATGCCCATTAAAAACAAGGATTTTCAGCAATAAAAATTTATCCAGGAAAAGCCTCGTCACATTCTTACCAAAAAAGTAAATAATAAAATCTACTTATTTCCAAAGGTTGCTTTTAGCAAAATTGGCTATGCTAGGTAAACTCCATATTACGATAGCATTAAGATTATGTGATTTTTGGCTATTGTGGTGCGTGAAGCATGTAATTCCTCGCTTTTCCGCGAAAGGCAATAATTATGAATTATCTACATCAGCAGCAGATTATTTTAATGTTACCAAAAAATTACGCTTCTGTTATGTTTTTGTGTATACGGCTTCCAAAGTTGCTACCACAATAGTTTTGCCGCCTCAAAACAACTGTAATGTTTCAAAAGAAGGCCTTTGCGCTACTCGTATTTCTATTTTCATTTTCTTTATTTTCTTTCGCTCAAGAATTAAAAGGTAAGGTTTCCGATGCCACTACTGGCGAACCATTAGCTGGCGCCATCGTAGCGTTACAACAGGGCAGCAAGAAGCTCACCACCATTGTGAATCTTGATGGAAGTTACCACTTCAAAAACTTGGTAGCAGGCACCTACCAAATCAAAATTACTTCGCTGGGCTATCAGCAAAGTCTGGAGCAAAGCGTGTTGATAGCCGAAAAAGCTATTGTCCTTAACATCCAATTGACAAATGCTTCCACGGACTTAGGTTCCGTAAGTGTTAGGTCCACCAATCGCACAACCGATGCAGGCGTTCGGACATTGGAGAAAAAAGCAGACAATGTAATGAACGTTCTTTCTGAAAGGGCTATTCAGCTGTCGCCAGATATAACAGTGGCTAATTCCTTGCAACGTGTAAGTGGCGTTACCATTGAACGCAGCAGCAGTGGTGAAGGTCGGTATGCCATTATCCGCGGTATGGATCAGCGCTATAACAGCACGCTGGTAAACGGCATCAAAATACCTAGCCCAGATAATAAATTTAGATATGTTCCTTTAGATATGTTTCCTGCGGATATGCTAGAAAGGTTGGAAGTAAGCAAATCGCTGACGCCTGATATGGAAGGCGATGCTATTGGTGGCACCATGAACCTAGTGATGAAAAATGCCCCAGCGAAATTTACGCTCAACGCATTTGCCGCAGGCGGAACCAATACGTTGTTCGGTAGCGACAGGCCATTCTTGCAGTTCGATCATAGCGTGATCAACAAGAAAGACCCCTCTACGGTGAACGGCGCATCTTATGTTGCCAAATACAGCGATTTCTCTAAAGCCAATCTTGCTTTTACCAACAAGAACAACCCTATCAACAGCCAGCTGGGTCTTACCATTGGCAATAGGTTCCTGAACAAAAGACTAGGTGTGATATTAGGTCTTAGCTATCAGGATATGTATCGTGGATCTGATAATATATTCAACCGCCAGAACCCACAGCCACAAGTAATATTGAACCTCAATGGACAGCGGTACGACAACTATCCAGCATTCAATGACGGCTATCTCCGTAAGTATTCCACTCGTCAAAAACGGTTTGGTCTCAACAATAAATGGGATTACGCCATTAATGAAAGAAATAAATTATCTTTATATACACTCTACATCCACATGGATGAACTGCAATCGAGATTCACTATCGATTCATCGTTGACCACGCAACGTACGGGACCAGAATCTGGCAACGTGGCCACACTTTATCGCAGCCGCTGGCAGATACAGAACATTTACAACAATACCTTACAAGGCGACCATATGATTGGCAGCGCATGGAAATTTAATTGGAGTGCTGTTTATTCCATCGCCAAACAAAACGTACCGGATCAGGCGGAGTTCGAAATTAACAATGAAGCAAAGAACGGTGTGCTCCAAGACCCAAAAGATAGGCTGGCATCCATGAGTCGCGTGTGGAGCAACAACACCGACAAGGATTTGGCTGGCTATTTAAACCTCGCCTATGCCACAAAGATCGTGGGCCGGGCAGCAGAGTTTAAAGTTGGCGGATTGTATAGACACAAAACGAGGGAGAATTATTACAACAATTACGAACTGCGGGGAGACCTGAATGGCGCACAACAGTTCACCAATATCTACGATGCAAAATTCGAGTTCAGGGACCCGGCCAATGCAAAGGGCAACCCGAAAAGTGCCAATGTGTATTCGAGCCAAGAGGATATTTCCGCTGGTTACTTGCAAGGTAAAGTAATGCTGACCGATAAACTGCAATTGATGGGCGGTGTTAGAGTTGAGCACACCAAACAAGCTTACCAAACTGCTTTGGATTCTACGTTCGACTTTGCTTACGGAAAATTTTGGTACACAGATGTTCTTCCAAGTGTCCATTTGAAATATAGCCCAACCACAAAACAAAATGTTCGCCTCTCCTACTTTAGGAGCTTGAGCCGTCCAGGTTTTTTCGAGGTAACACCTTATAATCTTCCTGATGAATATTATAATAGCATGGGCAATGTAAACCTTAATCATACAACGGCAGATAACTTGGATTTTAGATATGAATATTTTCCTTCAGCCACAGATCAGATCTTGGCCGGCGTTTTCTACAAGAAAATCTATAGTCCCGTTGAATATGGTTTACCTGCGAGGCAGATTCCCAATACGGCGCCCACCTTATCTCCATACAATTTTGGTGATGCCACCAACTTCGGCTTCGAGCTGGTATATGCAAAATATTTAGGCATGTTTGGCATCAACCTTAATTATACTTTCACCCATAGCAACATTACCACTACAAAGCTTTACAAATATTATAACGACGCTACTGGTAAAGACACTACCGGCAGCGTAGAACAAAAAAGACCTTTGCAAGGGCAAGCAAACCATACCGGCAATATCGCATTGCTCTACAAAAATCCAAAAATCGGACTCGATATCCAGGCTGCCTTTGTGTATACAGGCGAAAGGATCACGCAGGTATCACCTTATGCAAATTTGGATGTATGGCAAAAACCTTATAGCCAATTGGACATCTCGATCGAAAAAAGAATCCTAAAAAAATTATATCTCTACGCAAAGGTCAATAACCTTACCAATTCAAAAACCAAGCTCGTTATCAAACAGCCTTATATATTGGAAGGTACATCTGGTGCACTGGCAGGCCAGGAGGACAAGTCAAACATATTTGTTCAACAAGACATATACAAAACATCGATGTTATTCGGTGCTAGGTTCAAGTTTTAATATCCCTTAAAATACATCTTTTAAATAATTTTATATGAAATCCATTTTAAAATATATTCCCCTTGTGCTGTTTGGGATGGTTGTTTTTTCTGCTTGCAAAAAGAAAGACGACAATAGGGATTTATACATAGCAGTGCCAACGCCGGCCACCCCTATCAGTGATGCGGCCCCCCTTTGCGGCAATGTAAAAGGCACGATGCTCACTGGCAAAACGTATACTGTTAATTGCGACTTATATGTGCAACCCGGAGACACTTTGACGATACAGCCTGGGGTTCGGGTGAACTTTAACAACGGGGCAGGTATCATCGTTAAAGGATCCCTTTTCTCTTTGGGTACCAAGGATGCGCAAATATATTTAACGGTAGCCGGACTAACCAAAACCGACCAACCTGTCCTTAACTACCAGGCCAAAAACGATTCTGCTTTTGCTGGTAAATGGAAAGGTGTAATTGGAGATGTTACTTGCAACTACATGATTTTTAAATGGACGCATTTGGAGTATTGTGGCGCTGCATTGGGCAATAGTGTCGCCACCTTGTTAGGCCTTGTTGCTACCGACCCGTCTTATGCGATGTATTTTTCGAATCCGAAAGGATATTTGGTGTTCGAGGATTCATGGATATACGGCACCGTCGATGATGCCATTCGTGTATCGGGCGCTGGTGGCAAGTTTGCCATCTTGCGCAATACTTTTGAGAAATGTGGTAAAACAGGTGGCGATGTACTTAACATTAAAAGTGGGGGCACCGGAGATATGGCCTATAACCTCTTTATAGGCGATGCAACAAACGGACTCAAAGCATCCGACAAAGGTGCTGGTGCGGGCATAGCCAAGTGTGATGTACGCATGTACAACAATACGATTATCAATGGCGGTTATCGTCAGGCTAAAACAGGTCGTGGTGGCTCCATCAATTTTGAGGAAGGTGCACGTGGCATGGCTTTCAACAACCTGATCATCAATTGCAAATTCGGCTTGCGGATATTGAGCAACGTGGCCGCCGATACGGCTTATTTATATAATGGGCATTATGGATATAATTATTATTGGGCCGATAGTGCCAGCGTGGCTGAACAGATATATCCTACAACATATATCACCAAACCCGTTGCTACTGACTTTCCTCAGCCGTCGACCTATTTGCCGGCAAATTTCAATTACTTAAGCAATATTTCTTACAATGGAAGTGGTGCGGTACAAAAAGGCAATCCGTTGTTTTTTGGTTACCCACTACCGGTTACAGGTGGTTATCGTTTGCAGGATATTACAGCCGTTGGTAATTTCAAATTCAATCTGCAAGCAACATCGCCTTGCATCGGCAAGGGTTATACTGGCTTTACTCCTTTGCAGTTAATACCTACCAATGAAAAATATGGCGTAACCGATTATACCCAACCGGGCAAGGACATCGGTTGCTACCAAGTTTCCGGAAACGGCAACACACATTAATCAAGAATACTTATTTTGTACGCACAAACAGCAAACCACTGCCGTTTGTGCGTATCTATTTTTATCTATATTCTGTTATGAAGTTATTCTTATTAATTGGCATTGTTTTTTTTAGCAGCCATGCTTTTTCACAAACATGCGATGTTTCTTTGGGTTCCAAAACATTGTATAAGCCGTTGCAATCCAAATACACATCGCCACCAAAGGGATATGAGGCGGTTTTTATCAACCATGTAAACCGGCATAGTGCCCGGCACCTCACCAAGGATGTAAGCACTTCGGCAGCCTATCAATTGCTGGCCTTTGCTGATTCGGCCAACCTACTCACTACCGAAGGGAAACGACTGTACAATATGCTGGTATCGTTCCAAAAAGTAGAACATCCCTCCATCAAGAATATCTCCGACACGGGTCGTTCTGAATTGAAAGCAATCGCTACACGGATGTACCGAAATCAGCGAACCGTGTTCTCGAAAAATGCTACCGTCAGCGTACGGTTCACTAAAGAAATTAGGACAGAGCAAAGTGCCGACGTATTTACGGATGCGCTTAAAACCCTCATTGGCACTAGGTTTCACATCGAAACCAAATGGGCGAATGATACCACCTTGCGTTTTTTTGACCGTTCGCCAGCGTACCTGAAATACGAGGAAGGCGACTGGCACCAATCGTTGGATTCGTTGGCCACAAGTTTAAAGGCAGGCGACATTTCCCAAGCACTGTCAAAAAGAATATTTACGCAAATTCCTATATCAAAATTATTCCAAACTAAATTATCGCAATTAGCAGCTGATCTTTTTGGCTTTGGAACCATTGCGCCATCCGTTTACAAAGAGGCCCTTGCGCAAGGTGTAACGCAGCAAGACATCAATTTTCTTTCCTTTTTTACTTGTGAGGAAACAAGGGCACTTAGCCAGCTGGATGAAGCAGAAGATTATTTGGCCAAAGGCCCCGCTAGGAACAGCCTAGGTATACAAACTACTATCGCTGCGCCCTTGTTAGCAGACTTTTTAAATACAACTGATTCGTTCATCAAAAATAAAAAGATTCAGGCAAGATTACGCTTTGCACATGCAGAAACCATTGCTCCATTTGCCGCACTGTTACAATTAAAGGGTGCAAGCGAAGTATGTACTGATCTATCACAGCTTAAAAATTGTTGGGACGCATCAACCATTATACCTTTGAGTTCAAACATACAATGGATTCTATATAAAGATAAATCAAATAAGTATTTAGTTAAAACACTGTTGAACGAAAAGGAGGTTGCTATAGCTGGATTGAAGATAAAGTTGTTCCCGTATTATGCGTGGGATGATGTTAGGATTTTTTATAAAAAATTACTGCAAAAAATACCTGCCTCTTAATTTATACTTTTTGACATTTCCAGTTCAGCATCGCCTCCTAAAGCGATGCTGAATTGAAAAATTTTATGTTGAAATTCAATTTTTTGCCAAGGATTACACTGCGTTCGAGTTACTATCCTTACTCGCTTTCGTTTTTGATTTAAGCACTTTTTCTGATTTCATTTTAGCAGGTTTCAACTTTTCAACTACTTCTATTTCCTCAATAACTGGAAGTACAGAGATAGAAATTGATGTCACATCTGGTTTGTGTTTCGACATTCCTGAAACAATAATCTTGCTTGCCTTTTTAATGTTTTTCTTGAATTTCTTTTCCGAAAATTCTTCTTTTAAATCTTGTAAAGCTATTTCCAAGGTAGACACTACTTCCTTGCGCTTTTCTTTTTTCGCCGATACTTTTTTATTGTCCATATTCATAATTTGATAACGCAAACTTAACTATTTGGTAACCTTGCCAATGTTAAGTTTAAAGAACAGTAAGATTTCTAGACATATCAGTAAATGAATTAGATGTCATATATCAAGGGCGTATGACATCTAATTCATAATTAGCACTTTACTTAAAAAAGATAAAGGTCATTTTTATCGACTGTTTTAGATAGAACGTCAACAGGATGCTTATAATAGACTCTTAAGAATTTTTGTGTATCGGCACACGACCAAGTGTAATGCAATAATCACTGAATTAATTAAATGAATTCCTATATTCCAGCGGAGATAAATCTGTTTTACTCTTGAATAATTTATTAAACGATTGTGGATATTCAAAGCCTAACCGATAAGCAATTTCGCTAACCGATAAAGAAGTAGTGGAAAGTATATCCTTGGCTTTCTCAATTAATTTATTATGAATATGCTGTTGTGTATTTTGTCCGGTAAGTGCCCGCAACAGGTCGCTTAAATAACTGGCGGATACATGTAACTGATTTGATAAATATTGTACAGTGGGCAATCCTATTTGAGTTGTATCGCTACTGAAATAGGCCGTTAAAAGCTCGTCCATTTTTGCCAGCAGGTCACTATTGGCAGGTTTGCGGGTGATAAATTGACGATTATAAAAACGATTGGCATAATTGAGCAACAGTTCCACATGGGCTACCATTACGTCTTGACTATAATGATCGATAGATGAATAATATTCTTGTTCTACATTTTTGATCAACGATTCTATCATGGCATCTTCTTTATCTGATAAATGCAGGGCTTCATTTACATCATAAGAAAAGAAACCAAAATTCTTTATCGTTTTTCCCAATGGATAATGACGAATCATATCGGGATGGAACATCAGCGACCAGCCCAAGCAATCTCTCGTTTCATCATCATCTACATTCATCACCTGCCCTGGCGAAATAAAGCCCATCGTTCCCTCATCAAAGTCATAATAATTTTTGCCATACCGCATTTTTCCTTTGAAACTTTTCTTGATAGAGATGATGTAGAAATTGATCACAAAACCTTTTGCATGATCCACGTTAATAGTCGTTGCATCCTCATGCTTTATCAAACTAATGAGCGGATGCTGCGGTTTTGGCATATCGAAACAACGATGCCATTCGGAAATACTATTGATGATATGTGGAGAATTGGTCGTCTTTTTCATTCCATGGTTTTAAGGCAGGAAGAATTTTAATAAAGATAATCCTTCCTGCCGCATTCTTATTGATTGATCATGCTCATGCCCGATTCATCATAACGTTCGCCAGTAGAAACGCCGAGTGGTACAATTTGTTCTAGTTGCTCCATTTCGGTTTCATTTAAAATGATGGAAGCCGCAGCAATATTTTCCTCGATATATTTTAATGTTTTAGTGCCGGGTATAGCAACAGCTCCCTTGGCCATTACCCAAGCCAGCGCCAGTTGCGAAGCCGTTATTCCTTTTGCCTCCGCCATGGCCTGAATGGCATTGACCAATTCAAGATTCTTATAAAAGTTTTCACCTTGAAACCTTGGTATCGTCCTCCTAAAATCATTCGCCGGAAAATCGTCGGGTGTCTTTATCTGTCCGTTCAAAAATCCCCTGCTCAAAGGAGAGTAGGCCACAAAGCCTATGCCCATTTCGTGTAAGGTTTGTATGATCCCAGCTTCTTCTACGCCCCTTTCAAACAAAGAAAATTCGGTTTGGATAGCTGAAATTGGATGCACGGCATGTGCTTTTCTAATGGTTGCAGCAGATACTTCAGACAGGCCGATATACTTCACCTTGCCATCTTTTACCAAGTCTGCCATGGCGCCCACAGTGTCTTCGATAGGCGTTTGAGGATCGAGTCGGTGCAAATAATACAGGTCTATATAGTCGGTGCCCAAATTTTTTAAAGAGCGCTCTAGCGCTTTCTTCACGTAAGATGGCTGGCCGTTAATGCGCCAGGTGAGGTCGCCTTTGTCGTCTATTTCAAAGCCAAATTTGGTGGCAACAATATAGGCATCTCTATTGCCTTTAATTGCTTTGGCCACCAAACGTTCATTGTGCAGTGGGCCATACAAATCAGCCGTGTCCAAAAAATTGCCGCCTAATTCCAACGAACGATGGATGGTGGCGATGGAGGTTGCCTCATCGGCCTTGCCGTAAATATCATTGCCTGCAATCTGGCTCATGCCCATGCAACCCAATCCTTCTGCAGGTACTATCAACCCTTGGCTTCCCAGTGCTACTTGCTTTAATGTGCTCATTATTTAATTTTTATTGATAAGCAAAGTTGCCCCGCAATAAACATCTGCAAGTATCCAAATCGAGCGTTATTGTATCCAAAATGAAGGATAAATATAAAACATAAAAAAGGAGCGTGATAGAAATCACCCTCCGTTGTTGCGCTGTTTTCCAGCTTACTTGCTATGAGAAAAATATTGACTTAATTATCCGCAGCTAGCTTTTGCTATTCAGAAACCGTGGCCATCCAAACATGCAAGGATGGCCACGGCTTATATAAACATTTTATAGTTTGATGGCCTTAAAGTTCATCTTCTTGCCCGTTTCTGGTACCACCACTACGTTGTACAATCCAGTGCCCCAGGTTGCTGCATTGAAGGAATGCGTGCCGGCCGATACATTGCCCTTTTGTGCCACCACCTTGCCGGCGGCATCCACGATGGAGATACTGGCCCTTGCCTTGCCGGCATACCTTACCTGCAGCTGCGAGGAGAACGGGTTGGCGACCAGTTCGGTATTGCCCTGGGCCATAAGCGACTTGTCGATGGTGACCGCGGAAACCGTGTAGGTCGATGTGTTGCAGGCCTGCAGTTCGTAGGCGCCCCTGTCTACCACCGAGCAAACGGTACGGGTGTTGCCCATGATGTCCGTGGTGAGCGAGTTCGAGCTGACTATTGTATTGTCGCCGGAATTGATGCCGGCACCACAAATAACGGGTTCCACCAGCGATGGGGCACTGCCACAAACAAGCTGGAGGCCATCGTCCGCGGTGTACCATTTGCCATCGGCACCAGTCACGTTGCCGGCGTTCATGAAGGCGGGCGCCACGCCACGGATGTTGTTCAGAAGGGTGGTGCCATTGTCGGCGTCCACCACCGAGTTTGCCTGCAGCATACAGTTGCGGAAGGTCGGGGGATTGCCGCCGCCGCTGTGGTAGTCTGCCCTTGCCGCCGTGCTGCTGCCGCCACGTGTGTTGTTCCAGAAGATGGTGTTGTAGGCCTTCACGGTGGCACCATTGTAGCCGGCGAAGACCGTGCCGCCGTCGCCGTCCACACCATTGGTGGCGTTGCCATAAAGGGTACAGTTCAACAGGTTGGCAGCCTTGCCGTTGTGCACGTACACCGCCGCCCCTTGGCGGGCCGCCCCGTTGTTGTGGAACACCGTGTTCATGTAGTCGGCGTCCATCACGTTGTGGTAGGTGGCGCCGCCATACTGTGCGGTATTGCCGGTGAACACCACGTCGCGGAACATGGGCGAGCCATAGTTGCCGTAGAAGGCACCACCGCTGTTGGCCGTGTTGCCTCTG
>Ga0247739_10000374_pt1 | contig 15795 bp, 16 predicted proteins | sample UWRJL058202B2_FD_180943 | JGI IMG/M metagenome (GOLD analysis project Ga0247739, IMG submission 180943) | Plant litter microbial communities from Arlington Agricultural Research Station in Wisconsin, United States - UWRJ-L058-202B-2 | ecosystem: Environmental > Terrestrial > Plant litter >...
TCGATGGTGAGGGCGTGCGCTGCAGCCTCTACGTGAGCGGGTGTCCGTTCGCGTGCGATGGCTGTTTCAACGAGGCGGCGTGGAGCTTCCGGTACGGGCATCCGTTCTCCCGGATCCTCGAGGATCGCATCGTCGACGACCTGCGCAAACCGTACGTTCAGGGGCTGACCCTGTTGGGCGGCGAGCCGTTCCTCAACACCGACGTCTGCCTGCAGGTCGTCGCACGGCTCCGTGTGGAGTTCGGCTCGAGCAGGGACGTGTGGGCGTGGTCGGGATACACCTTCGACGAACTTCTCTCGGGGGGCGACGACAAGAGAGCCCTGCTGGCACAGGTCGACGTGCTGGTCGACGGTCGGTACGTCCGGGACCTGCGGGACCCCTCTTTGGCGTTCCGTGGCAGCAGCAACCAGCGCATCATCGACGTGCGCGCCTCGCTTGCCGCGCGCGAGGTGCGGCTGTGGGCGCCAGAATGAGCGGATGACTCCCCCAGACGAATCACGCCCCGCCCGTTTTCTCACCGCCTACGACGAGCAGCTGCGGGGCGAAGCGGAGACGCCGAGCGCCATCGCGGTGACCGGGCTCGGACCGATTCGCCTCGTCACCTTCGCCAGTGGGCGCGGGTTCGTCACCTATCGCGACCTCGGTGACGCCGACGAGCTCGGCATCGAGGAGCTCGTCGAGGCGGCGCTTCGCCACTATCGCGAGGATCCGGCCATCACGCGGGTGGAATGGAAGACGCGCGGGCACGACCGGGCGCCGGGCTTGGCCGATGCGTTGCGGCGGAACGGGTTCAGCCCCGACGAGCCCGAATCGATCATGATCGGCGAGGCCGGCGGGCTGGTCGCCGACGTACCGCTGCCGACGGGAGTGACCTTGCGGCGGATCACGGCCGAAGCAGACGTCCGCGCGATGAGTGCCATGCAGGACGAGGTGTTCGGCGACCCCGTGTCCGACGAGATGGCCGATGCCCTGTTGCGCAGGCTCGGGCTCGACGACGGGATGGAACTCTGGATTGCCGAAGCCGACGGCGAGATCGTGTCGGCCGGGCGCCTCGAACCGGTACCGGGTACGGACTTCGCCGGGATTTGGGGTGGCGCGACACGGGAAGCGTGGCGTGGCCGAGGCATCTACCGCGCCCTGACAGCTGCTCGTGCCCGCTCAGCGCTGGCGGCGGGCAAGACGCTCATCCACAGCGACTCGACAGAATTCTCGCGACCCATCCTCGAGCGCTCGGGCTTGGTCGCGGTCTCCACCACCACCCCGTACAACTGGAGCCGCTGACAGTCAAGGCATCGGGGCCTCGGGCGCGACGATCTATCGTGAAGAGAAGATCATCAACAGAGGAGCACCATGCAGTATCGCCGCATTGGACCGAAGACCGTCAGCGCAATCGGGCTCGGCGGCATGCCCATGTCGATCGAGGGTCGCCCAGACGAGTCGCGCTCGGTAGCAACCGTCCATGCCGCCCTCGACGCGGGAGTCACGCTTCTCGACACTGCCGATTCCTACCACCGCGACGCGGGCGAGGTTGGACACAACGAGGAGTTATTCGCGAAGGCGCTGCGCAGCTGGGGCGGCGACACCTCGCAGGTGCTGGTGGCGACAAAGGGCGGCCACCTTCGCCCCGGCGACGGATCGTGGACACAGGATGGCCGACCGGAGTACATCAAGGAGGCGGCGAGGGCTTCCGCCAAGCGTCTCGGCGTCGAAGCGATCGGTCTCTACCAGTTCCACCGTCCCGACCCCAAGGTGCCGTACGCCGACTCGATCGGCGCGCTGGTGGAACTGCTCGATGACGGAATCATCGAGCTGGCCGGCATCTCCAACGCCACCGTCGCCCAGATCGATGAAGCACAGGAGATTCTGGGCGGTCGGCTGGTGTCGGTGCAGAACCAGTTCTCCCCCGCCTTCCGCTCCAGCCTCGGCGAGCTCGAGCACTGCGCGGACCTCGGCCTCGCGTTCCTGCCCTGGTCGCCGTTGGGCGGCATCCAGCGGGCCGGCAACGTCGGGTCCAGCCACGCCGCGTTCGGCCGGATCGCCGACGCGCGCGGCGTCAGCCCGCAGCAGCTCACGCTGGCCTGGGAGCTCGCCCTCGCACCCGTTGTGATCCCGATTCCGGGAGCAACGCGGCCCGAGAGCATCCGGGACTCGGCGCTTGCCGCCGACCTCGAGCTGACCGACGACGAGCTCGCCGAGCTCTCCCAGGACTGAGAGGCGCCCACCATGAAGACCGTCCCCCTCGGAACATCCGGCACGGTGGTACCCAATGTCGTGCTGGGCCTGATGCGCATCAACGACCTCGACGACGACGCGGTGCGCGAGCTGGTGCGCACTGCGCGCGATTCGGGGATCGACTTCGTTGATCACGCCGATGTCTACGGCGCCGAGCTGCACGGCTGCGAGCGCCGGTTCGCCGAGGCGATGCAGCTCTCCCCGTCGCAACGGGCCGAGCTGACCATCCAGACCAAAGCCGGGATCGTGCGCGAGGGCCCGTACTTCGACTTCTCGTACGAGCACATCATGGAGTCTGTCGAGGGGTCGCTGCGCGCGCTCGAGACCGACTACATCGACATCCTGCTGCTGCACCGACCCGACGCTCTCGTCGAACCGGACGAGGTAGCCCGGGCGTTCGACGAACTCGAAGCGGCGGGCAAGGTGCGCTCATTCGGCGTTTCGAACCACACCCCGCGCCAGATCGATCTGCTGAAGCGTTCAGTGACCCAGCCGATCGTCGCCAACCAGGTGCAACTCTCGATCACCCACGCGCCCATCATCGCGCAGGGCGTGGCGGGCAACATGCAGGGCGAAGACCAGTCACTGACTCTCGACGGCGGTGGCATCGTCGACTACTGCCGCCTGAACGACATCACCCTGCAGGCGTGGTCGCCGTTCCAGGCGGGCTTCTTCACCGGCGTCTTCCTCGGCTCAGCCGATTATCCGGAGCTGAACGAGGTGATCGATCGGTTGGCCGCGAAGTACGAGGTGCCGGCTATCGCAATTGCTGTCGCGTGGATCACCCGTCACCCGGCGGGGATGCAGGTGGTGCTGGGCACCACCACGCCGGAGCGTGTTGCCGGTGCCGCCCAGGGGTCAGACCTGCCGCTGACTCGCGCCGAGTGGTACGAGCTATTCCGCACAGCCGGGTACCGCGTTCCGTAACGGGCCTGTAGGGTCGGGCTACGGCGGTACCATCGCCCAGGCTCCCCGGACCCGGGGCTTTCAGCAACTCGTCTTTCTGAAAGTCGACCCGTGACACCCGAGCCCATTCCGGTCAACGCCGACCAATCAACTGAGCTGTGCGATCCGTTCGTCGAGGCGCTGCACGTCGACGGAGCTTCGCTGTCGGTCTTCGACGTCGCCGGTCGGCAATCCACCGTGTGCGCCTCGAGCGGCCTCGCCGCGCGCGCAGATGCCCTCCAGTTCGAGTTGGGCGAAGGGCCGCACTGGGAGGCGCTGACCTCCGGCAATCCTGTGCTGTGTCCGAATCTCACTGACAACCGTTCTTCGTGGCCGATGTTCTCCACCACGGCTCAAGGCCTCGGTATCGGGGCGGTGTTCGCGTTCCCGATGAAGATCGGAGCAGCGATCGTGGGAGTCGTCGATCTGCTGTGCAAGACGCCCCGTCGCCTTGACGTTCACCAGGTCTCCCTCGCCCAATCCATGGCCAATCGCACCGCCACGCGCGCGGTGCGGCTCGCGACCCGGCTGACCGATGACCCCGACGAACCACCGGTGGAGATGGCGCCCGCCCTCCGTCTCGAAGTCCACCAGGCAACCGGGATGATTCAAGCACAGCTCGATACGTCGGCGACAGAAGCCCTCGCGCTTCTGCGGGGGCACGCGTTCTCGACCGGCGCCCCGGTCTCGACCGTGGCTTATGCGGTGGTCCACGGCCGACTCGACTTCAGCTCCCTCACCGAATGACACTCTCGAAGGGCCACCCATGAACGACATCTCACGCGAAAACCGCATCACGTCGGCCTTCGTCGCTGTCGCCGACACTCTGACCTCCAACTTCGACGTTGTCGAGTTGCTTCAGACCCTCGTGGGCCACTGCACTGACATCCTGGACACGGATGCGGGCGGTCTCATGCTCGTCGACGACAGCGGGGTGCTGCAGCTCATGACCTCCACGAGCGAAGGCGCAGACTTCGTTGAGGTCATGCAACTCACGGCCCACAGCGGCCCCTGCATCGAGTGCTTCACCACGGGCAAAGCCGTGTCGGTGCCCGACATCGCGAGCGAGACCCAGTGGCCCGATTTCCAGCGGGCGGCACTCCAGAACGGGTTTCGCTCTGCGTTCGCGGTCCCACTGAAACTCCGGGGCGAGGTGATCGGCACCATGAATCTGTTCGCCATCACTCCAGGGGCATTGACCGATCGCGATGCGGCGGTCGCACAGGGGCTAGCCGATGTGGCGACGATTGGCATACTCCAGGAGCGGATCGCTCGGGAGAGCACGGTGCTCGCCGACCAGCTGCATCGGGCGCTCGACAGTCGGGTGTTCGTCGAACAGGCGAAGGGAGTAATCGCACACTCCCTGAGTATCCAGATGGATGCGGCATTCGATGTGCTTCGCCGGTACGCGCGAAACAACAACCTCACGATCAGGGCGGTGTCGGAGGGCGTCAGCAGCCGCAGGATCGCGGTGGATGAACTGCTCGCGGCCAGCAGCGGAGTCGCCGTCTCGCAGTCGACCGGAAACCCGCGCGCCAATGATTGACGGTGCCCTGATAGTGACGTAGCGTCAGCATTGCTGCTCCTACCCCTGGCAGCGGAACCGTTTCCGCGCAGCAAGGGGAGCACATGTCAGAATCCGGTGATCGACCTCACCCGGTGCCCATCTCCGCGCGCGATCGGGGCGAGAGCGCCATCGCCGATTCGTTGGTGCTCGAGATCCAGCATTGGATAGACGCCTCCCGACGGGCCGATGGTCCGGGCGAATCGCCCTCTCCACGTCGCGCGCCATGAGCACCCTCGCCCCCACGCCGACGGACTCCCGCTTGAGGGAGCTGATCGAACGCGTGGGCACGGGCGATCGCGAGGCATTCGCTGAGCTCTATGACCTGACCGCGGAGTCCCTGTACGGTGAAGTGGTCCGCGTCAGCAGCGACGCAAATGAGGCAGCTGACCTGACCCGGAGCGTCTACCTGGAGGTGTGGGCCTCAGCGCCGGCATTCCCGAGCGGCGCGACCACGCCGCACGAATGGATGGATGCCGTGCTGAACCAGCAGGTCGCGCTGGTCTACCCGACGCCGCCGCTCAGCTCGTAATTCAGCGCTTTGAGACGCTCTTGATCACGCGAAACAGCACAACGCCTGCCAGCACCCACGGCCCGGCCACGATGATCGGGTCCATCCAGGTGTGGCGCGTGTCCACCCGCTTCTTGCCGTAACGCGAACTGAACCCGTGGCGTCGACCCTCGCTGAGAATCCCGGTCTGGGTGATCGGGTTGTCGGGGCGGGCAGAAACGAACGACACCAGGTGGCTTTCGATCGCGTCGACGCGATCGGCGCCGAGCAGGATCAGCCAGTGAGCAGCTCGACCCTCGCTGAAGCGGGCGTAGGCGACTCGCCGGAGCACCCCGGAAAGTCCCTTCAGGGGGGCGGTGGTACCGAACACCGGGGTGAGCATCGCGTGCTCGATCGAGCGCTCGCGAGGTTGCAGTTCCGGCTGCCTCTCCGGGAAGTCCCAGTGGGCGCCGGTCTCGAGACGCTGCTCACGCGGAACCGAAGGGCGGTCTTTCGGGTCGAGGTCGGCTCCCCATCCCGGGATGCGGGCACGAAGCTCTTCTGAGGTGAAGCGAGGGGCTTGTTTTTCTGCGACGTAGGCCATCGAGGTCTCCTTATGCAGCGTTCGGAACGATCAGAGGCTTGATGCAGTCATCGAGCTTGGCCGAGAACATGTGGTAACCCTCTGCGATGTGCTCGAGAGGGATGCGATGGGTGATGACCTCACTCGGAACGATGAAGCCGCTCCGAATGTGCTCGAACAGCCTCGGCCACTGGCGCTTGACGGGCGCCTGGTTCATCCGCAGTGTCAGCCCTTTGTTCATCGCATCGCCGAACTTCACCGCGCTGAAGAACGGTCCGTACGCGCCCATCACCGACACCGTGCCGCCCTTGCGAACGGAATCGATCGCCCAGTTCAACGCGATCGGCGAGCCGCCCTGCAGCTTGAACTTCGCCGCGGTGATGTGCTGGGTCAGGTTGCCGTCGGCCTCGGCGCCCACCGCGTCGATAGCGACGTCGGCGCCGATGAAGTCGGTGATCTTCTTCATGTGCACGATGATGTCGTCGTACTCGGCGAAGTTATAGGTCTCGGCGTGCGCGAAAGAGCGGGCCTTCTCGAGCCGGTACTCGAGGTGGTCGATCACGATCACCCGGCCGGCACCCATCAGCCACGACGACTTCGCGGCGAACAGGCCCACCGGTCCCGCGCCGAACACCACGACGGTGTCGCCCTCGGAGATGTCGCCGAGCTGGGCGCCGAAGTATCCGGTGGCGAGCGCATCCGTCATCATCAGCGCGTCCTCGTCGCTGATGTCGTCGGGGATGATGCTGGGGCCGACATCGGCGAAGGGCACCCGCACGAATTCCGCCTGGCCGCCGTCGTAGCCGCCGCAGGTGTGCGAGTAGCCGTAGATGCCCCCGACCGCGGTGGCGTTCGGGTTCACGTTGTGGCAGTTGGAGAACAGGCCGCGAGCGCAGAAGAAGCACGAACCGCAGTAGACATTGAACGGCACCATCACCCGATCGCCGGGCTTCAGGTTCTGCACCGACGAGCCCACCTCGTGCACGACGCCGATGAACTCGTGGCCGAAGGTGGTGCCGACCCGAGTGTCGGGCATCATGCCGTGGTAGAGATGCAGATCAGAACCGCAGATCGCAGCAAGGGTGACGCGGATGATCGCGTCATTCGGGTGCTCGATGCTTGGGATGTCTTTCTCCTCGACCCTCACTTTGTAGGGGCCGCGGTAGGTCATCGCTTGCATGGATCTCCTTCTTTCGGTTGTTACTTCGCGTACCCGGCCTGCTGGGTCTCTTCGTCTGCGACGCGCACGCCGTAGCGGTAGGTCATCTCTCCACCCAGGAAGCCCGAACCGCCGAGCAAGACCAGGGCCGCGATGCTCAGCACGAGGCCGAGGGCCCCGGGGTCACCCGACTCGCTCGTTGACCGGACGATCAGGGAGACCAGGAAAAGCAGCGTTGCTCCGGTGTTCAGGAGCATGTGCGTCAGGCCGATCTTGCGGACCCGGGTGCCGGAGCTCAGCGTGCTGAGATCGAGGATTCCCACGACCGCGGCGACGACCGCGCCGATGAGCCCGACGAGAATCAGCAGGGACGCCCCCGCGTGGAACGGTTCAGGGTCATCCTGGAATCCGGCGACGATATCGAAGATGAAGCTGGCCGTCCATGCCCCGATGGGAATCGTGACCAGCAGCGCGTGGAACGGGTGCCCGTACGGGCCGGCCAGGATCGAGCGCGGCCGCTTGGCGCGGCGCAGCTTCGATTCGGTGTCACTGTTCGTATAAGGCATGCCTCGTCCTTCAGTTCAGGGTTGGGGAGCTGACGCCGGTCGCGGTCTCGACGACGTCCCACAGGCCACGGGCTCGGACGAGACTCTGCGAGGCGAGGGATCCGGCGAACGCGGTGGGATGCCCACGAAGGGTGAACCCGCGCGGGCCGATGAGGTAGCCGCCCCTCATCCGCGGGAATGTCGCCGCGAATAGCACCGGCCACGCCGCGACCTCCGTCGATTGCGCGGGCAGGTTGTACAGCGCGATGATTGCGCGCTGCGCCCAGTCCGGTCCGCCCGCGAAGACGTTGCCCGCGATGTTCGACTCCGCGATGCCGGGGTGAGCGGCAACGCTCAGCGTGCTGGAACCGGCTGCAGTCAGACGCCGCTGGAGTTCGCGGGCGAAGAGGATGTCGGCGAGCTTCGTTCGCGCGTAGTTGCGAACGCGGTGGTAGTGCTCGCCGCGAAGCTCCGGGCCGATCGTCGTCGGATCGAACGCACCGAAGTAGTGCGCGATGCTGCTGACCGTGACCACCCGGCTGCGAGGCGCATTCAGAATGGCCGGAAGAAGCTGCCAGGTCAGGGCGCCGTGACCGAGCACATGGGTCGCCCACTGCGACTCGAACCCATCCTCGGAGAACATCAGCGGAGGCGCGATGATGCCGGCGTTGTTCACGAGCAGATCGAGCCGACCATCGGTGAGCCCCATCACCTGCTGCGCGGCCGCTGCGACCGACGAGAGGCTCATCAGGTCGAGGTGCACCAGTTCGGGCTGCGCGTCGGTGGCTGCCGCGGTGACCTCGGCGAGCGCGCGTGCGCCCTTCTCAGCCGACCGGCTGCCGATCAGCACGCGAGCGCCCTTCGACGCCAGCTCCGTCGCCGTCTGCAGCCCGAGGCCGCTGGTTGCTCCGGTCACGAAGGCAACTCGGCCACGCTGGTCGGGCATCTCGGCGGCGGTCCATGTAGTCACATTTCGAGGCTACGTCTGACGACGAATTGACACCGGGGGTTGACGTGGGTCGCCCCGCGAAGGTAACGCGCCGCCGTAGATTGCTACCGCAAGATCGATGGCTCTTCCCGCGCCTGCAACCTCAACCGTTCCTCAGCGCTCGCGATTCGCTCACTCTCCCCGGCCTGGAGCGGCATTTCGATTCGATCCCGGAAGAACCAGGAGGACAACATCCCCCTCACCCGCTCCGCGACGGTTCTCTGGCCGAACATGTTCATCCGAGCCGGCACCGGAAGCGTGTGAGCGTGCGCCGTCAACCGAGCTCGCTCACGGTCACCGATCGGCGCGTGCACCTCGACGTAACCGCCACCGGGCAGGCGCACTATCCGGCCGGTCTCGTACCCGTGCAGCACCAGCTCCCGGTCTTTGCGCTGCAGGGCGATGCAGACCCGCTTGGTCACTGTGAAGGCCGCCACGGGGCCGACTACGAGCGTGATCTGAAGCGCCGCGATCACCGACTCGAAGCTCACCCGGAAGACGAGGGAGATGATGTCGGCGCTTGCTGCCAGCCAGAGGACACCGTAGAACGTCATTCCCGCCACCCCGATGCCGGTGCGGGTGGCGACATTGCGTGGGCGATCCAGAATGTGGTGGTCGGCCTTGTCCTGCGAGATCCATTCTTCAATGAACGGGTAGAGGGCGACGAGCAGCAGGAAGATTCCGACCACGACGAGGGGTGCGAGTACCGCCAAGGTCCAGGTGCGACCCAGCCACTCGACTTCCCACCCCGAGGGCACCAAGCGCAGGGCGCCGTCGAGAAACCCGGTGTACCAGTCGGGCTGGCTCCCGGCGGAGGCTCGTCCCGGGTCGGACGGCCCGTACGCCCCGATCGGATTGATCTGCACCGTGGTCGAGATCAGCACCAGAATGCCGGCGACGAGCGCCAGCAGCCCGGCGGAGCGGGTAGCCGCCGTCGGAATCATGGGGATGCCCACCACGGTGTTATTGCGGCGACCGGGCCCGGCGAACTGCGGAGGCTTGGCGCGATGGGCCGCCCTGGCGCGAGCCGCTACCAGCAGGAGCGCGCCGAGCGGCACGATCAGAACATGGATCAGGTACAGGTTCTCGATGATCGATCCGGGAAACCCGCCGCCGAACAGGATCGCTGAAAGCCAGGAGCCGATCAACGGAATGCCGAGCACGATCCCCTGCACGATGCGCAACCCGCTACCCGAGAGCATGTCATCCGGCAGGGCGTAGCCGCTCCAGCCCCCGGCCAGAACGACGATCAGCAGCAGGAACAGCAATACCCAAGCGGCTCGTCGCGGACGACGGAACGCGCCGGTGAAGAAGCTCACCAATAGCTGCAGCATGATCGATGCCGGCACCAGTAACGCGGACCAGTGATGGAGCTGCCGGAGAATCAGTCCTCCGGGAACGTCGAACGACAACCGCATCACCGAGTCGAATGCTCGTGATACCTCAACGCCGTGAAGCGGTGCGTATCCGCCCGAGTAGCTGACTGTCTCACTGGAGGGCTGGTACGCAAACATCAGGGCGACACCCGTGACGAACAGCACTATGAGACTGGCGAGAGTCACCACGCCAAATGCGTTCGTCCAGTGCACGGGCACGGATCGAGCTTTGAGCCCGGCACTGACGACCGCCAGCTTTCGCCCGACCGCCGTTCTCCTGCGCAGGTAGAGCGATAGTCGCCCGGTCACCGACGCAGGGCGCCGCTTATCGAGCATGACGCACCTCGTTTATGAGCATGGCTGCCTCCGGTTGCTTTCACCGTTAAGACCCGGTGGGAGGCGAAAATGTGACGAGATAGAGGGCCCCTACTCCGGGCGTATTCGCTTTCTCGCGCTGCAGATGGCGATCCACTACTCGCTGACCTCCGCCGAGACAATCCCTGTCCGAGCATCCGGACGCTTCGTAGCGTGAATGCCATGAACGATGCAGCGGACTGGTGGCGCAACGCAGTGGTCTACGAGATCTACCCCCGCAGTTTCGCGGACAGCGATGCCGACGGCGTGGGCGACCTCAACGGCATCACGTCGCGCGTCGACTATTTGCGCGAGCTGGGAATCGACGCGGTGTGGCTGACCCCGTTCTATCGCTCACCGCTGGCCGATGGCGGGTACGACGTGGAGGACTACCGAAGTGTCGACCCCCTGCTCGGCACCCTCGACGACTTCGATCGGATGACGGCGGCCCTGCACGCCGCCGGCATCAAAGTGATCGTCGATGTTGTGGCCAATCACTCGTCGGCGTTGCATCCCTGGTTCAAGCAGGCGCTGGCCGCCGCGCCGGGATCGCCCGAACGCGATCGCTACATCTTCCGCGACGGCGTCGGACCCAACCGGTCAGAGCCGCCCTCCGATTGGCAGTCGGAGTTCGGTGGGCCGGCGTGGCATCCGGCTGGTGACGGCCAGTTCTACCTGCACCTGTTCGCACCCGAGCAGCCCGACTTCAACTGGTCGAACCGGGAAGTGCAAGACGACTTCATCACCACCCTGCGATTCTGGACGGAACGAGGAGTGGACGGCTTCCGCATCGACGCCGCCCACACTCTCGCCAAAGACCTCACCGAACCTTTCCGTCCGTGGGCGGAGATCGACAAGACCGTGCCGCTCGCCGACGGATCCCACCCGCTGTGGGATCGCGACGAGGTGCACCAGATCTACGCGCAGTGGCGAGCGGCGCTGGCTACCTACGATCCGCCGCCGATCACCGTCGCCGAAGCATGGGTGCAGCCGCACCGTCGCGGTCGGTATGCGGCAAGCAGCAGTCTCGGTCAGGCGTTCAACTTCGACCTCACCGAGAGCGACTTCACCTCCCGCCAGTTCCGTGACATCATCGCGCACAACCTGGCCGATGCCGACGCGGTGAACTCGGCGCCGACGTGGGTGTTGTCGAACCACGATGTGGTCCGTCACGCCACAAGGTACGGGCTGCCCTTGCAGGGCTCCGACCGGGGTGGGCCCGCGCAGCGATGGCTGTCCAGCCGGGGCGCGGAGCCGCTACTCGACCGGCAACTCGGACTGGACCGGGCGCGTGCGGCCATCCTGCTGCTGCTCGCACTCCCCGGCTCGGTCTATCTGTATCAGGGCGAGGAACTCGGGCTGCATGAGGTCGTCGAGATTCCGGATGACGCCCGCCAGGACCCCACCTTCCTCCGCAGCCTCGGTGCCTCGGTCGGACGGGACGGCGCACGGGTTCCGCTGCCATGGACGAGCGTCGGGCCGTCCTTCGGGTTCGGGCAATCGCGCCCATTCCTCCCGCAGCCGGCGTGGTTCGCGGATGCCTCTGTGCAGAGCCAGGAGTCGGACGCCGACTCGACGTTGGCGCTCTACCGGGCCGCCATCCACTTCCGCCGGCTGCGGGAACGGATGCCCCTGGAGTGGGTGGACGCGGCGGATGAGGTGCTCGAGTTCACGCGCGGCCCGGGTTGGAGATCGGTGACCAACTTCGGGGCACGTCCCGTGGCCCTACCTTCGGGCAGCGTTGTACTCGCATCGCGGGCGATCACCGACGGCATGCTGCCGTCCAACTCCACCGCGTGGTTGACGTGAGGCTCCGGCTCGCAGCCGAGGCTACGAGACGGTTGCGCTGCTGCTCGTGATGGTGAAGCCGTAGCGCTTGGCGACGCCGGTGAGCTCTTTCAAGCCGGCGTCGACCGCAGCCTGGATCTTGGCCTTGTCGTTGTCGTCGCCGCTGACGGTGATCGTGGCGCTCACGGTGTAATCGGTCATTCCGGGGTCTCCTTTTGTGGTCGTTATCGGCCATGTAAACACTCGTCGAAGGTTGATGACACCGCTTGCCAGAACGGCCGAAGGTTGCTATTTCTAGCGGGGAACAAAGTCCAGCAGACAAGGAGGTCGAGATGCCTGATCGGCAGAATTCCAGCCTGAAAGACCCGAAGCTGTACGAGGAGCTCCGCGACGACGGGGCCAGCAAGCAGAAGGCGGCTCGGATCAGCAACGCCGCTGCCGCACGCGGGCGATCCGCAGTGGGTCGCAAGGGCGGTAAGTCGGGAGACTACGACGACTGGACTGTCGACCGCCTGCGGAAGAAAGCGAAGGAAATCGGGCTCACCGGCTACTCGCGCAAGAAGAAGGCCGAGCTGATCGCAGACCTTCGCGACAGTTGAGCGCTCGGCATCGATCACGGCCGCTTATCGATTTCGCGGGACCCTCACGAAAATCGGGTCGCAGCGTAGGTTGGGGAGCGTGAATAGCCGAGCCGGGCAAAGAGCCCTAGTGATCCTCGGGGCAATCGCCCTGGTTGTTGGTGTCGTCTTCGCAGGCCAGGGCGCGAACCTCATCCCCGGCAGCTCCATGACCGGAGACCGCACATGGCTGTACATCGGGGTGATCGTCGCGATAGTCGGCGTCGTCCTGATCGTGCTCGGCAGGCGCCGCACCAGGCAGTAGAAATGGAGAAGGACCGCACTACATGGCGGTCCTTCTCATTGCCTCGGTCGGGCTGACAGGATTTGAACCTGCGACCCCCTGACCCCCAGTCAGGTGCGCTACCAAGCTGCGCTACAGCCCGTGACAACTGGAATAGCTTAGCGTGTTCGCGAGTGGCGAACGATTCAAGCCGACCCGACAGGATCGAATGTCGTGGGAATACGCCATGATGTTCACGACGTTTACTTCCGAGCGGCCAGGGTTGCCCGCGACCTCTTCTCCGAACCACCGACGGGACCCCTGTGACCGACAAGACCATCTCCCCCGCACTCGCGGGTGACGCGCCGATCGTTGACCACACGGCTCGAAACCGCCTCGTCATCAACCTGATGCTCGTCGCCACGTTCGTGGTGTTCCTCAATGAGACCATCATTGGCGTCGCAATTCCGCGGGTGATGGAAGACCTGCAGATCCCGGCCTCCACCGCGCAGTGGCTGTCGACTGCTTTCATGTTGACCATGGCCGTGGTCATCCCGACCACCGGCTTCCTGATGCAGCGCCTCAACACCCGCTCGGTCTTCATCCTCGCAATGAGCCTCTTCAGCCTCGGTACCGCCATCGCGGCCATCGCGCCCGGGTTCGAGGTGCTGCTGGCCGGCCGCGTCGTTCAGGCCAGTGGCACCGCGATCATGATGCCGTTGCTGATGACCACGGTGATGACGCTGGTTCCCCCGCACTCCCGAGGCAAGACGATGGGCAACATCTCCATCGTGATGTCGGTCGCCCCGGCGGTCGGCCCCGCCGTCGGCGGCGTGATCGTGCAGTCGCTCGACTGGCGCTTCATCTTCATCCTCGTGCTGCCCATCGCCATCCTCGCCCTCGCCCTCGGCGCAATGCGGGTGCAGAACGTCACCGAGCCCCGCGCGGTTCCGCTCGACGTGCTGTCGATCATCCTGTCCGCCTTCGCGTTCGGTGGCTTGATCTTCGGTCTCTCCAGCCTCGGCGAAGCCGCGTCCGGTGCCGCTGTCGTCGCTCCGTGGATTCCGTTGACCGTCGGCGGCGTCTCACTGGTGCTCTTCATCGCCCGCCAGCTGGTGCTGCAGAAGGGCGAGCGCGCTTTCCTCGACCTGCGCACCTTCACCTCGCGCGGTTTCACCGTTGCGATCATCCTGATGGTGGTGATGATGGGGGCCCTGTTCGGCACCATCATCCTGCTGCCGATCTACACTCAGGATGTCTTGGGCCTCGAGCCCGCCGCGAGCGGCCTGCTCCTGGTACCCGGCAGCCTGCTCATGGGTGTCGCCGGCCCGTTCATCGGCCGGCTCTACGACAAGGTCGGCCCGCGGCCCCTCATCGTGCCCGGCGCGATCGTGGTCAGCCTCGCGTTCTGGTCACTGACGATGCTCACCGAGACGACGCCGTGGGGCTTCGTGCTCGCGGCGCACATCGGTCTGAGCATCGGGCTGGCGTTCATGTTCACGCCGCTGTTCACCTCGTCGATGGCCGCGCTCAACCCCCGGCTCTACTCGCACGGCAGCGCGACTATCGCGACCGTGCAGCAGCTGGCCGGTGCCGCGGGTACGGCGCTCTTCATCGCGCTGCTCACCATCGGGCAAGTCACGGCGGCGGCCGATGGCGCGAGTGACGTGTCGGCGCTCGCCACCGGCGTGCACAACGCGTTCATGGCCGGCGCGTTCATCTCGCTGCTCGCCGTCGTCGCCGCGTTCTTCGTGCCGAAGCCGGTCGAGTTCGACCATGAAGGGGCTGCGGACGAGGCATCGTTCGCGGGGCACTGAGGGGTCTCGACTTCGCTCGACCACCGGCCGCTCGACCACCGCGCTATTCGGGGAGGCGTGACCTCAGGGTCGGCCATGCTGTGGCGAAGCCAGGGTGCAGCGGCAGGTCCGTGACCTCGGCGACCGGCACCCAACGCAGCTCTTGGCTCTCGGCATCGCCGATCACCGGCTCGAACGCCTCCACCGCTTCGGCGACCACGGTGGTGTAAGACCAGAAGCCGAGGTCGAGCACCGAAGTGAACAGCACCCGCAGTAGTTCCGGTGGCACTCCGGCCTCCTCGGCGGCCTCCCGCAAAGCGCCATCCGCCGCCAGCTCGCCCTCCTTCAGGGCGCCCCCCGGCAGGCCCCAGGTGCCACCGAAGTGGCTCCACCCGACGCGGTGCTGAAGCAGGATGCCGAGCTCGCGATGCCACACAAGCAGGCCGGCGGCGCCGTAGCGCCCCCAGAACCTCTGCCCGTCCGGCCCCTCCACCCACGCGTCACCCTTATCCCGCTGTTGGTACGGCGGGAGGGGCGGCGGGGTGTCGTTACTCATGGTCGCCGGTTAGCGCTTGCGCTTCTCGCGGACTCGCATGTTCACATTGATCGGGCTTCCCTCGAAGCCGAAGATCTCCCGCAGACGGCGGGTGATGAAACGCCGGTACTGCGGGTCGAGGAAGCCGGTCGTGAACAGCACGAACGTCGGCGGGCGCGATGCCGCCTGGGTGCCGAACAGGATGCGCGGCTGCTTGCCGCCACGCACCGGGTGCGGATGCTCCTGTGTGAGTTCGGCCAGTAGTGCGTTGAACTTTCCGGTCGGGATGCGTGTGTCCCACGATTCCAACGCCAGTTCGAGAGCCGGCACGAGCTTCTCGAGGTGACGCCCGGTCTTCGCGGAGATGTTGACGCGAGGCGCCCACGACACGTGCGAGAGATCCTGCTCGATCTCGCGCTCCAGGTAGATGCGGCGCTCATCGTCGAGCAGATCCCACTTGTTGTAGGCGAGCACGAGCGCACGGCCCGACTCGAGCACGAGGTCGACGATCTTCAGGTCCTGCACACTGATCGGCTGCGAGACGTCGATCACGACGACCGCGACTTCGGCCTTCTCCAGCGCGGCGGACGTGCGCAGTGT
>Ga0247739_10000375_pt1 | contig 15792 bp, 28 predicted proteins | sample UWRJL058202B2_FD_180943 | JGI IMG/M metagenome (GOLD analysis project Ga0247739, IMG submission 180943) | Plant litter microbial communities from Arlington Agricultural Research Station in Wisconsin, United States - UWRJ-L058-202B-2 | ecosystem: Environmental > Terrestrial > Plant litter >...
GGTTAATGGCCGAAACCCATTTAACAAGTTCAAAAACTTCTATGCATGGGCAAAAGTTTATGTTGATTTAAAACAAAAGTTCTTATACGGCCGGCAGCTTAATGATTACTCATATGCTAAAGAGGCTGATATAAGGTTTTTAACGGATCACTTATTTTTATCGTATACTCAGGTTGAAAGCGGATTTAATCAGCAGGTAGAAGAACGGGTAATTAATATAAAAATGGCTGATGTTACTTATAACCTATGCAGGAGATTAAAATCAGATAGGGTTATCATTGGTAAGACCGGAACCATACTTGCAGATACCGAAGTTAAGCTTATGAACAAGATGCATCAGTTATTTAGTGGCACGGTTAAATTAGAGGACGGTAGCGCGATTATTATTGACAGGACTAAGGCTAACTACATATTTAATACTTTTTTCAACAGAGCGTCTAAAATTGCCATATTTTATAAATTCATTGAGGAGGGTAATTTGCTTAGAGATACTTTCCCATGCCATACATCAATACCGGAAGATTTCAATAAAGACTGTACCGGTGAAATGGTATTCATTGGCCAGATACAATCTAACAGGGAGGGAGTAAACTTATCAACTGCTGATTACCTTATCATGTACAATATTGATTATGCGGCCGTATCTTATTTTCAAGCGCGGGCAAGGATGCAAAGTAAAGACCGGTTAAAACCTGCAATAGTTTACTGGCTGTTTGCAGAAAATAGCCTTGACCAAAAAATATACGATGCAGTTAAGAATAAAAAGAATTTTACATTATCTCACTTTAAAAAACATGCTGGAATCAAAACTGCAAAGCAAGTGCATTAAGGAACTCAAAAAACGAGGATGGTTTGTAAGAAAGATACTAAGTACAAATTGCCCTGGCGATCCTGATTTATATTGCCATAAGGATAACCGAACAGTATGGATTGAGACAAAACAATTAGGTAAGCCGTTAAGACCATTGCAGGAACTTCGGGGCAATGAGATAATAGAGGCCGGTATGGAGTTTTATAAAGTTGATGAGTTTGGTCAACTTTTAACTATTTTTGGATAAGCATTTTAAACCGATAGAGTTATTATGAAAACACCAGAAGAGTGCTATAGAGAGGCACACAGACACGCGCCGTTTGGAGCAGGTAAGCCAGACCAATACGACTTAGCTGCAATGGATTTGTACGCTTCGCAATTTAATGGTATGTCACCAGAAAGACGCGACACTATGTCTATGGATGTTTATAACATTGCAAGGCGTTTAAGACAGATTAATAATTCCATTAACAATCCAGTATTGAGCGAAAGGATGCTGCAATTGATTAACCAGTTAAACCTTATTGGGACTGAAATTGGCGGTGGTGCTGAGGTAATGATTGGAAAAGTTCTTAGAAGTTAATTAACATTTGCTATATTCGCAGAGAAAGACTTAGATATGAGCGCAGGAAGGCCACCGAAATTTGATAATGCAAGTCAGCTTCAAAAAGCGATAGATGATTATTTTATCTACATTGAAGGTAAGTTTCATTTTGAGGCAGACCCAGAAGATGAAAGCAAAGATATAAAGGTTTACGATAGGCATTCAGAGCCTGCAACCATTACCGGATTATGCTTATTTCTTGGATTTGAGAGCCGCCAAAGCTTCCACGACTATGGTAAATCAGATGAATTTTCTTACACCATTAAAAAAGCACGTTTAAGAGTGGAGAATTGCTACGAGATAGCGCTCAATTATTCAAGAACACCAACGGCTCAAATCTTTGCACTTAAAAACCTTGGATGGGTTGATAGTCAGGCAATTGACCACACAACCAAAGGTGATAAAGTAGAAACTACAGCCATTATGTTCACTAAAGGTCAAAATGGCTAATATTAAACTATCATACAAGTATGAGCCACTTTTTGAGTGGCTTTCTTGTTTACCTGAAAATCCGCTTTACAAAGTTGATACGGTAGTTATAACCGGTGGTAGGTATAGTCAAAAGTCGTTCGCCGTAGGCTTGTTTAGCTGCGTTGCAGCGAAGGATTTTAATCATAGGGTACTTTACACCAGGTACACACTAACTAGCGCCGAGGACAGTATAATACCCGAATTTAACGAGAAGATTGATATACTTGGCGCGCACGATGATTTTAATGTTACACGCGATCGGATTGATGGGGTTAATAATAAAAGCAAAATAGTTTTTAAGGGCATTAAAACAAGTGCCGGAAACCAAACTGCTGCTCTAAAGTCATTAAAAGATTTCTCTATGTTCATTGTAGAGGAGGCTGAGGAAATGCCAAACTTTGCAGACTGGGATAAAATTAAGAAGTCTATTCGTGCGCTGGACGTTAGGAATCTAAACATACTACTACTCAACCCGGCAACCCGCGAGCATTGGATTTACAAAGAATTGTACGAGGATAGAGGTGTAAGTGAGGGGTATAATGGTATTATTGGCAACGTGCTTTACATTCACACCGAGTATACAGACATTGAAAGGGAATACATACCAGATAATATATTTGAGGATTTTGAAGAAAAGCGACTTGCATGGGAGGTTTACCAAGCTACACGCCCAGAATTAAGGGACACGCTGCCAGATAAAACCATTAAAAAAGCATCTTACTTTAAGCATACGGTAAAAGGTGGATGGCTTAATAAGGCCGAGGGTGTAATTTACTCAAACTGGGAGGTGGGCGAATTTAAAGAAGAATCAACTCCGGTTTATGGGCAGGATTTTGGATTTAGCGTAGATCCTACCACCCTGGTTAAAACAAGTATTGATAAGAAAAATAAAATTATATACTGTAAAGAGTTGATATATAAGCCAAGGTTAACAACAAGTGAAATTTATGATTTTACTTTTGAGCATACCGGCGATAAGTCTTTAATTTATGCAGATAGTGCGGAGCCTCGATTAATTGAGGAACTAAAACGTAAAGGGCTAAACATAAAGAATACTGAAAAGGGTCCAGGTAGTGTTACTGCCGGTATAGCATCAGTACAGGATTATAAACTCATTGTGGATGGTGTAAATATCGTTAAAGAACTTAACAATTACGTATGGCATGATAAGAAGTCAAGCACTCCTGTAGATGCCTATAACCATGCCCTTGACGCCTTAAGGTATGCCGTTTACCCTCAAATAAGTATTGTTCCTCGCAAAGCTTCATTTGGTTGGTAATGACAAAAGGAGTATATTTGTGTATACATTATGGATATACTCAGCGAAATAAAAACAGGCAAGTACAATTACAAGTACATAGCAACCAGACTATACCCTGCCAAATCTGAATCGGTAGCCACTGCAACATTCAGTAATAAGCTTAACGGTACCCAAAACCGCCGCTTTACTCAGGCTGAAATTGAACAAATAAAAATTATTTTAAAATAGTTCTTGTATATATCAGCATACAGTTGTATCTTTGATTTAACAAAACGAGAAAGATATGAAAATCCGCTTATTTAAAATCGCCCACAAAATCAAAGGTCAATTTGCAACATTCGCAGAAGCATTAGTACATGCCTGGAAAGTAATTAAACTTTGGATGGAATTGCGCACCAAGTCGGTTGTGACATTCACATTCAAAAAAGTAGACGGCACTATCCGTGAAGCAGTTGGAACATTATTAAATGCACCGGCTCCTAAAGGTGGCGAACGCGCTCCAAACTATGGGGTGTTGAATTACTTTGATTTGCAACAGCAGGATTGGAGATGCGCCAAAATCGAGAATATTTTGTTTAATTAAAAACGCGAAAAGAAATGTCAAAAAAAATAGGTACAGAAAGCTATAATGAGTTATTAACAAGGGGTGCAACAGTCCCAAGATATAAAGGCGAAATAGTATCGTTTTCTGTAGGAAGAGAATATGATGTTATTTCACCTCAAAACTCTGATAAAATAAAGGTTAGATGCACTCAAAATATGCCCACTCATATTATTAAACTTTAACCCGTAGTTTATTCGCGTACCTGCGGATTACTATTAGCCGAACACTCTTAGGGGTTTCGGCTTTTGGTGGTGCCGGGCAATGGTGTTCGGTGAAACAGCGACAAAAAATGAAAACTGAAAAAAAGTCAATTATTCCTATTTGGTTTAAATCCTTACTTATTTTAATTGTAGTAGGCTTATTGTTTGCTTTTACTGGTGGGGCAAACTCATTGATAAATTCCTTTAAATATCATGAAGGATTTCTCAGATTTAACTGGATAATTAAAACATACAATTCGCCTGATATTCCTAAGAATTGGTTGTTAAAACATAACACAAACACCAATAAATGGATAATTGAACACCCTAACGATGACGGTATAACAACATGGCTGTCTGTATATAAGTTTGGCGGTATTTGGATTGGTGATTTTTGGACTGTGTCTGAATTAGATGAAAGATGCTACTTTGATAGCGAATTTCAGGCTAAATATTTTTTTAATCTTTATAGAAATCAACAGTTAAGAGATAAAAAAGAAAAGGAGTTTAACACGGCATTTCGTTAAGTTCGTCGCTGTACTTAGCGATTCCCTCAACCCATAGCTCACAAGGCATGGGCTTTTGGGGGTATATTGTGATTAGGTTTTAGGTTTTCAGCCGCCGGGTGCGATACTTGGCGGCTTGATTAAAAGTATACGAGCATGAATGAATTTGACATACAAATATCCCCCAGCCTTAAACGGGCTGTTCATGAGTTTATAGAGCGCGAAAAGGCTGAACAGCAACGCAAGCAATCTATTGTTAATCACGAAACATCCATTAGGTGGATTAATAATGAAATTTCTACAAAGAAGCTGCGAGATAAGCACATCGCTGAATTAAATCACCAGTTACGTTATCATGAAATTAACTTAGCTTTTTTATTAACGCCAGAATATAACTAACAATCATGCAAAAAGAACAAATAAAATGGGTTGATCCTAAAAGTTGGGATGAGTTCAGAAAAACGGGTTTATTTATGTTTGTCAATACCATACTGCATGCCTTTGGATGGGCATTGGTAGTAGAGGTTGAGAATTATAAAGAGTTAGGCGACGATGCCCCAGTAACTAAGTGTTACCCCGCAAGGGTAAAGTTTAGAGGATTCGACCATGAGGATCAAAGCGAAATGCACAAGCGTATTGGTAATTACATTCACGATACCGCAAGTGAATTAAAACAGGAAGCGGATTTATAATCATATCGTTATCAGTTTTGTATAGAGGGCAAAGGCGCAAGGCTGATGCCCTTTTTTTATTTAATAACAATTCCCTACATTTACAGCATGGGATTTATCAATACTATTTTCGGTGGAGCTATCAGCAAAGAAGCGAATGCGCTTATAGCTCAAAAGGCTGCTGCTCAATTAACCAGGGATATATCGTTGTTAAATCTCAATCTGAACAACTCGCTACCGGCAATAAATTTCGATGCGGCCGACTATCAGAATATCTTCAAAACAATAGGGGCAGTGTATGAGGTTACGGACAGCATCACTAAAAAAGTATTGAATTGCCCTATCGTATTTTATAAAGTTAAGGATAAAGCAAAGCTGCAACGCGCAAAGCAGGTGCAGAAACACGACCAATTACAAGGCTATGTTTTAAAGATGCAAGCTATTGAGGAAGTAGATAGTGCAGAACTTCATTCGCTCCTAACTACTGGACGGTGTAACCCATATCAAACAGGCTCACAAATGATGTGGACAACAATACTATCTTTATTATTGCAAGGTAATACCTATATGCACCCTATTCGTGTCGACAAGAAAGCAAAGGAGATATTTTGCTTTCCAAACATGGATATTGCAACAGACCCGACCGACTTGTTAGATCCTATTAGGGGTTACGTTTTGAAAGATGAAAGCCTGAGAAGGTTTGAAAAGGAAGAAATACAGCATGTTAAGACTGGTAACCCTGCACCTATTGATAGAAACATGCAATACCTATATGGCGTGGCTCCATTGCGCGCTTATTTAGAGCCGATACGAAGCATTAAAGAAGGCAAGACACAAGGGAGCAAGCAGCTAAAAAATGGCGGTACATTTGGTATACTTTCACCTCGTGACAAGGAAGACCAGTTTTCTACTGAGCAAAAACAGGACTTAAAAGAGCGTATGGTACAGGCTCGTAAGTCGGATGACGAATTAGCAAGGGTATTCCCATCTTCAATATCGCTATTATGGCAAAGTATCGGCCTTAGTTTAGGGGACTTGAAGTTATTGGAGGTAGTTAGTGCAAGCGAGGAAGATGTTTACCGGGCATTCCATTGGCCGCTGCAGTTTCACAACCAAAAAGCATCAACAAGTAACAACCAGGCAACGGCGGTTAAACAAGCCATCTACGATGCCGTGGCTCCAATATGTGATATTATAGGGGAATCACTAACGGCGATGTTAGGCGAAGGATTTGGCGGCATCACCATTGAATTAGACTACACTCAACTGCCGGAAATGGCTGTTAATATGAAAGAGGTAGCGGCTTATTTGAGTGCGCTACCTAAAGGCGTATTGACTTACAACGAAATGCGATCTGTGCTGAAGTATGGCGAAAAGTCCGAACTATACATGAACGAGCATTATGTTGAATCGGGGTTAGTTACTTTGAAGAGTGTATATGCGGGTGGATCTACTCCTGCGACAGGTGTTTAATATCCATGGCCGGGTTATCGCTCCACATCCTGTAAGCATGAAAAACATATATTCCAGGCATTAATCCTATTTTCATACCTATTGCACGTGCTTTGATGCTGAATAAGCTATCGAACTGCAATGAGTTTTCCTCAAAGCCTCCTAATTTACGCCATGTTGACACGCGGAAACATAGGCAAAAAGCCGCCAGTATACCGTTGTAGATCATTGTGCTTTCCCCGTATATTTCCCAATGAAGTTTAGCATGCCCAATATGTTTGCGAATATCATATTCATCAAACATGCCTGTAGTTAGCTGGTCGTTGTATGCGAGGCGGTTAGTAACGGCACCTAACATGTCATAGTCCGTAGTGGATAGTATAGCTTCAAGACGTGCCTTACTATCCGGCAATAACCACATTGCATCTTGGTCAAGGTGAACTATCCAATCTTCATCGGCGGCGTTTAGTTGTGTTATGGCTGAATTTATTGCACCTCCGATGTTTTTGTCCACTGAATACGGGCTGATATAATGTATCATTTTCTTTTAAAATCTATCTTAAATCGATTCGGGTACGAAACTGTGTGAACAATAACCTCATATTCGGGGATATCATATATCAACGAAAGCTGCTTTAATTCTACCTCATCAAATAATTGGCTATAACCGTAGTAACAATCAGTATCCAGTAGTTCATTAGATTCTATGTGAATCGGTACAAAGTGACTAAACAACTCTAAAAATAACTCCGCGTTAGAATCAATATCTCTTATTAATTCTTTTGATATTCTAATTTGTCCTTTTCTATTTTTTATATTCATAATAATTCTATTTATGCATAAACCAAGCAATACCATTATCCATATACCGCTTGAAAACCGTATTAACCTGCTCCCCATGCAAAAAACTACCCTTAAAATCAATATAGGCCGTGTAATTAAACATAGCCATATCGGTTAGTTGCCCTTCAAGCCAAGCCCTGCTACACATTATCTCGCAAAATTCTAAAACTGTATTCCTGTCGCCACCGCATATACCTGCGTTCAACAAAGGCAACGGCGTATCGCACATACCTTGGTAAAATTCGTGATCGTGATGCTTGCGGAGCCATTGGTTTTGCAAAGTACTGCCGCGTTCATCTCCAACGTATAGCATTCCTAATTTCATGTGCGGAAAGGGGTCACGCAGCATGGTAACATCGGTTCCGTCTGTTAGCCATATGTAAGAGCAAGCATCGAGCGAGGCAACGTAGTCCCGGTAGTAAAACCACCTGGCAAAGTAGGGATTTGGATGTTGCGGTGGTGTGTCTTGGTCAGAAATTACCGCGATCACCGCATCGCTATTTTCTGATATGCTTTTCTGCCATTCTGACGTATCAACATCGCTCCGTGGTGTGCCATGTTGCGGATCAACCAAAGAAGTAATTGCACACGTAACTACATAATGAGCCAATGGTTTATACGGTATAAACTCTCGGCTATCCCTAACTTTTGATAGGTGAGTATAATTAACGGCAATATAAACTTCTCGTTTATCGAGTACAGATGACAGGGTTTCACATGCCCAATCCATTGAGTGGAATAACTTAATGGAGTTTGGTACGTCCTGAAATCTAAACTTAGTTAGACCGGCGTTATGTATGCGGTTACTCCACTCTACATGCTCGTGCGAGTATTTTACAAATCTGGTATCAAAACCACCCACTACATCCAAAACAGATTTTGTAACATACAAAAGACATCCGCACGGATTTTGAAATTCTACCAAGTCGCCCGTGGAAACTACTATTCTGTTACCGTTTGGCCTGCCGTCTTTCAATTCTGAAAAGGTGAACATTAAGTGTTTCTCTGGAGAATTTACGTATTGATCCCACCACTTATCCACTTTCGGCCACGTATCATCATCGAACAAAAATAAATCTGTGCATCCTGCATTTGTCAGGAGCTCAAGGCATTTGTTTTTTGCAACTGATATACCTACGTTCTTTTCAAACCGGTATGTTGCGCCGGAGTATGGTGTTTTGCTTGCGTCGTCAACTATTACCAGAACTGCACTGGGCGGTAGGAATTTCTTTGCATTGGCAATTGCTTTTTTTGCTTGTGGGTGGCGGTCATGTACTGTGTAAGCGATTCCTATTTTAGACATTTTTATTCCCTTTCACTACCGGTATAAATTCTATCACACATGTGATTTTGTTATCTATAAAATTACCATTGAAGTTACCCATCTTTATGAAGATAGTCCCTATATGGTTGCCATCGGCTATTATCTTAGTTTGGTTAGTATTATTATCAGAAACAATACTAAAGCGATCTTTATCTCTCTCGTGACAAAAGTCTCTGCCTAAATAAATTTCAAGTGTAGCTGATAAAACCTCATGCCATTTATTTAAAAAATCAACATGGATTGTATTTGTTAAATACGGGAGATCTGAAATATCGTAATCTGTCCAGCTTTTTATTTTATTCATTGTTACCTCCTAATATCGCCCTGTCTTCGGCATCTAAATATTGCTGTTGTATATTTTTAACCATGTCTTTATACCAAAGTTCGTTTCCAGAAACGCCTATCAATGGCGGGCGTTTAATTGGCAATATCTCAAGATTATAAAGCGTGTACAATCTTTTGCGGAGTTTTTTATTAACCCAGCTTTGATTAAATATTTCCTGCCACTCTGAATTAGTTTTGCTTGCAAGCAAATCAGCACCATTTATTCTGCATCGATTAATTTCGGATGAGCTTAGGTATTTTAGTATGCGTTCGGTGTCACTCATTTGACCTTCCTCCATTCTGCGTTAAGTTCATATCCAAAGAACTCAAACATGTTTTTCAGAACATCAAAACCCAACTTTTTTGCCTCAAACCTTTGCTTGATATTGTAAGCATTCTGGGCAGACGTATAACCCGCGTACCATTTTGGCTTACTTGTTATCTCATTAAAAACCTCTATTGCTGTCATGCCGCTAATATAAACATTAAAGTGTATACACGTCAAGGTGTACCGAATTATTATATAATATTTATCCATCTATGCTATTTTTACACCACCATGCAAGACAAAAACGAAAATGCGGAGAAGTTAAAGGAGTTGGCAAAGAAGCCACTGCCCGAAAAAGTACGCAAATCAGTTGAGCAAAAGATCAAGCAAGCGGATAAGCCAGTTAAAAAATGATATTCTGCAAAGAGTTAAAAAAAGAGTTTGAAGATAAGCAGCAAATGTTTGCCGCCCTGAAAGAAAACAGAGAGTTGATTCAGGCAGCAAAAAAAGCGGCTATTAAATTTTCAGACCCTGTATCACTGGTTTTAAAGAATAAAGAAGCCACAAAGGCAGAATCTGAGCAAGCGATTGGTATTGGCAGTAAGATTTTCGCGGTTATAAACACCACTAATTGGTTAGACAGCCACGGAGATGTACACATAGATGGGATATGGGATGTATCGGCCAAAGACCAAAACGGCAAAATTTACTACATTATAAACCACGACCTGGAATTAGGTAAAGTTATTGCATATCCCGGCTTTGATATGTCGCTGCCAAAATTACCATGGAGTGATTTAGGATTGAACTATCCAGGCACAACACAGGCGTTAATATTTGAGCCTACCTTAACCGAGGCTACCAATAAAGACGCTTTATATGCAATCGTTCAAAAAGAGGCTATACAAAATAGTGTACGCATGCAGTATATCAGCATGACGCTTTGTATAGATGATGATAGTGACGATTTTAAACAGGAACGCGAGAACTTTTATAAATACTTACCAGTAATTGCCAACAAACAGGACGCGCTTGATGCCGGATATTTTTGGGCAATTACCGAGGCTAAGATTTATAAGGAAGGTTCGGCAGTACTGTTTGGTTCTAACGAATCAACGCCAATATTGTATTCAGACCCCGCGCAAGCAGGTCAAAATAAACAACAAAAAGAAGAACCCGCAGAGAGCAGTTCTACTAAAAAATCAAATTATTACTCACTAATTCACTAAAAATGAACTTAAAAGATTTTAAAGTACTGTCAAAAGAACAGTATGAGGCTCTCTCGGAAAGAGAACAAGTAAAGTACGAAATTAATTTGGAGGCTTATAAAGAGGCCGAGCAAAAAAGATTGGTAAAGGAATCTATTGATGCCCAAATGGAAGAACTAAAAGCAGAAAATCAAAAACAGATTGATGCTTTGAAGTCTCAAAATGAAAAAGCATTAGCCGATTTGTCCGAATCCAACAAAGCCAAATTAGAAGAGGTTGAAGCCGCCATGAAGCGCGCCAAAATTGGCGAAGCTAACATTCGTATGAAAGGATTTAGCCAGCATATCATCGAACGCCTGTCTACTGAAGAAGGTGAGAAAATGATTAAGGCGTTTTTCACCGGACAGCACAAGTCATTCTCGGTTAAATTAGGTGACGACGAAGATAAAGACTTTGACGGAGCGGTAAAAGCATTGGGTGTACCAGTAAACGGTGTTGCCCCTGAATTTACCCCGATTGTTGGCCCTGGTCACGACGAGTTTCATGCACGTCAGATCATCCCGGTATTCCCGACCCAAAGCAACCTTATTCGATTCATTCAGTATGTAGTTGACGGTTCGGCTACTGGCTTTGCTACCGTTGCTGTAGGCGCACAAAAACCATCTACCGGCTATGTGCCAACCGTTAAAGATGCTGCTGTACGCAAAATTGCAGGCTTACTTGACGTGCCTGATGAGTTAATGGACGACGTTGTAGGTTTCCGCGCCTGGATTGCTTACGAGTTGCCAAAAGCTTACATGGATGCCGAAGATTTGCAAATCTACAAAGGTAACGGCACTGGCGAAAACATTTTAGGTTTATGGACACAGGCAGGCAACCAATCATTCCCACAAGGAACCGTTACTGCCGCTTCAAACACCATCGATAAAATAGTTGCCGGTATTACCGAGGTTCGTAAATTAAAACGCGCCACTTCTGCGGTTGTTATTTCTGCCGTACAATGGCAAGAAATTTTAATCAACAAAAGCACTACCCGCGAGTATACTTACCCGATCGTCCTTGATGCAAACGGTGTAATGCGTATTGGTGGTGTACCTATCTTCTGGTCGAACGTTTTCACCGACAACGAAGGTCTGGTAGGTGACTTTGCCCGTGGTACTGCGATTTTCCAACGCAAATCAATGCAAATTGGTTACTTTGACCAGAATAAGGATAATGTGGAAAAAAATATTATAACTATACGTTTGGAAGGCCGTATCGCCCTGCCGATATTCTACCCTGAATCATTCAAACGTTTATTGTTCACTATTACCACCTAATTGTTAGTTTTCATAGAGTTTTGTAGAAAGCCGTTGCAGAAATGTAGCGGCTTTTGTTTTACCCACAATAGTTAGTACATTTACACTATGACAGCACTTGATGTTATAACATTAGAAGAAGCAAAAACGGCGTTGGTTGTGGACTTTCCAGACCAAAACGACTTTATTACGCGGCTTATACAAACGGCTGTTGCGAGGGTAGAGCAGTATACATGTTACGCGCTGTATGCCCGTGATATAGAAATATATTCAAACTGCTACCGGGATAACACGCTATCTACATATCCTATTGAAATCACTGGTGTTACGAAAGATGGTAGCGCAACTGAGTATACCGTAGGAAAAGGGGCTTTGAAAACATATGTATGTTGCGCCCCGTATTCAACTATTGCTGCTACCATTGGTTATACAGACCGCACAGAAATACCCGCGCCCCTTATCGATGCCTGTTATAAGATCATCACATATCTGTACGAGAACCGGGACGCATATGCAGCGCAACTACCATCTGACGTTCAAATGCTATTAAACCAATATCGTAGGGATGCCACCATTTGACAACAAAACGAAGTACGACCCCGGCAGGTTCAGGTTTGCCGTTACATTCTATAACGAGGTATCTACCAAAAATAGATCCGGTGGGCAGGAGGTTGCATTAGTGCCATACTTCTCAACCAAAGCAGTAAAGGAGAAATTGCGTGAGGGCAGCCAGCTGGTAATAAATGCAGGAGCATCAACATTAAACGATGATTGTTATTTTGTTATCCGTAACCGGTGCGGGTTAAGGCCAACCAAAGCAATGAAAGTGTTATGCGATGATATTTACTACACCATCGCCGCTATTATTGAAATCGATGTGCCGGTTAATTATATTAAATTACTTTGTAAGAAGGCAAAATGAACATACGCGGCATAGATGCAGAAATACGCAAGCTACAGCAACTGGAGGCGAAAGTAAAAGAAGCGCAACGTGTAGGCGAAAAAAAGGTGGCCGAGAAAATAGCATCACAAGCGATTGCCGCCGCGCCTGGTAGTTTGGGAAGTCATATTAGCGTATCACAAACAACTGAAAACACAACAATCAACGGTGGCGATGACTTTTCAGCATACGTAGAGTTTGGGACAGGTGAATTTGCCGCTGCTTATTTGGCGAACGTACCAGCCGAACAGGTAGAAGAGGCTCGAAAATTCTTTAAGAATGGTAAAGGCCGAACCCCGGCGCATCCGTTTTTCTTCCCTGCTATATATAGAAATTTGCCCGAATTGATACCGACCATTGAAGCAGAATTGAATAAGTTAAATAAATGATAGCAAGCAGTATTCATGAAATAATATTACCACCAAGCATCACAACCGAAATAAAAAGATGTGTTGATATTTTCCATGCAAAAAAGTTTACAAAAAGTGGGTGGTTGCAAAAAGGACAATCATGGAATGGAGTAGATGATTTAGTTGGTGAATTGACTGGGTATGAGTTGTTTTATATAGACAAAGCATCTAAAGAAAAAGGGGCTGGAGGCTGGTGCGATGTTCAAGGGGAGCGCATTGCTTTAGATTTTGAAGACCCCGGTAAAATTTCTATGCTATGTCATGAGATTGGGCATGCGTTACAGGCGAGGGCTGGCATATATTCAGATAACTGCTCACTCCTTTCGGATTCTGTAAAATATGAACAACAATGTGAGACTATAGGTGCGAATCTTTATCATGCGTTACCATTTATAAAAACAGAAACACGAAAATGGGACTGTTATTTCAAAAAAGAAGATATAGTATTTCTTGCCGACTGGTATGCGGGATGGAAAGAGAATGATTTAAAGCTTAGTAAATAATTCCTATATTTACACCATGCCAATACTCAATCCTAACGAACCATTAAGAGCCGCTTATGTTGCGGCTATGGAATTGGCTACAGGATTACCGGTATGGGCTAAGAAAGTACCGAAAGACACCGAAATCCCGCAACAGTACATTATTGTAAGCACTCAAACTAAAAACCGGATCGAGGAATATAAAAACCTTGAAGCATTCCCTTTGGTAGCCAATAAGTTCGAGTGGCAGTGTAGTATTACTATTGACCTATACAATGTCAATATGTCTGGTTTTGGTAACCCTGCTGTAAATGATGAGGTTGAGCAGCAAGTAGTGGATGTCATACAAAGTGGTATTGAGGTAGATGGATTTCATGTAAAGTCTTATGAGTTTTTCGGGAGTGTGGATTTAGATATTGAAACCGATACACAAAGCATTGAGCGACGTGTTATTACTTATCAGCATTGGTTATGGCAGGTGTAGGCGGTAGATTTTTAGGCTTAAAGGTTAACGGCGCGTTTGTTTCGTGTGAAACATCATGTAACATCAGCTTTGGCCGTGAACTTACTCCGGCATCGGCTGTTGATAGTGGGGGCTGGAAAGAGTTCATTGCTGGTATACGAGAATGGGGGATAAGCGTTGACGGTAATTTGTTATTAGAGGCAGTTGGTTCAGATGTAAAGTCCCTGCTTACTGCTGGATTTTTTAACGATAACCCGATTTACATTCAGTTCTCAACTTCGCCAACATCTGATATTGAACTGGTTTTTTCGGGGCTTGTGAAGTTTAACAATGCCGATATAACCGCAGCAGCTACTGGTGTGGCAAACTGGCGATGTGTATTGAAAGGAACGGGGAAATTGGAATTTACATATCAGGATTATTCATTGTTGATAGACGCGATGCCGGCACAAGCTAATTACCCAATAGTGGTGGATCAAGACGTAGTATAAAAAAAACATTATGAAAAAACTTAAAGCGATTTTCTATATTTTAAAAGCCAAGCGGTTTCAACTAAAGACTTCAACATTTACTGATAAAATAGGGGTAGGAGAATGGGTGATTCTGAAACACGTTACTAACGTCAAAAGTATAAACGAGTATAAACACTTCACTGAATGACAGGCTCCGCATTCATAACCCACAACGATACATGGTCTTGTACTAACGAGTGTAAATACTCTTTTACAAATACGCCTGTGTTCGAACCCGGTAACGATATGCCTATAGCTACAAAACAAGGTTTTCAACTGTCCGTTCAGCACGTATTTCACGCATCGATTCCATACGAAAAAGGCACACCCGTGCAGGTAGTTTTTAAAGATGATGCTAAGAATATAAAATACGGCTTCAATGGCGAAGTTCAACATATTGGCAAAGAGTACACCACTATAAAATTATTTACTAAAACTGATAAGATTTCAGAAATATTGAGTAATATTACATTCAAAAATTAAAAGTCATGGCAGATAATAAAGTTTCAGGTAGCATTATTGGCGTTCAGATTGGCACGGCCTTTCTACAGTGCCAGGCAGAGGCTACATTAAACATGATCGGCAACGTTAGCGAGGACGCGCCTTGTAAGGTTCTCGACGGCACATCAACAAGTGGTATACCGTGGGTAACGCGCACGGTTGATAGCAAGGATTGGAACGTTACGGTAAACCAAAGCCTATTGCGTGACAGTTTAGCCGCTGAAAACGATGGTGTTAACTTAGGTAAAATATTTATTGATACTGATTTGCAGGTCGCAAACGTGTTGTTCCGTACTGCCGAAGATCAAGAGGCAATGGACTCAGATATGATTTATTCTGGACCCGCTATTCTGTCAGGCTTTAGCATCACCGCCCCGGCTACCGGCGCAAATACAACTGCTGCCACTTTTAGCGGCAATGGTGCGTTAACTTATCAGTTTATACCGGTAACTACCTAATATGAATAAGGCAGTAGGCGACCCTGTAAAAGTTCGTGCTGGTGTGTGGCATATCAGCTATGACCATGAATGCGAATGTGGCTGTAAAAGTACGCGCTACACAACCATACTGCACCAAAACGCCAAGCCAGGTAAAAATAAAATTCAAAATACAATAGATGAACATTACAATCAGCAAGGC
>Ga0247739_10000376_pt1 | contig 15784 bp, 13 predicted proteins | sample UWRJL058202B2_FD_180943 | JGI IMG/M metagenome (GOLD analysis project Ga0247739, IMG submission 180943) | Plant litter microbial communities from Arlington Agricultural Research Station in Wisconsin, United States - UWRJ-L058-202B-2 | ecosystem: Environmental > Terrestrial > Plant litter >...
GGCCACTCTAGAAGAAAGCAGCAGTTATATGTTTAATAAATATTTAGTTTGAGCGGATTTTGAGTATCTTGACGGGATTAGAAGTTTATGGTTCATGCTTCAAAAAAAGACCAGAATTGAAAGCTCAGTTAAGCAAGTAGCTTAAAAAGTTGATTATAAACACCAAAAAAATAGGCAAAAAAAAAAGACCCAGTAAAGGGTCTTTTCAGTAAATATATTTTTAGTTCATTATTGGCTTTGCCTTTTCTTCTTTTTTGCGTTCGCCAATCTGCTGGCGCCACATGGCATAATACAAGCCCTTTTCGTTAATCAGTTCATCGTGGCTACCTGTTTCCACCACTTCTCCCCTTTCCAACACATAAATTCGATCTGCATGCATGATGGTACTTAATCGGTGAGCAATCAACACGGTTATTTGTTCGCCCAATTTGCTTACTTGTTTGATGGTGTTGGTTATTTCTTCTTCTGTAATGGAATCGAGAGAGGAAGTTGCCTCATCAAAAATCAGCAATTTTGGCTTGCGCAATAATGCTCTAGCAATTGACAACCGTTGTTTTTCGCCACCGGATATTTTGATGCCACCTTCGCCTATTAATGTGTTGATACCATTATCAGCTTTCGACAAAAGTCCATGACTGGCAGATTTACGAAGTGAATCCAAAATTTCTTCATCCGTAGCTGTAGGGTTTACAAACAACATATTCTCTTTGATAGTGCCCGCAAACAATTGTGTATCCTGCGTAACGAAACCTATTTGCCCACGCAGTTCGTCAAAGTCGATATCTTTTCCATCCACTCCATTGTATTCCACGGAACCGATTTCCGGCCGATAAAGGCCTACCAACAATTTGACCAAGGTACTTTTGCCAGAACCAGATGGGCCAACAAAGGCCAAGGTTTCTCCACTTTTAGCATCGAAGCTTATCCGTTGCAACGCATATTGCGTAGCGGTTTGATGTTTAAAGGATACATTTTTATACTCCAATTCTGTAATGGCATTCAGGTGTACAGGATGGTCTGGTTTCGGCTCAGGTTTGCGCTTCATCAAGTTATCGAAATTCTGCAAGGATGCTTCTGCTTCCCGATAAGAAATGATGATATTCCCAATTTCTTGCAGGGGGCCAAAAATGAAAAAGGAATAGAACAGCATGGTCATATATTGACCAACGGTAATAGAGTTTTTAAATATGAGGAACAACAGCGTGAACATGATAATCTGGCGAAGCAAATTGACGAAGGTTCCTTGCACAAAACTCAGCATACGGATGCTTTTTACCTTCCGCAGTTCAAGTCCTAATATTTTGAACGTATTGTTATTGAGGCGGTTTACTTCTTGTTTGGTAAGTCCCAAACTTTTTACCAATTCAATATTGCGCAAGCTTTCGGTAGTGGTGCCGGCAAGCGAGGTGGTTTCTTTTACAATATTTTTTTGGATGACTTTTATGCGACGGCTCAATAAGCTTGTAAGCCAGCTCAAGAACACGGCGCCTGACAAATAGACCACTACAATCCTCCAATCGAGAAAGAAGGCGTAGATGGTTACGAAGACCAGGCCGACAACAACGCCAAAAACAATATTGATAAAATTGGTAATAAATTTTTCCGTGTCTGCACGCACCTTTGTTAGGATGCTCAAGGTTTCGCCGCTGCGCTGATCTTCAAAATCTGCATAAGGCAGTTTAAGGCTGTGCTGAAGACCTTCGGTAAAAATACTGGCACCGAACTTCTGTATCACCACGCTGCTGTAATAGTCTTGAAAGGCTTTGGCGATGCGGCTTATCATTGCCACACCTATAAGAATGCATAGATAATAAACTACGCCACCATAAAATTCGCCATTGATCGTGTCGCCCCAAATAAATTGGCTTTGAGAACGTGGTAAAAGACCCGCTTTATCGAACGAATGCGGATGGGTTGCAAATAAATCCAGCAGTTTTCCACCAAAAAAAGGATCCATCAAAGAAAAAGATTGGTTGATAGCGGCCAATAACAAGGCCAATGCTACCAGCCATTTATAAGGCTTGAGATAGTGCAGGAGTATTTTCACAATAATGCGTGTTTAAACTTTAAAATTATAGCTTACCGTCAATAACTGTGCAAATTATTGATAAATGGACGTATTGGCGGTTATAGTCGCAAGATGATTAAACATATTGGCAACGTTTGTTGTTCTTTATACCTATGCAAAAAAAGTAGGCAGCCATAAGAGTACCTGCCTAAACATTGGCAGGCGGAGAGATATGAAAATTGGACATTTAAAATATTCGCATATGTGCCATCGAAACTAAATTATTTAAGATTAAAAATCATCTGTATCAACTCGAAAATTTACATTTGTCGACTATACATACCTTGAACTGCCTAATCTAATTTCTTCTATGCCAAGCCAATCTGCAACTTCATTTGAGGCGTTTAATTATTTTGAAACACTCTTTGCCAATACTAAACAAAATATCATCGTTTTGATGAATCTAGAAGGTATCATCCAACAAGTAAATGATGCCTTTGTTAATTCATTCGGTTACACAAGACAAGATATTATTGGTGCACATTTTTCCATTCTTTATACAGAGGATGATCGAAGCAAAGATGTGCCACAAAGAGAATTGAATACCGTACTACATCAAGGACAAGCCTACGATAACAATTATCTGGTAAACAAGGATAAAAGGATTACTTGGGTGCAGGGCGAAGCCATCTTGATTAAAAGCGATATAGGCAACCTCTCTATTTTGAAAGTAATACAGAACATACACGAACAAAAAGAATCAGAAGCATCCATTAAAAGATTAAATGACTTTAATGAAAATATTCTTCGTTCGATAGATGACATGGTGCTTGTGCTAGATGAGAACCTCAAGGTTGTTAAAGCAAACAATGCTTTTTCTAAAATATTCAAAAATGAGGCGGGTGATGCGGTCATAGACTTTTTGGCCCTTATCCAGCCCTACGATGTGAACGGCATGTTGATACAAAAAATAAGGCGGACGATTGCAACTGCCCACGATTTTATCAATAACCAAATAGAAATTACGACCTCGGCCGGAGAAAAAAAGATGTATGACTTTAGCTGCAGCAACATGCCACAAACGGGAACCAGCGTTAATGTGCTATTGGTTGCGCATGATATTACCATGCATAAACAAGCAGAGAGAGAAAGAGAGGATATCATTGGTTTTATTGCACACGAACTACGAAACCCGCTTGCAAATATCGTGTTGTGCAATGAAATGATGGGACAACTGATCAGTGCGAACGACGTCAACCTATTGAACAGTTTTTTGCAACGGAGCAAAAACAACGTGATGCGGCTTAACAAGATGATTGCCGAATTATATGATGCGACCAAAGTGAATGCGGGGAATTTCGTACTCGAAATATCGACGTTCAATTTTATGGAGATGATCAAGGAGGCGATTGATACAATAGAAATTTTGCAACCATCCTATCATATAATTGCGAACGGCGATGGGGATGTTGCCGTACAAGGGGATCGTTATCGACTGGTGCAAGTAGTAACCAATTACCTTAGCAATGGCATTAAATATTCCGATGGCAACATGGAAGTGGTCATTGACTTAAAACATGATGAGAAAAACATAACTGTTTCAGTTCAAGATAAGGGAATGGGCATTCCTAAAAATCAACTGCCATATATTTTCGAACGTTTTTTTAGGGCAGAAAAAACGAAAAACTTAGAAGGCATTGGACTTGGGCTCTATTTATGCAGACAGATTATACATGCTCATCATGGGGCTGTATGGGTAGAAAGCGAGGAGGGCCAGGGTTCAACGTTTTATTTTTCCATTCCCTTGCTCCAAGGATAAAAAAATACCCTTAAAACTTAAATAAAAACTTTGATGAATAAAATATTGGTTGTAAATAATGATGTTGAAACCATGAGCTTGTTAAAAAGCTACTTGGAGCTTAAAGCTTATGAAGTTGAATATACAAGTAGCAGGGACGAAGCGATGCAAATGGTAGAGGAATTCCACCCAGGTTTGGTTATTGTGGATGTATTACAAAAAGAAATTATTCAACCATTAAAGGAAAATAAAACTACGGCTCAGGTACCTATCCTATTAATGTCTGGATACTCATTGCGCAGCAAAGATTTTGAGACTGGTGCTGATGACGTAATAGAAAAACCATTTGACCTAGCGATACTCAATACGAAAATAGAAAAACATCTACCCTCTATTTAATAAGACTTAACAACCATTATTTTTTGGCATTACATATATTTCAAAAGTTTATCCAAAATTTCTGTCGGCACCTTGCTAGATAGTAACCGAATATCGACCCTTAAAAGATGGGAACTAAAGATAGACTCAACAATTTCGATAAAACTAATCTTGAAAATAGAACTGCATTGCAGTAGATGATATTGTTGATCCCGCACATCGAAAACCACGATCCAAAAGAAATCTAGATCTGCCGTAGGAAAACAATGTAAGAAAACGGGAAAATCAAAAACTCCGCTTCCATTATAAGAAGGGTCCAAATTCGCTTCAAAAAAACGATAGTGTACAAAGTGTGCTGGCACATTATATTCCAACAATTCACTCTTGAGGGTCAGCAACTTTTCCTTCATTATTTCAATAGGAATAAAGTCGCTATTTAATTTGTCGATAGGCAGCCACTTTTCGTTGGAAAGCGCCAGGAACTCTAGCGTTGGCCTTCCTATTTCTCTTTTATATTCAAACGGCGGATAATTGGGCACTAGATACCCTGGATAGAAATACCGTAAACCCAATTGCCTGCAATAATCTATTTTGGCAAACATTATATATTTACCTACGCTATACTTTCTATAGGCTGGATGATAAAAACTGGAAATCCCTTCGGCACAAGTTGCGCCCTTATCAAAATAACCGATACCGATCAGCGTATCTCCATCAAAAACATTTACTTCATATGTATCGAAAATATTATCTGATGTGCGTGCATTGCCATACAATAATTCCTGCAATGATTCCGACGGCTCAAATGCAATAGACTCCCTATAAAGCGAATAAAGCTCTTCTTGTTGTTGACTTATTTTTGCCTTTTGCACCAACACCCTAAAGCCCTGATTGAGCTTTAGCAACGTTCGATGCCTTTTATCTGGAATGTAATTTTTTAAAGCAACCCGTAGCCAAATAGCGCTGTAAAATTGGTTCTTGAAAAAAAGAAAATTGGTGGTAAAAATGGATTGCCGCATCCTGAACCATCCCCTGGCGAGATATTCATCTAATTCATCTGGTGACAGCTTTTTGGGCACATGCATGGAAGCGAACATACCTACTATAAAATATTTCTAAATGATCAACTAATTTTTCTATTATTCTTTTGCCTGCCTTAAGTTGTGCTATCTATTGTGTGTTTCTTTTTCACCCCTTGTCTTGCTTTAATAAAGGCCACCACTATTTGAAATGATCCGGCCAGGGCATACGTAAAAGGCAATAATTTTTTACCCATATGAACATAATTATATGCCACAATAAGTGAAAGTATTCCTTCAATGATAAAAAAAACGCCATCTATCCAAGGGAATTTCTTTTCTAGTTTATGGTGAAACAATGCAACAGATAAAAACACTATCCCAGCAATTGCAAAAAAAAGATAAGGGCCATGACCGCTCTCATGCTTTTCGTAGGCATGTATCAAAATAACCATCCCAGCCAAAATATGAGCAATGCGTTTTTTCTTTTCTTTGTTTTTTACGACCATATTACTAAAGTTAGATTGATGACAAACAGATAGTACACTTTATCATCAGGCTAAGGTTGCAGATATTACCCAATCATCCAAATCTTTTATGTAGCACCAAACGTATGATGAGTTTTTATTTCCGTTTTATATTTCATCACAGGTCAATCGTATTGGTGGGTACTAACACCAAAAAGCAGTTTCGTAGAACAAAACTCAATTTTATTTAACAAACGTAGAACATCTGATTATACTTGCGCTTTGGGAAATGCAAAAACTGTACTGTAAAGAACAATAACCGTTAAAATGAACAATGGAAAGTGATAGGCATTACAGCTAATATGAATTTTAATCTTTTAATGGCAAAATGCGCAGAAAACCAATGCAATAACAACGGTTACAACAGCATATCCAACTTGATGGGTAAATTATGAATCCGTTTGCCAGTAGCATGAAAAATGGCGTTGGCAATGGCAGGCGCCACGCCAATCAACCCTATTTCTCCAACGCCTTTTATGCCAAGGTCATTTACAACGTTATCGCCTTCCTCTACAAAAATAACTTCAAGGTTATGGACATCAGCATTTACCGGCATATAATATTCGCTCAGGTTACGGTTCATAGCTCGGCCGTACCGGTGATCCATAACTGTTTCTTCATGTAGCGCCTTACTGATTCCCCAAACCATGCCGCCCAAAATTTGGCTTCGAGCTGTTTTGGGATTGATAATTTTACCCGCCGCCACTGCGGTTACCAATTTTGTAACGGTAACAAAACCTAGGTCTTCATCTACCTCCACCTCTGCAAAAACGGCACTGTGTACGCTTCGGGTAAATTTTCTTTGCTTCATAATGGCCGGCAACCCAGTATTGCGGCTCTTAAAGGATTTCCCTTTATTTGCAACCAACACATCCTTTAAGGATATATATATTTCACTATCCTCTAACGACTGTATGTTTCCTTGTTTAAATACTACTTTTTCATAATCCAAATGGGCTAGGGAAGAATTCTTCATAGCCTTTGCTTTTTTAAATATCTTTTTCTTTAATCCTTCGCAAGCCACTTGTACGGCGGTGCCGATGGTAGCCGCTGTAAATGAACCTCCTTGAATAGGGGCCAAAGGCATATCTGTATCACCCAATAAAAAAGTAACGTCATCCATATTCATCCCCATCATATCTGCAGCTATTTGCGTCATGATGGTGTAGGTGCCAGTACCTATGTCGGATGTAGCACTACTTACTTTCAACCTACCACCAGGCAGCAGTTCTGCTTCAGCACGAGCTGGCATTTGCATACAATCCCACATGCCGGTAGCCACGCCCATGCCCTTTAGTTGATGCCCATCTCGCATGCTCCTTGGCTCAGGATTTCTATTGGCCCAACCAAACTTTTCGGCCCCTTGTAAAAAACATGCTTTAAGCTCCTTACTAGAATATGGCTTTTGAGACGAATCATCCATCATCGAATAATTGATCAATCTAAATTCAACTGGATCGATATTTAATTGGTACGATAATTCGTCCATGGCCACTTCTATTGGATGGAGCCCGGTAGCACCACCTGGAGCCCGCATGTCCATGGGTGTGGCCATATCCATGGAAACCAGTTTATAATCCAGCAACACATTTTCGCATGGATAGAGCATGTTTGCCCAGTTCACCACGGTTTCACCATAGTCTTCATAGCGAGATGTTTCCCCGATTGCTTCGTGAAAAATGGCCGTCATCTTGCCGGTTTTATCGGCACCAAATTTAAGATGCTGAACGGTTGCCGGCCGATGTCCGAAAGTGAACATCTGATGCCTATCCATCGTTACCCGAACGGAACGCTTGAGTTCTAACGATGCCATTACTGCTAAAAAAAGTTGGTATTGCGGTCGTAATCCTGCCCCAAAGCCACCGCCTACAAAAGGCGATATCACCCGTACATTTTTAAAGTGCAGCCCAAATACATTGGCCACATACATCTGGCTATTTACAACCCCTTGCGTTTTATCATATATAATTAATTTTCCTTCTCCTTCGTATTGAACGGTAGAAGCGAACATTTCCATCGGGTTATGGTGTTCGATGCCGTGCACAAAAGTGCCTGTGGTTTTAGCTGCAGCTACGTCGTACGCATCTTTTACATTGCCTTTAGGTTTAGGCGGCGGTGGTTTTAAAAAATTCTGGATACCCATTTTTGGTTTGCGTGCCTGCCCCAGGCTTTGTTCCAGATTTGTTACGAATTTTTCTTCCTCATATTGAATGTCTAACAAAGAAGCTGCATATCGTGCCATCTCGAAACTTTCCGCAATTACCAAAGCAATTGGTTGTCCGTTATATTTTATTTCATCATCATGCAATGGTCTAAATGGGGAACCTTGGGGAGCATCCATATCAGCATACTTAAAATCTAACCAAGCTGTGCTAGGGCGATTTTCATGTGTAAGTACATGCACAACGCCTGGTAATGCAAGTACCGCATCAATATCTATTTTTAATATTTTTCCTTTGGTGATGGTTGAGTTTACGATATACCCATATAATAAATCTGGCACATTAAACTCACCAGCATATTTTGCATTGCCTGTCACCTTGGCCTTTCCATCTACACGACTGATGGATTGCCCTATATATGGTTGTGTATTCTTCATGATTTAACTTGTTCTTTTGATGCGATGAAACAATTGCGGATGATGGCCCGTTTGGCCAATGGAATCTTGAAATCATTATGACCAAAACCTTTGGCGCCTTCTAAAACAATGTCAGCGGCTGCAGAAAAATTGTCTTCGGTGGCAGGTTTGTTTTCTAAAAAAGTTTCGGCTTCTTTTTTTCTCCAAGGTTTATGCGCAACCCCGCCCAGTGCAAGCCTTGCTTTCGTTATCAATCCGCTATCCATTTCAAAACCAGTGGCTACAGAAACCAATGCAAAAGCATAAGAAGTGCGGTCACGGATTTTTAAATAGGAATAATGTTTTTCAAATCCTGCTGCTGGCAGATCGATACCAACAATCAATTCATCGGCTGCGAGGTCATTGTCAATGTGCGGCGTATCTCCCGGCAATCGATGGAATGCTTCGAATGGAATCTGTCGTTCTCCATTGCTACCCGTAACTATCACAGTTGCTTCTAGCGCAGCCAGGGCCACGCTCATATCCGAAGGATACACGGCAATGCAATGCTCACTGGTGCCAAGTATCGCATTCATTCGGTTATATCCTTCTATTGCCGAACAACCACTGCCCGGCAATCTTTTATTGCAAGGCATGGTAATATCATAAAAATAAAGGCACCGGGTTCGCTGCATCAGGTTGCCTCCATTGGTAGCCATATTGCGCAATTGAGGCGAGGCGCCTGCCAGTATAGCTTTCGACAAAAGTGGATATCGGTTTTCCACCAATGGATGATAGGCTGTATCCGCATTGGCAACCAGCGCTCCTAACCGGATTCCTCCATTAGCATTTTCGAATATATCTTGATAATTGCGCAGCTTATTTATATCAACCAATAAATCTGGATGCAGAATATTTTCTTTCATCAAGTCGAGCAGGTTGGTTCCGCCTGCTATCAGTTTTGCATGGCCATTAAGGGCAATCGATTCAATGGCGTCCGATGCATCGTTAGCTATCGAATAGTCGAAATAGTTCATATTACAAATATTGAATGTAAGTGTGGTTTAATTATTTGCAATGGATGTTGCTTTTTCGCTTCCGCTCACTTCCATAATGGCATCGAGGATATTGGTATAGGCACCACAGCGACATAAATTGCCACTCATAAGCTCCTGTACTTCTGCCCTTGTTTGCGCTTTTCCTTCTTGTAACAGCCCGACAGCAGAACATAGCTGGCCCGGCGTACAATACCCGCACTGGAATGCATCATGATCGATAAATGCCTGTTGCAATGGATGTAACGCTTCATTGGTAGATAGTCCTTCGATGGTGGTGATGGACGAACCGTTTTTCATGACTGCCAGCGTGAGGCAACTATTGATACGTTTTCCATCAACTAACACGGTGCAAGCGCCACACTGGCCATGGTCGCACCCCTTCTTGGTGCCCGTTAGGTGCAAAACTTCTCGAAGAGCATCTAACAACGATACCCAAGGCAACACCGAAAACGTATAGGGCAGATCATTGATGTGCAAGGTGATATCATGCTTTTTTAATTGTGCGGCAGTAATTGGAGCAGTCATACAGAAGTATTTGAACCATAAGTATTAAAAATTTAATGCCAATCATTTTGTAAGTGATAAAGCAACAAAGCTGGGCTGGCATCATTCATTTCGTCTAGTCTTTGCGTTCCCCACTTTTATTTAATTTTTCCCTTCGGGGAAATAAAGCAACACACCGTCCGAAGTGCTTTGGTTTAAATTGGCCGGTAAGCCGGTAAGACGAAGCCCTTAAAAGAGGTTTCTTTTATCGTTGCTTAGATAAAAGAGCTCGTATCAAATGCTGTCGAACGGGACAAATCAGATTTGTGTCGCTTTTGTATTTTTTCTACAATCACGACCCGCTCTTCTTGGGTCGCTTTTGTATTTTTTCTACAATCACGACCCACTACTCCTGGGTCGCTTTTGTATTTTTTTTACAATTACGACCCACAACATCCGTATTAGCTTTCTTAAACCACAATTAGCAACCTAATTTCATTAATCCGCATCGGATCTTAAGGACAATAAACATCATCTGTTGCGGACAAAAAGGCGGCAATCTTGATAGCTTCCTTCTTTTCGCCTTACCGTCTCCCTGGCAAGATTATATAGCACCCCTACTTTTACCCTTAAATTTACCTATCCGTTATTTTGAACCATGCCAGATAAATTAATAAAATTTATTTTTTTTGGAAACTATTTCATTGGCATTATTGCTGTTGGCCTCACCTTGGAAACAGCTTTTCAATTGCGGATCCCTTTTAATGCATGGCCCTTTTATTGTTTGTTGTTCTGTAGCACCATTATGTATTATACGTACGCCTATACAGGCAATGGTGCTGCTGTACAGCCGGGTAACCTGCGATCAAAATGGTATCTCCAGCACCGGAAGTTTACAAAATATAGCCAGTGGTTGCTGTTACTGTTATGTGCCTCGTTTGCAGGATTATTGCTTGTAAAAGATTATAAAAAATTGCTAGATATGCCTTGGGCGTTCTGGCTGGTGCCTGCCATCACCTGTTTGGCTGCTCTGCTATATTATGGTATTATGCCCAAGTCGTTCCTTCATTTAAACCTGCGGAACACTGGCTGGCTGAAAGCGTTTATCATCGGCTTTGTGTGGGCTTGCACGGTAAGCCTGTTTCCTATTTTGATGCTCCGGCTTGAACGTAATCAGTATCCACCCGATTTAATATTGGTCACTTGGTTGTTTATAAAAAATTGGATGTTCTGTACGGTGAATGCCATCATGTTCGATCTAAAAGATTATGCGGATGATTCCAACAAACAGTTGAAGACTTTTGCAGTAACCTTTGGGCTTCGCAAAACCATTTTTTATATATTGATTCCTTTACTATTGGTTGGTATGGCCTCGGGATTGGTTTTTGTACAATATCGAAATTTTACAGCTATTGCCATTTGCCTCAACCAGATACCATTTGTTTTATCGCTGGTAGTGGCCTATTCATTACATAAACGAAAAAACATTTTATATTATCTCATTGTAATAGACGGTTTGTTATTGATCAAAGCCATTTGCGGAATCGTGGCCATGCATTTTGTACCCTAAAAAAAATATGATGCCAGTTAATTATGATAAGATAGCCACCAATTACGATTGGATGAGTCGGTTCATCTTTGGCCGGTCGTTGATAAAGGCACAGGTTTATCTATTACAATTTATACCATCTAATAGCAACATTTTAATTGTAGGCGGCGGCACAGGTTGGATTTTGGACGAACTGACCTTGCTCCATTCCAAGGGATTAAGCATCTACTATATTGAGTCATCCGCAAACATGATTGCACTGTCCAAAAAAAGGAACCTTGGCGGCAATGACGTCCACTTTATCCATTTACCTATTGAAAATTATTCAGCACAAAAAGATTATGATGTAATCCTTACCCCATTTTTGTTCGACAACTTTCAACTAGATAAAATTCAGCATGTATTCAATTTGTTGCATAGCAAGCTTAAAAAAGATGGGCTATGGCTGTACGCTGATTTTGTGTACAACAAAGAACAGAATAGTATTTGGCAAAAAATATTATTAAAAACAATGTATATTTTCTTTAAAGTAGTTGCCCGCATAGAAACCCAGCAGCTGGTAGATATGTCGCCCTTCTTTTTGCACCATTACAAAAAAATAGATGAGCAGACCTATTACAAAAAATTTATCCGGGCCATTGCCTACAAAAAAATGGATGCTCGCTAGCAGTAGAAAAGTCAAATCTTGCGGCCTGTTTAGCTTCCACCACAACTATCTTTATGACCTTTACAACAGGAGAGCCTTTTTCCGTCCATCAATTATCCCGTTGCGCCAGCTGCTACATTCCCGACTAATAACATCATCCATAAATATATTTGGACGATACACGAAAACTATCGTACTTTAATGTCTTAAAATATTTGACCATTATGAGACACAAAATTTTACCTCTGTTAGTAATGGCTACGTCCATTACCTATGTAAACGCCCAAAAATCCGCAACCCACATTGGCTATGCCATTACTGCTTCGCAAAAAGGCCAAATGGGCTGGCGAGAAGTAAGGCAGGTAGATATGCTAACGGGTGAGGAATTGAAAACGGTGTATGCCACAGGCCAAGAGCCGGAAATATTGAATGCAAGAACCGGGAAACCGGTAGTGAAGAAAGACCAAGAACCAAGGCCTGGCCTTTTTGGTAACAACATGCGCATCAAGCTAAGAACCGATGACAACCATGTGCAAGTGTACACGGTAACAAGTGATGAGGCAGTTTCGAAAACAAAGGATGAATCGTCTCCCAAAGACGCACCGAGCACCACCTCAAAAACGGTTACAGTGGAAAACAAGGACGGTGTAAAAATCATCCGTATCCAAACTACTACTGACAACAACATCAATAAAGAAGTACGGATCAATGTAAATACGAACGTTAACACAAACGTGAATACCAATATAAACACGAACATTGTAAGAAATATACATATAAACGTAGATTCCTTTAGGACAAGACATGGCTTTTTCGGAAGCTACAATGATTTCAGGCCTTCATTCCAAAGAATGGATAAACCTTTTGCGAGCAATTCTGCCGCCTGCGCCTACGATAAAAAGCACGACCGCCTTTATTATACGCCCATGGGATTTAATCAACTGAGATACATAGATTTAAAAACAAATAAGATTTACTATTTTGAAGATGAGGATTTTGGTAAGGCATCAGGCCGTGGTGATGTGGGCAACCAAATTACCCGCATGGCTTTTGGCTCCGATGGAAATGGCTATGCGCTGACCAACAATGCCGAACACTTGATCCGTTTTACAACGGGCAAGAAACCCGAAATTACAGACCTTGGCGCCATCACAGATGATGCTACCAATGGCAGAAACTCTATCAGCGCCTACAACATGTTTGGCGGTGATATGATTGCTGATGTAAATGAGAATCTATATTTGATCGCTGCCAATCGCAAGGTTTTTGTAATAGACATGAACAGCAAAGTAGCTACGTATAAAGGTGCTATCAAAGGTTTACCAGAGGGTTTCCATACCAATGGCGCCATGGTGGAAGAAGATAGCAAGGTGCTGGTTTGTAGCTCCGAATCTACCGAAGGCTATTTTAGGTTCGATTTAAACACCCTACAAGCTGAGAAAGCCACCTCTGCCGGTTCTGTATTCAACGCATCGGATCTTGCGAACGGCAACCTTGCCTTTGATAAAAAGGACGACAGCAAACTGCAAGAAGACTTTTCATTTGCTAAAAAAATTACGCCACCCAATGCAGATGGCGTCACCGTTTTTCCTAACCCTGTAACTGATGGGGTGGTTAAATTGAATTTTACAAACCAGCCTGCCGGATCATACCACATCCAACTAATGGATCTTTCAGGGAAAATAGCTGCTACCAAGGAAGTATCTATCAACAACAAGACACAGTCGGTGGAATTTAGTTTACCGCAGTCTGCTGCCAAGGGCACTTACATGATCAAGGTAACCAGCGAATTGAACAAGGTTTCTGTTGTAAGCAAATTGATTGTTGAATAATATACAAAATGTTACTTATAAAACTGGCCTTCTCTGCTATGCGGAGAAGGCCAGTTTACATATTACATCTTATTTATTTACTGATAAGAAAGTCCTTTCTGCTTCTTCTTATCATATTTATAAGCTTTGAATTTAGGATCCAATGACTCGCAACCAACGTTCATTATGTTGCAAAAAGTACTACCAAAAATGCTTGCAACCGCAGCATCGGCGGCATCTCTACCATTGGCAATTTTTACAAGCCCATTGATAGGCACCAGTTTCGTAGGGTCGAAAAATATCCAATCGCCACCAATATAGGCCTCAAAACAAGCATGAAAATCTGGTGGGTTCAATTTATAGGCATAACCCGTAAAGTATCTGGCTGGTATGGATAAAGCCCTACAAAGTGCAATGCCCAAATGTGCAAAATCACGACAAACACCGGCCCGCTCCGTAATGGTATCAATGGATGAGGTGCTGGCGTTCGTGCTGCCCATAATATATTCAACATTGTTATAAATCCATTCGTTGATAGCCAATACCTTGGAATACATGTTCTCAATATGACCAAATTCTTTAAAAGCGAATTTTTGTAATTTATCAGACTGGCAATATCTACTTGGGAACAGGTAAGGAATTACATCAGCATCCAATTTTACAACCGGAACTGCATCTTTATGCTGCTGTTCGTCTACAATCTTGTACTGAAGATCCACTACGGCATTGTAGTTGATTTTAAAAGTTACATTGTCATTTACTTGTAACCTCAAAAACCGAGAGCTGGTGTTGTGTGAGGTAAACTCTTCCAGTTGAAAGTGAGGATCCAAAATCAAGGATTCCTCCAGAATAGTTTGATTGGGCGTCCTGGCGACCTGGATATTAAAAATAAAAGTTGTAGGCATCCTTACCTGATACTCCAGTTCGCAGAAAACTTTAAATTTCATGTTTCGTCTTTTTTTAGAATATTGCTTTAGTAGATTTATAACTTGCTAAGGATTGGCTTCATCCAATCTTCGGGAATCTCATCCAATGATTTTTTTAATTTTTCCGCCCACAGCCGTGTAATGTGTTCCAAGTCCGAAAACTCATACCGCCGTTCCACCATATTATAGCTGTCTTTTTTATACAATACCACGTCTATCGGAAATTCTACATCATTAGAACTTACCCTTGTTGAATCAAACGACAAAAAGCCTGCCTTCAATGCCTGCTTCATGGTAGTTTCTTCATTGATAATGCGGTTTAGGATAGCTTTGCCCTGCCCAGAGTTACCTATAATGGTATAAGGGCACCCTTGATCCAATTCAACCCAATTGCCTTCAGAATATAACAAAAAAAGCTTATGCTCTTTATCCCCTTTTAATTGACCGCCAACTATTGAATTAAGGTTGAATTTGTACCCCGCCAAGGTGAGCGCTTCCGTGTCTTCTTTGGCCACCCGCTTTATCTGTTCCCCAAAAGCGTTTACGGCCTTGTACATTTTGTCGTAAATAATCCCGTCCTCAATCATTTCCTGAAAATAATGAACTGCCTTGTCCCTCACAGATCGCAGGCCACTTGTCATAATGAACAAACTTGATTTATCGCTCTGTTGAATGTGCACTTTTTTCTTTACGGTGGTGCTGGTGCCGGCAGAAATGCGGGTATCCGAGATGGCCACAAGCCCTTCTTTCAATTTAATTCCCAAACAATAAGTCATAGTTATTCCGATTAGTGAGCGTATGTTTCTTTGGCGTAGTGCCAACCTCATCCATAATATGCCTTTGAATCCTTGACAGGTAGCTGTGAATAGTAATTGTGGGGAATTTTATTTACAGTTTGAACCAATGTACGGATGCGGATGGCAAAATAATGGATATTTGGATTGTTCCCATAAAAATTAGCTACCCGCCTAAAAATAAACTAAGTTCTAACAAAAAACTTTAAATAATGCCCATAGAAATCGAG
>Ga0247739_10000377_pt1 | contig 15756 bp, 18 predicted proteins | sample UWRJL058202B2_FD_180943 | JGI IMG/M metagenome (GOLD analysis project Ga0247739, IMG submission 180943) | Plant litter microbial communities from Arlington Agricultural Research Station in Wisconsin, United States - UWRJ-L058-202B-2 | ecosystem: Environmental > Terrestrial > Plant litter >...
GACCAGTCGCGCGTTGGCGCCCGCCTCCACGATGATCGTGTTCTCCGCGTTGTCGTCGACTGCGATCAGGGCGGTTCCGGTCGGCGCATCGACGCGGCGCACGAGTGCCGCATCGATGCCGTCGGCCGTCAGTCCCGCTCGGAGCTGGTCACCGAAGGCGTCGCGGCCGAGCGCGGCAATCAGGCCGGTGGATGCCCCGGCGCGCGCAGCGGCAACCGCCTGGTTCTGGCCCTTGCCGCCCGCCGCCGTCGAGAAACCGGTCGAGAGCACCGTCTCCCCCGGAGCCGGAATCGCCACCACCCGGAAGACCTGGTCGACGTTGGCGCTTCCGACGATGACGACGCTCGATGCTGGCACCCTCCCACGCTAGGCCCACCAGCTCGTCGGCGCGCTCAGGTTCGGGATCGAGCACGTCGCCGCTTGCTTGTAAGCCGTAGCCGCGTTGACAGCCTGCCGGTCGCCTCCCGCAGGCCGCCGAGCCCAGTGCACGACAACGCGCCGCCCGGGAATCTCCCGCAGCCGCGAAGAGTGCCCCTTGACCTCGACGTGCAGTTCCGGAGGCTCGGGGACGAGCCCGTGATGAGCCAGGGCGCTCACGCACGCCAGCCGACCGCCCACGGTCCTCGCCGCGATCGCCGGCTCCGGGACGTCCCAGCTGGCCCACCACCCGTGCCGAATGTGACGTATCTTGCCGTACATCCACGGGAGGCGAAGCAATTCACGAGTCATGCCACCCGCGTAGAACTCGGACGTGCGAGCAATACCGCCATGATTCGCCAGGATGCGTGTGTAGGGACCAGCCATCCCTCACTGTGGCAGGGCCGGTGGGCACCCAACCCACAGAGGCAAGCGTCGCTGAATAGCTGCTAGGGCATCGCACAGTGGAGGACTGGAGCAACGGGCTGGCCACGCGGGAGCCTGCAGGGTCTGCTCCGGGACGTTCACCATCGACAGGACTGCCCTCGACGCAGTGGCAGGCGTCCTGTCGATGGCGAACGTTTCGGAGATGGGTCCGTCACTCCCGGCTCGCGGGCCAGGAGTTGGTGTGTGGTAACCGCGGGCTACGAGTTGGTGCGTGGCAATCGCGGGCTGCGGGTGGCCGGGGCCGAATCGCAGGGCTACGAGTTGGAGGGGGCGGAGTCGCGGGTGGCCGGGGCCAGAGCGGTCTGGGTGATGCGGTTGGCCATACCGCTGAAGATGATCCCGTGGAACGGGAGGATCGAGAACCAGTACAGCCTGCCGCCGAGTCCGCTCGGGAAGAAGACCGCGCGCTGGCGGTACAGCGATCCACCCTGCGGATCCGGCTCCACCGTCAACTCCAGCCAGGCCTGCCCGGGCACCTTCATCTCGGCCCGCAGCCGCAGGAAGTGCCCGCGCTCGAGGGCCTCCACGCGCCAGAAGTCCAGCGCCTCGCCGACGGCCAGTCGGGAGGCGTTGCGGCGACCGCGGCGCAGTCCGACACCGCCGACGAGCTTGTCGGCCCAGCCGCGCAGCGCCCACGCGAGCGGGAAGGAGTACCAGCCGTTCTCGCCACCGATACCCTCGACCACCGCCCAGAGCCGGTCGGCGGGAGCGTCGGAGTGCTGCTCGCGCAGGTCGGTGTAGACCGTGTGGCCCGACCAGTCGGGGTCGCTGGGGATCAGGTTGCTCGGGGCGCCAGCCACGGTGGCGTTCTGCCAGCTGGTCTCCACCTCGCCGTCGGCGACCCGCGCGAGCGCGAGCCTGACCGCCGTGCGATAGCCGGTGAGGCCGCCCTCGGGGTCGGGGATGAACGAAGTGATGTCGTGCTCCGAGACCACGCAGTCGAACTGGAGAGACTCGATGATCGGCACCGCAAGCGCGCGCGGGATGGGGGTCACCAGGTTCACCCACTGCGAGGCGAGCCATGGGGTGAGAACGGGCAGGCTCGCGATCGCGCGCTGCCGCAACCCGGCCTCGAGCGCGTAGCCGTTCATCATCTGGCCGTACCGGAGCACATCGGGGCCTCCGATGTCGAACGTGCGGTTGACGCCTTCGGGCAGCTCGGCGGCGGCGGCGAGGTAGTAGAGCACGTCGCGGATCGCGATCGGCTGGATGCGGTTGCGTACCCACTTCGGAGCGGGCATGTACGGCAGCACATCGGTCAGGTGCCGGATCATCTCGAACGACGCGGAGCCAGACCCGATCACCACGCCCGCCTGGAACGCGACGGTGGGCACTCCCGATTCCAGCAGGATGCGGCCGACCTTCTCCCGGCTGCGGAGGTGCCGGCTCAGCGACTCGACCGGAACGTCGGGATGCAGGCCCCCGAGATACACGATGCGCGAGACTCCCGCCGACTTCGCCTCGCGAGCCACGTTGTAGGCCGCCAGCAGCTCCGTGGTCTCGAAGTCGCCCTTCACGCCCATGGCGTGCACCAGGTAGTAGATGACGTCGACGCCCGCGACAGCCTCGGCCACCGATGAGATGTTGGTCAGGTCGCCAGTGACGACGTCGACGCTCGACGCCCAGGGGGCGTCGCGGAGCTTCAGCGGATCCCGCACCAGAACGCGAACGTCATGGCCCGCTTCGGCGAGGCGGGGCGCGAGCCGGCCCCCGATGTAGCCGGTGGCACCGGTGACGAGAATGCGCATCAGATCAGCGACTTCGTGTGCCAGACCGTCTTCGTCTCCGTGAGGGCGACCACGCGGGTGAGCGACGGGGCAGGTACACCCGTTTCCGGGGCGATGACGCGCTTGAGGGTATCGGCCGCGGTGACCTGCAGCGACACCCAGTCCAGCTCACCGGCGCCCGTGAGGTCGAGCGCGTTCACGTCAGCGTGGCCCGCGAGCCAAGGAGCGATCTCCGCCGGCGATCCCGTGAGGATGTTGACCACGCCGCCCGGAACGTCGCTCGTCGCGAGTACCTCGGCCAGGCTGATCGCGGCGAGCGGTGCTGCCTCGGAGGCGACGACCACGACGGTGTTGCCCGACAGGATGGCCGGGGCGATGGTGGCCGCGAGGCCGAGAAGGGAAGAGCCGGCCGTGGATGCCTGGGGCGCGATGATCGCCACCACGCCGGTCGGCTCCGGTGTCGACAGGTTGAAGTACGGCCCGCTCACCGCGTTTCCGTTACCGGCGACCTGCACGTACTTGTCGGCCCAACCCGCGTACCAGACCCACGCGTCGATCGCCGTGTCGACCTGCGAGGTCGCGACGGATTTGCTGACCGCTTCGGTGGAGACGATCTCGTCGACGAACTGGTCGCGCCGCCCCTCGAGCAGTTCGGCGATGCGGTACAGCACCTGCCCGCGGTTGTAGCCGGTGGCCGACGACCATGCGCCGAAGGCGCCTCGTGCCGCGACAACGGCGTCTCGGGCATCCTTCCGGCTCGCCAGCGACGCGTTCGCGAGGAACGCGCCCTTCTGCGACATCACCTCGTAGGTACGTCCACTTTCGCTGCGCGGGAATTTGCCCCCGATGTACAGCTTGTAGGTCTTGGGCACGGCCAAGCGGGTCATCGGGCGCTCCATCCGGCTGATTCGAGGTAGGCGGCAAGCCCCTGTCGGCCGCCCTCGCGGCCGTATCCGCTCTCCTTGTAGCCACCGAACGGGCTCGCGGGATCGAACCGGTTGAACGTGTTCGCCCAGATCACGCCCGCGCGCAGCTGGTCGGCGACGGCCAGGATGCGCGAACCCTTGTCACTCCAGATGCCGGCTGACAGGCCGTACGGGGTGTTGTTCGCCTTGGCGACCGCCTCGGCGGGGGTGCGGAAGGTGAGCACCGAGAGTACGGGACCGAAGATCTCCTCCCGGGCGATCGTCGACGAGGTCGAGACGTTGGTGAAGATCGTGGGTGCGAACCAGAATCCCTTCTCCGGGATGACGCACGGCGCTGTCCACCGTTCAGCGCCCTCACGCTCGCCGATGTCGCTCAGCTCGCGGATGCGCTCGAGCTGCTCGCGGGAGTTGATGGCGCCGATGTCGGTGTTCTTGTCGAGCGGGTCGCCGAGGCGCAACGTCGAGAGGCGCTCCTTGAGGCGCTCGACCACCTCGTCGTGCACGTTCTCCTGCACGAGCAGGCGCGATCCGGCGCAGCACACGTGGCCCTGGTTGAAGAAGATGCCGTTGACGATGCCTTCGATCGCCTGGTCGATGGGCGCGTCATCGAACACGATGTTGGCCGCCTTGCCACCCAGCTCGAGGGTCAGCTTCTTGCCGCTGCCCGCGGTTGACTTCGCGATGGCGCGACCGACCGCGGTGGAGCCAGTGAAGGCGACCTTATTGACGTCCGGGTGGTTGACGAGCGCCTCGCCCGTGTCGCCGGCGCCCGTGATGATGTTGACCACACCGGCCGGCAGCTCGGCCTGCTGCAGGATCTCGGCGAAGATCAGCGCAGACAGCGGAGTGGTTTCGGCGGGCTTCAGCACCACGGTGTTGCCGGCGGCCAGCGCAGGGGCGATCTTCCAGGCCAACATCAGCAGCGGGAAGTTCCACGGGATCACCTGGGCCGCAACGCCCAGCGCGCGGGGGGCCGGGCCAAGACCCGCGTAGTCGAGCTTGTCGGCCCAGCCCGCGTAGTAGAAGAACCAGGCGGCGACCAGAGGCACGTCGACGTCGCGCGACTCCTTGATCGGCTTGCCGTTGTCGAGGCTCTCAGCGACAGCGAGTTCGCGAGCCCGCTCCTGCACCAGCCGCGCAATGCGGAACAGGTACTTGCCGCGGTCGGCACCCGACAGCGTCGACCAGCTGCGCTCGTATGCCCGGCGCGCCGCGGCGACCGCAGCGTCGACGTCAGCCGAATTCGCGTTGGCGATCTCGGCGATCCGCTCCTCGGTGGCGGGCGAGATCGTCTGGAAGGGAGTGCCGTGTCCCTCGGTGAATTCGCCGTTGATGAAGAGCCCGTAGCTCTGCTTCAGGTGCAGCACACTCGTCGACTCCGGCGCGGGCGCGTAATCCAGGAATCCGGAGCCGCTGCCGGGGGTCGAGCCTGTCGAGACGTCAGTCATGTGTCAGTCCATCGTCACGTAGTCGGGGCCGGAGTACCGGCCGGTGGTCAGCTTCTGGCGCTGCAGCAGCACATCGTTCAGCAGGCTCGACGCCCCGAACCGGAAGAGGTGCGGCTGGAGCCACTGCTCCCCCACCGTCTCGGCGACTGTGACGAGGTACTTGATCGCGTCTTTCGAGGTGCGGATGCCGCCCGCCGGTTTCACGCCGATGCGCTCTCCCGTGAGCCGGTGCCAATCGCGCACCACCTCCAGCATGAGCAGGGTCACCGGCAGCGTGGCTGCGGGCGAGACCTTGCCGGTTGAGGTCTTGATGAAGTCCGCCCCGGCGAGGATCGAGAGCCAGGATGCGCGGCGCACGTTGTCGTAGGTGTTGAGCTCGCCGGTCTCGAGGATGACCTTGAGGTGAGCGAAGGTTCCGTCATCCCGTCGGCACGCCTCTTTCACCGCAACGATCTGGTCGAACACCGAGCCGTAGTTGCCGGCCAGGAAGGCGCCACGGTCGATGACCATGTCGATCTCGTCGGCGCCCGCGGCGACGGCATCGGCCGTGTCTGCGAGCTTGACCGGCAATGACGCCCGGCCGCTCGGAAACGCCGTTGCGACGGCAGCAACACTGATCAGACCCGAGTCGGGGTCGCCATGCGCCGCACCGAGTGCCTCCACGGCCGTTGCTACCATGTCGCCGTAAACGCACACCGCAGCGACCCGCGGGGTGGAGGTGTCGGAGGGGTCGGGATTGACCGCCTTCGCGACCAGCGAGCGCACCTTACCCGGGGTGTCGGCGCCCTCGAGTGTGGTGAGGTCGATGAGCTCGATGATGCGGTCGAGTGCCCACGCCTTCGACGTGGTCTTGATCGAGCGGGTGCCAAGGGCGGCGGCACGCTGTTCGAGACCCACCGCGTCTACACCGGGAAGCCCCTCGAGGTGCAGACGGAGGCTTTTCTCCGTGAGATCCGAACCGATCAGCTCGACCGCACGTTCGGCGGGAGCGAGGGCCTGCGACGTTGCGTTCACCGACCAAGTCTAACCAACCGGCGCTCAGCGCCGCCTGCTCACTCAGCCCGTCGAATGCTCCGACGCCGAGAGGTGACCGGCCCAGTCGTCGCGCCAGTCACGATGCCAGTTCGCCCAGTCGACGGGATGCCCGTGCAGCAGTTCGTACAGCTGGTCGAGATTGGTCAGCCAGTCGGCGGCGAGGGCCGCGGTCGGCGGTGCGTCGGCGGGCAGAGTCAGAGCCACGTGGAGGCGGGTGCTGATGCCCCGGTTGCCGCCCGGCCGCTCGGTGAGAATGAAGTCCCAGACGCCGGCCGTGGTCTGCACGCGGAGCCGACTGCGATGAACCAGATGGGTGATCTCACCCATCGCGCGGGGCTGGCCCGGCAGATGCACGAACCGGAGGTTGTACTCGCCGCCCACCTCGGGCTTGACCGACGCTTCGGCGAGCCATCCGGACAGCAGGTCGGAATCGACCAGTGCGTCCCACACGATGGCAGGGGCGAATTCGTAGTCCCGCTCCAGTTCCAGCGCCGCGCCTGCCATGGCGCAATGGTACGACCGGCCACCCACCGCGACCGGTCCCCGCGCCGCGTCACACTGGCAGTCGAGCCAATATGCTGTCCCGGTGACCCAAGTGCCCCCCGCCCGTCGCAACGTCGCGCTCGTCGCGCTCGATGTCGTGGCCAGCATCGTGATCCTCGCGTTCGGGGCGGTGCTCGCGCTGACCATCGTCGGGTACGCGACCGTGTTCGGCTCGTTCACTGCCGACTGCGGCGCCGGCCCGTTCGACGGGCTCACCTGCAACACGACAGCGCTCGCCATCGCGTCGTACGGGCTGATCGCTGTCACCGTGCTCGGCTACTTCCTGGGGTTTGGCATGGTGATCGTGTCGCTCATCCGCCGCCGGTACACCTTCTGGTGGCCGCTCGGCGCGGTTCTCCTGATCATCGCCGCGTTCTATCTGGCGAGCTGGGTCGCCGGGATGACGGTGCCGGCATGACCGCGGAATGGGCGCTTGCCGTCGACCTCGGCGGCACCAAGATCGAAGCCGCCCTCGTCGACGCGTCCGGCGCGCTGCTGCCAGGCAGTCGCATGCGGGCACCCACGGGGCGCGCATCCTCGAGCGAGCAGTTGGCGGCAAGCGCCGCGAACGTGGTCCGCGGCGCGCTGGCCGCGCTGCCTGAGGGCGACACGATCGTCGGGGTCGGCATCGGCAGCGCTGGGCCCATCACCGTCGCCACCGGGTCGGTATCGCCCCTGAACCTCCCGGCCTGGCGGGAGTACCCGCTGCGCGACGAGGTGACGGCGCTGGTTCCGGGCGTTCCCGTGACCCTGCGGATGGATGGCGAGTGCATCGCCCTCGCCGAGCACTGGGTGGGGGCCGCCCAGGGCGAGACGAACCTGATGGGCATGGTCGTGTCGACAGGCATCGGCGGCGGGCTCATCCTCGACGGGCGCGTGGTCGCAGGACCCACCGGGAATGCCGGTCATATCGGTCACGTCGAGGTCGGCGGATTCGACGAAGCGTGCCTGTGCGGCGGCACCGGGTGCGTCGAGGCTGTCGCCTCCGGGCCGCACACCGTCGCCTGGGCGCAGCTCCAGGGGTGGACGGGGCAGACCGGGGAAGACCTGGCTGCTGGCTATGCGGCCGGTGACTCCATCGCGATCGCGGCGGTGAAGCGTTCGGGTCGCGCCATCGGGCAGGCGATCGCCTCGGCGACCGCGCTGGTGGACCTCGACGTGGTGGCCATCGGCGGCGGCTTCTCGCGGGTGACCCCCGACCTGTTCGACTTCATCCGGGAAGCCATCGCGAAGCGCGCGGCATTCCCGTTCGTGACCAAGGTCCGAGTCATCCCCTCGGGGCTGTCGGCCGACGGTCCGCTCATCGGCGCCGCGGGTCTCGTGCACCGCGCGGAGATGCTCTCCTAGTCGCCCGGGGTCTCTGCTGCGGTGGTGGCTTTCGGAGCAACGCCCAGGATCTGCCTGATCTGCTGCTCGTCTGAACCCATCTGGGCCGCGAGAGCCTCGGCCCCGTCGAACTTGCGCATCCCCCGCACGAAGGCGACGAACTCCACCGCCACGGTCGCGCCGTAGAGATCGAGCGTCTGGTCGAGTAGGTGCGCCTCGACCTGCTTCTCGGGCACGCCTCCGAACGTCGGATTGTTTCCGACGGACACGGCGGCCGGATATCTCACGCCGCCGGTCGTCAGCCACGCGGCGTAGACGCCGTCTGCCGGCACGAAGCCCTCGACGTCCCGGGAGAGGTTGGCTGTCGGGTAGCCGAGAGTGCGACCGCGCTCAGCGCCATGCACCACCTCGGCGCGAATCGTGGGGAGGGCGCCCAGCAATTGGGCCGCCTCGGTGACATTGCCGGTATCGAGCAGCTCGCGCACCCACGTCGACGACACCCGGCGTTGCCCCATCGGCGCGACGACGTCGACGACGATCACCGAGAACCCGTGGAACGCTCCGAGATCGCGCAGCAGCTCGACCGTGCCGACGCCCTTGGCACCGAACCGGAAGTCCTCCCCCACCAGCACCACCTTGGCGTGGAGCGCCTCGACCAGCACACTCTGCACGAATTCTTCCGGGCCCAGTGCGGCGAGCTGCTCGTCGAAGGTGAGCATGAGGGTCGCGTCGAGCCCGGTCTGCTCGAGCAGCTCGAGTTTCTGCGCCTTGCTGGCCAGCGACGGCGGCGACAGCTCCGGCCGCAGGAGGCTGAGCGGGTTGCGATCGAAGGTGACGACCGTCGATGTCAGGTGCCGATCGGCCGCCACCGCGCGAACCCGGTCGATGATCGCCCGATGGCCGGCGTGCACGCCGTCGAACTTGCCGATCGTCACGGCGCTCGGCCCGAAGCCGGTGGGCACCTCGAGAGGGGAGAAGAAGGTGAGCATCAGCCCGCGACTGCCCCGGGCCGACGCCGGTAGAGCCAGAGCATTCCGAGCACCGGCAGCACCAGCGGAATGAACACGTAGCCCCGCCCGAAGTACGACCAGACCGTATCGGCGGGGAAGAGCTCGGCATCGACGAGGCTGAGGATTCCGACCGTCAGCACTCCCACCAGCTCGAACGAAATGGTGATCCAGGCGATCCGGTACCAGACCGGGCCCTTGCCGAGCAGCGCGACGGTGGCGACGATGTAGACGATTCCGGCGAGACCGGAGAGAAGGTACGCGACCGGCGCCTGGTCGAACTTGCTGGCGAGCTGGTAGATGGAACGCGCGGTGGCCGCGAGCGCGAGAACGGCGTAGACCGCGATGAGAACGCGGCCGACCCCGACCGCCCTGCTGGAACCCGTGTGAGACATCGGGGTCAACTTTAGGCCGTCTGGACGAACCAGATCTGCCCCATGCGATAGAGCATGACTGCGATGGCCAGGCACGCGACACCGAGCACCGCCGTGCTCCATCGGTCGCGATCGACGAGCGCCCACAGCACGGCGGCGGGCGGGATCAGAACGGCAGACCCCAGGTAGACCCAGAACTCCAGAAGGCTGCCGGTGGGGGCGTTGCCCACCGCCGGTGCGATCAGGGCGACGATCACCTGGATGATGAGCAGCACCTCGACCAGTGCGGCTGCACCCAGCGTGTAGTCGCTCGGGCGTCGCCCGAGCAGTCCGAGGACGAGGGCGAACAACCCGGCCGCCACCGCGACCGCAACCTGTAGGTACTCGAACCAGGCGATCATGAGGCCACCGTGTCTGCCGGGAAGTTCACGAGCACCCGTGCGCGACCGCCGCGATTCTCGACGAGGCCCACCAGGCGGCCGCCGGGGGCGATCGCCGCGAGTGGCCCCTCGGGAGTCTCGCCGAGGACGATCTGCTTGCCGTGTGCCAGGTCGTCGGCGTCGGCGTCGGAGAGATCCACCCGCCCGAACAATGAGGTGGCCACGTCGCCGGGCGCCAGCATCCGCTGGTCGAGCTCGTCATCGAGCTCCGCGGCAGAACCGACGTCGAACGGGCCGATTCGGGTTCGTCGCAGCGCTGTCAGGTGACCGCCCACACCAAGACCCGCGCCCAGGTCGCGAGCCAGCGCCCGGATGTAGGTGCCGGAAGAGCATTCGACGCGGACGTCGACGTCGACCCACTCCCCTCGTCGGATTGCCAGCACCTCGAACTCGAAGACGGTGACCTCGCGCTCCGGGAGCTCGACCTCCGCGCCCTCGCGGGCGAGGGTGTACGCGCGGCGACCGTCGACCTTGATCGCGCTCACCGAGCTGGGACGCTGGCTGATGGTGCCGGTCAGCTCCGCCACACCGGCGGCGATGGCAGCGTCGGTCGCCCGGGCGAGGGCGGGAGCATCCGCCCGCTCCCCGAGCTCACCCTCGGCGTCGTCGGTGTTCGTCGCAGCTCCCAGGCGGATGGTCGCGGTGTACTCCTTGCGCAGCCCCACGATCCAGGTCAGCAGCCGGGTGGAGTTGTTGACACCCAGAACGAGCAACCCGGTGGCCATCGGGTCGAGCGTGCCGGCGTGGCCGACCTTGCGGGTGCCGATCAGCTTGCGAGCCCGCGAAACGACGTCGTGGCTGGTAATGCCCTGCGGTTTGTCGATGAGCAGAATGCCGCTGGTCGGGTTCCGCGGGGGCTTGCTCATTCGTACCTGCTCATCGGGGCCAGATTATCAGCCTAGGATGCGACCATGCGGATCGCTGTCATCGGTGCTGGGGCCGTCGGTGGCGCCATGGCAGCGCTGTTGGCGAGGGCGGGACACGAGGTCGAGGTAGCGGCCCGGGGTGAGCATCTCGACGCGATCATCGACCGCGGCATCCACCTGACCGGCGCATGGGGTGAGCACACGGCCCTGGTGGAAGCGGGCGAGAAGCTCGAAGGCGCGGCCGAACTGGTGATCGTCGCGACGAAGGCGCAGGACGCGGTGCAGGCGATCACCGAGAATGCGTCGATGCTGCGCGGTGTGCCCGTCGTCATCGTGCAGAACGGGCTCGATTCGATCACCAACGCGAAGCGGGCATCGCCTCGGTCCGACGTGGTGGGCGCGCTCGCGACGTTCGCCTCCTCGTACCTCTCACCCGGCGAGATCACGGTGACCACCGCGGGCCCCACCTACGTCGGCGTAGCCGCCGGCACATCCGACCTGCCAGCCCGGTACGCGACACGGACCATCGCGGAGGCGATGCCGGTCTCGGTCGTGGCGAACTTCGCGGGCGCCCAGTGGACGAAGCTCGTCATCAACCAGGTCAACGCGCTGCCCGCCATCACGGGTCTCAGCGTGCAGCAGGTGGTCGCGATCGGAGCGCTCCGTCGGATCATGACCGCGAGCATGCGGGAGAACGTACTCATCGGGTTGCGGACTGGCATCGCGTTCGAGCCGCTGCAGGGGCTCGGCCCGAAGGGGCTTCGCCTCTTCTCGGCGATGCCGCTCTCGCTCGGGCAGGCCCTGCCCCGGCTGCTCAGCGCCAGAATAGGGGCAACCCCGAACCCCGGCTCGACCCTGCAGAGCATCCGCCGCGGGCAGCCGACCGAGATCGACTATCTCAACGGCGCGGTGGTTCGTGCGGCCGAGGCGATCGGCGAGTCGGCTCCGGTGAACGCCGCGCTCGTCGAGCTGGTGCACGAGGTCGAGGGCCGGGGAGAGTTCTTCACACCGGCCGAGGTCAGCGAGCGGGTAACGCCCTCGTTCACACCCCGGTGATCGAGCGCCGTCGACGTCAGCAGCTGTCGGCGAATACCTGGCGGGGATGCTCGGGGTCGTTGTTATCCACGATGGCGCTAGCCCGGGTTCGAGGCGACGCATCGGCGAGGTACGCCGGCGCTGCCGCATCCTGAGCGCTCTCGAGCCAGACCGACCAATTCCAGAGCCCGCGGAGTTCGGGGCGGTTCAGGAAGGGCCCATCGACGACCAGGATGGCGTCACCCTCTCCCCCGCGGAACGGCGCGATCACGTCGCGCTTGAACCGCTCGTAGTCGTGCTCGCCGCGGTACCGCGCATCGGGGTCATCCGCTGGCTCGCGGGGGTCCTCAACCGACGACCGCGACACGGAGTGGCCGGCGCGCCGGAGTGCCTCGGCGAGGTCATCCGCGAAGGCTGCCCCTCCGACGACGGTGCCGCCGTCGACGGCGAGGAGCGTGCGCCCCGTGCCGTAGTTGTGCAGGAACTCGAGCGCCAGGGCATCGAGCACGTCGCGTTTCAGCGGGATCCAGGCGGCCATGCCGCCAGTCTAGGTTTGATCGGGTGAGCATTGCAGGGGCCGTGAACGAGTGGTTCACCGCTAACCAACGCGACCTCCCGTGGCGACATCCCGAATTCGGGGCGTGGGGAATCCTGGTCAGCGAGGTCATGCTGCAGCAGACGCCCGTGGCGCGGGTGATACCGCGACTTGCGCAGTGGCTCGAGCGTTGGCCGACTCCCGCCGATCTCGCCGCATCGCCGGCCGGAGATGCCGTGCGAGCCTGGCAACGACTCGGCTACCCGCGGCGCGCGTTGGCGCTGCACGCGGCCGCGGTTGCGATCACCGAGCGTCACGCCGGTGAGGTGCCCGAGAACGTGCCCGAGCTGCTCGCGCTGCCCGGGGTGGGTGAGTACACGGCTCGGGCGGTCGCCGCGTTCGCTTTCGGCAGGCGGCATCCGGTGGTCGACACCAACGTGCGGCGCGTGATCGCCCGCGCGGTGCTCGGGCAGGGGCTTGCCGGGCCGCCGTCGACCCGCCGGGATCTCGCCGCCATGGAGGCGTTGCTGCCCGCCGACGAGGCTGAGGCCAGGGTCTTCAATGCCGGGATGATGGAGCTCGGCGCCATCGTCTGCACGGCGCGGGCGCCGCGGTGCGAGGCGTGCCCGATAGCGGAGTCGTGCCGGTGGCGCGCCGCGGGCTACCCGGAGTACGAGGGCCCGCGCCAGCCCACACAGAAGAGCTTCGCGGGGTCGGACCGCCAGGTGCGGGGGCTGATCCTGTCGGAACTGCGAGCCAGCGACATCCCGGTCAGAGCTGCCGAGATCGAGTCGGTGTGGAGCGATGCCGCGCAGCTCGAGCGAGCCCTGGCGGGGCTGCTCGCCGACGGGCTCGTCGTCTTAACCGGGGACGGGTACCAGCTGCCCTGAGGGCGAGTCAGGCGAAGGCGCCGATGATCAGCCCCGCCACGGTCAGGCTGACGATGTCGCCGCCGACCTCGATGATCCACACCCGCAGGCCCTGGCCGCCGAACAGGCGATGCGACAGCGAGCTGGCGGCGGCAATGCCGACACCCAGCAGGAAACCGATGAGGCCTCCACCGAGCGCTCCGATGTCGCCGCCGGCCGAGGCGAATCCGATCACCACGGCGAGCGTCACGACCTGCACGAGCGCGCCGAGTGCGGTGAGCCCGAAGACGAGGGCCGGGCCGTGGGCGTTCGGCGACTGCTGGGGGTCGGAGCCCATCGCGCGGACCCATGCGGGGTAGAAGGTCTTCGGCCCGAACCAGATGGCCCCGATCACGAAGAAGGCGACAAAAGCCAGCAGGATGGCGAGCCAGTTCAGTTCGATCATGCGGCGAGTGTAGTGAGCACGTTCGTTGCATCGCTACCGCCGGGCAATCTTGACGCCTTGGTGGGAAACTTGATGTGTGCCGGAATTGCCCGAAGTCCACGCCCTCGCGGCGGATCTCGGTGCGCGCCTGGCCGGCAATGCGGTCGATCGGCTCGAACTGGTCTCCTTCTCGGCGCTGAAGACATTCGACCCGCCCGTCACGGCGCTGCACGGGCTGCAGGTGTCGGGGGTCAGCCGGCGTGGCAAGTACCTCGACATCGCCATCGGCGACCTGCACCTCGTGATTCACCTCGCGCGCGCGGGCTGGGTTCGGTGGCGGGATGCCGCGCCGAACGGCCCGTCGCGGCCCGGGCGTGGACCGCTCGCCGCCCGGCTGGTTCTGGATGACGGCAGCGGCATCGACATCACCGAGGCCGGCACCAAGAAGTCACTCGCGATGCACCTCGTGCGGGACCCGCTCGACATAGAGCGCGTTGCCACGCTCGGCCCGGACCCGCTCGACCCTGCCTTCACGGTCGACACGCTCACGAGCATCCTGGCGTCGCAGGGTCGCTCACAGATCAAGGGCGTGCTGCGAAGCCAGTCGATAATCGCGGGCATCGGCAATGCCTACTCAGACGAGATTCTGCACGCCGCAAAGATGTCGCCCTATAAGCCGGCGGCAATGACGCCCGAAGAGATTGCGCGGCTGTACGGCGCGATTCAGGAGACCCTGCGAGCGGCGATCGGGCGGGAGGACGGCCTGCGCGCATCGGAGCTGAAGCAGGAGAAGAAGAGCAACCTGCAGGTGCACGGTCGAAACGGCTTGCCCTGCCCGGTGTGCGGCGACACGGTGCGGCAGGTGCGGTTCGCCGACTCCACGCTCGAGTACTGCCCGACGTGCCAGACCGGCGGCAAGCCCCTCGCCGACCGGGTGCTGTCGCGCCTGCTGAAGTAGCTAGACCTCGTCGTCCTCGTCTTCGTCATCCGCGATGACGCGCGGCTTCACATACGGGTCTTCATCGCCGGCGTACTGGGCGGTCTTCTTGAGCGCCTCGACTTCGGCGTCGCGCTGGGCAGCCTCGGTGAGCAGGGTGTCGATGAGTGCCGCGTTCTCGGGGATTCCGTCGGCGATGAACTCGAGCGACGGCGTGAGCCGGGCCGTGATGTTCTTGCCGACCTCACTGCGCAGCATCCCGGTCGCCGACTTGAGAGCGGCGGCCGTGTCGGCGCGCTCCTCGTCGGTGCCGTAGACCGTGTAGAACACGGAGGCGTGCTGCAGGTCGCCGGTCACGCGAACGTCGGTGATGGTCACGAACCCCATGCGCGGATCCTTGATCCCGCGCTCCAGCGTCTTGGCCACAATGACCTTGATCCGGTCCGCCATCTTCGCGGCCCGAGCTGCGTCCACCATCTTGTATCTCCTGCCCTCCGCCCTGAAAGCGGGTATTGCGAACCAAGGATGCGGGTCGGGGATTTCTCTCCGGCCCGCTGGTTGGGCCTGGCAGCGACCGAGCCTGCGAGGCCGCCGGATTGCGGGTCGGAGTTGACACCCCGACCCGCATCCGAACCACGGGTTAGACCCGCGGCTTCTCCTTCATTTCGATCGTCTCGATCTCGTCGCCGATCTGGATGTCGTTGAACTTGCCGAGGCCAATACCGGCCTCGAAGTCCGTACGAACCTCGGTGACGTCATCCTTGAACCGCCGCAGCGACTCGATGGCGAGATTGTCGCCGACGACGACACCATCGCGGATGACGCGCGCCTTGGCGTTCCTCGTGATCGTTCCCGATCGCACGATGACACCGGCGACGTTTCCGAACTTGGAGGAGCGGAACACCTCGCGGATCTCGGCGACGCCCGACTGGACCTCTTCGAATTCCGGCTTGAGCATGCCCTTCAGCGAGTTCTCGATCTCCTCGAGCGCCGCGTAGATCACCGAGTAGAACCGCACGTCGACACCTTCACGCTGCGCGCGTTCGCGCGCCTTCGTGTCGGGGCGCACGTTGAACCCGATGATGATCGCGTTGTCGATGGTCGCGAGGTTGACGTCGCTCTCGGTGACAGCACCGACGCCGCGGTGGATGATCCGCAGCTGCACGCTGTCGTCGACCTCGATCTTGAGCAGCGAATCCTCGAGTGCCTCGACGGCACCGGACACGTCGCCCTTGATGATGAGGTTGAGCGCCTCGACCTTGCCGTCTTCGAGTGCCTTGGTGAAGTCTTCGAGGCTGATGCGCTTGCGGGCCTTGGCCAGCAGTGCGTTGCGCTCGACGGCTTCACGCTTCTCGGCGATCTGACGGGCGGTGCGGTCTTCCTCGGTGACGAGGAAGGTG
>Ga0247739_10000378_pt1 | contig 15751 bp, 12 predicted proteins | sample UWRJL058202B2_FD_180943 | JGI IMG/M metagenome (GOLD analysis project Ga0247739, IMG submission 180943) | Plant litter microbial communities from Arlington Agricultural Research Station in Wisconsin, United States - UWRJ-L058-202B-2 | ecosystem: Environmental > Terrestrial > Plant litter >...
GAACCTGGGATATTAAGTTAAATCTAAAAGTAAACTGTTTTAACATTCTACATTTATTTTATCGGATTAACATAACTGTACCCTCCTTTTTTATCGTTTGTCCTGTATCGGTAATTCCTTCTACTTTGTAAACATAATTACCACCTGCTACATGTTCACCGTTAAAGCGCCCATCCCAGCCATGATCTTGCTGATTTGAAGAGAAAATCACATTTCCCCAGCGGTTGTAAATTTTAAAATCCAGTAAATTGATGTTTTTACGAACAATAGGAATAAATGTTTCATTATTGCCATCACCATTAGGAGAAAATGCAGATGGAATTAAAATACTTGGACGTGAAGTAATAGAAAGTTTTACCTGAGCGGTTGCCGAGCATCCTTCCAGCGACGTAACCTGAACAGAGTAAGCTGCGGGAGAGGAAATAGTTGCAACGGGATTAGCTATTTCCGGGTCACTCAGTCCCAATGGTGGTGACCAGGTATAACTGGCATTTGTTGTTGCACCTGGTACTGTCGTCCAGGTATTTAACTGAAACGGGGTCCCGGGATCAATTTCAGAATCAGGAGTTATATTCAACACAATTTCAGGAACAACTGTAACTAACACTGTATCTTTTGCAAAGCCGGTGCAATCGTTATTTGTTGCTGTTACAATATACTGAGTGGTAACCGTCGGGTTTGCAACCGGATCTTTCACAGCGGGATTATCCAAACCCGTTGCCGGTTCCCATGAAAAACCTGTGGCATTACTATTTGCCGATAATTGAACTTGCTTTCCTACACAAATATCCGGATTTTCAATCGTACGTACCCAGGTTTTCTCCGGTTCGTTTATTCCAAGCGTTTTACCGGTTACACAGTTATTAGCATCTTTTATCGTAATTGGATAAATAGCAGGATCAACAATAAATAGTGAATCATTCTGAAAATTCACCCCGTCGACTGAATATTGGTAAGGAGGAGTTCCATCTGAGGCGATCAAATGTATTTTTCCCTTTTTATTAGAACAAGTCGCATCTTCCCATATTGCGGTAATACCTAAATAATAAATCACAACTTCCTTGATTATGACTACTTTGTCAAACGGAGCTGTTGTTCTGGTTACTGTAAGTATAATTCTCCGGACTCCTGAAAAACCATCGTAGTTAATTTCAAAGGGCCCCATTCCAGTACCGGATTTGCGGAATCCGCCATTCTCCCATTGCCAATCAAATGTATATTCCGGACTAAACGCCATATATCCGTCCCCATGATCCCAGGCTGGTTTATATCCAATTCCGGTAACAGGTTTGCCCGTGTAAGTTACTTTAAGTACTCTGGGGAATGAGCACAGCAAATTAGTATCTAATGAAAAATCTACGGCAGAAAGTACATCTGATTGACCAATTGCAGGATTTGCCAACAAAAGAGCAAAAAAAACCAGAATCCAGGGTTTCATATATATTACACTTTAATACATCCTTATCTAACAGTTCCAGGAACGGCTGACGCACATTTTAAAGATAATTATAATTGGAAGAATTATGTAATAAATATATTGTTAGTTACATAATTTGGTGATCCTGTAAAATTATGCACAAAAAAAAAGGATGGAAAAATCCAGCCTTTTTACATTCTAATTCTCAATAAAACCTTCTTAATTAAGGTTGTCTCACTTACTTCGTAGAAGTGCTTTTTAATTCAAGACCTACGATAGCTGCTTTTTGATGTGCACTTTGTTTGTTGGTGTCATTCGAAATTTTTGCAACCTGAGGTGCAGGTGTTTCCAATACAGGAAGCGATACAGGTAATACTTTATAAACGCTTATTACTTTTGCTTTTTCTTCAACGGTTGCAGATATATGTACGGAAGTATTATTTAAAGTATTTGCGTTGGCGTAAGTTGCGATAGTCATTGCCATCATTGCACCTACTATAACATTTTTTGCATTTTTCATTGCTGCTTGTGTTTGTTAGTCTTACTTGTTGTTGTTCTTAATTCTTGTACAAATATACTACAATATTCTGAATACAAACGTTCAGGCTATTTATAAACAAAATAATATTCTGTCAAAATTAATAAAACTACCTAAATTTTTAAAAATAAAAATGGTACTATTCAAATATTACCAAATCAAAAACCTTGATTTTCTTACTTTTTAAGTCTAAAAATATTTTGTCCTGGTATTGGTCTCATTTGACTTATATTTCACTTTTACCTTAAACAGATCAAACCTATCACAATACCGCTATTTGGCAAAATTTTCTTCTGAATGTACTTTACCAATAGGGTTTTTTAGTAATAAAATCGCTGACAATGTAGTTTGGAGTAAAAAATATTTTAAAAAAATTTAAAATATTTTTTGAGAGACTATTAATTCAGCTTTTTTATATCCCAGGAAAGGCTGAGCCTTACAAGATTAGAAGCAAATTAATACCAGGTACGGACGAATAATACCAGGTTCTCGTGAAAATTGATAAACTTTGTTCATACAAAACATTGTTACGAATTACCTGAACCAATGGAATAATCTGTTGGATCTAAATGAAAAATATGAAAGTTTGCATTGCTGAAAAACCTAGTGTAGCAAAAGATATAGCGGCAGTTTTAGGTGCTAATCAGCGCAGGGATGGATATTATGAAGGAAATGGCTATCAGGTTACCTGGACATTCGGCCATTTTTGTACATTAAAAGAGCCACACGATTATACAGATCGCTGGAAATCCTGGCGACTGGAAGATTTGCCAATGATTCCGTCCAGCTTTGGTATCAAACTGATTGATAATGCGGGCGCTTTAAAACAGTTCGGTGTTATTGAAAGTCTGGTGCGGCAATGTGAGGAAGTAATTAACTGTGGTGATGCAGGGCAGGAAGGAGAACTGATACAGCGATGGGTACTGCTAAAAGCAAAATGTGCCGTTCCGGTCAAGCGTTTATGGATATCGTCGTTAACAGAACAAGCTATCCGTGATGGATTTGAAAAGTTACGGGAAAGTGCCCAGTACGACAATTTATATGCAGCAGGCAGCGCCCGTGCGATTGGCGATTGGTTGTTAGGAATGAATGCGACACGATTATTTACCAAAAAATTTGGACAGGGAAAAGTAGTTTTATCAATAGGAAGAGTTCAAACCCCTACTCTTGCATTAATTGTTCAACGACAAAAAGAGATAAATGCTTTTGTGGTTGAAGAGTACTGGGAATTAAAAACGCTATATCGTGAAACAGAATTTACTGCTACAATTGACCGGATCAGAAATGTAGAAAAGGCAAATAAAGGATTGATTTATCTAAAAGAACATCTTTTTGAAATTACTTCATTTGAAAAAAAGGAAGCAAAAGAAGGTAATCCACGCATGTACGATCTGACTTCACTGCAAGTGGATGCCAACAAAAAATATGGTAATTCAGCTGAGGATACGCTTAAACATATTCAGAATTTGTATGAAAAAAAATTCGTGACCTATCCCAGGGTTGACACTACTTATTTATCGGAAGATCTGCATCCGAAAGTTGAAGGTATTTTAAGAGATTTGACCCATTACAGTGATCTAACTGCATTAATTTTAGAAAAACCTATTCCAAAAACAAAAACAATTTTTGATGATAAAAAGGTTACAGATCACCATGCGATCATTCCAACTGGAGTGCAGCCAGGTAATCTAAATCAGGATGAAAAGCGAATTTATGACTTAATTGTTCGTCGTTTCATTGCAGCATTTTATCCTGAATGCCGGGTTTCTAATACGACGGTTTTGGGGAAAGTCGGGCTGGTTGAATTTAAAGCAACCGGCAAACAAATTCTCGATCCGGGATGGCGTGCTGTTTATGCGAATGATGGAAGTGCGAAAAAAGAATCAGAAGAAGAAAAGGTAATGCCAAATTTTGTGGTTGGAGAAATTGGTCCGCACGAGCCATGGGTGCATCAGGGAAAAACAACACCGCCAAAATTTTACAGTGAAGCTACTTTACTCCGTGCCATGGAGACAGCCGGAAAACAAGTGGAAGATGAAGAAATGAGAGAGCTATTGAAGGACAACGGCATTGGCCGGCCGTCTACCCGTGCCAATATTATTGAAACTCTTTTTAGAAGAAGATATATTGAAAAGAATAAAAAGAATATTTCGGCTACACAAACGGGTATCGATCTGATTGACACGATACAAAATGAACTATTGAAAAGTGCGGAACTTACCGGAACCTGGGAACGTAAATTACGCCTGATAGAAAAGGGGGAATATTCCATGGAAACCTTTAAGCAGGAATTAATTCAAATGGTAGTTGAGCTGACACGGGAAGTAAAGACGAATACAGGAAAAATGATTTCCATTGCGGAAGATAAACCCATTGAAAAAGAGGAAAAAATCAAAAAAGAAGCCAAACCGAAAGAGCCAAAAGAAGATATTTCAATAGAATCTCTTTCTTGTCCGAAATGTAAACATCATTTATTAAAAAAGGGCAGAACTGCTTATGGTTGTAGTAATTTCCAAATCTGTGGATTTAAAATCCCTTTTGAATTTTTGGGTAAAAAACTTAATGATAAAAATGTTTTTGATCTTTTGAGTAAAGGAAAAACAGCAAAACTGAAAGGTTTGCTGATACCCGGAAACCCAGAACCAGTTGATGCCAGGTTAATCATGAACGGAGACTTCAATTTTGAGGTCGAATAATTTTACATCGGGTTATCCGGAGTCTCAACAGATGGCAGTTTAAATGCTATTCCGGATAATTCGCACAATGCCAGAAACTCTGCAAGTGTTGGAATCACACTTCCCGAAAAAATCCGTTCAGCACTTTCCTTTGAAATTATACTATTATCATTAGAAAAATCCAGATTTATTCCTTTTACATCTAATATTTCCTTTATTTCTGCGGTAATTTTTTTTGCCTTATCTTCATAAACTGAGGTTTCCATATTTGTAGATTTGTTTTTTTTAATAAATTAGATCAAAATTGTGCCATTCAGGTCTAAAAGATTCAATTTCTATTTATTTGTACTTATCTGGCCTAAAATTTGTAATTAAATTAATGATACGTCTTACGGAGATGCCGAAATATTCAGCATTATTGCCAGGAATGATCAAACGTTCACATATCTAGGTTACCAGCAGTTACTAATTTAGAATAATGAAAAACTAAGCTCATCTGAAACAATTAATGAGATATTTAGACCTCCCCTCTTTTCTAAGCCCATAAAATAAGGAAATAATGTTTTTACACGAAAAACAGGTCGTAATAGTGACAGGAGCAGGTAGTGGAATTGGTCAGACTATTGCCCTGTTTTATGCTAACGAAGGTGCGCAGGTAATTATCTGGGATAAGGAACCGCAAGCAATAGCAGATACACAAAAACTTATCAGCAGAACCAGAAACCTTGTCAGTAGCCAGATAGTTGATCTTTCAGTACCGGGTGATATTGTAAAAGGTATACAGGAGGTACTGGAAACATTTGGTAAAATTGATGTACTTATAAATAATGCAGGGTTGAGTAAAAACAATTCGCCGTATGAGCTTTCATTGGATGAATGGGATTATGTAATTAATACAAATTTAAGAGGCACTTTTATGTGCTCCCGCGAAGCTGCTAAAATTATGAAGTATAATAATGGCGGCAGTATCGTTAATATTGCGTCTACAAGGGCACTTATGTCAGAAGCCAATTCCGAAGCTTATGCTGCCTCCAAAGGTGGAATTCTTGCTCTCACACATGCCATGGCCATTTCATTGGCTTCGGATAAAATTACTGTTAATGCGATTAGCCCGGGCTGGGTTGAAACAGGAATTTACAGTAATCTTAAAGTAACAGATCATTTGCAACATCCTTCCGGACGGGTTGGACGGCCAGAGGATATTGCCCGCGCCTGCTTATACCTTACGCACCCTGAGAATGATTTTATTACAGGAACGAATCTGATCATAGACGGTGGTATGACCCGAAAAATGATTTATGCCGAGTAAATGGAAATAACTTTTTCCGTGGAGCGATACCTGCTTCGTTCAGCAAAATTGAAGTTTTTGAATACCTTCGTTTTTTAGATAATATTTATTTGCCTTCGTAATACATGTACGAAGGCAATTTTTGACTAATATTTTTCAATTATGGTGCTACATCAAAACCTTCAAAGATTTCAAGTGTAATCGATTCGTGAAATTTTACTTTTTGTACACGCAATAAATAATATTTACCCTCAGCTGTTTTACAGGCAATTTGGGTTGAATTCATCAGTCGGTTGGGATAGAAGGTGTAAGAGGTTAAAAGATCTGCCCAAATCGTGTTTGAATTAAATGTCTTCGTATCCAGGTAATTCTTGGTAATTATATTTTTATCCGCAAAACCAAAATTGATGAATTTCGAATTAAGCGGAATTAGCGCTGAATTATCCTCCCCTGCTATCTTCCAGGTCAAATCCCCTTCACGATATGTACCAACGACAAACGGAGGCTTGAGAATTAAAACCTGATTATTTTTAACTGTCACAGATTGGATTAATTGCCAGTTGAAACGATATTCAATTTGTTTGTCTGTTTCGCCAGGAACTTGCAGACGCGCCGCTTTACGTTTTGCAGGAACAGCACTTTCGGGTTTGGTATCCGGCTGCGGGTCAGCTTTGTCATTACAACTTAATAAAGAGAATGTTAATACAACCGCAAAGAAACTTTTAAGAAGATTTTTCATGTAACAGATGCTAATTTTTTATTAAAATATGATTGATTTGTTTTTGCCTCCTCAACTGAAACTAGTTTGTTTTGGAAGGCAATGCAAACGTATGGCGGAATGTGACGCTCAGCAATATTTTTGGGTGTACAAAAGGTAGATGGCTTAGAAAAACAGGTGTATAAAAAGTATACAAAATGATTTAACAGTTAAAAATCATACTTATACAAAAAAACCGGGAATCTGTATATAGAAATTTCCATATACAGATTCCCGGTTTTTTTGGCCTGTTTTTTCTCAAACAAGTCAAAAAGTGAAACAAAAATCTAAATATCTTACGAAGTAATCGTCAAAGTCTGTGCATTTTTTTGTGCTTTCAATGCCAGTTCAGTTGCCAGAAAACAATGCTCCTGAGACATGGCTGTTTCTGTTCGGTTAAGCACATCGTCCACTAGCTGGGTTCCATAAGGAAGTTCTGTTTTGCTGCAATCAATGTATTGCGTCTCCTTATTATTTACCAAAAATAAATGATTGCCGCCATCACGACCTGCAATGTCAACATTTTTGCGAATTTCGATATATCCCTCTGTTCCCAAGATAGTTAACCTCCCGTCACCCCACGATTTCAAACCGTCAGGCGTAAACCAGTCAACACGAATATAGCCTGCACCGCCATTTCCTCTAAGCATTGTATCACCAAAATCCTCAAATTTAGGATACTGCGGATGGTTCACATTTCCAATCTGAGATGCTACAATATCTGCCTTGGTCGATCCGGTAAAAAACAAAAACTGATCGAATTGGTGTGACGCAATATCACAGATAATTCCGCCAAATCTTTTTTTATCAAAAAACCATTCAGGACGTGAACTTGCTGAAATCCTGTGTGGCCCTAGACCGATTGTTTGTATCACTTTTCCAATAGCGCCAGCTTTTACAAGTTCACCTGCTTTAATCGTTGCCCGGTTTTCCAGCCGCTCACTATACATGATGGAATAAATGCGTTTGGTTTCCTTTTGCACTTTTCTTACTTCTGCCAGCTGTTCCAGCGAAGTTACTCCTGGCTTATCGGACATATAATCCTTTCCACTTTTCATTACCCGTATACCCAATGGAGCACGTTCATCCGGAATGCCCGAACTCAAAATCAACTGTACCGTTTTGTCATCCAGTATTTCTTTTTCACTCGCTGCAAGTTTTGCCTGCGGATAACGCTTGGCAAAAGCAGCAGCCAAATCCGCTTCCTTTGCATAAAATGATACCAGCTCTCCCCCACCCCTAACCACGGCTTCAACCTGTCCGTAAATGTGATTATGATTGATATTAATGACAGAAAACTTAATTCTTACAGCCACTTTTTTCTTTGTTTCGTCCGTTACATCAGGCAAAATTTTTGCGAATGTTTCTGTTGGTATTGCAGGCAACATTAATAAACCTGCGGCAGTATTCACGGAATTTTTTATAAACTTCCGGCGGTTATCGAGTGATTCGTTCATGTTTTTGGCTGAGAAAAAGCTGTTTGTTATTAAAAGCAATTTTGAGAAAAATATAATGTACTACAACTAGACACAGAATAATATATTTCTCCCTTACAAACTGAATATAAGACCAGTGCTGTCCATTATTTGTTCCCGATGGAAATACCAAAAGTAACGCGCGAATCATTCCTTTTGCGGGTCTGTTCAACTACACTTTCAAAAGAATTTTCAAAACTTGTTCTGACTGTAACCCATTTATTGATCGGTAATTCTATTGAAAGAATGGTATTCCATCGCCAATTGGGTCCGCCGGTTATAGCTGGCTGGATAAAAGTAATGTGGTTGAACCTTATTTTGTCCTGTAATACAGCGTGTTTCCCTTTGATACGAAAAGAATTCCGGGCAATACTAACCGTTGGAATTTCGCGAAAATTTGTTGACTCATATAAAACAGCATTTGTAAGTAGCAGGTCATTATTCTTGTTGTGTAAAACCCGGAAACCAATACCGGCTCCAATCATTTCCCGCAAAATAATGCGTCGTAAATTACTGGTCTCCAAAACTCCCAGACCAAAAACGTACGTTCTTCTTTTCTTAAAAACATCGACAAATAAATCAATGTAACTATCCCTTTCGGCCAATACCCCATTCTGTTTTCCATAGGTAAATCTTGGATTTGTAGCAATTGAAATGACCGGGCCACTGAACAAAGCTTCGGCTCGCAATACCATTAAAGTCCGGTTTACATTACCTCTTGTAAAATTACCATCACCAATGAAGCGATAACGAACGGTGTCTATCAGTACAAATTTAGGCTTTGAAACGGAATCCGGATTAATCCGTAACAGTGAATCTTTGCGTACGCTTAGAAGTGAATCAACAATGGATTTCTGTGCTTTTGCATTATTGACAAGTGTAAATAACAGTAAAATGGCAAGCGTAAATAAACGGGGGTAAATAATGTTTTTCATTAATTTTTCGGGCAAATGATAATGCTAAAATCTGATTTAAATTTTTACAAACGTAAATACAGGTTTTTAATCATTAATCAATAATTTTTAAATTGTTAATTGTTGTTTTTTATTAAATTAAAAATAATTTTCCTAACTTACAATGAATGAGTAAGTTATAGAAAAATAATACTAATTAAATATAGTATTAGTTATTTGTTATAACTCATTTATTAACCAACTATTTCATATTAACTCAAACTTAACAAAAACATGAAAAAGCTTTCTTTCCTAATGTTGCTATTTGTTTTGTTCTTTGCAGCACAATGTGCCGACCATCCAAATACACCATTACCAGACTTAAAAGTAGAAACTACACTTTCAGGAGCAAATGAAAATCCACCGGTATCAACCAATGCAACCGGAAAATTTGTTGGTACTCTTAATCAGGAAACCAGGCTGCTCAAATTTACACTCACATTTTCGGGAATTACACCATCTGCCGGACATATTCACTCAGGCGCTGTTGGTGTTAATGGTCCTATAATCATACCTTTTCCTTTATTAACTACAAGCCCCTATTCATACGAGGTGGTTTTAACGACAGCGCAAGTTGATTTATTAAAAACAAATATGCTTTACACCAATCTGCATACTCCGGTAAATCCGGCAGGAGAAATTCGTGGACAGCTAATGATTGTTCCATAAGAAGCTACATTTATTATCCTATTATCTTCTAAAAGCCTTTGTTCAATTTACTCTTCCTTTGAGTTTGAACAAAGGCTTTTCTGGTTTTATGCATAAAGCTGAATCTGATCTGCTTTCATTAATTTAGGCAATTTCATAAGTTTAGTTAGTTTTAGCCGGATTATGGACTGATTTTATCGGTTTTTCCTGTATATTCTTTACTTTGGCTTATGAAAAAATGCATTCTGGTTCTTCTGACAATGTTAATTGGTTGTAAATCAGCACAACAGACATCGACTGTTTCTTCTTCTCAAAATATCGCTGCCAACGGAAAATTGCTGGCTTCCTTATATCAGCAACATGCTGCCGAATATCGTGCGCTCTGTTACCAGGCATATAATATTGCCAGGATTCGGCTGGACGAAGCGTTGCTTCAGCCACAATCTAAACCGCTGGCGATCGTAACAGACATTGATGAAACCGTTTTGGACAATAGCCCTTATGATGTAAAACAATCATTGGTTGGCAAGGATTATGAGCAAAAATCGTGGGAAGAATGGACTGCAATGGCAAAAGCCGACACAGTGCCAGGTGCCAGATCATTTTTAAAATATGCGGCTTCAAAAGGTGTCAGGATATTTTATCTGACTAATCGTGCTGAAACAGAAAGAAAAGGAACCTTGGCAAACCTGGTTCAAAAGGATTTTCCGGATGCTGTTAATGAACAGCTTATTTTGAAAGGTCCTGTTTCCTCCAAAGAAACAAGAAGACAGGCAATTGCAGAAAAGTATCAGATTATCATGCTTTTAGGTGATAATTTAAGCGATTTCAGTAGCTTATTTGATAAAAAGCCGTCAGATGAAAGATTGAAAAATACCTCGTTATCGGCCGCTGAATTTGGCAAACGTTTTATAGTTTTACCCAATGCAGTTTATGGAGATTGGGAAATGTCGCTGTACAATTATAATTATCAATTAACCCCTGCAAAAAAGGATTCTATCATTAAAAGTGTCCTGAAAAGTTATTAATTATTAACAGATAATTCTTGTCAGTACAATAGATTTATTATAAAACTGCTTTGTAAAGTACAGCTGAACGGTTGTGTCACAGAATATAATTAAATCTGAAAAATGGAAAAAATTAACAGAAAAACTTTCATAAAAAATCTGTCGCTTATTGCCGGAGCTTCCGCTTTTTCTCCAGATGTATTTGCGTCAGAAAATGAATGGAAAAAATCCCGTATACAACTTGGCTTTGTTACTTATTTATGGGGAAAGGACTGGGATTTGGCAACGGTGATAAAAAACTGCACAGATACCGGAATTCATGGAGTGGAATTGCGTGTGGAGCATGCACATAAAGTAATGCCGGATCTGACGGGTGAGCAACGAAAAGAGGTGAAAAAGAGATTTGCTGATAGTCCTGTAAAACTGATAGGCCTGGGAACCAACCAGCAATATGATTATCCGGATCAGGCCAAACTGAAAGCGTCTATTGAAAGAACAAAGGAATTTATAAAACTGAGTGCGGACGTGGGCGGAACCGGCGTAAAAGTAAAACCCAATGCGCTTCATAAAGAGGTTCCCACAGAAAAAACGCTGGAACAAATTGGTAAATCTTTAAATGAACTGGCAACGTATGCAGCCGATTTTGGCCAGCAAATCCGGTTGGAAGTTCATGGAGAGGAAACGCAGGAATTACCCAATATTAAGATTATAATGGATCATGCCAATAATCCGAATGCCCGAATTTGCTGGAATTGTAACCCACAAGATTTGAACGGAAAGGGATTTACTTCTAATTTTAACCTGGTGAAAGATCGTTTGGGCGACACAATCCATGTTCGTGAGCTGGACCGCACCGATTATCCGTATACAGAACTTCTGGATCTTTTAGTGAAAATGGATTACAAAGGCTGGGTTCTACTGGAATGTCATACAAATCCAGCGGATAAAATTAAGTCAATGGCTGAACAACGACAGGTTTTTGACAGGATGATTTCGGCTGCCGAAAAACGTTAGTGAACAATAATATTATACACGATGTAATCGCAATTTTTGTTAAAATATTTTTCAATCTTCACTAATTAATCTTTTCTTCGTCAAAAGGATTACAAAAAAAGCATGCTGAATAAACAACAGGAAACAGACCGGAATAAAAATGAAAATCCAAATCCGCATGAATATGTTTTTAAAAATCTTACTGTTTCAGCATTAACAAATAATCATATTTTAAAAAATAGCGCAGCTTTACCGGAAACCGGAATCCGCTTTTTTTTTGATTTGCAGCCAAAATCGATTAACATTAATTATGCTTTGTTTACCGTTCCGTCTGATTTTATTGATCCGATTCACGTTACCGTAAATCAGGATGAAAATGAACTCAGGCTGCATTGTGAATGCGGTACACCAAAAAATAAATTATGCGAACATCAAACAAGGGTTTTATACAACCTCATGGAAAGGAAGGATCTCCGTGCTTTTTTTGATGAGAAAACCAGGTTTGAAAAAATAAAACCTTTTGCAAAAGAATTCGGATTAGAAAATGAATCAAATCTGGATCTACATTTTGAGTTGGAATATGACAACAAATCGTTGCAAATTAAACCCAGACAAAAGGAACTGATTATGCTCGATAATGCCTCGATTGCTCTTTTGGAAAATCAATTGATATCACCCAGATCATTCATAATTCCCGGTAACGAGCAAACGAATGACAAGCTAAAAATAATCGTTGTCATTGGGCACCACAAGTATTATGAGCATTTTCACATTTCACTTTTTGAAGCTCAGACTACTAAAGACGATAAGGTTAAAAATCCGCTGAATCCTGTTAGTCCGCTGGATTTATTTTGGAATATTGACGATATTGAAATATTAAAATTTTATTCTGCTGTTGCTAAGTTTCAAAATAATCACCGGAAGAAAAAGCCGGAAACAGACCTGGAAGGATTAAAATCCATCGTCCTGAATCCACTGAATCTGCAATTTTATTATCACGATCTGTATGAGTCAGAAAATATAAATGCTGCTTCCATCATTCCGGTAAAATTGCAAAAGTCCGGTACTGACCTACACCTCAATGTGGATCAAAAAGACAAGTTTTATCAAATTTCCGGTCAGCTTGTTTTGGATGGTAAAACGCTGGATCTTGAAAAATTAAAATTGCAATATGATTATTTTGTCTTTAACGACAATACACTTCACCTGATAGATCATATTGACATTCTGCGTGTTGTGGATTTTTTCAGGAAGCATAAACAAAAAATAATAATTCACGAATCAAAATTTGAGACATTTCGACAAATCATACTTTCAAAGCTTGAAAATAAAATTCGGCTTACTTATTCCTATTTAAAAGCAGCTACAAAATTACAACTGAAAGAAAATGGATTTAACGATACTGTCGAAAAAATAATTTATTTGGAAGATTTCGGAAACTATGTTTTGGTAACGCCTGTCATGAAATATGGGAATGTAGAAGTTTCTGTTTTTTCTAAAAAACAGATTTATTCTATTGATAATCATGGCAATCCATTTACGGTTGAACGGGATAATGAGGAGGAAATCCGGTTTACAACAGCATTAATCCGTCAGCATGCAGACTTTTTGGAGCAATCAGAACGAGAGGAACAACAGGGCAGGGAATTCTTCTATCTCCACAAAAATGATTTCCTGAATGAAAACTGGTTCCTGACCACTTTTGAAGAATGGAAAAATCAGGGTATTGCAGTTTTAGGTTTTAATAATCTTTCAAAAAATAAGCTAAACCTGAATAAGGCCAAGGTTTCCATTCATGTTATCAGCGGCATTAACTGGTTTGATACAACGGCAAGCGTCGTGTTTGGAAAGCAAAAAGTTACGTTAAAACATTTACACAAAGCAGTCAAAAATAAAAATAAATACGTCACTTTGGACGACGGCACGCTTGGGATTCTGCCAAAAGAATGGATGGAAAAATTTGCACAGTTTTTTGACGCTGGTGAAATTGTGGAAGAAACCATTCGTACTCCAAAAATTAATTTTGCCAGTATTTCAGAAATTTACGACGCCGAAGTTTTAGCGCAGGACGTAAAGGATCAGGTTGCTTTTTATAAATCCCGGTTTTATGATTTCCAATCGATAGAAAAAGTTGAAGTTTCGGCAGATCTTAATGCATCACTTCGTGAATATCAAAAAGAAGGTTTAAACTGGCTGAATTTCCTGGACGATTTCGGGTTTGGTGGTTGCCTGGCTGACGACATGGGTTTGGGTAAAACACTGCAAATCATTGCATTTATTCTTTTACAGAGAAAAAAATATTCGTTCAATACCAATCTTGTTGTGGTTCCCACTTCCCTTATTTTTAACTGGCAGACAGAAGTAGAAAAATTTGCCCCATCTATCAAAATCCTGACAATTTATGGTTCTGACAGAATAAAAAATGTGGAGGATTTTGATAATTATGAACTGGTCCTTACCACATACGGAACGCTTTTGACGGATGTGAATTTTTTGAAAAAATACCGTTTCAATTACATTTTTCTTGATGAATCGCAGGCTATTAAAAACCCGGATTCACAGCGTTATAAAGCAGCGCGTATGCTTCAGGCAAGAAATCGTATTGTACTGACCGGTACTCCGGTTGAAAACAACACTTTTGATTTGTTTGGTCAGCTGTCGTTTGCATGTCCGGGACTTTTGGGAAGTAAAATTCAGTTTAAAAATTATTATTCAATGCCCATTGACAGGTTTCAGGATGATAAAATTGCCAAAGAATTACAAAAAAAGATTAATCCGTTTATTCTTCGCCGAACCAAAAAACAGGTTGCCACCGAACTTCCTGACAAAACCGAAATGGTCATATATTGTGAAATGGGTCAAGAGCAACGGAAAATTTACAATGCTTATGAACTGGAATTTTATACGTTTTTAAACTCGACAAAGGAAGTAGATATTCCAAGAAAAAGTTTGCATGTTTTACAAGGGCTGACCAAACTCCGGCAGATTTGTAACTCTCCTGCCCTGCTCAATGATAATCTGTTTTATGGAAATTCATCCGCAAAAATAGAGGTTTTGATGGAACAGATCGAGACCAAAGCACTACAGCACAAGATTCTTGTGTTTTCGCAGTTTGTGTCTATGCTCGATTTAATCCGGGAAGAATTAAAGGCAAAAAATATTGCATTCGAATATCTCACGGGACAAACAAAAGGCCGGTCGGCAAGAGTTGATAACTTTCAAAATAACAGTAAAATCCGTGTCTTTCTGATTAGTTTAAAGGCAGGCGGAACGGGTTTGAATCTGACCGAAGCTGACTATGTTTACATTGTAGATCCGTGGTGGAATCCGGCAGTTGAGAACCAGGCAATTGATCGAAGTTACCGGATTGGACAAAAGAAAAATGTGATTGCAGTAAGATTGATTTGTCCTGATACAATTGAAGAAAAAATCATGAAACTCCAAACATCTAAAAAAGATCTGGCCGAAGATTTGGTTAAAACCGATGTATCAGTTTTAAAATCTCTTTCCCGCAAAGATTTAATGGATCTTGTTGAATAAGAATATGTTGGGTTACATAATAATCTTTATTTATCCGGTTTGGTTTCAATAATAAAGCGTAGAGACTGATCTCGGGTAAAGAATGCAACCAGCCAGTTATACAAGGTTTTGATTTGATTCCGATACCTGATCAGGGAAAAAAGATGCACAACAAGCCATAAGAAATAAGCGATAAAACCTTTGAAATGCGCTCCCGGCAAATCTGCGACTGCTTTATTTCTGCCAATAATTGCCATGGTTCCTTTGTCTTTGTAAACAAAAGGTTTTAACTCTTTTCCATCAATAAAATCTTCAAAATTTTCGGCAAGACGATCTGCCTGTTGTATAGCAACCTGTGCAAGCTGCGGATGCCCGGAAGGAAATTTTTCATCGGCCGTCATCAGACAAATATCACCGATTGCAAATATGTTTGACGTCCCGTTTACTCTGTTGTAAGCATCTACCATCACTCTTTTCCCTT
>Ga0247739_10000379_pt1 | contig 15733 bp, 10 predicted proteins | sample UWRJL058202B2_FD_180943 | JGI IMG/M metagenome (GOLD analysis project Ga0247739, IMG submission 180943) | Plant litter microbial communities from Arlington Agricultural Research Station in Wisconsin, United States - UWRJ-L058-202B-2 | ecosystem: Environmental > Terrestrial > Plant litter >...
GTTTTGCAGCATGGCACTGCTTAACACATATTCCTTTTTATAGCCTTCACCGGCCACATAACTACGCTGTCCCAAATTAAATAATGTTGGCCGGCTTACCCATCCCTGCGGATTTCCCGTATTGTCCTGGTGAATGCTACCCAGATCCGTAAATCCACCGTCTTCCCGGAATGCGGGTGTGGCTGGTTTTTCTGCTGACTTAATTAATTCTTTGGCTTTCACCATCCCGGCAGTCACGGCTGCAACTGCGGTGAATATCCGTAGTGCTACCGTGTACGGATCTCCTTTTGTTCCGGATGCAACTGCTGATGCAATGGCCGTTCCTGTATCCACAGCAATCTGGAATAGCCCCAGTGCTTTCTGGAATTCTGCAAAATCGCTTTGATTGTTGGCTGCCAGGGTAAGTACATCAGATATTACCTGCCCACCTGCACTCATGGCACCACCAGCCTTTTGAATATTTTCCAGTTTTAATGCAAGCAGATCCCGATCACCCTTGGCAATTTCACCATTAATTTTTCTTTGCTGCTCAACATCAAGATCGCCATATTCTTCCCGCAGCAGGCGGAGTTCTTCCAGGTGACCTTTAATAATTTCAGCTTTGCTCTGTCCAGTTTCATCAGCCAGAGCCAGATCACTTGCATAATTGTCGGCAATCCCTTTCAGCTCATCGTCCGTTGCTTTATTGGCGCGATCGGTTTTTAATTTTTCAATCTCTGCCTGCCAATCCTTTTCCAGCCAAACAATGGATTCGCCTTTGGATTTTGCCAGTGCAATTTCCTGCAAATAATGGTTATTGATATCAAATAGATCTTTATCTGCCCGTTTGGCGGAATCGTCAGCGCGTTTATCCTGATACTGCTGTTCTTCCTTTTGCTCTTTATTCAGGAATACCAGCTGACCACGAATTGTTTTGTCAAAATCAGAAAGGTATTTCTTATTGTACTTATCATTAATGTTGGAAATTTCCGTGGCTGCCTGCTCATTAATTGTTTTCAGGGCAACGGAATTCTTACCGGCACGTTTACGGAGTTCATCATATTTGTACTGTGCTGCCTGCAATTCTTTTTCCTGCTCCTTCATCACAGCAAGGGTAAGCTGCTGTTGATTTTTTAGCAAATCTTCATTTAATTTTTTGCGGTCATCTACCGCCTTTTTTGCATCCTGATTTGCCTTATCTTTTTGTTCGTCGGTCTGGGAAATTGGACTATTATCTATCACACCAACTTTCTTTTCCTTTGGTCCATTCCTGCCAGTTCTTCTATTATCAATATTGTCAATCCCTTCAAGCCCTTGCAAATCCCTGCGCCGGGCTTCCAGTTCAGCTTTCAGTTTTGCAGCTTCCTGCCTTTTTGCATTTATTTCCTGCGTAGAGAAATTCTCTGTGATAGTCTGCCCATTACCATTAACCCTGTATTTTTTGCCAAGATTCAATTCGTATTTCAATAACTCCGCTCTTTTGTTAATTGAAACCATCTCCTCTTTTAACATTTCCCTGCGGGTTTGCCTCATTGCTTCCAGCATACTACGCTGATCAGCAATGAAAGTTGCCACTTTACTCCGGTTCAAATCCAGTGCATTACCGTACTTATCGAAAGACGTTGCAGCCTGCGGGACTTCTGTCGTGATCTCATTCACTATTTTTTGCAGTTCTTTCTGCTCTTCCGCCGATAATTTTGTTTTCGCTTTTAAATCGTCGTACCGTTTAAGGAGAGATGGGAATTTTGATTCTGCCATAATCACCTTTTCTTGTTGCGCGGCAAGTTCTCCCAGCTGTATATCCAGTGCCGTTACTACACCAAATAATTTTCCAAATCCTTGAATTACAGGCCCCATACCAGCGGCAGCCTTTTCCCACCAACCTGTTACTATTTTCATCAATTTTTCAAGTATGGCACCTGAATTCTGATTTTTGGTATTAAATTCATTAATAACAGATGTCCCTTTATCGAAACTGTCATTTGCAATATCCTGCTGTTTACGTAGCAATTCTGTATTATTAGCCAATGCACCAATAACAGCGGCACCTTCACTGCTTTTAATACCCATCGTTTCCAGCATCTTAGCCAGTCCTTCTACACCCTTAGTTGTGTTTTTGGCATTTTCAAGGACTTTTAATAATGCCTCATTGCCATCGGTACGCAGTAAATGGCTAAACTCTTTTACCCCCATTTTTGCAACCTTGGCAAAATAAGGAACATCTTTTCCCATAGCCAATAACACCTTGCCAATATTGGTAGACGATACTTCCGAAGACTGGCCCAAAACATCCATCGTTGCTGCCATACCTAATGTATCAGCAATACTGATACCGGCATTTGGTGCAATACCAGCAAATTCCTTAGCCCAGCCAACCATGTAACCTTCGTTCGCCTGGCTACTCGCTCCCACAGTATTAATAGCAGATGCTACTTTCAGCATGCCCTTTTCAATACCAAATTCTTTTTCCAGATCAAAAATGGTAACCAGTTTCCCGATATCCCCGATCGCTTCTTCTACACTGTTGCCTAAGCTTTTTTCTAATGCAACCTTTATTATATCAGCCGCTTTTACGAAGTCCGTAACACTTTCAACGGTATCATATCCAGCCTTACCTGCTTCCACGGCCAACAAACGGAGCTGATCTATTGGTGTACGGGTATTAATGTCAGACAAATTACCCATTAGGCTCACTAAACTTTCACCTGTCAATCCGGTTTGTTTCTCAACATCTGACCAAGCATCAGACAGTTCCCCCGATGTGGTAATTAATCCGACAATACTGGATTTGACCAAATCAACAACTCCTTCAATCGCATCACCTGCAAGAAACCCTGACATAACATCTTCCCAGCTGAATGACAACTTTTTAAGAGATCCGCCGATATTATTGATCTCATCATTTGCCTGTTTTATGCTTTGCCGCATGATGCTGACCTTTTTAGCTTGTGCAAGCCAGCCGGCAGGATCATCTGCCTTTTTCATTTTATCCAGCGTGCGGCTTTCTTCAATCAGTTCTAACCGTAATTCTTTCAGGCTATTTACAGCAACCTTATTGTTGATGATGAGTTCAATCTCTGCCCTTTCCTTAGTAGTTGCCATGTTACTGTATTGTTATATAAGCCTGATTCAAGACCGTCTCAACCAATTGCACCATTCCCTGCATTTCATATTTGGCAAGAATTTCGGCCAGTCTTCTTTGCTGATGAGCCTTTGTTTTGGAATACCATCTTTTTCTGCTACGCTTAATTCCACTGCGTGCAGCTCCGTATCTTTTTTTGTATAATGATTCGTTAGTTCCGGTTTCCCTGCCCACACCAGCATCCACAAATCGGCCATACATCAGGAAGCTGATTTTAATTTTATCACCACCTTCTTTCATGTTCACAACCCCTTGAAAGCTATTGTACAGCGCTTTGGTATGCGGGTTTACCCACCGGTCATTCCCTTTCCTGCGCTTATATATTTTGTAGGTTACCCGGTTGTAAATGGTTTTCATTTGTTTTTCCTGAAACTTTTCCATCGCAATGCGGATGAAATGTTCATACGTCCCTTTCAAATTAATCCGGGCGTTCAGGTCTAAGTCTGTGTAGTTCATCGTGCTCTGTATCCATCCCCGTCCAACATGGCCCAGGTTACCCATTTTATTAATCCGATCGGATTGCCGGTGATCATATAATTTACCCTTGGTTCCACCACTGTACGATGTCCGGAAATCTGGACACTGTGTTTTGATGTCACTTTTGTGGATATCTGATTGATATCATATTCGGTGCTGTTCTTCCGGTATTCGCACACGAAAATCTGGTTAGTTTCAGGTTCGGTGAAAAGTCCATCTTTCCAGACATAAGCAACAATGTCAGCGTAATGTGTCTGCCGGCTGTTATTGCCATTATATTCAATCTGGAAATTTTCAATCGCCAGCCGGATCCAGCTGGTTACAGTCCGGCCATCCTGCTGACCAGTTGCCCTGATAATTTTGGGTACCAGCTGACGGCCTGCAAATTCTGCCAGTACAAATCCATCAGGTGCAGGGAGTTCGTATTTTAATGTTTTCAGTATGTATTTTCCCAGCACAAAGTTTCCAAGCTTGAATCCAACCGGTAAGGATGGACTGACTCCGGAAAGTTTTGATAAGCTTAATCTCATTAGCACTGTAACATCTTTTGAATAAGCCAGCCATTCATAATATTGTTTTTGATATCGGTTCCACATATCATCCGGTTCACCGGGTTGCAGGGATAGTCCGCCAAAAATCTTGTATTTGGAATCATAAGAAACGCTGCTGGCATACGGGTATAACCACCCTGATGTATCTTCTTTCAATCCCCAATAAATCAGCATCCGTAATGACCATGGATTTTTGGCTGGCGGGATTGCATCCGGATCATTAGCATCAAAATAAGGTGAATAGTTAGCTGCCTTTTCAAAAAAAGGATCTGCCAGATTTCCGGGTTGTTGTGCAGCAGCCAAAAGCCAGTCAGGACCGGTAGTGATGTTACTGGTGCTTTTAAAATTATCCATCCTCAATGTACCCACGGATAAAGAAATATCATCTTCCTTGGATCCAACGGTAAACGAAAATGAAGTTTTAAGTTCTTTGGGCTGGATATTATTGGAATCGAAAGGATAAGGATGGTACCGAATGTATTTATCAGTCGAATCAGTGGCAATTTTGATGTTAAAACCTTTCGTCGTTGACTTCTCCACACCATCCGTACCAGGTACAACCTGATCCGACAGATCCACATAAGCTTTCTGTTCAACCAACGATTTATAAGTATTAAAAACCGCTTTCCGGCTCGTGACATTGATATCAATACTCAGCCCGATATATGACCTGAGCGATTTGAAGAATTCGGAAATAGAATAATCGCCCAGGTGACGGCCAACTTCTACGGTATAACCTCCTGTCAGCACATCCATGCCTGGCATGGTCTGGGTATTGAAGATAATGAGCCGGTTCAAAAGCGGATCGGTGAACAATGTTCCGGATGCAGTAAAACCCAATTTTGTGCAGATGTAACTGATCAGCCAGCCCACATACACCATCGGCACCATCAACCATTCACCGGATCCCAACAACGCGCCGGTATGGGAAGGCAACGGAAAACCGGGAAGCCATTTATTAATAATTGTCGGACGTTTGTAGGTCGTAGCGCCCGTAGGTAAAAAGCCTTCTTCGACCATTTCAGAGTTGTGAAAAGGCGGGAAAACAACCGGAAATGTGTTAGGTTCAGCCGTTGCCAGCTTGATCATCGTAGCCGGACGGGTTTCATCGGTGGATATAAAAAAGCGTTCTGTGACAAATTCCCGGACAGGAACATTACGGATTTTGTCCGCCAGTTCGCCCAGGTCGATCAGCAGTGCAGCATCAGCAAAGCTTCCCTGCGTTTTATAGGTGAGTGTAGCCACAAAAGAATGGGCGCCGGCTGTCACCATCACCTGCATATCGGGGATTAACGGACTTTCGGGCAGATGGCCGTTATCGATGAATCGCCGGTTATTCTCATTCAGGCCGAATTTAAACGGGTAAGAATACGAACCTCTGATGACGTCGTTCGTGTCGAAAATCGTACTATTTATTTCAATTGTAAGACGTTGGTTGTCTTCCAATTGCAGGGTAAGTCCTTTGGCTGATTTGATTTCAAGCATTGTTTTTGGCTGATAGCTGTTAGCATTTAGCTGTTAGCCAAATGGCTTGCATGATTATTTAATGAAGTTATCCCCTTGAAAGTGCATCCCGTCCTTGGAACTTGCAGACCAATCTGCACCACATTCCCATCCATTATTCCGCCAGATAGCCAGGAATTTATCAGACCAGGTTACAGTGCCACGGAATGGGTTTGTAGCAGCATTGAAATCAACAGCAAGGCCGAAAGCATGCATTGAAATTGAATTGTTGCCACGTTTACGACGGATATTGAAACATCCATTGTAAGTATTGATTTCATGATGCAAACCTGCCCTGATAATATCATAAAGCGTTTTTTCCAGTTGAACCTGGATTAACTTGTTGATATAAATCTTGGCAGGTATACAAGGGATTGCGGTTCGAATTGCCGCTGGCACCAGCCATAGGATCATCCATTTACCTTCAAAAAGAACGTTGTTCACAAAAGGATTTCCGAACTTATTGATCAGCTGCGATTGCGTCCACCTCATATTTCCTCCTTTTTAAAGTAATATTCATACAACTGTGACACCATCCACATGCCCATTCCCGCATGTGTAATGAGCACTTCAAAGCTGGTGCCGGACGGGTGAGCGGCTTTTACTAGTTGAAAGAAAGCTCCGACTGAGATTAAAAACAGAGAAACGCGTTCAACGAACTGTTCTCTGTGTCCGTCTGTGAGCCTTACCAGGGCTGCAAAAATCATGGCAAGCAGGAATATTACCTGCAAAGCATTACTCAGCTGGGCTGTTAGTGTTGTTAACATTTCCATTTTCTTCGGTTTTAATTGTATCAGAAATCCTATTAAAAATCTGCTCTATAACCCTGTCAATAAGCTTAAAACCACCAACGCCGATACCAAATGCAATTCCTTCCAGATGTTTAATATCAGACATTTCAGCTACCAGCTCCGTCAGGTAAATGGCAGTGAGATAATTGGCAATAACAATACTGATCATTGTCCGCTTATCCCGCTTTTTGCCGTTCAACAAAAGAACCGTTGTGCCAATAAATGCGGCCATGCTGATACCGCGGCTGACCGGAAAAAATAAATCCCAAATTGACATCATAGCGGGTTTTGCTGTGATGCAATTTGGGAAGGATTTGAAGTTTGTCGTTGGACAGGGGATGGTGTTATACCGCCAGTAATGCCGTCATCAGTGAAGTTTGAAGAGCAGAATAGGCTGCTAGCTCTGTTTGCGTCAGGTAACTTCCAAATGTAAACAGTGAATGGTAGCAATCCGCAAAGCTGGTTGCAGAATTGTTAATAGATCCCCCTAGTATGAGTGCTACTGTCGGTCCGGCCGTATAGGTCGTAGTGATTGTTATTAGTTCTGAATCAATAACTGCGTTGGCTGTGTTGATAGATTCTTTTACGGAACCAATCATGGGTCCAATCGACTGCATGTGACCGGAGTTAGTGGTCACCAACTCCGAGGAACCTTTAACTGCAAAACCTGATCTGGCAGAATTAATTCTCCTTCCGAGTAAATGTTCGAAGTTACTGGCTGATGAAGCCATGGAATACCTAGCTGGGGTGACATCTGACGTTGCCGTCGATGTATAAACACCTACATGGCTATCTTTTAAATTTTTGGTAAATGGAGTGATCCAACCTAATGAAAAATAAACGCCCTTCACTCCATAGGTAGCATTGGCGGTTGGAAAATTGATGTTATATGTAGGTGCAACCAGGTTTACTCCTCCTTCAACCCTGCCGAGACACGGTAGGAATATATGTGTCGTTTTTGAGTAAATTCCAGCTGTCTTTAACCCTTTAAAAAAGGTGTTAAATGCTTTATTTTTTGCATAGGTAAACGCTGCTGCTGCTGTAGGCATGTGAGTCAGGGCAGCAGCAGCGTCAACGTCCCAGTCGATCGGAACTTCTACGGATCCTAAATTATTCGCGGATGCATCCGCCCCCTTTAAAATAATGATCATTTTGCTTTTCGTTTAAAAGATTAAATTAATTGTTCGAACATTGGGCACCAGTTATCAACACGCTTGTTGACGCCGGCACAGCTGATAGTAAGTGAATCTCCCTGGCTATCACGCAGGTTACCGCCACTGTCGCGTCCTCCAATGGCGTACGACATGTTGAGTCCGGCCGGATTGGCAGAACAGAAAACATTAATAGTGTCGCCGTGCGAAATAGTTACATTGGTGACAATATCGACATTGCTTCCATTTTTAATGATGAACCCTTTGTGAGCTGGCGCAGTCGTAAATAGAGAATTGATCGTTTCATCCCAGACAAGCGGTTTTACCGGCACGTTCATTTTCATTTTGATCACCCATAAGGTGCCCGCCTCATTTTTCTGGATGGTATGGGAAATACGGCTGATAGGCAGCATTTTTGTTTTGTCCACAATAGCACGCTTGGCTACTACGCCCATCATTGCACCCATGATCCGGGTAGCATTGGAAGAAACGTGAAGGGCATCTACATAATCAAATTGGTACATTGAACAGCCAAAATGGACATTAGCTTTTTCCTGTGCAATTTTTAAAAATGCTAGCGGCACGCCTGTTCCTTTCGTCATATCTGAGGCAATCTGATAAACCAGAAACTGAACATCTTCAGTCTGGCCGGTAATTAATTTTATGTCCGTATTCAGAGAAGTAAATAATGAATCCAGCTTATTATACCACTCGGTTGTTGTACCAACCCGGTCGCCGCTGTTTTCTCCCTGGATGTAACAAAGCACCGGAGCTGAATAGCTTTTTCCAGCGGCCAAGGCAAAATCTTTGCCACGACGGACCGACTCCAATAACCGCCTGTATTCATCACTAGTAATGTTAGACAATACGCTCCATGACTGGCCGCCTGTGCCGGCAGCATTGACCACGGGAGTGAATCCCTGATCTGCCAAGGCTATTTTGTTTTCATCCCTGATCAGCTGCTTAATGAGTCTGGACAGGCCTTTGCCCTGGGTTTCCGTTCCGGTGGCAGGTAAAGCGATCAATGCTGAACCAAAATAAGTATTGGCAGCACCCGCAGTATCCGGATCATAATTCGTCAGGATACCACCTGTGAAAGTTTTGGAATCAAAAAAATCTATGGATTCCACAAAGGATCCGCCCACAGATAGACTTTGCCCATAAATGATGATCTGGAAATAATCAGATAGTAGTGTTGGTTTTGGGATACCGGATGCAGCAGCTGAATCTGAGCCTTTATTAATGAAATTGATGCCTGCAGCAGAAGCTTCAAAGATCACATTACCGTTTCCATCCGCAATGGATAATCGATCCGTATAGGTGCCAATAATATTTTGCACAGAAGCAGATAGATTATCAATTTTCAGATTCAGTGCTGTTATAGCTGCCTGCGTAACCTGCCCGATATAGGTGATCCCATCGGCAGATGCCTTGAAAATTATGCGACCTTCATTGTCGGTTACGTAAAAAGTATTGTTATAGTTTGCTGCAAGATCAGTGGCAGCAGCGAATTTGGTTTCCAATAGCGTTTGCAAGCTTGTTAGCGAAGCCTGGGTGATTTGACCAATGAACTGAATTGTATTTCCGGTGATCTTAAAAATTACATTACCATCCTTATCAGCAACAATGAATGAATTATCACTGGATTGGGAATAAATCTGGTCGGTATTACTCATCACAGCCAGTACCTTCTCCAATGCAGGTGTTTCTGCTGAATTATAAAACCAAATACCAGATGGATGCTGTACCAGATAACCTTTATCTATATGCGCTCCTAGTAAATAGTCTTTAATGGCAAATCCTAAATTACCCGGTACCGTAATAGTATATCTCTGTGGTTTTTCGGGATTAGTTTGCCCGATAGTAGCGTTCCCTGTTAAAGGTGGACTGTTTGTTGCAGCGTTCCAGTCACCTTTATCTTCGTATTCTGCTTTGGCAATATCTTTGAAGTTCTCAGTTTGTTCTTTCAATGCCTGAGTATCCGCTTTAATCCCTTCGAGCTCCGCCACATAATCCACAGCCGTTTCCAAATTGTCATATCTGGGAACCAAATCAGCAAGCAAAATGCCCGTTTTATACATGTACTCAATCATTCCCTTTCCATCACCCAGGTCAATAAAGCAAATTTTTCCGATTGCGCGGTATGCTTCATCGCGGCCACCATGAGCCGCAGCAATGGATGACCAGGGAGCCCCGGAAGGCTGAAATTGGAACGCAATATCTGGAGCCGAACTTAAATTCTGAAGACTTCCGTGAACGGGTATAACTGCCATAATTATGAAATTCTAAATTCAGTGGTCGTTGAGAATTGTGTTTTGCCTGTGGTGCGGTAGACACGCCATCCGCCAACTTCACCTAACACATAGAAGGTTTGGCCGGGGCCGATGTTTCCAAAATCAAAGTCGTTGGCAAACCATTTGGTTTTGGTGGGTTCGCTGGCTCTTTCTGCCATGTACAGGTACATTGGTGCAGCGTTGGCAGGCTGGAAATTAGCGGTGATAGTAGTGCCAGTTGCAAAATTGGCCGTCCCCTGCAATACTACTATTTGTGGTACCACAAGCATATCGGGCGTTGACATCCAGCCCCAGTACGATTTAATCTGGCTGTTGAACGGTACGGTAGAAATGATAATTTCTATTTCATCGTCACTTTCGGCACTTCCAATTATTGTGCTCATGCTATTTTGGTGATATCGTCTGTGATGGAGAATGTGCCACGGAAAAGCGTTTTAACAATGGCCGGGCTGGTAAATTGCTGTTGAGCATCGTAATCGTAAGTGCCCGGAATTAACGCGGCCATGACTTCGGCGGACACTAATAATTTCAGCACTCCGTCACCGTCTGTAAAAATGTGTACAGCTGAAAATAATTCCAGTATAAGTGAATTGCCCTTTCGGACCTGAATCCGGATAGTATTGTCATCAAAACTCATCCCGACACCATTACGGGTTATCCGGATCCATCGCTGAAATGTATCGCCACGATATGCAACAATATTGGCTCCATCCTGCGGGCCTGAAAATGATGTTACCATTTAATCGGATTTTTTGGATTGATATAAAATAATAAGTACGGCCAGCAGTATTACCAGGCAAATCATGATGTTGGTAAAAACCCGGCTAGTACTTACCCCGGATTCTTTAAGCTTCTGATCCACATGCACTTTCTTTTCCTCCTTTTTCTGTTCAGAAAGCTTTACTTTTTCAGTGGTCGTAATGCGGGCAATCAGCGGTCGGCTATCAGCGGTCGCCGGTCGGCTTGCTACAATATCTTTTAACTTCTTTTTCCGTAGTTTTTGGATGAAAGAAAGCTTTTTGATAAGTGGCTTACTGGCTTCAATATCTGTTTTTTGCTCATAAACAGGTAGTTCCGGAATCCTGTATATGACAGGCAAAGCTGATACGGCAAACGTGGGCTTTGTGTCGGCAAATATTTCTGTTACTGTGGTACGGTCCCACTCTGCCGTGGTTTTTTCGGTACGCGTGGCTGTGCTATCAGCCTTTGTATCCGATTTTTTAACGGACCGGCAGGAGAACATGCCTGCCGCACTCAGGAGAATGAGTACGGCGAGTAGGAAGATTGCGGTTAGTTTTTTCATATTGAAGTGTTGGATTAATCGAAAGCATATACACCCAATCCAGTACCTCTGTGGGTGAAAGTGTGCGTACCATTTTCATTGATGGTGTAAGTGGTGACGCCATCAATCCCGGCATTCTGGTTAATTACATAAGCCACACGACCGCCAGGGCCTTCACCCCAGTGTATGTAAGGTTTCTTATATTCAGCACAGTTCACGTTGTTGTGCTGGCCAATGTTACGGGCAAATAATCTGCTTACTTCTGAATTGCCCAGTGCGCCATTAACCGGTGCATTCCCGTCAAAATAACCAGTTTTTGCAACGCCGTTTTCTACGTAAGAAAAATTTGGATAGCGTAAGGAAGTGGTCATTCGGTTTGCTACCTGACAGAATATATCAGCTCCTGCGTATTCCCCATTATGGCTTGGTGCGGCAGTATCAGTCCAGCCATTACCCTTAGCAGGTTCGATACGACGGGCATGTGTAGGATTATTTGGATCCCATTGTACCACATCACCACCGGTAGGCTGCCAATTGGTCTTAAATTCGGATCCTGGGCCGCCACCGCCAATGTATGGCAATCCCCATTCGTCGGGATTGACTCCCATTTTTACTGTGTCGTGCCAGGACATAGTACCCTGTCCAATTGCCAGCGACAAGAATACAGTCTGCTTTCCAATTTCGTAACTCCCTTGTGCGCGGGATAAACGTATCAGGTCTCCGGATGGGCTCGCAATTGGCAAACGCTGTTCAGTCGTTTCATCAATCCTTAAATTCACCCCTTCAAAGCTGAACCATCCCCAAACGAACACATAGCGATCTGGCATCGCGATGTAATTATTTTCCAGATTAAAAGCCAGGTCCCACAAAAACGCGCCATCCAACATTCGACCTACTCCATCAATGTAACCGTTAATAATCCGGTGACGGTATTGGTAACAATCATCATAATAGCCACTTCCATGACGTGCAGCCGTTTCAGACGCCATCATGTCACGGAATTCCTGCCGGCTACCACGGCTAAACCTGGTAGAGATAAATGTCCCTTTCCCGTAGTTGTTTTGGAAATAATCCCCTATAAGCCTGTTTTGCAAAACAGACGTAATACCATCTCTGCTTTTTTGCAGCTCATAAACTTTCCGGAATACTTCTTCCGCATGATATCCCGGCAAACCACCTTCTACAAATTCGGCGGTTGAAACGGTCAGTGCACGTGCACCGGCACCATAAAAACGATCGGCTATTTCATCCGTATTACGGAAATAATATACCCGGAAATAACCTTCTGATAATTTCACAGGATTACTTCCGCCATTATGGACTGTATAGCGAATTTTACCGTTTTCAACAATGCTTGGATCCACAGAAATACCACCTCCTTCAACTTTTCCATTGTAGCCACGATAAGTATCAGACAAGATATCTGTTGTAATAACATTTAACCCACTTGCATCCAATACGATTGTTTGGCCCGGATTAATTGTTCCTGTGAAATCATAATGCGCATCCCCTTTTTGTGCAGCTACCAGATTTTTATCCCCTAACATCCACTCCTGTGGAAAGGGGACCAGTCCGTTGTTCACATCATCATAACGCGCCTGGATGGCATTGGCTTTTCTTAGAACCTGTGATGGCGGGTACAGGTCAACACGTTTTGTTACTCCATGATATTTCAGCGGTGGAAAATTGTTGGTGTAATCCAGCAGTAACGCCTGTGGATACCATGCAGCCTTGAAAATACCTGCATTTTCTCTTACTTCATTGGCTGAGTTACCGCTTCCAAGTCCTTTTATTTCCAGGATGCAATAGTGCAGCCTGTAACTATTATTCATGTAAACATCCCGGTTCCCAAACATTTCCCAGAATTTGGCATAGATCTGATCTATCGTTGTAGCGAGGTTCGGGTTGTAATATATGAGGTAAAAAGTAACACCGCAGTCATGCATAGCATATCCTTCGTTACTTCTAAGGGCGGTTACTACATCTTCCGGTACCGGGTTCATGGTACTGTCGAGCAATAGTGCATTTACAATATTATTTCCAGCCTGACTTTGCCTTGTCAAAAGATAATCCAACCGAACCCGTTTTGATGGCGTTATCGTGATTTTCATATCACGGGCATTGATTACGCTGAATTCAGCATTATCAATTTTTGTTTTAATAGTACCGTCCTTCGATGGAACTGTTGGAGGGGCTGTACCACCATCGCTACCGGATCCATTACTAATAATGTAAGGAGCTGATTCAATAGCATGATTAGAGCCGATGCGCAAAATAACCGTCCTGGTAGATCCGTCTGGGAATTGATCAACGCCACCTTCATTTAGCAACATGATATTGGATACGTCACCTGGACTTGCTGCATCAATAGTTGTGGAACACATGTTCCAGGTTGCACGGTTATCTGCAGTATATTCCAATGTTCTGGTTTTATCGTGCCCTGGCTGTTCACGCCATGTAGCGAATGGTTCGGCCCATACATTATTGTTCTGAACATTTAAGCCATTCAAAAGGACACGACCAACTATCGGTGTGTACCGGGATCCGCCTAACCTTCCATCTTTATATCCACCAGCAATTTCGAGTTTGGACAGCTGAATGATGGCTGTTTTTGTTCCGGTTTCCACGTCACCATTTTTAAACCAATAAGTGATCCGATACTTGCCGTACTGATTTAAGCTTACATTTTGAAAGTATACATACCGCGAATCAACACCAGCAGTAGGGAATAAACGCCATTTGTCAATTACGTAATTGAGGGGAATAGAATTTCCGTAAGTTGTATTTGTGAGCTCCGGAATAATCACAAATACGCCTGCAATTTCTTTCTCATAACGAATTCCTGCGGTCGTCCACAGAAAGCCCAGATTATTGCTGGACAATGAAATGTTATATCCTGTTGCTGGCGCAGGACCTTCATAATTACCCAGGTTCAGATTTGCAATGGTGGAGCCATTCCAATTGTTTCTAAGCAAAAATTCCGAAGTGGGCGTTTCGACAGGGTTACCAACTTTAAGTGAAGCCGTAAGCGATCCTACATTAATCTGGTAATTAGCATCTGCATAACCTCCTGTTTTCGGAATATCAATAATGGTTACACCTGCAACATATTCGCGTGGAAAATTATATTCTTCGGTACCAGTAGTCATATTGATAATCTGGGTCGGATAGAGCCCTGAAACTTCATCAATTTTCATTTGAAAACTGCTATTGTCGCCAGTAACAACATGTTTCGGAAAACCGGAAGACCATTTCGGACCACCTGTTTCAGCTTCCGGAATAACGATTCTTATTAAATCCGGCTCAGATCGGCACAAATGACCTTCGATAGACATATCATATTCACCAGGCGGGAGAGCTTCAAAAGTAATTGTCCTGGTAGCAGTTCCATTATTCGGTGCCAACAAGTCATTATCCTTGCCACGGATAGCCACAGCCACACCGGGAATATAGAATTTGATACGAATAATAGGAACGCCAACACCATCAAAACCAAACTGAATACTGGAATTGCTTAGCACAATAGGTGTACCGTAGAAATCAGGACCAACAGGACAGTCGGGTCTGTCATCCACCGGTATTTCAGGATCAGGATCCGGGATAACTTCCACCAATGTCCCGATACGTAAAGTCAGTGTTTTTTGGTTGCCAAAATTATCTGTGACATAGATCAGAATATTATCATCTGCCAGGGAAACATCATCCAGAAACTTTCCGGTTAAAGTCAGCAGCAGGCCGTCCTTAATAATTTCAAGCCCCTTCGATTTCAGGGAATTATAGTTGATTTCCAAAGTCAGATTTGCTAACAGGTGATAAGATGATTTGTATGTAGTCAGGTCAAGATATTTTGTAAATGCAGCTCCTTTTGTGACCGTAATGCGTGGCAGCATATTGAATGCTGGGTGTGTCATACGATTTGTATAAAATTCCGGTTGTTGTCCGCCGAACACTTTTGCATTCAACCCCGGGTTCATTGCTTCCAGATCATTCAGTATTTTTTCAGCTGAATCAATGGTTTTGGCGTAATTGGCTACGGTAGGATCTTCTTCTACTGCGTTGACAGCTTGGCGCATGTTTTTTAGTTGCCCGTCTCCTCGAAGGTATTGGTCAGCATTTCCAATTGGCAGTTTATCCTGTTTTTCAGCTACCAATTCGTAGATACCGTTTGATTCGACCGGCAATTTGCTGCCGGGAACAGGGTAAGGAATTACGCGTAAACTTTGGTTGGATGCTGGATTTTCTTTTATAACAGGAAGGGGATTACCTGCAACTAATACATTGGAAGGAATATAATCAGACGTATCTTCATCATCCAGCTCCTGCGCATATAGGCTGTCGAAACGGCGTGCAAACTGATATTCGAAAATTACACCATGCTGATTATCCCCATCCGAACCACGGGCAATTGTATCAGAATTAATGGCAACAGCAAAGGCAACGCCATTAATTACACGGAACTTTACCGGACTGATGAACAGATCCAGAAAGTTATCCAGTTCACGTTTGCGGATCCAGCCAGATGCAACTTCACCAGCTTCCTCATACTGCTGGTTCCATTCCACA
>Ga0247739_10000382_pt1 | contig 15707 bp, 12 predicted proteins | sample UWRJL058202B2_FD_180943 | JGI IMG/M metagenome (GOLD analysis project Ga0247739, IMG submission 180943) | Plant litter microbial communities from Arlington Agricultural Research Station in Wisconsin, United States - UWRJ-L058-202B-2 | ecosystem: Environmental > Terrestrial > Plant litter >...
AAAATAATATTTTTTGGGGGTGACGATGCCCCACAATTGCAGCAGATGAAGAGTCGCTTTGTGGCCAAGTACGATTACAATGGCAAAAAATGCATGGAACTCCGCAACCTTTGGTGGGAACAGGGAACCAAAGAAGGTTGGACGTTTTTATTTTACCATGATATAAAACAGCCGGTGTATCATGCGGGGGAATGATTATGAAAATAAATTGTGGAAATCGCAGTATATGAAGTTTAAAAAATATACAAAAAAAGATTTACTTATCAACCATTGTCTTGCCGTGACGATACTGGTATCATTCTTTTATATATTGAATTCTACAAGCAAAAAGAGAAATGTTGATAGGACAAAAGCAATATTCAATCATCAACAAACCGCTTTTGCAAAAGTTGTTGATGAGTCTTTTAATAAAGGACATAGCGTAAAGTATATATTTTACTACAAGAATAATAAGTATGAAAATTGGATGGGAGATTACGCCGAAAATTACAAACTCGGTCGATGTTACACTGTTTTGTTCGATAGCACCGACCCTGAAACGGCTTATATAAACTTACCAGTAGTTGATTCTTGCCCAAAAAACTGAAAACTTATAGATAGTTCGCTTACAAATAAATTTTTCATCTAACTTATGGAGAAACAGCCCCATAGGTTTTTTGCGTTAAGCTCATTCTCTTTTTAAAGAACCACCTGATATTTACAATAAACAAATTATCGAAATCATTCTCAGGTATCTGTTGCATAGTGGGGGATAAACCTATTTTCCTTAGCATGGCTGGCACAGAGTTACTATGCCCCACTACCAAAAAACGGCTACCTTTTTTATTGCTCAAGGCAGTCATCAACGAATCGCCAACGGATGAATTATATGTTTTTATTGCTAGGTTTTTTGCACTAGCGGTAGGCTCGGCTGTTTGGTAAGTACGCTTGAATTGCGTAGCAAATACATCTTTTAAACTAACGTTTTGCAAACTGTCGTTTAAGGCAATGGCCCTCCTATTTCCCGCTGGCGAAAGGTTCGGATCGGCAGATGCATCTACCTTCTCAGCGTGGCGTACCACATAAATAGTTGTGCTACAAGAGCATAGGCATGCAACGAAAAGTAATAAAAGTGCGTCTTTCATGTAGTTTTTTGTTAGATACGAAAAATATGCCTTTCTCTTTATTCATCCACTATACCAAGCCGTGAAAAGTAAACAATTCCATGCCGCCTTTATTCCAATTTGGACCGATGCCCCCATGTTAAGACTTTTGCTCCCGCTAATGGTCGGCATTATTTTGCAATGGTATGTGCCCATGCCATTTGTTTTGTTATGCGTTGTTTTATTGGCTTCCCTACTAACCATAATTATTTTCTCCAAAAAAGGTCTATTAAAAAAAGCAGTCATTTTTGGCATGGGTTGCCAACTCCTTTTTATTTGTATCGGCGCTGTTATTGTGTGGCTTAACGATGCGAGTCATCACCCTGATTTTATCACCAAAAAGTATAAGGACAGCTCCATTGTGGTAGCTACTTTACAAGAGCCATTGGTTGCAAAAGGGAAGTCGTACAAAGCCGAGGCAAAGGTTCAAGTAATGATCAACAACAAACTAGAATATGTAAAAGGGAATATTATTTTGTATCTTCAAAAAGATACATCGCAACCTGCTCCGGTATTAACCTACGGAAACCAAATTATTTTTAGCAAGTCGTTGCAGCCTATTCATAACGGTGGCAATCCAGGCGGATTCGATTACGAAAGGTATTGTGCCTTTCATGGATTGTATTATCAGGCTTATTTAAAAGAAGATGAATATGAAGTTTCCAATCAAAAACAAATCAATGGTTTTAGGCAAATGCTTTTCGACTTACAGAAATTTGTAGTCACCACATTCAAGCAATACATCCCCAGCAAAACAGAAGCAGGCGTGGCCAATGCATTGCTCATTGGTTATAAAAACGACTTGGAGCAAGACATTGTGCAGAGCTACAGCAATACCGGCGTGGTTCACATTATTGCCATCAGTGGTATGCACTTGGGGCTAATATATGGTTTGTTGGTGCTGCTTTTTAAACCACTTGGCAACAGCAGAAAAATCGTTTATATACGTGCCCTCTGTATTTTGAGCATGTTATGGATATTTACATTGCTTACCGGTGCAGCGCCCTCAATTGTTCGTAGTGCTATCATGTTTACTTTTTTGGTGTTAGGACAAACCAGGCAACGAAAAGCTTCCATCTACAATAATTTAGCTACGTCTGCCATGTTCATTTTACTGGCCGACCCCTTCTCTTTATGGGATGTTGGTTTCCAATTAAGTTATGTAGCTTTATTGAGTATAGCGGTTTTTGCATCACCCATTAGTAAACTTATATATATTCCAAATAAATGGTTGAGAAAACCTTGGGAACTAATGGCCATTACCTTCGCCGCACAAATACTCACGTACCCGATTGTGGCATTCCATTTTCACCAGTTCCCAAATCTTTTTTTAATAACCAATCTGATAGCAGTTCCACTAAGCAGTTTAATTTTATATGCATTAATCGGCCTATTATTCCTTTCATGGATCCCGGTAAATATTTGGATGGGCAAGCTCTGCCAATTGCTCATTTGGTGTATGGATACTGTTATCCAAGCTTTTGACAAAGTCCCTTATGCGCTAACTGAGGGCATCTACTTTAATATTATACAAGCAGCCACCTTATTTGCTTTCATTATTGCGTTTAGTTGGTGGCTGTTCCGCAAATCGGCCCAGGCTTGTATGATGGCATTCTTATCTTTCGCATTGTTTATATGCCTCAGAACCTATCAATACATCCAAGATACCTCCCAACACCGTTTGGTCGTTTACAATGTGCCGCAGCATGCAGCCATCGACATCATCCAAGGAAACGACTATGCATTTATTGGCGATAGCATTTTATTAGAAAATGGCTTCCTTCAAAACTTTCATCTAAAACCTTCCAGGGTGCTCTATCAAACCAAAAGGGTCGACACGTTATTAAATATTCCTATCACCAGCAACGCTTTTCTTTTGGGCAGTAAAAAAATAATTTTGATCGATCAAACATTGGTAATGGATTCTTCTCAAACCATCGAAGCAGATGTCGTCATCATCAGCAAAAATCCACGGCTTAAACTTTCTACCATGCTGGCCTCCATAAAACCAAAAATGATTGTGGTGGACAATAGTAACAGCCGTTATAAAATAGCACAATGGCAAAAAGAGGCGGAGACCTTACATTTGCGCCTCCACTCCGTGGCCAGCGACGGTGCTTACGTGTATAATTGGTAAGCTTTGGCCACATTTAAAACAACACATTTATGAACAAGCAAATAAAGACGGCCCTCATCTCCGTTTTTTACAAAACGGGTCTTGATAGCATCGTGACCTTACTGCACAAGCATGGCGTAACCATTTATAGTACCGGTGGTACCCAAACTTTTATCGAGGCACTGGGCATTCCCTGCATTCCGGTAGAAGATATTACCACCTACCCTTCCATATTGGGCGGTCGCGTTAAAACCCTTCACCCGTCTGTGTTTGGCGGTATATTGGGCAAGCGGGATGATGACCAGCATGTGGCCGAAATGCAGCAATACAAGATTCCGGAAATCGATTTGGTAATCGTGGATCTGTATCCCTTTGAGGAAACCGTAGCTTCAACCAGCGACGAAAAACAAATCATTGAAAAGATAGATATCGGCGGGCCTTCCATGATTCGGGCCGCTGCTAAAAACCATCGTGACCTAGTGGTAATTGCATCCAAAGACGATTATACCAAACTCGAGCAAATTTTGCAGAGTGAAGAAGCTGTGACCACTTTGGAACAACGCCGGGCATTTGCCGCCAAAGCTTTTGAAATCGTGGCGCACTATGATGTGGCCATTGCCCAATATTTCAATCCCGAAGCACCTCGTTTCCTTGCATCCGTGGGTAACCCCGCGCCAATGCGTTATGGTGAAAACCCGCATCAACCTGCCGTTTTTTATGGCAAGCTATCAGAATTGTTCCACCAATTAAATGGCAAGGAGCTTTCGTACAACAATCTCGTGGATGTGGATGCAGCCATTCAACTGATCGGCGAATTTGGCACCGAACCCAGCGATATCGTTTTCGCTATCATCAAACATACCAATGTGTGCGGCGTAGCTAGCAGGCCTACCATAAAAGAAGCTTGGGATACCGCCTTGGCTGGTGATCCGGAAAGTGCATTTGGTGGGGTTTTGGTAAGCAATGGCGCCATAGATAAAGCGACTGCCGAAGCCATCAACGAAATTTTCTTCGAGGTGTTGATAGCACCAACCTTCGACGCAGATGCGCTAGAAATCTTAAAATCTAAAAAGAATCGTATTCTCTTGCAACTCCGTCAGCAGCCGGTGAGCAAACAACAATACAAGTCATTGCTCAATGGCGTATTGGTACAAGCCACAGACCAGGGCAACTACGACAAATGGGAAGAAGCTGGCGGCCGGGAAACTACGCCAGACGAGCGGGCCAATCTTGAATTTGCAAACATCCTTTGCAAGCACCTCAAAAGCAATGCTATAGCCTTAGTAAAGAACAAACAGCTGGTGGGCAAAGGTTGCGGACAAACCAGTCGCGTAGATTCCCTTCGCCAATCTATCGACAAATCAAAACAATTCGATTTTGATCTGCATGGTGCCGTACTGGCCAGCGATGCATTTTTTCCTTTTGATGATTGCGTAAAAATGGCCCATGCGGTCGGTATTGCTGCATTCATTCAGCCCGGAGGTTCTATCCGCGACAAGGATTCTATTGCCTACTGCAAAGAAAACAATCTTGCGATGGTAATTACAGGCATGCGCCATTTTAGGCATTAGAAAGAATCGATTGTAACTTTACATACACTACCCCGTTTTTATAGATGCGTTATCGATAAAAACGGTTTTTTTTTGCCTTCGGCAATGACCGATTGATTACTTAGGTTCGTTTATAAAGAAATAGAAGCGCAAACAATTCGTTTACTTAGCATCACAAACTTTATTATTGAAAACACTTACCATATTATTACTTTCTTGCTGCTTGTTTGCAACAGCATTTTCCCAACCGGTAACTGGCGTGTGGAAAGGAAAAGTGACCAAGGGAAATGGCTTTGGCAAACAATCTTTCAAGCTGGAACTGAAACTCATCAAAACTGGTGATAGCTTGGTGGGCACTTCCTACTATTATGCGTCACCCAATAACTATTTTAGGTATTCGATAAAAGGATATTTTGATAGTAAGGACAATAGCGTGAACTGGTGGGATGACCAATTGATAGAAAACAAATCTGGCGGACTTTCTTTGGGAAGTGTCAATCATTTGCCGATGACGGCAGAAGCAGATTTCAATTGCCCAGGTAGCGGTATTATGAAACTAGATGGCAATATTCATCCCAAAGATGGTGGATACAATTATGAGATCCATATGGACAAATACCCAGACCCGTCTTTCAAGGATGAATGGGACCCTATAATCGAAGACTATTTTTACGGCGGGGCAGATCCTGTTTTAATTGACAGCGTTTCTAAAATTGCCTTGAAACCGAAGCCTGTTCCGCATGACGTGGCCATTGTCGCTCCATCAAAACCAAAACCAGTCGTGCATGATGTGACCATTGTTTCCCCACCGCAACCAAAACCAGTTGTTGTAAGTAAGCCTACACCAGACAAACCAAAAGTACAAGAACCAAAACCGGAACCAAAGCCTGTTATTGTTCGTACAGAAACTCCTAAACCGGTCATTATTCCAGAACCGGTCGTACAAAAGCCAGAACCGGTAATTGCATACGTGCCACCACCAACCGTGGAGGAAAAGTTTATAGGCCGTAAAAACGTTTTGACTACGGAGATACCAGTAACGGCCGACAGTATTGAGTTTCGCTTTTATGACAACGCCGAAGTTGATGGCGATTCCATTTCTATTTTCCTTAATAAAAAATTGATCAATACCCATATTCGTCTTACCACACAAGCCTTTAGCATGAAGGTTGCCAAAGCAGATTTGATGGACGAGAACGAACTGGTGATGGTGGCAGAAAACCTTGGATCCATTCCGCCCAACACCGCTTATATGGAAGCTTGGAACGGAACAATTCGCTACACTGCTAGGCTAGAAAGTACCGAAACCAGCAGCGCTATGATCAAATTAATGCGACGATAACCGCTTGCGATTATTTAAACCCTGCCATGTAGGCTAGGTTTTTTAATTTTGCCGTTCAATAACGTTTCTACATGTTAAAAATCGGCGACTACAACGACCTTGTTATTTTACGGCAATCTGCCTTTGGGATGTTCTTGGATGATGGTGCAGAGGGCCTGTTGCTCCCAACACGCTATGTACCGCAGCACAAGAATATTGGCGATACGATTAGGGTATTTGTATACCACGATGGCGATGATAAACTGATAGCTACCACATTAGTGCCCAAGGGCAAAGTGGGCGATTTTGTAAAATTGAAGGTGGTTAGCGTAACCCCGCAAGGAGCCTTTTTGGATAACGGACTCATGAAAGACCTTTTCGTCCACAGTTCGAAACAGGTGAATACCATGCGCCCAAATTTTGAATACTTGGTATACGTTTACCTGGATGAGAAAACGGGCCGCATGGCTGCAAGCGAAAAGATGGACTATCATCTATCAAATGATGACCTTACCGTAACCGAGCTGGAAGTAGTAGACCTAACCGTTCTTCGCAGAACAGATATCGGCTATGCTGTTATCATCAACAATCTGCATACAGGGCTGCTACACTTAAATGAGATATACAGAACCATACAGGTAGGCGATAAATTTAAAGGATACATCAAAAAAATAACAGAAGATAACAAAATAGACGTCGCTGCAGGCAAACCGGGTTACGGCCGGGTAGAAGATGAGACCGAAAAGGTACTTCGGTTATTACAAGAAAACGAGGGCTATCTACCTTATCATGATAAAAGCAATCCGGATGATATTTATTCCTTTTTTGCCATGAGCAAAAAGACTTTTAAAATGGCCACCGGGAATCTTTTTAAACAAAGAAAAATAAAATTTGAAAAGGAAGGAATACGGTTGGTAGATTGAGGTTTTTGAGCTAAAAACTATGATTTCGCATGATGGTTTAGATAAGTATATGTTTAACAATATCCGATGAGCCGAATAATTAATTTATTTGGCTCATTTTTTTTATTTGCCTGGCCCGAATAGCATTATCGGCGGAAGAAGCACCCGTTAAAAGCTAGGTTTATGATTCTCAATTTTATAACTTCCTCAAAAACGAAAAAGCAGCTACAACTTTACATTGTAACTGCTTTTTTTAAAGTGGTGCGAGCCGGGGTTGAACCGGCGACACACGGATTTTCAGTCCGTTGCTCTACCAACTGAGCTACCACACCATCCTTTTCCAATCAAGTGTTAGGCTTTCACCTTATCCTTAAATGGGCTGCAAATATAGGGTCTTGGTTTAAATTACAAAAAATAATTCTTGATAACCTGATTATTCTTATAAAATGGTATAATCCACCAAATTTGTTTGGTCTTCTACATCTATTGTTGGGTTCAAAGGAACTGCTAAAATTATTTTGGTATTGCTAGAAATTCTTCCAATACCACGAGCGTAATAATAATCTAAAACACTAGTTGTTGGTGTAAGCGGAATACCTGAAATGGTAATCGAGTTAATTGCAACGCTAATATGCGTCACATCTGTATAAGTTTTTGAACCGATTGTTTTGGTACCGCCCTTCTCAACAACGGTATAAGTAAGTTTAACCGTTGCCGGATAGGTCATAAAAGTGGTTGACTGGTTGTCTTCCCACTTTGAATTGAGTGCTGCATCTTTAAGATAAAGCAATTCAACTCTTGTTGGCAAACCAGGTAAACTGCTAAATTGAAAATAATCAGTGCCAGATTGACTATAATAATCGCTCCCAGTTGCACTATTTGTATATACTTTATAATTTCTTGTACCTACTAATGTGTCTTTAGCTGTAGCCTTAACTGTATAGGTAGAAACAATCCCTGTTTTTACATCTTTACTTTCGTATTTCCAAGTACTCCCAGCACTTGTTACTAAAAACGGGGAGGCAGCGGCCGCAGGTGCGTCATCTTTTTTACAACTAGAGCTACATACGATAATGCATAAGAGCACTGGTAACAGTTTCTTCATAAGTGAGTTTTGATATGGAAAGATAAATTTTTAGGTTGAAAGATGTTGGAATTGTGCTGAATGTTTTCGTCTATTGGCTTTTTCAACCTGAACAGTTAAAACACAGGCCCATTTAAGCGATTAATGCTTGTACAATATAAATGGGATAATTTGATATTAATCAAAGCTTTGGCTACGTGTGGCTGCTAATTTCAATAAACGGTCGTATTGGTCAGGCGTTATATCATGATAAAAATAATAAATGGGATCAACAGGAGTACCGCCTTTGTGCACCTCATAATGGCAGTGCGGCCCCGTGCTTTTGCCCGTGCTGCCTACCCAGCCTATCACTTCCCCACGTTTTACAGCTTGCCCTACCTTGGCTTTTATGCGTACCATGTGTCCGTACAAGGTTTCATAACCGTACCCATGGTCAATCATTACGTGGTTACCATAGCCGCCTTGGTTAAATTCTGCTTTTTCTACTGTTCCATCAGCCGTGGCGTAAATGGGGGTGCCGGTCGTAGCAGTAAAATCGAGCCCGCTATGCATCTTGGGTATCTTATAAACAGGGTCTATTCGCATGCCAAAGCCCGAGGCAATACGTTCTAGATCCTTATTGCTAACAGGTTGTATGGCCGGGATAGAAGCCAATAACTGTTCTTTGTTCGCTACCATTTTTTCGATACCGTCAAAAGATTTGTTTTGATTTTCTATCCGATTGAACATGACTTGTAAAGAAACAGAGATACTCTTCACCAGTTGGCTTTCTCCCATCTGACTTACCTTTTGGAGTTCGGCTATGCGATCCACTGCCTTTGCCCTGGCACTATCCGGTATAGGTTGCGCCTCAAAAATATTTCGGTACACTAAATTGTCCCGTTTTTCTACCCCATCTAATCGCTGGTCTACTTCTGCCAACTGTTGTTGCAATATCTTGAACTGAAATTTTAGTTGATCGTTCTCATTGCGCAGAATGCGTTCGTTGGCAGATGGGAAATACTTTTGTCCAATCAATACAATCACAATGGAGGTAACCAAAGCGGCGGCAATAAAGCCAAATACCCGCAACAGTTTTACCCGAAAAGGCGTTTCCAATTTCTCGTAACGCAGGGTATGTGTATTATAAAAATATTTAACCTTCTTCAAAGTTGGGTTTATGTTTTTTTGGACCGAAAATCGGTTGGAATCAAGTTTGGTTTTAGGATAGGATGAAGTGTGTAGTAGAATAAAGTGTAGTGCGGAACGAAGTGTTGCGCACTTTATAGCTTTTTGATGTAAGAACTACCACCCATGCACCATCTCGATTTGAGCAAGGTTCATACAAAAAGCTACATTTGCATCCCTAAATTTTAGGGAAGACAAATATAACAGGCTTTTTTTCCCAATCATAATTTTCAAAAAACGGACGACCCATGATGACCGCTGCCGACATACGCCAAACCTTCCTCGACTTTTTTAAAAGCAAAGGCCATACCATTGTACCTAGTGCACCAGTGGTGATCAAGAACGACCCTACGCTCCTTTTTACCAATGCGGGCATGAACCAGTTCAAGGATTATTTTTTGGGCAATAAACCAGCACCATGGCCCCGTGCAGCCGATACGCAAAAATGCCTGCGGGTAAGCGGCAAGCACAACGACCTAGAAGAAGTGGGCGTGGATACCTATCACCATACCCTTTTTGAAATGCTCGGCAATTGGAGCTTTGGTGATTATTTCAAAAAAGAAGCCATCGAATGGAGTTGGGAATTGCTAACCGATGTGTTGAAGTTGGACAAGGACCGATTATATGTAACCATTTTTGAAGGGGATGCTAAAGAAAATTTGGCAAAGGATGAGGAAGCGTTTGCCGAATGGAAAAAATGGATAGCCGAAGACCGCATTTTATTGGGTAATAAAAAAGATAATTTTTGGGAAATGGGTGATACTGGCCCATGCGGCCCTTGCAGCGAAATCCATGTGGATTGTCGTACGGACGAAGAACGCAAATTGGTGGACGGCAAGACCTTGGTGAACAATGATCATCCGCAAGTCATCGAAATTTGGAACAATGTGTTCATGCAGTTCAATCGCAAAAAAGACAGTAGCCTAGAACCTTTGCCCGCACAACATGTAGATACCGGCATGGGTTTCGAACGCCTGGTACGGGTCATCCAGGGCAAAACTTCCAACTATGATACCGATGTATTTACCGGAACCATTGCCGAAACGGAAAAATTATCAGGCAAAAAATACGATTTCAGCGATAGCAAAGAAGCCATCAGTTTCCGCGTAATTGCCGACCATATCCGTGCTATTTGTTTTACGATAGCCGACGGACAATTGCCATCGAACACCGGTGCCGGTTATGTTATCCGTCGCATCTTGCGTAGGGCAGTTCGGTACTATTATTCTTATTTGGATGTAAAGGAACCATTGCTGCATAAACTGGTTCCCGTATTGGCCAAACAGTTCGAAAGTGTGTTTCCGGAGTTGCAGCAGCAAGTGGATTTTGTGAGTAAAGTGGTGTTGGAAGAAGAGAATGGGTTTTTGCGGACGCTGGAAAATGGGCTGAATCGTGTTTATGATTTCATTGCAATTCAAAACAAGCATTTAATGCAGCAATTGCCATATTTGCCCAAACAATGGAGTTTTGTTTTTCCAAAAAGGCATATAATAAGCAAAGAAAATTCTCCAATTATGTATCAAAAGTTTTTGGATTGGGGAAACTCCGAAGAAATAGTCGAAAAAGTAATAAATAATGTTCTTGAAAATGCATATTTCGCTGGAGATATGGTTTTTGAATTGTTTGATACTTATGGGTTTCCTCTAGATCTAACTAAGTTACTCGCACAAGAAATCGGACTTAAGGTTGACGAAAGCGGCTTCAATTTATATATGCAAGAGCAGAAAACCCGCAGCCGTGCCGCCACTTCCATCGATGCTGGCGATTGGCTCGTTTTTGATGATGAAGCCGTGAACAAATTCGTTGGATATGACACCTTGGAAGAGAAAACAAAACTTTTAAAATATAGAAAAGTAACAGCGAAAGGACAAGAAGGCTACCAACTCGTACTGGAAGCTACACCGTTTTATGCGGAAAGTGGTGGACAGGTTGGCGATACAGGCACCTTATTTTTTGGAGAAGAAGCCATTGCCGTAACCAATACCAAAAAGGACAACGACCTTATTATCCATTTTACCAATCAAATACCTGCGGACGTAGAAGCAATTGTTACCGCAAAAGTAGATGCGAACAAACGCCAGAATACCGAAGTACACCATAGCGCTACGCACTTGTTACATGCAGCCTTGCGTAAGGTGCTGGGTACGCATGTGGCGCAAAAAGGGAGTTTGGTAAATGCTGATAATCTCCGCTTCGATTTCAGCCATTTCTCTAAAGTTACCGATGAAGAAATAACGGCCATCGAAAAAATAGTGAACGAGAAAATAAGGGAAAACATTCCCGTCGTCATCACAGAACTACCAAAGGAAGAAGCGCTGAAACTTGGTGCCATGGCCTTGTTTGGCGAAAAATATGGTGATTTTGTGCGGGTGGTTATGATGGACCCCAATTATAGTGTGGAGCTCTGCGGTGGTACGCATGTGGGCAGTACCGGGCAATTGGGCCTGTTCAAAATAAAGCACGAAACAGCAGTAGCAGCAGGCGTTCGTCGCATAGAAGCCGTAAGCGGAAACGCTGCGGAAGAGTACATCAATGAGAGTTTGCATGAATTGCATAGCGCCAAACTGTTGCTTAAAAATCCAAAAGATTTCAGCAAGGCCATCGAGCAATTACAACAAGAAACCAGCGACCTCCGCAAGCAGTTAGAAAAACTAGAAGCGAAACAATTGGGGATTGTAAAAGATGCATTGTTGGGTCAAGTAGAGCAAATTAATGGCACATCATTTATCGGTAGCATTTTGGAAGTAAGCAATGCGGATGCATTAAAAAAGCTTTGCACTGATTTAAAGGCAACGCTGAAAGAACCTTTCTGCATAGTATTGGTAGCTAATATTGCTGGCAAAGCTTCCGTAGCAGTGATGTTCGACGACCAATCGGTTTCTACTAAGAATTTTGATGCTGGCAAAACCATTAAAGAACACATCGCACCATTGATAAAAGGTGGCGGCGGCGGTTCCAAATCGTTGGCCACAGCTGGCGGGCAGGATGTGTCGAACTTAGCTGCGGTGGTTGAGAAGGTAAAATCGTTGTTGTAAAATAAATTCGGTAAATAAAAAAAAGGTTGTCCAAAAAGGCAGCCTTTTTTTGTAAAAACGCATCAAAAAACTTCAATGATATTTTGTAAATCCCTAAGTGTCATTCTTTCAAAGACTTTTGGGATTATCAAGCTCAATGTTTCTCTTCGGTTATCTTTTGCACACAGAACAAAGATTGTCAGGGTAACCTTTCTAAGTTTTGTTGATAGGGTAGGTTTCGATCAATGGTTACGAATATTGCAAAACCGTCATTTATCATCAGTTGAAGCAGTTCTCCATTTTACAGAAGGAAAATCGTCTAGAAATTCAGAAAGATCTTCGCCTCCCTCTATATAATCAAACAGGTTTTGGATAGGCACCCTCGTCCCTGCAAATACAGGAGCACCGCTCATAATCTGAGAATCTATACTTATTTGTCAATATACCATTTTGAGTAATTTAGATATCAAATCTGCACAAAATCACAAAGGCCAAGCTTGCTCCTATCATTCCTCCCATTTCCCTTTCCCTTGCCTCGTCACCACTGGTTCATCGCCCGTGCAATCCACCACCGTTGATGGAACCATTCCGCCCATGCCGCCATCTATCACAAAATCAACAGCGTGGCCAAAGCGTTCGTTGATTACTTCGGGGTCGGTATACTCTTCCACCATGTCGCCTGGTAGCGATGCACTCAAGATGGGGCGGCCCAGCGCTTCTACTATGGCCATAGCAATATTGTTATCCGGTATACGAAGCCCAATGGTGGATTTTTTGCTTTCCAAAATTTTGGGCACTTGCTTGCTGGCAGGCAAAATAAATGTAAAAGGGCCTGGCAGATAACTTTTTAGTAATCGATAAAGTGGTGTGCCAATGCTTTTGGTATAGTCGCTCAAGTGGCTCAAATCCCTACAGATAAAGGAAAGCTGTGCCTTGGCTGGATCAACATTCTTGATCTGGCATATCCGCTCAATGGCTTTGTGCTGGCTGATATCGCAACCCAAACCATAAATGGTATCCGTCGGGTATACTATTACGCCACCCTTTTGTAAAATCTCTACCATTTGTTTGATGAGGCGTGGCTGCGGATTATCTGGATGTATCTGTATAAGCATAATGAAATTGGATTTAGTGTTGTGGCATCAAGTCATCAAAACACAGACCATTCTTTTTTTGTTCGCTGGCACCTACGCCAATAAATACCACAATAATATCTGCACCTTTACAATCCTGCGGCTTGGTTTGCAGGATAAAACTTGTGCAACATGGGCAATCTAACCATTTCATTGATACAAACCCATTTGTATTGGGAAGACAAACAAGCCAACCTCTCGATGTTGGCCGATAAAATAAACGGGATACAAACGCCCACCCAAGTGGTGATTTTACCTGAAATGTTTAGTACGGGTTTTAGTATGAACCCAGATAAACTGGCTGAAACGATGGACGGAGCCACGGTGGAATGGATGAAGAATATGGCCATGTCGAAAAAAGTGGTACTGGCTGGCAGTTTGATTATTGAAGAGGCAGGTGCTTACTATAACCGCTTTATCTGGATGCTGCCCAATGGCCAATACGGCGTTTATGACAAGCGGCACCTTTTCGGCTTTGCGGGCGAAGACAAACATTATACAGCAGGCGAAAAAAGAACCATTGCCCAAGTAAATGGCTGGAAAATAAACCTGCAGGTATGCTACGACCTTCGGTTTCCGGTATGGGCTAGGCAAAGCTCTAATAACTTTAGTCAAGATGGACTGGCCCATATTCCCGAGTTTGATTTATTGCTGTATGTGGCCAACTGGCCGGAACGACGAATTGCGGCTTGGAAAACTTTGCTTGCCGCAAGGGCCATCGAAAATCAGTGTTTTGTGGTTGGGGTAAATAGGGTTGGCAACGATGGCAACAATATTTATCATAGCGGTGCTAGCATGGTAATAAATCCGCTGGGCGAAACGCTTTATCAAAAAGAACACGAAGAAGATATATTTACCGTTACCCTACAGAAAGAAATCTTAGAGGAAATCCGCCAAAAATTTCCGTTCTGGAAAGATGCGGACTCGTTTAGCCGATTGTAGCCTTTGTTCAATAAATAAAACTTTATGCTTACTGCTTATATCAATGCACAAATTTTTACAGGAGAAAAGCTGTTAGAAGACCATGCCGTTCTGGTTGATGGAGGTTTGATAATAGATGTGGTTTTAAATGTCCAGTTGCCAAGGGATATCCATAGTATCGATTGTAAAGGGCAATTGTTGGCGCCAGCTTTTATAGATCTACAAATTTATGGTGCGCAAGAACGTTTGTTTTCTGCCTATCCAACGGTGGAAGCTTTGCAATTATTAGTCGAGCACAATGCTAAAAGCGGCACTGCTGCATGTTTGGCAACCATCGCCACCCAGCCAATGGAAACCATTTTACCATGTATCGAAGCCATCAAGCAATATTGGAATCAAGGAGGGGTCGGCATTATGGGCATGCATTTGGAAGGGCCTTTTATCAACGCAGAAAAGCGAGGGGCGCACGTAAAAGAATGGGTTGCTGCGCCTACGGCGGATGAGGTAGAAACATTGCTGCAAAAGGCTGATGGCGTTATCAAAATGGTAACGCTTTCTCCTGAAACGCTAGATGCGGAAGTAATTCAAAAGTTTGTGAACAATGGCATCATCGTATCGATAGGTCATAGTGGGGCTAGCTTTGCGCAAGCAACGCAGGCTTTGGATAGCGGTGCCGCCATAGTTACCCATTTGTTCAATGCCATGAGCCCATTGCATCATCGGGAGCCCGGGGTGGTGGGCGCTGTTATGGCGCATGGAACTGCCACTGCTTCCATTATTCCCGATGGCATTCATCTGGATTATGAAGCCGTGAAGATTGCCAAGAAGATGATGGGAGAACGATTATTTTTTATTACGGACGCAGTTACCAAAACAGATATTGGCCCGTACCAACATGTACTCGATACCGACCATTACGATTTGCCTAATGGTACACTCAGTGGATCAGCGCTTACTATGTTGAAGGCTGTCCAAAATGCGGTAAAACATTGCGGCTTTTCATTGGAAGAAAGTTTGAGAATGGTATCGTTATATCCCGCTAGGGTAATGGGTTTAGATGGTAGTTATGGTAAGATACAAAAAGGATATGCTGAGCGGTTATGCCTCATCAACCATGACCTGAGTGGTATGGCACAAGAAGCGATTTTGGGAATTTACTAGTGGAACGGCAATCGATAATGAAGCTGGCTAACCGCACCTACCACGTAAGGATTAAAGAGTGATTTGCATGTAGGACATAGCTATCGGCGGTACGCCCAAAAAAGAATCGTGTGCCAAAGGCCTTTGTGAACATGTTGATAATTCGTAAAGGGCTTTACCTTAAAAGAAAAGCCATTGCAGTAACTTTGATTAAATA
>Ga0247739_10000383_pt1 | contig 15693 bp, 14 predicted proteins | sample UWRJL058202B2_FD_180943 | JGI IMG/M metagenome (GOLD analysis project Ga0247739, IMG submission 180943) | Plant litter microbial communities from Arlington Agricultural Research Station in Wisconsin, United States - UWRJ-L058-202B-2 | ecosystem: Environmental > Terrestrial > Plant litter >...
TACCCTAAAGGGGTGGGGGGGGAGGGGGGGGGGGGGGGGCCCTGGCTACGCCAGTAATTTAAGACCGAAGGGGCTCGAACCCTCATTAGACCCATTATGAGCGAGTGGCATTAACCAATTATGCTACAGTCTTGTATTAATATGTCGCTGTGGGGCTGCTTCGCCGCCCCGGGGGTATGGTGGGGTATGGTGGGGTATGGTGGGGCCCCAGTACCCTATGGTAGCGAGAGAGGGATAGAAGCCGCCCCGCATATAATTTAATGAGCTGAAAAGGAATCGAACCTCTCCCGATCAAATGATCAATTTTTTTACAGAAAATCCTAATTACCATTCTAGCATCAGCTCTTAATTATCCCTTTTTTGTTTTTATGGATGGGTACGTTGTGGAGCCCCCTCCCTTATCGTTAGTAATTCTAACGATAAGGTATAAGTGCTCTGGGGCCCCAGCCTGTGGGGTACGGGGCGGGGTAACCCACCCCACCATACGCCACTAACAGGTGCTAGTTAGCCTTTTTATAAATAAATGCTCCGAGAGAGAATCGAACGCCCGTCACTACTACTTCACAATAGTGCTTTAACCACTAAGCTATCGGAGCTTTAGATTTTAAATATTAGATTTTAAATATGTCCCTCCCTACCTAAGTAAGGATGGGGCCCCTGCGCTTACTTGCTCCCTACCTTAAGGTATGGTGGGGTACGGTGTGGGGCTGCTTCGCCGCCCCACCATACCCACCATACCCCACGCCAAGCCCTATTAAAATAATGGAGAAAAAGAGATTCGAACTCTTACCTTCGTGTTGCAAACACGAATGACTAACCATTATCCTATTTCCCCTAATTCTTTTTTTATTTTATGGTGGGGTGGGTTACCCCGCCCCGTACCCCATAAATCGATCATTAATCATCGAGTTAAAGCCTTAATTGTTACGGCTCCCCAGCCTGTGGGGTACCCCGGGGTACCCCATACGCCACTATAAATTAAGGGAGGGATCTTTTTTATTTTTCTTTTTATAATTTCTTTAAAAATTAGATTGACCGCTCTCACCTGGCAGGTACGGTTAAGCACCAACCTTGTATTATAGCTTACGCTTGTCTACTAAGGCTAGCTAGGCGTGAGTTGCTAAACCTATAATTATGAGTATAATAATAAGAAAGCAATCATAAGGCTGAATAATCCAGTTGCTTCTGCTAAGGCGAAACCTAAGATAGCAAAGCTGAATAATTGTCCTCTGATTTGAGGGTTTCTAGCTGTTGAAGAGATTAATGAAGAGAAAATTAAACCGATTCCGGCTCCCGCTCCGATTAAACCAGAGCAAGCTAATCCTGCTCCAATATATTTTGCTGCTGTTAACATAATATATAACTTATTTAAACAATTTAGTGTCTAGTTACCAAAGCTAGTTTTATTCCTCTTTCCATCTTTTAAGGCTAGGCGGGGGGTTGTTTCACGGTATCAGTCACGGTAAATTAACACCTGGAGCCTTCCTAACTAAATGCATAAAAGTTTATGCTGAAATACTTGATAAAAAAGGTCTAGTAGGAGTATGGAGAACCTACCAGTTAATAAAAATAGAGTTACAAAACATGAAATGGACTAAAGCAACCGGATATAATTTAGCCCCAGAATGGGAGTTCAGATTTAAAGATCATCCGTGAGGTTTGTCTTTTGTTAAAGACTTCGTACAGATTATAGGTCCTTTAAATAGAACTGCTGTTACAATGCTAGTTATACGTGTTATTCTTAAATTTCTAATGTCTGCTGCTCTAATTCCTGTGCTAGTACTTACAATATGAAACATTTTTGGTAAGTTAATTTTACTAGTTTCTCTAATGAGTACTGCACACTTCGCGGCTATGTCCTTCGATATGATCCCAGCTCTACCTCAAGACCTCGTTCAAATACTAGGCCTCGTTAAAGGAGCTGCGATAGAATATTGAGACAAAATAGTCGATAAGGTATGAGGTGCTACTTCTGGACTTAAAGACTCAGATACTTCTGGATCTTCAGGATCCCCACATAAACAGACTAGGTCTCAGACTCCTTGAGCTAACTCAAATAACGATGATACTTTAAATGATGTGCCTCAAAAGAAATATTGCTGAGTTGTTTGGTGTCGTTTATGCTGAAATAGAGACACCTCTAGATTTACCTGTACCTATTTTACTAACTAAAATAGGGAATAAAACCGTAGCAGGATTAGGATCATGGTCAGGATGGTACTTTACTGAAGAGTTAAAATTTGCCATTGAGCAGGGCTACAAAGTTAAGGTATTAAAAGGTTACATCTTTGAGAGAGCAAATATATTCAGTGGTTACATAGACACTATGTATAATATGAGACTTCAATACCCTAAAGGTAGCGCTATGAATATGATAGCTAAACTATTACTTAACTCGTTAGCAGGACGTTTTGGAATAAATTTAAACCAGGAAACTAACAGAGTTATTAGTCTGTCCGCAGTTAAGGATTCTGATCTATTAGATGACTCAACAGTAGTAACAGACCTCAACAATGGTTTTGGTATCATCGCTAGCGAAAATCTTAGAAATGTAGATCTAGCTAATTCTTATGCTCCTTTAAATGTATCCTTACCTGTGGCTATGGCTATCACGGCTTATGGTAGAATCTACATTAATAGAGTAAAATTAGCTTATAAAGATAACTTATATTATTCGGACACAGATAGCATAGTTCTAGATTGTCAACTAGATCCCTCTTTAATTTCTGATACGGATCTAGGTCTATTCAAATTGGAAAAATACATCGAAGAAGGTATATTTTTAGGACCTAAATTTTATGGTTTAAGAATTGGAGGTAACCGCCTAACCCATTTCACTGAAATCACTAAAATTAAAGGTTACAAAGGTATAGCTAGCTTCTCTGATTTAAAATCGCTGTTAAATGAAGGAGCAATATTAAACCTTAAACATGAAAAATGGTTCAGAAATATTGATCATGGAGTGATAACAGCTAAAGAAATAGCCTACAAAGCAGCAGTAAATAACAACAAACGTGAACTGGTGTATGAAAATGGCAAACTAGTAGGCACAAAACCACTAGTAATAAATGCTCAGCTATATCGCAAGGAAAACTAGCTGAAGCATAAGACGAGCAGGTGAGTGTTATACCTCGGGCCTTGACATTAGGCTCCAAATTTGTAAGTCTAATAAGTATTTGCTTTCGGTTTTATTGTGTAAGGCTAGGTCAAGCATTGTACTAATAGTTGGCGAGATACTTATTCGAACGAAAGAACTAAGAATATCAAATAATGTCGTTTAAAAATAACTGATCGACTCCCCTTTAGGTTATTCAAGGATGGGTGCGCTAACGCGATCCCCACCCCCATATATTTAACGAATGATACTGGTTTAAGGCTATACTCTATCGTTTATGACCGAAAGCAGTAGAGTGTTCCTTCTAGGTTCAATTCCTAGCATTTGTTTTTCCAATACTTTATCTTTCACCTTTGGGGTACCCTAAGGGAAAGATTAAAGGGGCACATTTTCCAATAGTACCTAATTATCCCTCCTAATAGTAAATTTGATTGATAAAAATAGGGCAAAACCTCCGCCTTAAGTTTGTCAGGGGACCTCCCAAGGTATGGCTGCGCCACCTCAGGGTTGTACACCTCTAAACTTTAAGACAGGCGGAGCCTTTTGTATTCGACTCCGAATACTTAAAGGTTGCAAGCATACTCTCGGTCGTATTCAGCTGCAACTTTTAAGTAGGCTACATATTAATGATTAGCTAGGCTCCTACTACTATTATTTTACTTTAAGACTAGAATCCTAGACCATAAGTAAGTAGTAGTTTAAAGAATAAAAGCAGGGAGTCGAACCCTGAATGACATGTTCTCCGATTCCCTTGTCTAAACTAAAGAACAGTGCCATTGCCAACCAATTACTAAGTATTGTGACTGCGGACGGGACATTTAGTGCCCAAGCCTTAAGGGGAGTCTGAATATTATAAGCGCCACTAAGTTTTTAATGTTATATACTCATTCTCTAAAGTACTAGTTTTTCTTTCTTACAATATGCTAGACAAGGATAGCCTAACAGTAAAATAACAAGGAATCGATAGGTTTTAGAAAATATTTATTGGTTACTCTTAGGTAGTAAGTTAATAGAGACAGGTTTAGTGCCTTGCAATATACCGTCAATATACAGCATATTTTTATAAATATTAAGTTTAATCTCTTATACTACCTAATATTTCTGTTGCCTCTCTATAGGGCTATAGTATGGTGGGGTACCCCGTACCCCACCATACGCCATCCGTATCCCTACCTTAAGGTATGGGGTACCCCGGGGTACCACAGGGAAGAGCAATCGTAGGGTTGGGGATGGCGTAAGCCCTCCCCTCCACCGCCTCCATAGAATATAAATCTAACAGGTAAGAATCGAACTCACTATACTTTGTTCCCAAAACAAATAACCAACCATTAGTTCTCTATTAGTATTTTATTTTTAAATTTATTTTTTCTCTTTTTTTACTTTTTTAAATTTTAAACTTGAGGTGGGGCGGCGAAGCAGCCCCTGGCGTACCCCGGGCTCTAGGCTGCCCAGCCACCCAAGCCCCGGAGCCGCAGGACAAAATTAGAAAGGGTAAAAATAAATTTAAAAAATTTGGAGGGAAGGAATAAAATGGTATACGCTATTGCTTTGCCCAGCATCCCTTGTATTGTGTTATGGCGTAGCCATACACACAGGGGAGGGGGTGGGGCGGCGAAGCAGCCCCAGACAATAGAATATAAAAAAATTTTACTGACAAATGTAAACATTACGAACAAAGAGACTTGAACTCTTACGGAATCACTTCCACTTCTACTTAACAAAAGACTGTCTACCAATTTCAGCATGTTCGCTTTAATACTATCCCTGGCTTGGTATGGTGGGGCGGCGAAGCAGCCCCACACCTAGCCAGAGGGAGGGGTGGCTATCCTGCCCTGCACCGCTAATTACTGTACGGCGTGAGCCAGTGGTGCGATGCTATCGATTCCCTCCTTTAGGACTACCTAACGGTTAGGGATAAGCGCAGCCTAGCGATAGGGAGTAGATATAGAAGTATCAGCCCTAGTAAGCCTCACGCTAGCGCAATCAAATCAAATGTAGGGCTACGCCAGGGTATGGAGTACCCCACCATGATTATGATTATTAGTGAAGAAAAAAAAAAATATGAAAATTAAAAGTCAAATGATAAATTAGTAATAATAAGCTTAATGTTTTACAACACTTTCACATTTATCCTAAATAGAAATGATCTATTTCTTATCTTACAATCTAAGCTTCTGCTTCCAGCGTTAGCCGGAGTATAGAAAGATTAAATTGTTGATAGTATCCAGGGTGCGGTTTCACACTTTATATACTTTCAGCGCTTATCCGTTATGTTTGTGGCTACCCAACTATGCCAGAGAACAAATAAAAAAGAAAAATCAATTTTAAATTCACCCAACAATTGGTACACTATAGAAACACAACCTTCTGATCCTTTCGTACTGAGAGGTCAAACCCTTTTTACTACTATTCCCTCCAGAAGATAGGGACCATACTGGCTCACGCCGTATTAAACCCAACTCGCGTACCCTTTTAATCGGCGAACAGCCGAACCCTTCCAAGCGCCTACACCCGGAGGATAGGATGAGTCGACATCGAGGTGCCAAACAGTCCGGACAATGTGAACTCTCGCGGACTATCAGCCTGTTATCCCTAGCGTAACTTTTATCTATTAATCGACGGCTATTCCATAATATACCGCCGGGTCATTATGCCCTACTTACGTATCTGTTCGACTTATAGGTCTCTCAGTCAAGCATGCTTAAATCATTACATTTTTTTAGATCATTCATGATCATTCGGTCCCCATCCGTTTTATAACATACCTTATTTTAATTAAAGGGAAAAAATTTTTCATAATAATGTGTGGGGCCCTCTACGTTACCGTACTGGCTCCGCCACATTAAGATAAAGTAAAATAAAAAATTAATTATGCCGTTAGGCTTTAATCCTTTATTTCAGTAAGTCCCTAATTTCTATTTTTACTATATTCAGCTACTAACCCTAGGGTAAATAGAAGAGCACAGCAAAAGAAATTAATCTTGGATATTTTTGATACTCTATTAAAAACGTCCGCCCCAGACAAACTGCCAACTAGCCATTTTTCTTCTTTAACCTTATATTTTAAGCTTACTTCTGCTCTATTGCTTAGTCGATCTTAGCCTAAGCTTCAACCAGCTAGCCTTAGAGTGAAAATAAGCCTTGCCTAATAGCGCCTCTATTCTAGCTCCGCGTGCGCTTGCGCGACAGGAGGATAGAATGAGTAAGCTACAGGCCTTATAAATAAAAAGAATTAACATTAACGCAATACTAGTTAAGGTGTTTCACCTTTGTCATGTCGACTACCTTATACGCTACACCTAGATTGTGAGAATGTGATAACTAGCTACAGTAAAGCTGCATAGGGTCTTCCCGTCTACCTGGAGGCAAACCGCATCTGCACGGCTAATTCAATTTCACTGAGATACTTGTAGAGACAGTGAGACCATCGTTACTTTATTCAGTCAGGACCACATTTAATGGACAATTAATTTTGCTACCTTAGGATCCTCATAGTTAAGACCGCCATTGACCAGATTTTCAGTCAATAAATACGCATGCGCTTATCAACTTTATATTAATGGCATCGGGCAAAATTCAACACCTATACAAAGAAATTAATCGTTGCAGATGTCTGTGTTTTAAGTAAACAGTCGGGGCCTCCGATTTTGTGACACCATTATAGTAAATTATATGTTAATAGCATCGCTAGGCCTAAGCCATGCGCGCACTAACAATAAATTATTAAATGGTTCTTCATATCGTCAAACTTATGAAGACAACTTGCCGAGTTCCTTTACAAGTATTATCTCTACGCCTTAGTATTCTCTACCTACGAACCTGTGTCGGTTTAGGGTACGGTAGTTATAAGACATTCTTTTCTTGATCTTATTAATAAATAATATTGTCTAGCAATAATTATGGGTTTCCCCAACACCATTATAAACCTTTTTTTATTGAAATAAGATTTTCTGCCTTAAACTCATCAGACCAAGGCTTTAGCCTAGGTACCTTAGAGGCCGCTATAAAATAAGGATGTTTAACATGGCCTTACAACCCTTTCGTATTCGGCGAGAAGTATTATAACTTCTTTTTTCGTTACTCATGTCAGCATTATCTCTTCAGAGACGTCCAAACAATGAAACACTGTTTATCCACCGTTCTGAATGTTCCACTACCCAACTTTATTATAGAGGATTTTCAATCTAATTCCGTGTATGTATGGGGATGGGGTTGCCCCGCACCCCACTAACTAATATATACTATCAGCACACATCACTTAAAACAGAAGATAGCATCGAATTACTCTATTCTTAAAGCGGCATTATTTCGGTAGATTATTTAAGACCCGTTAAATTTTCGGCGCCAAGCTCTAATTTATTTACTATAATTCATTTATTCCATAAGAATAGATAAATTAAAGTAAAAGTATGGACTACTGCGTTGTTACACGTTCTTTAAAAGATTGCCACTACCGAGCACACTTCATAGTTGCATTTAGAGAATAACTTCCTTAATTTCACTTAATAATCAATTTTGGGACCTTAATATATGCTCACGGCTGTTTCCGTTTTGACTACACACCTTATCATGAGCAGTCTGAATATCTAATATCAATTTATGTAATTCCGAGTTATGCTTACAAAGGTAGGATTTCTAGGCCCCCCAAATTTGCGAAAAATAAATTTTTCACAGGAATGTAAACGAGTACTGTACCTCCATAAATCTTTATGGCTATGCTCCCCCCGCATCGCTGCCCTATTAGGGAGCGGTACGCAGGGATGCAAGCCAATGTAGATGTCATACTAACATATGTTTCGTGGAAAACCAGCTATCACGAGGTAAGATTGGCCTTTCACCCCTTTCCACAGCTCATCGGAGAATTATGCAACATTCAACCGTTCGATCCATTATAATCTGGCCATGGAAAGATCACCTCGCTTCGGGTCTAATAAGAGCAACTAATCCCGCTACTCATTATGCTTACCGCTTATCCCCTAAGGGCACGGAGCCTGAGTACAGTCGCTTTCGCTAGGGCTTTTAACCTTGCTACTCTCATTAACTTGCTGACCCATTATGCAAAAGGTACATCGTCATTAGTTTTGTATCTAATTTCGATTGCTTATAAAGTTACTAATTCAATTTCTATTTCAAAAGGTCAACTACCTACTATTTCAATATTTCCTTTACAGTACTTTGCGCTATCGCTAAATTTATTATACTTAGCCTTAGAGGATGGTTCCCCTATGTTCCGACAAGTTTTCTCTCATCGTACTGATTTATAACAATAATTATGCCTATGGCTTTAATCTACAGGACTGTAACCTTCTATGGTTAAGCTAATTACCAGGCTTGTCGCGTTATTGCTAACGCAAGAGGCTAGGACCTTAGCTATATTCTTATACTAATGTTAATTACTACAACAAAAGAGATTCGATTAATTGCTCTAATTTTAGAGTTTATTGTTAGGCTAATCTGATTTCACTCACCATTACTTTCAGAGTCTCGGTTGATTTCCTTTCCTTTCCTTAATACAATGTTTTGCTTCAGGAAGTAATAATATAAGGTTTCCCTTAGGAGCCCCACAAAAATTTATGCTAAGTAGTTTTAATAAATTTACTGGTTGCAGAATACCCTTTCAAGTACCCATTAACAATCCAGCCAAAGAATTAAACTACTAAGTTTGTGAATTTTGATTTTAATCTCCTTTTTAATAAATTTGCACTAATATCCTTAATAACTTCTTTAATTACTTTTAATAAGTATTCATATTTTAGTTATACTTATATGGGGTGTGTAAATATTTAATGCCAAAGTTATACCTTGAAATATTTAATGCCAAAGGTATGGGGTACCCCACAGTGGTATATTTAAAGAACATAAAGAATTATTAAAGTTTATTAACGATATAGCCATAAATGTACCAGGTGTACGGGGTACCCCAGCACTCCCATCTAAGCAATTAAATGATCTACGCCCTTTGAGCTTTAAAGAATAAATCTGAAAATAAACTATTATACTTCTGATAAGGGGAGCCTGATAAATAAAGAAAAGATATGGGTTTGGCTTCCTGAGCTACGCCACCTATACCTAATTTAAAACTAGGCTAGGCTTCCTATCCCTTGCGGGAAGGAAGCCTAAGCCATAGTTTTAAATATAGGTATGGGGATAGTGAGGATCGCGTATGCGTTGCGCACCCATACCTGAGGCAGCGAAGCAGCCCTAGCCTAGCTTTGAACTGGTAAAGATTCGTAAGCATGGAAAGGAGTTGGAGAAGGTAATGACCATTCTAATGTATTAGAACTTACGCATTCAGACTCAAATAACTGGTTTGTCATGAAATAAGCAGGGAATCCTCAATGGTTATTTGAAACTTTTTGACCATTTGCAAATATATCATAAATAATATATCCAAATAGAATTGTAGCAAATACTGAAATTATTGACCCAAAACTAGAAACAGTATTCCAGTGAGTAAATGCATCAGGATAATCCGGGATTCTTCTTGGCATACCAGCCAATCCTAAGAAATGTTGAGGGAAGAATGTTAAATTAACTCCTACGAACAATGTCCAGAAATGAATTTTACCTAGTAATTCACTATATGTTAAACCTATAATTTTAGGTGCTCAGAAATAGAAACCAGCAAATAAAGCAAATACTGCTCCCATAGATAAAACATAATGGAAATGAGCTACTACATAGTAAGTATCGTGTAATGCAACATCCATTGAAGCATTAGCAAGTATTACACCTGTCAATCCTCCAATAGTGAATAAAGCTACAAATCCTAAAGCAAATACTAAAGGAGTTGTAAATCTTAAAGATCCACCGTAACATGTAGCTAACCATGAGAAGATTTTAATTCCTGTTGGAACTGCAATTATCATAGTTGCTGCAGTGAAATAAGCTCTAGTATCAACATCAAGCCCAACACTATACATGTGGTGACTTCATACGATAAATCCAAGGATACCGATAGAGAACATAGCGTAAACCATACCAAGATATCCAAAGATTGGTTTCCCTGAGAATGTTGAAATAATATGGCTAACTATTCCAAATCCAGGTATAATTAAAATATAAACTTCAGGATGACCGAAGAACCAGAAAAGATGTTGATACAAGATAGGATCACCACCTCCTGCTGGGTCATAGAATGAAGTATTGAAGTTTCTATCAGTTAATAACATAGTTATCGCTCCAGCTAATACAGGAAGTGATAATAATAATAAAATGGCAGTTACAAAAATAGCCCATACAAATAAAGGTAATTTATGCAATGTCATACCTGGTGCTCTCATATTAAGAACTGTAGTTATAAAATTAATAGCTCCTAATAATGAAGAAACCCCAGCTAAATGTAGACTAAAGATAGCTAAATCAACAGATCCACCTGAGTGTGATTGAATTCCGGCTAATGGGGGGTAAACTGTCCATCCTGTACCTGCTCCATTTTCTACTAGAGAACTTAATAATAATAATATTAATGAAGGAGGTAATAACCAGAATGAAATGTTGTTAAGTCTAGGGAAGGCCATATCGGGCGCTCCTACTTGAACTGGTAATAAATAATTACCAAAACCACCCACTAAAGCAGGCATAACCATAAAGAAAATCATAATGAAAGCGTGAGCTGTAATTATTACATTGAATAATTGATGATCTCCTTGTAGGAATTGTACTCCAGGTGCTGCTAATTCTAATCTAATTAAAACTGAAAAAGCAGTTCCTATCATACCAGCAAATAAAGCAAAAATAAGATATAATGTTCCAATATCTTTAGCATTTGTAGAATATAACCAACGAGTCAAAACGTTAGAATACCCTAATAGAATATTTTTCTTATTAATTTCACCTTTGTCCACTATCCTGTCCCTGGCGTAGCCCGGGGCGGCGAAGCAGCCCCATCCTATCGCTGAGCTATCCTTCCTAATTTAAACTGGCTAGGCTACGCTCCCTTACAGGTGCGCGGCCAAAGCCGTAATTATAGAGATGGATGCGTAGCCAAGACATAGCCTAGCGTAGCTAGGCCTGGTATTAAAGGATAAACATACTTACCTGTTTATAATGGGATATATTACTAGCCCCTTGCGCTATGGCTGTGGTAAGCTATCGCGCTTCCTTCCCTAATTTAAACTAGGCTAGGCTTCCTATCCCTTGCGGGAAGGAAGCCAAAGCCATAGTTATAATTATAGAGATGGATGCATAGCCAAACCATAGCCTAGCTAGCTAGGCTGCAATCCATAAAATATATAAAGGAAAAAAGATAAGTAAGGTGCCTGGCTATGCTATAGAGAACCATAGCCTAGCTAGGCACCAGTCTATGAAGTAATTTTTCTTAATATATTTAATAAAAATGTATAATGTTCTGCGCACCGCTGGCTTTATACTCTCCCTGCGCTTTAACTGTTTAAATCAGGTTAGGGTGGCGTAGCCCGCCTAACCTAGCCTAGCGACAGAGTAAGATGACGGAGCCAGCGATGCTAGGTTGGGACCCCACAGTCATTGTGCCTTATTTATATAAATAGGGCGAGGAGGCGGCCCTTTCCTTCGCTCTTGGGTATAGCTTGGGGCGGCGAAGCAGCCCCAAGCCCACCAGGAGCTAGCGCTACTACACTTTTTTATTAATAATTTTTCCTTTTTTGAATCTATACTTTCTATAAGATAATTTGCTTCTTATTTATGGTCTTAAAACTTCGCATATATTAATACGGCTGGTTGTTACGCCATAGCGTAACAACTCTGAGCCATAAATGATAAGGTAGACAGAGGTGTAGAAGAACGCAGCCAAGCTAGGTTGCGTACCATACCTAAGCACCAGACAAGTATATTAATATGTTTAAATTAGAATTTAAGCCAGACCCGGAGGCCTAGCACTAATTAAAAATAGACGAGGTTAGGACTTGAACCTAAATTCACAAATCATGAGTTTGTAGTGATACCATTACACCACCTCGTCTTATGCAAAGGGCTAGCGACTCCCTTAGTACTATGGCTTTTGACCGCGCACCTGTAAGGGAGCGCAGCCTAGCCTTGGGGTGAGGTACGACTTGCTTGGCGTGTCCCTGGCGTAGCCCGGGGCGGCGAAGCAGCCCCAGGCTGCCTAGCAATCGCACTGCCCCAGCGGTACCTGTCATTATTCTTGAACGCAAGTGGGCTCGAACCACTGACTTTCTCCTTAAAAGGGAGACACTCAACCTTCCGAGTTCTACATCCTTTAATTTATGGTGGGGCTGCTTCGCCGCCCCAGGGCGGCGAAACAGCCCACAGGCTTGTATCCCTTGCTACGCTCGGCTTGCTGGGGGGGGGGCGAAACAGCCCCATCCCTATATATTTAAAACTGTGGCTTTGGCTTCCTTCCCGCAAGGGATAGGAAGCCTAGCCTAGTTTAAATATCTTAGGGTGGCGTAGCCCCCGCCCAACGATACGATACGGGCTGAGGTATCCCAGGGTTAAGGTTAGGGGTACCCCAGCATCGCTAGTTTGGGGTGACCCGAACTAGCGATGCGCTCCCCTCCGCCATCACCATAGCCCCACCCAATAAACTGAGTCGACCAGGTTCGAACTGGTATAACCCACTACCAAAAAATGGTGTTTTTCCAAATTAAACTACAACTCATTAATGCTAATTGCCCCCTTCGTATCGCTGGGCGGAGGGGGGGGGAGGCGGGAAGGGTTAAGACCTTATCGTTTAAGAAATGCCGAAGGGTGGACTCGAACCACCAATTGATTCTTACAAGGAAACTGTTTTAACCAATTGAACTACTCCGACTTAAATTATTGGTTAAGGACTCCTCCCGATCGCTTTGCTTTGTTCCCTCCCCTGTGTTTGGAGCGGCTTGTGGCTGCGCTATCCTATACCTATATTTAGGCTTCCTTCCCGCAAGGGATAGGAAGCCTAAGTTTAAATAGGTTAGGGTGGCGTAGCCCCCGTCCAGCGATACGATACTCCGTGAGATACCTAACACAAGGGATAGTGTGGCGTAGCCCTGGGGCGGCGAAGCAGCCCCACAGCCCTAGTATCCTAAAATAATAATTAGCTTCCCATACTGCCTCAGAAGCATATATTTAGTCTCTACCAGATTCGAACTGGCACTGAAAGCGTGAAGGGCTATAGTACTAACCATTATACTAAAAGACCTAAAAAATCAAAATAAGAGTATGGTACTAAGGCTGTGGGGCTGCTTCGCCGCCCCAGGGCGGCGAAGCAGCCCCACAGCCGCCTCACTATATATAATTTATATATTCTTATATTATTGTATCTCTTTTATGGGGTAACCCCGGGGCATGGAGGGCATCCATCTCTATAATTATGGCTTTAGCCGCGCACCCTTCCCTTCCCTTCCCTTCCCTTCCCTTTCCTTCCCGCAAGGGATAGGGATAGGGATAGGGATAGGGATAGGGATAGAGATAGGGATAGGGAGCGCAGCCTAGCCTAGTTTAAATAAGGAAGGATGCTTAAGCACCAGGCAGAAACAGCCCCTACCGCTACTTCGCTTATGAGGTTCTAGCTAAACAACGGGGTAGGGCGGCGAAGCAGCCCCACCCATAAGGGGAGTGGAAAAGCGGATATAACTTATATTAGTTATAAAGTAAAGATGATACAGTTACATGTAAAGTATCTAGTACTACATTAGGATAAATTCCTAGTAATACCGTAGCAATTAATAAAGGCAATAATAGCATAAACTCTCTTCTGCTAATATCTTTAGTTGGTGTTAAGTGTTTAGAAAATTCTCCATAAGAAATTCTATTAAATAACCATATACTATAAATAGCAGACAATACTATACCAGAAGCTCCTAAAGCACCTATAAACGGAGATTTTTGGAAAATACCTGTTAAAGATAAAAATTCTCCAGCTCAATTTAAAGATAAAGGAACAGCAGCATTGAATAAAGTAAAGCAAAAGAATAAGATAGTGAAAACAGGCATTACTAAAACCATACCTCTATAATAAGATATTAATCTAGTGTGATATCTGTGATAAAGTATTCCACCTACACAAATGAAAAGAGCGGGGCTAACAAAACCATGAGCTAAAGACAATAAAAGTGCTCCTTCGATACCTTGTAATGTATTAGAGAAAAGACCTAATAAAACAACAGCCATATGCGCAATTGAAGAATAAGCAATATAAGCTTTAGTATCAATTTGTCTAATTGTAGCTAAAGAAGAATAAATAAGAGTAATAATAGCAATAGTTTGTACTAAAGGAGAAAAATACTCAGTAGCATCAGGTAATATTTCAATTAAAACTCTTAAATAACCATAAGTAGCTAATTTAAGGATAACAGCTGCTAGTATTATACTTCCACCTAAAGGAGCTTCCGCATGAGCTTTAAATAACCAAATATGGAAAGGAACTAGAGGTGTTTTAACAGCAAAGCTTAAGAAAAATGCTAATCAAAGAATTTTTTGACTTTCTAAACTTATTTCTAATAAACTTATTAATTTAAAATCAGTACTTCCTACATTATAGTATATCACCATTATGGCTAATAACATAAATAAAGATCCACCTAATGTATATAAAAATAATAAAAAGGCTGCTCTGATTTTATTTTGACTAGCTCCCCATATACCTACTATTAAGAATAATGGAATTAATACACTTTCAAAGAAAATATAGAATAATAATAAATCTAATACCATAAACACTGCTAATTGCAAGGTCTCTAATATTAAAAATGAAATTAAGAAATATTTAAGATTTGTTGTAATATCTGTTCAATTACTTAAAAGACATATTGGTGTGATAAATGTAGTTAATAATACAAAATATAGAGATATTCCGTCTATACCGATATTGAAATGGTAACTACTTATATATGTTATTTCTTCTACAAACTGATATTCAGTACTCATAGAATTAAATTGTAACCATACTACTATAGATACTAATAAGTTTAATAGAGAAAAAGATAAAGCGATTGTTCTCATAAGAGAATTTGTGCTTTTGCTGGCCTGTGAATCAGCACCAGACGCAGAATTTGTATTGATGGCAATTAAAGGTAAACAACCTATTAATGGAATTAATAATAATAATTTTAACATTTTTATATTTCTATTTGAGGGTACGGCTAAGCACCATAATTTATTTAGATTAATACTATCGCTGGGCGGGGGGGGTGTGGTTTCCTAGTTTGGGGTGACCCGAACTAGCGATGCGAAGGATGCCGGTACCCTATCGCGTTACTGTGGAACCCTGGCTTGTAGGGGGGGGGGGGGGCTCCGCCACCCCTGCTCTAGTCTAGTGTTAATTGTTATTATAATATGACATATTTATTAGTTGATGTGGGGTACCCCAGATGCTTGAAGCCCTATGCTTGAAACACGATGCGAGGGGTACCCCACCCCTGGCGTAGCCCGGGAAGGCCTAAGCCCTGCCTCCGGCAACAGAAAGCCGGCATAAATATGATATTCTTTTTTAAATAATCATTTGCTATTTGATCATTACTTACCCTTATCCTACGCTTCTTGCGTTAGCATGGCTGTGGGGGGAGCTGGGCTGGGGTACCCCTAACCCGTAGGGTGCCGCAGCACCCCCCCCCCCCTGGCGTAGCCCGGGGCGGCGAAGCGGCCCCCCCAGCGGG
>Ga0247739_10000384_pt1 | contig 15678 bp, 15 predicted proteins | sample UWRJL058202B2_FD_180943 | JGI IMG/M metagenome (GOLD analysis project Ga0247739, IMG submission 180943) | Plant litter microbial communities from Arlington Agricultural Research Station in Wisconsin, United States - UWRJ-L058-202B-2 | ecosystem: Environmental > Terrestrial > Plant litter >...
ATTCTTTCTTATAGAAACACGGTCTTTCTCAAAGCCTGATTTTGCAAGTTACACTTGCAAAATTGATTAACCGTTGGTTCCACCAATTTGCTTTCTGTACCGCTTCACGCTGGAAATGCTGATCCCCGTTAAGCTAACAATCTCTGAAACTGAAAGACCTTTTTCAAACCCTCTTTTCACTTTTAAAAAATTAGGCTCATTTACACCACTTGGCCGGCCAACATGCTTTCCCTTTGCTTTTGCAAGTATTTGCCCGGCTCTGGTTTTCTCAAGAATCATTTCTCTATCGTACTCAGCCAACGATGCAAAAATACCTATCACCATTTTCCCGGCCGGAGTTGAAGAATCAATTCCAAGATCAAGCGCTTTAAATATAATTCCCCTTTTGGCAAAGTCACCCACCAGGCTGATCAGGTGATCCCTGCTTCGGCCCAACCTGAAAAACCTCGACACAACAACCGTGTCACCTTCCCTCAGTAAAGAGAGCATCTCATCCAGCTTGGGCCTTTGAATAGAAAGCCCACTGATCTTTTCCTGGAAAATTTCATCACATCCGAATTTTTCGAGCGCCTCAATTTGTGTATCAGTACTCTGGTCGACCGTCGAAACACGTGCATACCCAAAAACCTTATTCATTGGTATCAATAAGTTAGTCTCACAAATATAGAAGCAAAATATTAACTGAACCTACTTTTTGAGCTATGTTTTTTGAAGTAAATATACCCTTTACTAATTCTTAACAGTGGTCCAACAAGGTATGGCTTTCTGGACCATCTAAAGGAGCTTTGAAAAATTCAGTAGAACTGTCAACTTCTTTCAGAAGCTTATATTCTAAACAATATGGATATTAATTGACAATCATTAAACATTTTAGTGCTTTTTCATACCTTGTGTTCTTTAACGTAATATGGACTCCTCAGAAAAGAAAGTTTTTAAAATTTTATCAATTGACGGTGGCGGAATCAAAGGGCTTTATTCCGCCAAAATTATTGACCACCTTGAAAAGCAAGTAAAAGGATCCATAGGAGATTATTTTGATCTAATCGCTGGAACATCAACTGGCGGTTTGATTGCATTAGGCCTATCCATCGGTAAATCCGCGGAAGAGTTAGTAGACTTCTACAAAGAGCACGGGCCAAATATCTTTGCTAATTCTGTTCCATTATCCAGAAATATTAGGTTCCTGCAACAACTGCTTTTTCGTAGTAAATATTCTTCTAAAAACTTGAGAAATGCATTGATAGAAATCTTTGAAGACAAGACTATTTCCGATGCTAGGAATTTGCTTTGTATCCCAAGCTTCAATTTGACCCTTGGTAAAAATCGTGTGTTCAAATATGACCATTCAGGAATAGTAGGTACCGACAACAGTTTAAAGTTGGTTGATGTAGCTCTTGCGACTTCAGCGGCACCGACATATTTCCCTGTTCATAAAATAGAAAATCAATACTTTGCTGACGGTGGAGTATGGGCTAATAATCCATCATTATGTGCACTGTTAGAGGCTTTAAAATTTTTTGTAGGAGAACCGCCCAAACCATATAATGCTGTAAGCATCCTGTCAATTTCAAGTCTGAATCACGGTGGTGGTTTCCATTTGCAGCGAAAGTGGTATAACTTAAATTATAAACGTCGATCTTTTAAAGATTGGAATAGTGACCTTTTCCAAACGACCCTTGACGGGCAAAGTGAATTTGCTGACTTCTTTTTGCGTAGTCTAAGCTCCAATTTCACATTTGATTTAAAGTATTCCCGAATACCATCATATACAATCGATGCAAAGAATATTCCTTGTATTGATCTCGATAAATCAAACAAGAGATCAATTGAAATATTAGAATCTTATGGTCACCGACAGGGCTTATTTTGTAGGACTGACAAAGATATTATCGATACATTTTTTTCTACCCTGAAAACCCTTCAATTTAATTAACCATGGCGAACTGTCACCAGTCATTTCAAGAATTCAATCAAGTTATCAAGCTTACGGAGCAACGTCGTCAAACTCTTATTGCCGCGAGAAGTAATTTGCGCGACAGAATCGAACGGTCTTTCGACATAGTTCGGGAAAACCTCCCCTCTGTACATGAGTTAAAGTTTCAGACACAAGGGTCCTTTATCATGGATACAATAATTAATCCTATAAAAGAAGATTATGACCTTGACGACGGAGTGTACTGTATTGGTCCGTTACCGCGGACTAAGCGTCCAGCGACCAAAGTATTTCATGACCTTGTTTTAGCGAGTCTAAACGCTTCAGACAATAAGATCGAAAGAGTTAGCGACAAAGACACTTGCGTAAGGGTTATGTACCGTGGCGGTTTTAGCTTACTATTTGAAAACAAGACCGTTGATAAAATTGAAAATAGCTTTCATGTAGACCTTCCTATTTATTATGCGACAACAAAACGTTCGCCGGATCTAGCTCATTTGAAAGAGAACTGGATGACTAGTGATCCGATAGCCTTTATCAAATGGTTTGAAGGGAAGATAGACTCGGGATTTAAAGAGCAATTTCTTTACGAGAAAAGACAAAATCTAAACGAATATATTAGTTGGCGTGATCGGATTCGCAAAGAAGATGTTCAATTAAGGAGAATCGTTAGATATCTAAAAGCTTGGGCAGACTATCAAGGAAAAGAAATGCCTTGTGGAATTATATTGACCATACTGGTGGCAGAAAATTTTGTAAATGATCTTAGGGATGATATTTCTTTGAAAAATACATTGGCCAAAATTATGGAGAATTTAGAACAAAAATTCGCCTGCTATCGCCCCACTGTTCCAACAAATGAGGACCTTTTTGAAGGATATGAATATAAAGATCTATTTATGCAAAAAATGAGAGCGTTAACTGCAGCTAGTAAGCTGGCCATAAATGAAACCAATCCAAAAAGAGCATGTGGCAAATGGCAGCTTCAGTTAGGTAATCGATTTTTGTGTACCAGTGCACCAGACATCGAAGAAAATGCAACAACTTTCGTCAATCGAGTAATTCTAACTGGAAATGCAAAGAGTGCCCAATGATAGATTTCGAAAAGTCAAGACAAGAAGCATTAGACTTTGTGAGTCTAACCGTGCTTACAAAGAAACTAACATCTACGGATATTCATAGATTGTCAAAGATTAAAAAGACAGATTTAAAGTTATCTCAATATATAGAAGTTTGGTCTGTAAGTATAGAGATTTGTAGAGATGATGTTTTTCAAGAAATAAATTTTTACGTTGGATTTCCTTTGGAATTTCCATTAGTGCTTCCAAAAGTATATTTGCAATACATTGAGCGTGAAAAACTAAAATACATCCCTCATGTTGATAGCGATGGTTTAGTGTGCCTTTATGACGACGAAGATGTTATAGTAAATTGGAAACATCCAGGCCAGATAGTAAAGGAATGCCTTATAAAAGCACAAAAAATACTTGAAGATGGATTATCAAAAGCCAATATTCTTGATTTTGAAGAAGAATTTACTGCTTATTGGGATCAAAAATATAGCAGACATGATGAAGTACGTTCTGAATTATTTATGATAGAGAATATTTCGCTTCCAGAAGCTGGTTTTTTATGTCTGACAACAATTCATCCAAATTATCAAGGATATAACATAATCATCCATAATGAATCTAATGAATTCACAAATTTTAAAAAATATTTGAATGATGCTAAATATAGGCTTACTGAGGGCAGGGCTCTCTTTTTTGGATTATTAGATAGCACTTTGCCATTTGATGAAACTTTCGCATCGGCATATAACAGTATTAAACAAAACTTCCCAAAATTAGTTGGAGAATTTCAGAGGTATGTTACAAAAAATGATGGACCTATTGTAGCAATTTTTGCAAGGCAGATCAAATCCCAATATATTTTTTTCGGCTGGCAGATTGGGCCGCTAGCACTTAAAAAATCAGGATTTCGAACTATATCCTTGAATGCATGGAATGTGTTTTCTGTGCTCGACTCACATAAATCTGTGTTACGTCTTAAATTTGACACATTTACAAGTACAAGGCTCAGTAGAAGAACCGACGGTCCTTCACCATTAGATATGGGTAAATGCATAGCGATGGTTGGGCTTGGAAGTATTGGTTCTAATTTATTACCATATCTTTTGTCATTACAACTAAAAAAGCTCGATCTTATTGATCCAGATATTTTAGCTGTAGAAAATATTAACCGACACCTCCTAGGCATGAACTTTATTAAGCGACACAAAGTAAATGCTTTAGAGGAATATTTGAAATCAGGTAATCCACTGTTAGATGTAAAGGGACATGTAACTTCGGTAATTCACCTTATCAAACAAGAACCAAGCATATTAACACATGCTGATCTAGTCGTAGTTTGTGTCGGTAAGACAAATATTGAAGAATTTATAGTTTCTAGCTTATCTAAACTTAATGCAACTAATGCTGTGGCCATCTTATGGGTAGAACCATATTTAATTGGCGCTCATTGTGTATATCTACGTCCACAAAGAAAGCTTAATTTTGGAAAATTGTTCGAAAATGGAATTTTCAAATTCAACGTTGTAGATCCATCTGAATATTCGAACTCCGAAAAATCATTGCTATTTAAGGAAGGAGGATGCCAGACTTCTTATTTACCATATGGTCAATATGGCATTACTCGTTTCTTAAGCACCTTGATTCCGGAATTGTTCGACCTTTTGACTGACCCGGTAGAAAAGGATTTGGTTTTTACCTTCAAAGGAAGCGACTCTGTTCTAAATCAATCTGGTTTGCGACTCTCAATATTTGGAGCGCAAATGTCCAGCAACTCTATTCGTAAATCTATTTTGGATGAGGATATCAATTGGTAAATATGTAGTTGAATTTAGTGCAGAGGTTCTCGAAATTCTAAGAGCCCATAGACAACTGAAACAAAATGATAATGAGGCTGGGGGAATAATTCTGGGTAGGCTTATTGGAAACACTATAAGTGTCTGTCGGCTTTCAGTACCTACTGAACTAGATAAAAGAAGCAAAACATCGTTCGTAAGAAGCAGAATAAGTGGGCAGATCATTATTGATTATGAATTTTTCAATAGTGATAGACAGATTGTATATTTAGGAGAGTGGCACACGCACCCTGAATCAGTACCAGTTCCGTCATCTAGGGATATTGCCATGATAAACGATCAATTGAAGCGGCAAGTGTTGAATACAGATTTTGTTATTTTAGTTATTAGAGGGTTTAGTGCACTTTTCACAGGAATACTTGATAAGAACGGGTTAGTAACTGTGACTTTAAAGGATAATTGATCAAACTATATAGTAATGACTAAAAAAGACTTTGACTCAATTATGCGGATTACTGCATATTTGACAATTATTTCTGCTGCCGCCTATATTTCACTAACTAACAGCACATTTAACCTTGTCACAGTAAGTCGGAGTGCAAGTTCCGCTTTTACAATTGTAAGTGTTTTTTGGTGGTTTTATTTTAAATGGGGTTGGAAACTAAAAATTTTTTCATGGATTTTATACCGTCCTAACTTGAATGGAACTTGGTCAGGAACTTTAGAGAGCGATTTTATGAAGGATGGTGTCCGTATACCAATAAAGCAATTCCATATAGTGGTTAGACACTCATTTTTAACACTCCATGTAAAAACATATACAGAATCCTATACAGGGGTTTCTTATGTTGAAGCTATTAAATTTAAGGAAGCCGTAGGCCTTAAGAAGTTAGTATATCTTTACCGCCAGGAGACAAGTCAGAATTTAGAAAGTGCATCCCAATTGGGTGGTGCAGAACTTGAGTTACTTGGACCAGATCTAAAAAGGTTAGCAGGAAAATATTGGACTAACACAAAAACGCAGGGAGAGATAAAATTAGAATTTGTTTCAGACAAACAAGTCGACAGTTTTGAGGATGCAGTAAACCTTCGTAATAATGGAAAATAGTCTTTTGTTTGTTAGGATTGACGCAGACAGTATCGGTGACGCAATCGAGTTCGCTCTTATGAATGATGATGCGCACAAAGCACAAATTATTCATAATGTTGTACAGGAAGCGATGCAAGATTTGCGTGATTACGTTATCCAACATTTTAATAATATCATAATGTACGGTTGCGATGATGTGCTATTTAATATGCCAGCCTCACCGAAAAATTTTGGATTGTTGACAACAATCAGTGTGGAATTTCAGCGAAAGACAGAATTTACGTTAAGTATTGGCATTGGCATAACCTTAAGCGAGGCTCTAATTAATTTACGAAAGGCAAAATTAACTGGTAAAAATAAAATTGTCGCCTTGTTTAAAGAATAATGTAATACGGTTTTGAATCCGGTATTTAGCATAAATAGATTGTAGTTTCATACAAGTTTAGTTGTCGCCTGCAAAATTAAACAATGATGAAAAAACAATAAATGATCCATTCTATAAAATTTAAGAGCACGTTAGAAAACAGAATATATATCCTTTCTAATTAGTTTAGATGTAGTGGTCCTACAGTTCCGCTACACTTAATTAGCTTGGAAAAGTAGGACCACTACATCTAACCACTGCAACTAATTAAAATATTAGTGCTATTCTGTCAGACGGTAAATAAATGATTTCAAAATTTAACTTTTCATATATTTCACCTCCATCGACTTCAAAAATGGATTTCAGAACTGAATCGTCGTGGGTAAAGTAAAATGTATATTTCTGATCTGTGCTACGAAATTTATTTAATAAAATTCGCACCATGCATTGTTTTGTCGGTAACCCGTGAATGTTGGGGAGTCACTTAAATGTGGGGCAAACTTCCCAGCGTAGATAAATAACACATTGATTATTAAACTGTTGCGCCTTCTTTCACTACAATTTGCAACAACGCATTTAAATCTACTTTAATTGAATCTTTAATGATGTCATCTGAAAAATCGTATTCTCCATGAAAATTAATGTGCCGATAAGCAAAAGCAGCAGAGTGCGACAACGCATTCTGTATTTCTTTTCTTTCTTGTGAACCTGCTTCTGTTATTTTTTTGGTTTGATAAAGGTAATTGTAGCAGACAATTGAATTGATAATGAGTTGTTTACTGCGTGCCATAATTAATAGTTCCTCTTTATTTGCAAATTGTATTAATCCGTCATGGCCCAAATTTAATTCATCTGCAAGCTGGTGCAGGCTTTCGATTTGTGTCAGTTGGTGGTTAATTCTTCTTCGCAAATCCTCCTGATCCATATATTTCAGAACAAAAATACTCTGGACGACTTTACCTAATTCTTGAAGAGCTACATTTAAAGGATGCTTATTGGAGTAAGAGGTTAGGCGTTTTAATAAGACAGATGGAATGGTATGTTTTAGTTTTAGCGTTGCTACCAGGCGTAAAATGTTATCCCATTGTTCTTCTATAAGCTGTGTATTAATGCTGCCGCCTGCATTGATCTGAAAATTGGATTGGTTTGATATTGGTACTAAAGCAGTTCCGTATAACTTAACCTTGTGAATCGTTTTAAACCTTGGCTGAAAGTCAATTTTCAATAAATAACATAAAGCGGAATTTACGTAGCTGATTCCATGTTGGTCTGTCGAATGCAAGCGATCTGATTCTATATTTTCATTATCAACTGCACGTTTCTGTTCCTTGTTCATTTTTTTGGGTTCAGGCATTGAAACTGGTTGATAATGCAACAGACCATCCAGTATATACCATGCTTCAAAATCGCCAGCAGAAAATGTTGTTGTGTAAAATATAGGGTAATGTTCAGCCAAGAATGAATAAATGATAATTCCCTTCTCTTTTCCAAAATATTTTGAAGAGTAATTAGCGTGAATCGAATTGAGTGCCATTGTAAATTTTTGCCCATCGGAAGCCGATCGCAAAAGGGTTTCTTCTTCTTTGAACAGGACATTAATTGGCATAATATCTATTAAGGACACAATTTTATCATTAGCTTCTTCCAAATTTTTAGAAGACAGATGCCAGTTTGATGTTTTTTCAAGTGCTGATAAAGAAATATTCTTGGATTTTTTGGCCATTAAGCCTACACCTAAATTACATCCCCAGCTGATAATTGTAGCAAAATTAACGGTGTCAGGCATAATATCCCTGCGATATTCTACCATTTTATGGGTTAGCTTTTTGGTGAACCCAGTATGTTCATTAACTGTATGAAGCACCTCAAAGACAGACACATAAAGATCCGAAGGGTACAACTCGGTAACTGAAACGTGATCTTTCTTTTTTGGTGTTATAAATTGCAGCGTATTATTTTTTCGTTTTTTTACAAAAGGATTTTGCCCCTTATTGATTGCCGTAAAAGTGTGTTGGAGTTGGCCGGCAAGTTTACCTTCCAGTACATTCTGAATAATCGGCCAATTTTTCAAATAGGTTATTCCTGCCCTGTCAAGTAAGTTCTCTCTGTTATTTGTCCATTCCGTTTCATCTATCATGTAGTCTTCGAAAGCTTTAAACTGGTGGGATACACCGACAACAATCTTTCCGGATTTAAGTGATTTATTAATATACTTAGCCAGGAGAACTTTGTATAATGGTTCATTGAAGCCATTGTTTGTCTGTTGAACACGTTGCCGTTCTTGCTTATTGAGGAATTCAACTGGAGCATTTGGTGTAAGGTCGCCCTGTTTTTTTTGGTAAAAATTTAGTGCATCCATTACTTTATCGCCTGGCTGTGCAGAAGTGAACTCAACATGGCGTAACATTTCGGAAATTCGGTTTTGGAAAGCTCTGGATTTTTCTACCATAGACTCATATAGCAGTTTGCTATCAATACTTTTGACCGATTGCTAATACAACTTTTCGATAGCCGGCACTAGCTTTAAAAAGTCATTATGCTGCGGATTTTTTATAATTTCTATCAGTATCTTGAATTTTTGGTCTTGGGTTTTGTCGAATGAAAAAGCAGTATCCTGTAACAATTTAATGAGCGGTGCTTCTGCGAGCACTGCAATCAAAATTTCTTCCTGGTTGAGCTGGTTGTCCTTTTGCCATTGTAGTAACAATTCATTTTTTCTATTATCAGCCTGACGCAGTGTTTGCTGGGTTGTTGACATGAATGTCTGAATCATCATGTCATTAAGATAGTTGGTATTGGTATTTGACAAAGCATATTAGCAGTAAGTATTTCTGAGCTCTTTGTTTGACTTGGAAAACGTGCGCAGACAGGACATAATTTGCATAATATTCAATCAGCTCTTCTGAAATATTTAGGCTAGAAATCATATCTTTTAACAAATGGTAGAGTACTTTCAACTCTTTTAACTTACTCATATTCTCCCGGATGGCAGAAAGCTTCATAAGTTCCTTAAGTGTTTTATATCTGGAAATTTTGTAAGTGTTACGTCCTAACATGTCATCAGGCAGTTTATCAAATAATCCATCTAATGCAGTTTTCTGATTTTCGGTTAATAGTGTATTAATAATTTGTAATAATATTTTTTCAAAATTTCGAATCGTCTGGGTAATTAAAAATCCCAGGGTGTGGTAAGAAGGAACTTCTATATCATGAGAACGGATAAAGTCGCATAGTGAACGGAAAATACTCTCTGGACTAAATTGTCTGGTGCATAAATGATTTGCTTCTTGTAAGACGAGTGATTTGTATAAACCTGAGAATTTATGAAAGCCTAGTTCGGTAAGTATTAAATCATGGTGGCGAGCAATAGAGGAACTTGAATAGGAAGATAAATCTATTTTTATTCTATTGATTTTCAAAATACGGCAGACATAAACAATATCTTGCTCTTGATACGTGTTTATCCTAAAAAATCTCCCGCTCGATTTAAAATAGCCTAATTGGAGCAAAAGACTTACATCATTGATATTCGAGGCTAAACTACGTAATTTAATTTTTAGCCAGCCAGGCATGTCAAAAAATACCTTACGTTGTTGAGAAGAAAAAGCGGGAGGGCTTTCAAATTCTTTCATCTCTTCCTGATCAAGAATATCAATAATCCTCATATGGCCCGTTTTTTACCATTCGTTTTTACAATATAAAAACGAATACCCTTCCCAATTTACATATTTAAATTGCCATGCAGCTAATGTCATTTTTGTATGGCACTAGCTTATAAGGAAAGATGGATAAAATCATTGAATTGGCTGTCGATAACTGGAAAACAGAAGGATATATTAAAATCATCATTTCAACAAGGTGGTAAATTCAATTGTTTTCGAATTTAGGTACTAACTATTTTTATATCGTATAGGAATAAAAGTCATTCTAAGGAATCTATAATATTGTACTAATCAATCACAATTTAGTTACAGCTATATATCTGATAATAAGTAACTTAAATCATTTCTTTGGGAAGTTTGCCCCGCATTTAAGTGACTCCCCGATATTAGACATGGTATCGGCGTTACAAAGAGAGATTCCTGGTCTGGGTACCCGGAAGTTGCATCTGTTACTAAATGAACCATTGGCTATAAGTGGAATCAAATTAGGTCGTGATAAGCTGCATAAACTTCTGCAAAACCATGATTTGGTTCTTCGTCAACGCCGACAAGTTCCACAGACAACCAATTCTAATCATAGATTAAAAATGTACCCTAACTTGCTTATAGACAGGGTTATATTGCAATCCAGGCAGGTATGGGCATGTGACATTACTTACATTTGTATCGGTTTGGGCTTCGGCTATCTGTCTTTAGTCACAGACGCCTATTCCAAATTAATTGTTGGCTACTGCCTGCATCCATTTTTAACGGCAGAAGGTAGTCTGAAGGCATTGGAAATGGCCTTATTAACCGATTGGGAAAAAGGAAATGGATTGATCCATCATCGCTCCGGCGACCCGGTCAGATCGAGGCAGCCAATACTGTAGTTTTGAATATGTACGCCGTCTTAAAAGAGTAGGGATATGCATCAGCACGACCCAAAGCGGCGATCCTTACGAAAATGCAATCGCCGAAAGGATAAACGGGATATTAAAAACAGATTTTCGTTTAAATCGAGTGTTCACTACATTTGAAGAAGCAGTGAAGGCCGTCGACAAAAGCATATATAACTACAACCATTTGCGACCTCATATGAACGGTCCGCCGCGCGGCTGTGATTATTTAACACCTGTGGTCGCTCATCAGTCAGACCAACCTTTAAAGAAGCACTGGAAACCCAAGGTATATAAATAGTTTAAGCACTTTCAAGACCATGATAAATTCAGTTAGAACAAGCACTTTTTTGCAACTGTCAACATGATATCAGGATTAACTTTAACCAATTATTTTTTATCTTAAAACTGACAACTTATTTTCAGGATCGGACAAACTGTAAGGTAAAAACAGGACGACACACTGTGACTGCTTTAAGATCATTCACTGTAGATAGTCCCAATGCTAACGCTGTTCGCTGGATCACTGGGAGTAACTCTTCATTGGTCTTGAAACTTCCATTTGAAAGATAAATGGGAATCATAACATCTTCCTTGATTACAACCGCGTTTTCGTGTTCCATAATATTTTGATTAGAATTTAAAAAAATCTGGCCTACCCGTACCAGGACTCCCCTACTCTCTTAATTTCCTTTGGATCCCTCGCTCGTGAAATATATTATTCTACTGATTTCAAAATTTATAGAGTGTACTGTTTTAGCCAATTTTGTATGCATTTCTTCGTATTGGTGACCGTTTAATAGGTTTTAAGCAAGTTAACATTATTAGAAAATAGAATAATATAACTTTATAAATATCAACTAATTATGTATTCGTAATGCCCTTGACGAACAAATTTCATCCGTTAACAATATTAACAAGGCAAACTATATAAAGTTTTTGCTATGAAAGAAAATGGCTCACTCCAAATGACACGGGACGAATTTGTTCGTTTAATAACATTGACGACAATTGGAACGTTAGCATGCTCTGCATACTCCTACGATCTGGGCGACAGAGCAAATGAATCTACTAACCTTATTTCCGAACAATCTCTCGATGAGCAGATGAGAGAAAGAGCAGCCAAAGCACGTGCACTTTCGTTTGAACCTGCCAGATCTCCGGATAAAACAAAAAGTTATGAAGACTTTATGCTTGAGAGATCGGCCTATGTGACATCTCTTGCTTTGATGCATGCAGGAGGCTATTCAACTGGATTACTGGGGTATCAGACAGCAAAAGATGTCAAAAATTTTTCCGTCAATCTAGCAAAAGGCTTTGCCAATTCAGATCCCGACCTAATGTACAAAGCTTTTACAGCAGAAGTGCCTACAACAGATTTTTTAAAAGGATTTGAGGCCATAGGAAAGGATAACACTAATCGGGTTGGCGCAGGTATGGCCTTGGGTGCAGGGGCAATGGCACTTTACCCACCAATTGCAATTCAGATGGGTGTAGTGGCATTGGTCGGAAATGGGATAAGTTTTGGATCATCGTTCATTAAAGATGATGCTTCAAAATCGTTATTAAACGATCGTGTCATAGATATAGCAAAAGCAATTTGGAATGATCCAAATGCAAGTCATATCATGACTAATGGTGTAAAAGATGTTTTGAGGAAGTCATACGGTATTGACTTTGGTGCATCCTTGAATGAACACAAAAAGTATTTACCAACGGATCAGCAGAAATACATTGATTTTTATCTCCAAAATAAAGGATTGACACCGGAGCAATTAAAGGCACGTGAAGAAGCGAACATGAGGTTACTTGTAGATAACGTTAATTTTGCTTTCGATAATGGCATAAAAGAAATCAAAGGCTATATTGAGAAAAAAGAAAAAAATAAAGCTGACAGAGAATATATAGAAAGAGAGATACAAGGTGGCGTATATCTGGCAACTTTCCTTGCAGATAAGTTCATTGGTGGAGATGCGGGTCGAATTGTCAGTACGCTTGCAAGTAGTGCTGCTCAAACCTATGCTCTTATTGCTACATTGGGATCGACTGGACCCATAGGTATAGCTGCAGCGGCTGTTGTTATCGTCATGAATTTAGCCGGATTATTTGGTAAGCAGGTGTCGGCGGACCAAGTTATTCTAGATGCCATTAAAAAAGTGCATCAATCAATTATTGATATGCACAAAGAGATGCGAGAATCATTTGGCATTGTCATCAAAAATCAGGAAGAAATGATGAAACGAATTGATGCACAGTTTGCTTTGCTAAGTGAAAAGCAGGATAAGGCTATTTTGGAAATCAAAAGTGTTAGAGAAGCTCTCGAGATAGATATAAACGAGGCGCGGAACCGTGCACGTGAGCAAAGTACGAATGAAATATCGGCTGTTTTATTGTCATTCCAAACAGAATTGAGCAAGCAACGGCTGGGGAAAAAAATTGATGATAGTGTAATTTATAGAGGAATAGAAAAAATTGAATTTTATGGCACTAAATTATCTAAAAACGGAGATTTTACTAGATCATCCAGTGCGGTACCAGGTTGGGATGCAATGAAGATTAAAAGTGTTTTGAGTACAACCGACTGGATTGATTGTTTTATAGGTTTTTTGCCTGTCATTGTTGAGAAATTTGCACCGTCAAGTAAAATGACTATACCTCATAATCCACTTGCATTAGGTAAGGGTGCTTATGCCCTTGCTTCTGTTTATGTAATGTTTCCCGAGTACGCGAAGATATTCGAGAATGGGGGGTCTCAACATTTTTCAAAAGACCTTCTGGATGCTATTAATAATACACGAAATGCTATAAAAATTTCGACAAGCACCGAGACGTTAAATCAGTTCAAGAAAAATTACTTGCGAGTTGTATCCAAAACTATCGATTCTGCATTCGACATTGCGGACTTAGCTGCTCGAAAAAATAACAATATTGACGGAAAACGAAAAATATCTCCCGCAGCAGCAGGGCCATTAAATCTAGTTGAGATGGTTGATGCAAGTGCTAATAGTATTGGCGATTACTTTAATAATTATAACGACTATGTCTGTTCATTACCATACCGTCCGATTCGAGACGGTCGTTTTGTCACACATAACGGAACAGAACCACTATGGTTTGAGCCACAATATGTTTCTCCAAAAAAAATTCTGTGGAAGGGACTGGATAAGGAAAATTCGGCTAAAACTGTAAATACAGCTGAGTATCTTACAGCCCTATCGAAATTTAATGTAATCAGGATTCAAAAAGGAAATGAGAAAAAAGACAAAATATCTTATCGGTGGAAATTGATGCCATCCAGGGACGGACATATTGGAACAGGTTATTTGACATCAACTGAACAATACAGCGTATCAAAAATTACATTATTGCAAGAAAAGACGCCAAATCCAGTCCTCGGAGACGGCATCACTAATGGGTGGGTTGAAAGCAAATGGACAGATACAAAAATAAGTGTAGATGAGAATAAATATGACCCGCAGCCAGATATGGACAGTCCAAAGTTTCGCACCATTAGTAGTGATCTGCTGGATAGTGAATATGTTGGAGGGTCGGTAATGATATTTTTAGAAAAATTAAAAGATACAGCAAACATAGTCTATAATATTCGAAAAGATATTATATTAAATATACCACGTTATATTGAAGACACAGCGAGTCAACTAGGTGTCGAATTAGAATCAGCAGCCCTTTCCTTAAAATATTTGGCAGGGATATCAGCTTATGCACAGTCCGGAAGTGTAGGGACCGCAACTGAGGTATTTTATGGCAAAGTCGCAGGTGTCAATTACTTCAAAAAAGAAGAAAATGGGGAAATAGATACTAAGAAAGCGGTACCACCGCTTATATCCACACGGGAAGAGTTAGCAGACATCATTCGCAAAGTAACCAACCCTGATTATATTTATCATCCGGATCATCTAGCAAAACGTGCAGACAGTCGACGTGAGTTAAGAGAATTTATAAAAACCGAAACCCTTGTGATTGTCAGTCAAGCATTTGATGAATACAGATATTCCTATTTCTCGGAAAGATTACAAGCTTTTAATTTGCCAGAATTGACTATCCCTGAACAAATGTTGCGTACGGCACAATTTGTTGTTACTTCATCGAAGAATAAACGTCGTGGATCAATCTGGCCAGAATGAAGAATACTGGATAATGACTAAACGGAATGGGTGTAAGTAAGCACTTGTATGCCTATTATAATCTAATTGTTGCACTTTCAACGTATACTTTTCAAAAGTTTGACTGTTTTTTTGACAGGTTATCCGTCAAAACCAGTAATGTGTAAATCTGTCTCAACGTAACAAAGTTTTAGATACCCTCAAATCCAGATTACAAATAAACATGCACAACAGCATCGGGTAAACGTGCATAGCTTGTGACTTCTGGCGGACTTGAGCGTCAAATGCTGGAGTGCATCAAAAAGTGTGGGAGACTTATGCTGCTTCCTGGATAATATCAGGATCCTTTACTAATTTAATTGGCCTGAAATCCAGATACATTTTCCGAAAACTATCTTCCCATTCGCTGTTTAAAACTTTTGTCCGGACTTGAAGCAGTAAGTGTGCGCCTTTTTTAGTCCACTGCATGGACTGTTTTTTAGAAAACCGTTTAGCAATTACATAATTGACAGTGGATTCCACAAAGCTGGTTGAAATAACTTCGTCGTAATTATACCGCTCGGCGTAATTGACAATAAAATTCTGATTGTTGGTGATGTATTTGTCGAAATCGGTAACGTATGTCTGGAAGGGTTTAATCTTGTCATATTTTTTCTTTTGGCCTTCGTCTTCCAAATGATCAGTAAGGTAGAAGTCAAGATCCTCACAATGGGGCTAAACGACTCAAACGTACACTTTTCCCCGCGAGTTACTCAAACGGTTTT
>Ga0247739_10000385_pt1 | contig 15638 bp, 7 predicted proteins | sample UWRJL058202B2_FD_180943 | JGI IMG/M metagenome (GOLD analysis project Ga0247739, IMG submission 180943) | Plant litter microbial communities from Arlington Agricultural Research Station in Wisconsin, United States - UWRJ-L058-202B-2 | ecosystem: Environmental > Terrestrial > Plant litter >...
GTTGGATGTTGTTCTAACTCTACAATTGCGTAAGAAGATATTTTTTCACTCAGTGGAATTTTTGGTGTGCCGGTCTTGATATCGCCCATCTTCCACGAACCAGATGTTGCTTGTGATGGAGTAACTTTCTTCATCGTTTTTGCCGCAATTTGCTGCTGACTCGCTTTCATATTTTCTTGCGATATTCTTATTTCGCTATTTACCGATACAGCCACGGTATTAGGTAATTGCAGTTCCACTTCTCTGGTTACCATGACACTTTCAATGGCGGCCATCTGAGCTGTTGATTCACGTGATGCCAACACCAGTAAAACACTCACACCAGCAGTGATCGCAAGCAAGGCGACACCCAGAATTTTTTGAGGTTGAGAAAGTTGATACATTTTCATCATCGTCAGCCCTAATCAAAATCATCTGAACATTATTGAAATCAAAAAGTGAATCTCTTTGTACAAAAATAGATCACGACGTTGATTAACACTAATTTTTATTTCACTAGCAGAGAAGAAAATCTAAGATGTTTTATATTGCAGATGTTCGGTTCTAATGAGATGTGCGTCACGCTAGTTTGCGGTACAGAAATACGATTGAGCGGGACGTAAAATTGACGTTCGACTGTATTGTCAGTAAACAAACCGAAAAAATGTCATAAAAAACGAATACACGTCAGCGGACTTTTTCACTTGTTCACATCAACGTGAAATTAATTAGTTTTAAAAATTATTTATTTGGATGCGGGATTTCGAGGGAGTCGTTAACACCAGGTTTTGATAGCTCAAACTCTGATGGGTTTTTGTAAATCCAGCCACTGCCATTGACTGATACCAAGGTGTAACTGCCTTTGGGAGTGGTGACTGTGGCAAATACTGAATTATTTCCATAGGTCATGACTACGGGATAGTCATCGCCGTGCCCATCAAGATGACCGCGCCATGTGTAATCACCATTAGGATTAGTGGCTTTGTTCTCCACATTCACCTGCAAACGTTCACCACCCGGCATGGTCATGGTGCGCTGCTCGCCCGGCTCCGGGTATTTGGGATTTTCCATATCGACTAATACTGGTTCGTAGACTGACACACCTGCTGGTAAAGGCATCTTCGGAAGGGTGGAATTTGTATCACCCACACTCCAGGCCTCAGGCGCCGCGAGCGATTTTTCAACCGACTTGGGCGCATTAGATAGCTGCTGAGTATGCGTTGGTTTTTCATCGGTTTTTGTCAGCTCTGCAGATTTCAATGCTGGCTCCGAAGATGTTAAATTCGGTTGCGAATGTTCAATAACTACCGTCGGGAATGATGAATCAATACCTCGTGAAACATAATCATGGGAGAGCTGAAAAAACACACCAATCACCAACACAATCGCAAGCGCTAGATAAATTGGTGTCTTCCGAGAGCTAAAAAAAGCCATACATAAAAACCGTTGGTTCCGTTAAAAAATATTACCGCTACTAGCGAGCGTGCTTTGTTGTTTCTGGTTTGTCACTCTAAGACAAAACGCCCAAGGCAACCTTGCGATCACCTTGGGATACCAGCTCCATTTTTAACGCATACTCCAGGCTTTTAACGCACTAAAGTGGCGGTGGCGCTATACACAAAGAGTGGGCGTTGAGATTGGTGAGCAAGCCCAGTACAGCGCCTTTCTCCAACTCTACCTCATCAAAACTACTGGTCGCGTTCATATAGACCATCTGTTTTGTTGCATCGCCCGTCACATTAAGCAGCTGCAAGCTTAGTAGGCCACCGGTGCTACTCGTTTGCTGCTGCACACCATTCAGGTAGGTAGTCACTTTCAGAGAATTCAATAGCGATAGATCCAGAACTCCTACCGGTAATGACACAAGGAAACCTACTCGTTTTGTACCCGTATAGGTTGTGTTGGTGTTCTCAACACTCGCCCAGACAGAAGCAGCTACCGCCACTGGAGTGCCCAGAACCGCCGCATCCGTTATTGGGTTTGTTATCAAGTTATTGGGAGTGGTTACACCGCAACCAATACATAACACACCTCGTAAACCCGTGCTAACCGTTAAACCAGCACCCACTACCGGCTCAAACAATTTACCGGGGCCGCAGGCGACATTTTCCACTGCATCGCATGCATCACCTATTCCATCGCCATCAATATCTGACTGGGTTGGATTACTGTTAACAGGACAATTGTCAACGGCGTTGAGTACACCATCATTGTCTATATCGACATCACACACATCGCCAATGCTATCGTGGTCAGTATCCGTTTGGGTTGGGTTAATCGCTAACGGACAATTATCCAGTGCGTTTCCGATACCGTCGCCATCGCTATCCGAATCACAGGCGTTACCTATGCCATCGGCATCATTATCTTGCTGACCGGCGTTAGCGACTAATGGACAATTATCACTGCCGTTAATAACAGCGTCATTGTCAATATCGGTATCACAGCTATCCCCAATACCATCGCTATCGGTGTCCGTTTGTAGCGGATTGGCTAATGCGGGGCAGTTATCTTGGCTATTGCCTACACCGTCGCCATCCGTATCTGTTAGCGGATCGCAAACATCTCCCAGTCCATCATTGTCGGAATCCAATTGATTTAGATTGACGATAAGTGGGCAGTTATCCGAATTATTAGCAACGGTGTCGCCGTCGATATCGCTGTCGCAGAGATTACCTATAGTGTCGCCATCTGAATCTAGCTGGTTGGTATTGGCAACAAAAGGACAATTATCCGCAGCGTCATTGACACCATCACTGTCGATATCGGTATTGCTATCACAAGCATCACCTACACCATTGGCATTGGAATCCAGCTGACTTGCGTTGGCGTTTAACGGGCAATTATCTGATCCGTCCAATACACCATCGCCATCTTTGTCGTTATCGCAGGCGTTACCCGCACCATCATTGTCTGTATCTAGCTGACTGGCGTTAGCCGTCATTGGACAATTATCAATACCATTGAGAACACTATCGCCATCAAGGTCGTTGTCACAGGTGTCACCTGTACCATCGCCGTCCGTATCTTGCTGATTGGCATTCGCTGTGACAGGACAGTTATCCAAACCGTTTAATACGTTATCGCCATCCGTATCGGTGTCACAGGCATCCCCTAGAGAATCGCCATCAAGATTTAGCTGGTTGGTATTGGCAACCGCCGGACAATTATCAACCGAGTCATCAATAGTATCGTTGTCACTGTCAGTATTGGCATCGCAAGCGTTGCCGACCCCATCGTTGTCTGCATCTATTTGATCGGCATTAGACACCAGCGGACAGTTGTCAGTGTTGTCCCCAACACCATCGCCATCGCGGTCAGTATCACAAACATCGCCTATGCCATCGCCATCAGCATCCGCCTGATTGGTATTGGCTTGAAGCGGACAATTGTCGCTTGAGTTAGGTACGGTATCGCCATCCCGGTCGCTATCGCACAAGTTGCCAATGCCGTCATTATCACTGTCCGCCTGATCCAGGTTTGCAATGAGTGGGCAGTTATCGAGAATGTTGGTCACAGTGTCACCATCGCGATCACTATCACAGGTATCGCCTATGCCATCACTATCGGTGTCCAGTTGCGATCCGTTGGCAATTAATGGGCAGTTATCGGTCGCGTTGACCACGCCATCGTTGTCATAGTCAGTATCACAAGCATCGCCGATACCGTCCAAGTCGAGATCCTCCTGTAAGCTATTGGCGTTAATTGGGCAGTTATCCGCGCCGTCGTCAACACCATCACTGTCCGAATCTATATTGCTATCGCAGGCATCGCCGACACCATCGGCATCTACATCAACCTGATTGGTATTGGCAGTGCGCGGGCAGTTATCAAGCACATTGAGAATAGTGTCCGCGTCCTGATCGGGATCGCATGCATCACCAATACCGTCAAAGTCGAGGTCTGCTTGATTGCTATTAGATACCAACGGACAGGAGTCAATCAGATTGAAGACCGTATCGCCATCCAAGTCACTATCACAAACATCTCCCTGGCTATCGCCATCCAGATTTTCCTGAAGTGGATTGCCCAATAACGGGCAGTTATCTGAGCTGTTAGCAACACTATCACCATCCATGTCGCTATCGCACGAATCCCCCACGCCATCGCCGTCCGTATCTAACTGGGTGGAGTTTGCTGTGATGGGGCAATTATCGAGACCGTTTAATACACTATCCCCATCGACATCGGTATCGCATGCATCGCCGGCTGAATCTCCATCGAGATTCAGCTGATTGGTATTGGATACAGCCGGGCAATTATCAGCGGAGTCGTCAATCGTATCGTTGTCGCTATCCGTATTGGCATCGCAGGCATTGCCGACACCGTCATTGTCGCCATCCAATTGATCTGCATTGAAGACAAGTGGGCAATTGTCGGTGATATTTCCAACGCCATCACCATCACGATCGGTGTCACACACATCGCCTATGCCATCGCTATCAGCATCTGCCTGATTGGTATTGGCTTGAAGAGGACAACTGTCACTGGAATTGGGTATCGTATCGCCATCTCTGTCGCTATCGCACAGATCTCCAATACCATCATTGTCGCCGTCTGCCTGATCCGTATTAGCGGTCATTGGGCAGTTATCGAGAGTATTAGTGACAGTGTCGCCATCGCGGTCATTGTCGCAGGCGTCACCTGTACCGTCAGTATCCAAATCAAGCTGGTTGGTATTTGCGGTGATGGGACAATTATCAACACCGTTTAATACGCTATCGCCATCCGAATCGGTATCGCAAGCATCGCCTGTGGTATCACCGTCTAGATTTAGCTGGTCAGTATTAGCAACTAATGGACAGTTATCGACCGAGTCATCAATCGTATCGTTGTCACTGTCCGTGTTGGTATCGCAGGCATTGCCGACACCGTCATTGTCGCCGTCCAATTGATTGGCATTGAATACTAATGGGCAGTTATCAATAGTATTTCCAATACCGTCGCCGTCGCGATCGTTATCGCAAACATCACCTACACCATCGCCATCAGCATCCGCTTGATCGGCGTTTGTTAGAAGAGGACAGTTGTCGCCGGAGTTGGGTACTGTATCACCATCCCTGTCGCTGTCGCACAGGTTGCCAATACCGTCGTTGTCGCTGTCGGCTTGGTCCGTGTTAGTGTTCATGGGGCAATTGTCCAGGCTATTGGTGACAGTGTCGCCATCGCGATCATTGTCACAGGCATCACCAATGCCGTCGCCGTCTGTGTCTTCCTGTGCAGGGTTGATATTCATAGGGCAATTGTCAGCACTATCGTTAACGCCGTCGGTATCTGTGTCGATGTTGCTATCGCAGGCATCGCCTACACCATCGGCATCCACATCAAGTTGATTGGTATTGGCCGTGACAGGACAGTTATCAGCGCCGTTTAAAACGCTATCACCGTCAACATCTGTATCGCATGCGTCACCCGCTGCATCACCATCTAGATTTAGCTGGTTGGTATTAGCAACCGCTGGGCAGTTATCAACTGAGTCGTCAATAGTGTCGTTGTCACTGTCCGTATTGGAATCGCAGGCATTACCGACGCCATCGTTATCCGCATCCAATTGGTCGCTATTGGAAACGAGAGAACAGTTGTCCAAGGCATTAGCAATACCATCACCGTCTCGATCCGTGTCACAGACATCGCCTATAGCATCGCTATCCGAATCTGCCTGATTGGTATTAGCTTGGATAGGGCAATTGTCGAGACTATTAATCACCGTGTCGCCATCGCGATCATTGTCACACGTATCCCCGATCCCATCGCCATCCGTATCCTGCTGGTTGGAGTTCGCTGTAACAGGACAATTATCGACATTGTTTAATAGGCTATCGCCATCCATGTCGGTATCGCATACGTCGCCTGTAGTATCGCCATCGAGATTTGCCTGATTGGTATTGGCAACTAACGGACAGTTATCAACCGAGTCATCAATCGTATCGTTGTCAGCGTCCGTGTTGGCATCGCAGGCATTGCCAACGCCATCACTATCCGCATCGAGTTGATCGCTGTTGGAAATTAGCGGGCAATTATCTGTGGAGTTCGCAACGCCATCGCCATCCCGGTCAGCGTCACAAATATCACCTATGCCATCGGCATCAGCATCTGACTGATTGGTATTGGCTTGAAGAGCACAATTATCGCTAGTGTTTGGGACCGTATCGCCATCCCTGTCGCTATCGCACAGATTACCAATCCCGTCATTGTCGCTGTCGGCCTGATCCGTATTAGCGGTCATCGGGCAATTATCTAGCGTGTTACTGACACTATCGCCATCAAGGTCGCTGTCGCAGGTATCTCCCACGCTGTCACCGTCAGTATCCAGCTGACTGGTGTTGGCCGTGACAGGACAATTATCAGCACCATTTAAGACGCTATCGCCATCAACATCCGCATCGCAGGCATCACCTGCAGCATCACCATCGAGATTCGCCTGATTGCTATTGGCAACTAACGGACAATTGTCGACCGAGTCATCAATCGTATCGTTATCACTGTCGGTATTGGCGTCACAGGCATTTCCGACACCATCAGTGTCTGCATCGAGTTGATCGCTGTTGGAAATCAGCGGGCAGTTATCTGTCGTGTTCGCAATACCATCGCCGTCCCGGTCCGTGTCACAAACATCTCCTATGCTGTCGCCATCAAAATCCGACTGATTGGTATTGGCTTGGAGAGGACAATTATCGCTGGTGTTTGGGACAGTATCGCCATCTCTGTCGCTGTCACACACGTTGCCGATACCGTCGTTATCACTATCGGCCTGGTCAGTGTTAACGGTGAGTGGACAGTTATCGAGACTATTAATGACAGTGTCGCCATCGCGGTCGTTGTCACAAGTGTCCCCGATTCCATCACCATCAGTGTCTAGTTGCGATCCATTGGAAATTACAGGGCAATTATCTGTCGCATTGAGCACGCCATCATTGTCATTGTCGGTATCGCAGCTATCGCCTATGCCATCTGCATCTGTATCGCTCTGTGCGGCGTTCGCATTGAAGGGGCAATTATCAATCCCATCGTCAACACCATCGGTGTCTGTATCTATGTTGCTGTCGCAGGCATCGCCTACACCATCAGCATCCAAATCAAGCTGATTGGTATTGGCAGTCCATGGGCAATTATCAACGGAATTGAGAATGGTGTCGGCATCCATGTCGCCATCGCAGGCGTCACCGGCGCCATCACCGTCTGTATCAGTTTGAGCGATATTAGGCACCCATGGGCATGTGTCGAGAATATTGAATACTCTGTCGTCGTCCATGTCGCTATCACAATCATCGCCCCAATTATCACTATCCGTATTGGTCTGAGTTGTATTGATTAGCAACGGACAATTATCAACACTGTTAACAACAAAATCGCCATCCATGTCGTCGTCACACATATCCCCCCAAGGATCGCCATCAGTATTAGTTTGATCCCAATTGGGCACGCTTCGACAGTTATCGAGTGAGTTAATTATTCCGTCCCCATCACTATCAGCTGTAGGAGGTTCGCCGGGATCGAATGGAGTGCTGGAAGTTACGGAAGACGCGCTGCTCGAAAGTAATGAACTACTCTCCGAAAGGTTGCTAGCCGCTGTGCTGCTAGGCTGTTCGCCTGGATCAGTGGGTAGAGTTGAAGATCGCGACGATGAAAGTGATGCAAGACCCACCGATGAAGATGCTATCCAACTGGACTCATCTTTTGGGAATCCGCTGCCCCCTCCCCCGCCACAAGCCGATAAAATGAATACCGATATAAATACAAACAATAATAAATTTTTCATGACAGCTACCATCCTTAAACAAATAGGTTAAAAAACCGCTACGGAGTTTTTGTGTCGGAAATGACAAACTCGACCCGTCGGTTTTTAGCCCTACCCTCTTCCGTTTGATTGTCTGCTACTGGTTGATCCTCTCCCATGCCAAACACTTTTATACGATTGAGTGTTACGCCTTTTGAGCGTAAATATTTTGCTACCACATTCGCGCGGGTTTCTGACAAACGCTGATTATATTCTGAGTCACCACGCGCATCGGTATGACCAATAATGCTAACGTCGAGCGAGGGTGTTTTCATCAATAAATTGACCACAGGATCAATTGAAGCAGTATTGCGAATTGTGGCTTTATCAAAATCAAATAGAGGGCCACCGAGTTGTTCATCAACAACGATTCGCTGCTCTTTAGCAGACGGTTCCGGTGATTTATGTACAGGCTCAGGCACGGCAACAGGTAAAGGTGTAGCGACTATCGCTACAGGTGCAATGACCACCGGTACATTATGTTTGCGGGATGCAAAATTCCATACCAAAGAGATACCCAGAAAATTTGGGTTGGATTCACCCATCTGGTCATTGCCTACTTGATGGATGTATTGATACTCAAGGCGTGCGGTCCAATTATCCGCAAACGGAACCTCAACGCCAGCGCCTATTAAAGGGCTCACGCCGGAGTCATCCAATTTATCGGGGCCGCCAGTCACTTCTCCGGTCCAATACGCAGCGCCAAACTTTCCGTAAATACGTGCCTGCATATAAAGTGGATAGGATAGCTTTACCGCGAGATCTGCCTCACGTAACTTTCCATCCAAATTCATATCAGGATATTTTGCAACTGAGTCACCAATATCATTAAACGATAACTCAAGTGCTATACGACGGTTAAACTCATAACCTGCAAAAACGCCGTAACCAGCTTCATCCTTATCGCACGTAATATTTGTGTTCATACAAGAGTTGTCATTATACGAGTGGCCCAAACGGGCACCTAAATAACCACTCTTGTAAGAACTCTCATCTTCAGAAAAAGCTACATTAGAAAAACAAAACAAAACTACATTTAAAAAAAATAATTTAGATAAATTTAAAATACTCATACTCGCTCCTTAACCCAGGGAAAGCAGTACGCGACTAAATACCATCAAAAAAAAATTTGAGAGTGTATAAGTCCTCATAGCATTGGAATTTAAGGCAATAAACCACTGAAAGCAGTAAATGCTCTGACCTGAAAATCTTCTGGATTAAATCAAAGAATCAACGAGAGGAAAAAAAATCAAAGGCGAGAAAATATAAAAATAAACGACAAAAGAAATAGACGTGTTTTTTAATGAAAATTATCGAACGATTCACTTATAACTCCTCACAATCCAAATTGCAAAACATCCAATCAAGGAAATAGAACCCTCCAATGTTCTTCCAGGACATACAAATAAAAACTTCACCTCATTGGTAGGCTAGCAAGATTACCGAATAAATCAATATGATAAGTAGATCGTATTTCAATAAAAAAATAACAATAATAAACTAAACGAGATAAACACTTAAATTATCTTAATTAAAATAGAATAATGAACATACATTAAAAATCACATTTTTAATGTATTTAAAAAGCGCAGCAGATTCAATGAAAGAGAGAATAGAAGCAGGAGTAAATCTTAAGGATTGGTATTTTTTTAAAACTGAAAATTTTAACGACCAAAAATGTTACTAAATCAACACCCGTATTTAAGCACGAGTACTGACTTGGAGTTATTGCAGTAACCAAAAAAATTACGTTGAGAAATTACGCTTACGAAAGAGGGCAAAAACACCAAGCAACATTAACGAAAGGAAATCTAATGCACCGCCGCCGCTTGCTGTTGTGCTATTTCCGGTACTAGTATTTACCGGAGCAACAGAAGATGCAGTACCAGAAGGCATACCTGATGTAGCATCAGTAGTAAGACTGGGTTTCGAACTATTTGCTTTGCTTGAATTCGCTACATTTGAAGCAATGCTGGAATTGGACGCAGAACTCACATTGGACGAAGAGCTAGCAGTAGATTCCATGTTATAAAAATTTGCGATTTGAGGCGTGGTGATATTCAACGCATAAACCGCGTCAGCACCGCTCACCGTGTTATTGCGATCCACACCACAAGGCGAACCTTTGCAATTCAATAATGGGCTGGAGAACTTGTAGACTTTGCCATCCCAGTAATCCACATTGAACGCGCTCTGATAAGCCATAATGGTGGTGAATTTATTATCTTCACCGTGGCCAAGAGCAAAATGAAAGGTGCCACCTTTCCCATCTTGTTTACGCGAGTGGCGCAAACCCATGTTATGACCAAGTTCATGGGCCGTCATAAAATCTCCACAGCCATCAAATGCGATATGGGCATACATATAATCTTTAAGTTGTGGATCTGAAAAATCACCCTCAGTATCCAGACCGCCTACCCATGCCAAACCACAATTACCCTGAACAGCTTTGAAAGGGCGATAAAAAATCACCATGTCAGCTTTTGATTGCACACGCGCAGTCGCTACACCGTTAAAAGCCGGATCGCGATTATAAGTAATATCTTGCAATGCGGTTTCTGCAGAATTCTCATCTGTGTAATCCACCATCAATGTGTTTGCAACACGAACTTCGAGATCAACACCGCTATCCATATAAATTTGGTTAGTCAGCTGAAAAAGCTGGTTAATGCGAGTAGAGGGATCGCCGCCATAAGTATCTGCGGCGCCTTTGGTGTAGACCACCAACACATCAATTACATTCCTTGCAGCAAAGGAAGGAACAGCAATAATTAAAAAGAAGCTCACACAAACAATGTACTTAAAGCTGTCGATGATACGGCGCATAAAAAAAATTCTCGTAATGTTGATAGATGCCCTCCGTGATGCGTTGATGGATGCTGATTTGTCGTCATCCTGTTTTCCTGCCTGCTCACCACTTTTTTTGGGCACAAAGTTGCCCATACTGAAGATTTGAAAATCTTCAAGTCGCATAAACCTTTTCATGGATTCAACTCTGCTGAAGCAATTACGCGCGCTTTAATCGTGAGAACGACTGAACAACGCTTATTTTGGTTACAGCAATACCACCGGGATCGATAATGATTCCTGATAGTCCTTCTTCGGTTGGGGAGAGGAAAAACTCTCTAGCAACAAGTACCTTTTGTGCCAGTGCTTTTCAGTGTCCATTCGATAAGCGCAGCCTGCGCCAACTAGCGAATTGACCGTTCTAGTAAGAACCTGGATAAATTTTTACAGGAAGGCTCGAATACAACGGATCAAACCAGTAAGAGTTACGGAAATCGCTATCGCTTACTAGTTGATCAAACTATAGATGATTAATGCGCCAAAAACTAGTTTTAATTACTATTCGAAGAATAAAATCTATTTATAATAGTTTTTTGAAAATTTTATTATAAGAAAAGAAACTATCAGCAGTTTATTCATCAGAAAAAGATATAAGGCGTATTTATACGCTTTCGATGAAACTCTGGTTCACTTATCAAAAAAATATTTTTATCCAAAAAAAGCAGCCACTTTGGGCTGCTTTTTTCACATCAACTTAACTAATATCAGTCAGCATAAACTGGGAAGTCTTTGCACAAGCTAGCTACCTTGGTTTTTACACTTGCAATCACTTCTTCCGCATTACCAGTTTCCAGCGCAGCAAAAATATCGCAAATCCAGTTGGTCAATTGCACGGTCTCGGCCTCTTTAAATCCGCGGGTCGTAATTGCCGGAGTTCCAACGCGAATACCGGATGTCACAAACGGTGAACGTGGATCGTTGGGAACAGCATTTTTGTTAACAGTAATGTGGGCTTTGCCTAAAGCTTCATCTGCATCTTTACCGCTGTAAGACTTGCCGATCAGATTTACCAGCATCAAATGGTTTTCAGTTCCACCGGAAACGATATCAATCCCGCGCGCAAGAAATGTGGCAGCCATCGCCTTGGCATTCACGACTACTTGTTTTTGATAAGCCTTGTACTCAGGGGTCATTGCTTCTTTAAAGCTGACCGCTTTTGCCGCGATCACGTGCATCAATGGGCCGCCTTGACCACCTGGGAAAACGGCCGAATTCAGTTTCTTCTCAATTTCTTCATTTGCTTTGGCAAGAATGATACCGCCGCGTGGGCCGCGTAGTGTTTTATGGGTGGTAGATGTGGTCACATCAGCGATTTGCACAGGGTTTGGATATTCGCCTGCAGCCACCAAGCCGGCAACGTGTGCCATGTCCACAAACAAGTAAGCACCGACTTTGTCGGCGATATCGCGGAAACGCTGCCAGTCCACAACTTGTGAGTAAGCAGAAAAACCGGCAACGATCATTTTTGGCTTGTGCTCAACCGCCAAACGCTCAACTTCTTCGTAATCAATCAAACCCGTATCAGGATTCAAACCATACTGAATGGCATTGTAGATCTTGCCAGAGAAGCTAACTTTTGCACCGTGGGTCAAATGCCCACCATGTGCGAGGCTCATTCCTAAAACTGTATCGCCCGGATTGCATAATGCCGCGTATACCGCATTATTAGCTTGCGAACCAGAATGGGGCTGCACATTGGCGTAATCTGCACCAAATAAGGTCTTGGCGCGTGAAATTGCCAAGGCTTCAGTTACATCGACATACTCACAGCCACCGTAATAACGCTTGCCTGGGTAACCTTCAGCATACTTATTGGTTAGCTTGGTGCCTTGCGCCGCAATTACCATTGGGCTGGTGTAGTTTTCAGAGGCGATAAGTTCAATGTGATCTTCCTGACGCTTACCCTCGTTTTGGATTGACTCCCAAATTTCGGGATCAAAAGAAGCAATAGTTTGGTTTTTATCAAACATAGATGAGTCCTAAGCTGCGCAACGGCCCGAGAGGGGTTGCCGGATTAATGGGAAGGGGAAAATTTAAGAAGGGCATTGTACATCAATCACTCAAATTCTCGCCACGCAAAAAACTCATGTGGCGCGAGAATTTAACTCATAATCGAATACCATAAACTTATCTGGTAACATGCTTAATAAATGATTCTTAAACATTTATTGAAATACAAACATCATATTTTTAAGCCAGACTCCGCGTGACCAAAGATTTCGGCAAGTACATTTCCCATTTTTTGCGACTAAAAATCAAATGCTCATTTTGACGCTTGAGTAGCATAAATCAAAGGTATTGCAAGCCAAAATAGGGTTACGTGCGGTGCCGCACGGACATAAAACCGGCGTTTTTGTATAAAGCTGCTGCGAATTTAGCTAACGTTGGCTAGCTTCGGACCACAATCACGCATGCTCGGTTTTTGAAGCCATTACAGCATTTAATGTTGGCTAAAAGTGACTGTTAATTAGGAGTTTGCAGGTAATTCGAAGAGGGTATTTAACAGGATTGAAGTAATGGGAGGTTCAAATACTGTTATTCCGCAGTTTTCGCAGTTTGAGTTTCTTATCACATGCCTGGCATACTTTTTTACTCCTCTTCCAAATTGAATTGTTTTCCCAAGAGTCGCTAATTGGGCCTTAGTTTTGCATTAAAAATATTACTAATACAGGTAGCTCTGGTTTCAGAATGCCTTAACTGATTAAAGGACACGATTGATGAATAGCGTTAAAAGATTGAAATGGTGCGGAATTTTATTGCTTTTACTACCATTCACCGCAAATGCTCAGTCCAACTATTCAATTGGCGCCGGCGATGAAATACGCATGTCGGTGTATGGCCAGCCCGAATTAAGTACCGAAGCCCAGGTTAACAATGACGGCACGGTAGAAATCCCTCTAATAGGCAGCTTAAAAATTAGTGGTCGCTCAAGTGGCGACGCCGCAAAAATTATTGCTGACCGCTATGAAAATGCCAATGTTTTAAAAAACCCACAGGTCAACGTACTCATTACCAAGTATCGTAGCCACGTAGTGTCGATACTTGGCAAAGTAAGCCGCCCTGGCAAATTAGTGCTCGAAGGTTCCACCACACTAACTCAAGCGATCGCGTGGGCAGGTGGCGTTGCGGATTCGGGTAGTGAACGCCTCATTCTTGTGCGGACTGATGCAAGCGGCAAACAAGAACGCCGAGAATACGATCTTCAAAAAATCCTCGGTAAAGAAGCTGACACCAGCCCCGTTATCTGGCTGCAGGACGGCGATACCATCTATGTTCCAAATGCTGGCCGCTTTTATGTAAGTGGAGAAGTTCGCACACCAGGCATGTATCCGCTTGATCGCCCTTTGAATGTGATGCAGGCGCTAGGTGTAGGCGGCGGTATAACGTCACGAGCGAGCGAGCGCTCCATCAAACTATTTCGTAAACAAACAGACGGAGCTGTAAAAGAACTTCGTGCCAAACCTGAAGATACGGTACAGGATGGTGACATATTAGTTGTTCAGGAAAGTCTTTTCTAAAAGGTAAGCACATGACTCTCGATAATTTAATTCTCGTATTTATTGCACGCTGGCGCACGATCGCGATTTCCACTGCCATTGCATTGGTAGTCGCAGCCATCGTTACTATGTTGTTACCCAAAATCTATACTGCCACCACTGATCTGATCATCGACAACAAAGATCAAGATCCTATTAGTGGCCAGCTTCAACCAATGCGTTCTCTTGCCAGCTACATAGGTACGCAAGCGGTCATTATTCAAAGCCCTAACGTGGCAAGAAAGGTTATTGATGAATTAAAGCTTACGTCTAACGCCGTGCTCGCTGAGCAACTGCATTTTAAAGACGATATAAAAAGCCGTCAGAATAGCCTGATGGGTTTTCTTGACCGCGGCTTAAGCGTGACACCTGCTCAAAATAGTAGCGTATTCAGTATCTCGTTCAGCGCACGCGACCCGGAAATTGCAGCCCAGCTCGCGAACACTTTTGCCCAGACCTACATGAAAACCAATCTGGAATTGCGTATTGAACCAGCCAAGCAAATTAATCAGTGGTATGACGAGCAACTAGCATCTCTACGCGAAACTCTTATCGAGAAACAAAATGCCCTAGCCACCTATCAAGAGAAGCACGATATTATCGCCAGTAGTGATCGTCTCGATCTTGAGTCAAACAAATTGGCCGAATTGTCTTCGATGTTAATCGCCGCTCAAGGCGAACGCCTCAACAATACATCTAGAAATGATCAAATTCTGAGTGGAATTAGAGGTGGCATTCCTGCACAGGCGATGGAAAATCCACAAGTACAACGCTTAAGTGGCGAGTTGGCACAAGCTCAGGTTAGATTGAATGATACTGCAACCAGGGTTGGTGAAAATCACCCCCAATATCGCCAAGCGCTCAGTGACGTAGAGTCTATAAAAGCACAACTGCAACAGGCTGTGAGATCTGTAAGTGGTAGCTTGAAGTCTTCTCTCGAACTCTCTTTATCACGCGAAGAACAACTGACGGCTGAGCTTGCTACCCAGAAAGAACGCGTGTTGCAACTTAGCCGTACACGCAACGAATTGAATCTGTTGAAGCAAGAAGTAGACAACGCTCAATTAACTTATGATCAGGCGCTCGGACGCTCTACCAAGACCAAACTTGAAAGCCGCATTGCACAAACTGACATCGCCTTGCTGAATGCTGCTGAGGTTCCAAGAAGACCGTCGTCTCCTAAAACACCTATGAATCTTATGCTGGCACTTATCGCTGGCCTCTTGTTTGGATCTGCCCTGGCGCTTATCCAAGAGTGGATGGATAGACGAGTACGCAGCTCAATTGATTTGGAACATGGATTGGGCATACCTGTTTTGGCCTACCTACCTACCGCTGTGAGCATCAAACCTACTCGTAGCCTTTTAAAGAAGGGAGCGTTGTCATGAACGATTTAGCGAAAACAATACCTCTACAACCTCAAATTGTGCCTAAGCCTATGAATAAAATGGGTCGGATGTTACTTGAGAGCGGAAAGCTCAGCCTCGAAGATCTCAAAG
>Ga0247739_10000386_pt1 | contig 15635 bp, 11 predicted proteins | sample UWRJL058202B2_FD_180943 | JGI IMG/M metagenome (GOLD analysis project Ga0247739, IMG submission 180943) | Plant litter microbial communities from Arlington Agricultural Research Station in Wisconsin, United States - UWRJ-L058-202B-2 | ecosystem: Environmental > Terrestrial > Plant litter >...
TTAGGATTGAGCATCAATCATATGACGTTCTCACAATCCAGATATGGGGCAATGTTGCAGGTGATTTCAGAATAACTTTGCTGTGACGGCTTTAGTAGAATGAAAAGTAAGGTAGAACCCCTAGTGATTTCCACTCCATTGCATCAAGAGGCTATCCTTAAGAACAGCATCCCATTAGATACCATCACTCAACTTGCAGGTAATCCATCCCAGCCCCATCCTCCAATGTATCCCACAACCCAGCTCAGCAGTCTTGGCCCATCCATCCATCCAGCCAGCCAGGCCCCCATTTCCTCAAATCCCAATCCGTCGACTCAGATACAGCTGCTCAGCAGCCCACTCGTACCCAAGCCCATGCAACACCACGACTACTATCGTACGCACCACCACGAACGCCATCAGTCCGCCTACGCCGCCGATGCATGCCCATTGGAAGTTTGACGCGCCTGTGAATGGACAAGAAAGGAGAATTGGTGTTAGTTTTTTAGGTTTTTTGTTGCTGGCCAGAGAGGGAAATAGGGAAATAGGGAGGGGGGAGGTAAGGAGGTAAGGAGGTAGAGGTACGTACCGCGGGACATCTCGTGGTTGGAGGGGATGGAGGGGATAGCGTGTGGCATTTTGGGATGATTTGTCTGCGATCCAAGCAAGCTGTGATGGAATTAGTAAGTTGGTTGGTTGGTTGGTTGGTTGGTTTTTCCGGTGGGAGGGGAAGTTCTTTTATACCTTTTTTCGTTCTGTTTGTTTTCTGTTTGCTTTTCGGGGTGTATGTATGTGTTGTGTCTTCTTCTTCTTTTGTTTGTATTTTGTGTTTTGTGTTTTATGTTTGTTCGGATTTGGCTTTTGCGAGATCTGAGATGGAGAGCGAAGCTACTTGAGTGTGTGTGTGTGTGAGAGAGAGAGAAGTTGGGTGAGGTTTTGAAATTTCGGCGCGCGCCAGACGTCGCAGGGAGGTCGAGGTTCGTCTTTGGGATCTGGAAAGTTCACATGACGCGCGTGTATAGATATTGTTGAGAGATGAACAGAGTGCCTTAAAAGACCTTGGTTCTTGTAGGTGAATTCTGTTCTTGGTGGGGATGGAAAGAAGGTTATGGTTATGGTTGAGGTGAAGGGTAGATTGGCTTCACATTGTTGCGAAATTAGATCTATGTAGAGTATATGCAGTCTTTTTTTTAACCCTCTTCTGCCTAGTCTGCCTCTATCTCAAAGCCTTTCATCCATTTCTATCACGTAGCTCATTGTCATCTGGAAGTATGTAATATATCGATATATCAACATAGCCTGTTTGCCAAAGCACTGCCAATACTACTACTCTAGCAGTGCGGCTGAGCAAGCATACATTCACTCATTCCTTTGCTTAGTGCTCCCAACCGCTGCAATGAACAAAAGCCCCTTTCTCTCGTCTGTATCTCCATTCCCAGGTAAGGGAAAGACGGAATCTAACCCATAGCAGTCGTTTGGTCAAATTATGTCTCTCTCTCTCTCTCTAGAAAATACTACGCAGTATAGTTAGGCAGTCATGCACTGCCATTGTTTTCAAATTACCGTTTGTGTTGTATTATCTTATCTGCGGCAGACTTTTAATTCCATGCTCTTTTTTGCGAGGCTGGATTGGATGAAGGACCGACCTTCTCCCAAATCAACAGATATTTAAGCTACAACAATTATTTCAGAAATATCATCAACGTTATTTATTACTGTGAAAAATTTGCTGTATGATAATAATAGGGAAGGCTGTTTTATGTTTTAACCAAACCATACTTCCCAAGCCTCCCTACGTGCTGTGCTGAACTGATCCTCGCTTAATATTCAGGGGCAGTCTTGGCAAAGACTCATTCCCCTCTCTCTACCATTCTCCAGAGGAAGTTACACAAGAAAGAGTTATCCTTCTTCAACCACCACCTCTAGATTAGCTAGCTTCTCTCATACCCTACTTGTCTATTTACTCGATCTCTAGTGCAATGAAGATACATACCGCTAATATTCGTCTGCAGTCTTTGCTTTGTAAGAGACAGGTATGTACTGTACAGCCTCGGACTGTAGGTTTCTAAGCTTGCAATAGAAACCTTGTAATTACTATAGACTTACTTGCCAGGATTCTTACTCGATCGATAGCCGATACCTACTATTCTCAATGGTTACTTTAAGCATAATATGACTTTCTAGGTTCCAAATCCACTTTCTCGTTCGTAGATTTATGCCAAAGTTTGAGATAGGTTTGAAAAATCCGGATACTCTTCATGACCCCAAGTTTAAATATAAACTTTGGACCTGCTGAATTTGATCCTCGATCATGTTAAGTATTCAATCAACTTTACAGACTGGGTCACGAGTATCACTTCCCGTATTGATTGGTAAAAGGCATATCTTAATTTTCTTTATTCTTTTTTACTTGTCACCTTCCTCGTCCACTCGGCCCTTTTGGAGCATCTCTAACTAATAAGCGTATTTTCCCTTCTCCTATTTCATGTCCCTGGCTTAAGATGTCGACCTCTTCCTTTTCTTGTTCTCCTTTTCCCTTAGTTCCATCTCTTGTCAGCGTCTTATCCCACGATCTAGCATCGATTCCCAGAATACCACCGACGTTATTGCGATCACCTGGGACAGAGAACTCGCGGTATGCATAGCGCCATTCGTTAAGGAAGTTGCGTATGGCTTTGCCAACTTTGTCTTTACCGTTTTTGCTGTGGTGGCCAGTACCAGTGATGGCATAGACGGGTCTAGTTTCCCGTCCATTTTCAAGGAGCACACGCTCGAGATACTCCACTGCCTCCTCGGGATGGAGACCGTGCAAATCGACATATAGCTCCGAACTCGCGGAGCTATTTTTGTTGCGCTCTTCGTAGAGTTCACGCGCGGCTTCGCGATGAGCTTTCCTCATGAGATCATTTTCACTTTGTCCACGAAGACTGAGTGCTTTGGCGGCGCGAGCATCATTACGGTTCCATGCTTGAGCCGCACTGCGTTCGGGTTAGTACCAAGTACGCGGAAACTAAAATAAAAACTGCCTTACCTTTGCAAGAACTTGTTCCTTAACCCACCATGCTTGATAGCATCTTGCCTAGCCTTGAGGTATGCTTTATTAGCTCTATCGCCAGTCTCTAGCCAAGGTACATGCTGAGGACTTGGGATTGCCTGTGCAGCGACACTGTTCTCGCCGTTTCGAATGCTGGTAGAACTACCATTTCTGCCCATCTTCTTGACATCTTGTCGAATAAGACCTGGAGCCGGAGATGGGGACATTTTCACCACTTCAGCTAGAGAGCTTGGGGTAACATTTTCCTTATGTGCGTGTCCATGACCTCCTCGCTTTCCGTGGTGCTTTTTTCCACCTTTGGGACCAGCACCAAGGGACGGAAATGCTTCATTGTCATCTAAGGCGGGAGCTGCTGGATTGTCTCGAGTCCGATGACGGCTGCCAGGTCTAGACCTTTGACTAGAATCATCACTGGTGTAACCTTGCATGCCCTTAAAACCTGGTGGGGTGAAGGTTGCACCTTGGTAATTACTAAAGGCAGTGGTAGATCCATAGGTACTCGTCCACTGATCCTGTGACTGCAGGGAAGGGAAAGCATTGTAATCCTGAAATTGAAAGCTGGGTGGTGCATTTTGGGGAGGCGTGCTGCTCTCATCTAGGGCGAGACGATTCATAAAGTGCGAAGGATCATGGGAGAAGATACACGTATCACCAGCGAGGCAATTTCCCATTACCCAGTACCTATACAGTCAGTTTCTGTAAAGTGGATGGAATGGGATGGTCATCAACAAACTCACTTGCAAATATGGTTACTCAAATCGTGACTAAACCTACAGTCGGCACGTAGGCATTGACCGGTAGATAGGAAGAATCTACACACCACACCACTTCTTTGCTGACCAGCTGGGGTCACTGGACGAGGTATTTCCACGGATTTACCAATCAGGATGGCATTCTTAGGTTCTACAGCTGGAGCTTGTGCCATGGCATCACCAGTTTGACCTTCCATAAACGCCATAATGGTAGCACTCAGATCGTATCCGTGCATAGCTAGAGCTGCCTCAATTTCCTCGTCAGACTTCGAAGGGCCAAGTATAGATCGTAACATGTCATATGGACTCATATCCAGCTGTTGTGGCTGGATGTATTCAGCAGCTGCGGCATTGAGCCCGCTTTGACCACCTCCTCCGGAGGAGGACGAAATGCTGATACCATCGTCACCTACCAACCAGTCTACATTGTCACTCCCGTAGTCACCATATATCTCTTGTGTGGGGCTGGTATCGGTTGGAAACTCGTATGCATTGAGGCTGGGACTATGTGGAATAACAGGGCTCGAAAAAGCAAGTCTAGGGGAAGGTCGGGGTGATGTGAATGGAGATGCTGTTGATGACTTTGCTCTATTGTAGGACTGATTAAATGACGGGGGAACAAATCCAGGCGGTGCAAGTGGACTGACGCCCAGACGCGGAGAAGAAGATATCGGAGTACTGCCTCGAGGGATCTGCCACGGAGCAGGAGATGGTCGGCGCAAGACGGTATGTCGCAGGGGCGGGGGCGAGGAGGGATTGTTAATTCCTTCACGGTATCTCCACAGCACATCCAGTACCGCGCTCTCTAAAGAAGCCCCAACTAACGTAGTCTCTTTCTTGAGTAACTCTTCGAGCTGGTCCGTCTTCTCCTCATCGTCGAGTGCAGCATCTTGCAGTATGGGTAGGCAAATCTCAAATGTGGCCTCAGACACCATGTTCGCGGGATTTTTGTAAAGGTATAAGTATTATTAGGCTTTGACGTTGTACTGAAATATGAATAAATAGCAAACAAAGGGACACTTTCGGGCTGAGCGTGAGAATCGGGGAAGGCAGGCGCGACTTCTGAGCAGTCTTCGTGGAACAGCAAGAGCTGGGTACTGGAAAGTAAGAACAAAGCGAGAGGAGAGCTCCTGGCTTACATCACATCTATCACAAGATGTGCGCGCGGTCGTCCAAGGTAATCTAACAGAAAGCGAGGAAGGGAGAGGGCGACGTACGAGGGGATCCAAAGGCTGAGTAGTAGGTCGAGTTGGGGAGGCTGACACTAAGACCAGTCGGGTAAAGCGTTGGGGGCCGCATTCTAGGACTCTGGTACCTAGTAGAATATTACAGAAAGTACTTTGTTAGAACAGAAGACATTATATAAGTAAGTACTGGATCATTTGTTTGATTTGAATAATTACTGAAAATTAAACTAAAGACAGACCAAACGAAAGACACAAAACCCCCCAAAATATGGATTAGGACTAGGACTGACTGCAAGAATGAAAGCTAATTTTAGCTATTGTTTTTCATATACAATTTCTGAATAGCAAATAGCAGAGCTCTTAGTTTTTTGAGCAGACCGAAAAACCAAAATACTACCTGCATTTCCTAATATTTAGTACTCCCAGGTCTCGAGAATGGGAATATAAATGCTGTAATTGCTATGGTAAGTCCATATTTGGGGAAACTGTTTGGATGCATTCAACATATGAAATAACCAGATCTTGCGAGCATTCGTCTATCTTAAAGATATTATATTGCTTAACACGATATGAACGTCTATCGGTCTGATTCTCTAGGACTGTAACATATGCAAAATCAAACCAATGACATTGTATAAAGGTACTGTACCACCCTCCCTACCTATCCCTATGTATCCCTTTGTTTCACGTGATGATATGGGGATGCGAGGCTGTGGCTGACATCCAACTCCGTCATCCGTTGGAATTACTTCGCCCTCCATTAGAAGATCTTCAAAGTGTAACATTGAGCGTGTCTTTTGTCTTTGGATCTTCTCTCATCACTTTATCTTTCTGTTGCGAATGTTCGAGTAGAGAAGATTGCATAGGCTTTACTCAGCAAACGTTTCAAAGTTCGAGTAAGCACTGACAACCAGACATAGCGCCGACTCACTTCCACTACATTACAACTACCTGAGAAGTACTCAATGAAGCGATAAAGGTGGCCTCATACACTTCTTTCAACTACTCCAACTCGACCTCAAGCTGGCAGACTCTCTTCTCCGCGTGAGAAGAAATTCCGTCATGCCCGCAGACTACAAATCAACCGCAAAGGCACTTGCAGTGCCTATATCTCCTATGACCTCTCCCTCTCCCGAACTACAAGCCAATAGGCCACCATGGTCCCGAAGCACTTCTTCAAGACAACACAATCTTAACCCTTACTCAAAATCCACAAACTCTTCTTTCAAGGCGCAGGTCTTACGCACGGTAGACATATTACAGCGTCGAGTTCGTTCTACCTTCAATAAGCTCTCTCTCATACAAAAGGTGCTTGTCATCGCAGCACTCATCGGACTCAATGTATTTGGAATACTTTTCCTCGTATATAATGAGAAGATATTTGGTGCTTTAGCGCCAGTAGCGAAAGGATGGAGGGATATCAAGGGTGGATGGATTATTCTGTGGATGCTCACATTCATCTCTGCCTTTCCACCCTTGATTGGGTACTCTACAATCGTTACGATATCAGGTTTCATCTACGGGTTTCCTAATGGGTGGTTCATTGTTGGGTCTGCAACAATAGCAGGCTCCGTAGGCTCATTCCTGGCGTCACGTACCATTCTGGCCAAATACGTCCATCGTCTCGTTGGCCAGGACAAGCGTTTCGAAGCTCTCGCCCTTACACTCAAACATGATGGACTTAAAATCCTCTGTATGATCCGCTTCTGTCCTCTTCCATACTCTCTTTCCAATGCCGCAATGTCGACTTTTCCGACGGTACATCCGTTGTCCTTTGCTCTGGCAACATTAATAGCATCTCCAAAGCTACTAATCCCCGTATTCATTGGCTCTCGTATGGCAGCCATAGGTGAGCGTGGCGAGAAGATGGATGCATCTACCAAAGCCATAAATTGGGCTTCTATCATCATTGGCAGCATTCTCGGAATATCAGTCGGCTATATCATTTACCAGCGGACTATGGCTCGGGCCGCCGAGCTCGAAATCGAGGAATTGGAAGCCGGAGTAGGGTTACCTAGAGAAAGGAGGTACAGCGATGAAGGAATTACAGCGGAGGATACGGATAGTGCGGCTTTGATGGATGACGATGATATCAGTCTGTGGGACCACAACGGAAACGGGGAGTATAGAGACGAGTTCTCGGACCTTGGGGAGGATGATGTGTTTGCTCGAGGTGATGGTAGTGGTGATTTGCGCGATAGATGAGATGGGGCCTGAATAATGGTGTATATATGGGTGTTGGATATGGGGCGGTTTATGGAGTTAAAGAGACCAAATACTTTAGAGGGCTAGAAATGTTACAAGACTTAGGAGACAGAATGGGAACATTGAATTAATCTCTGAAATCCTGGGTACGCAAATTGGAGATTTGGATGAGTTGAGAGGAATATGTGTTGTACCAGCAGCAACCCAGTCCCAATATGAGGCAATAAAGTGCAGAGAATCGGTAGGACTCATATTTCGTTGCTAAATTGTTGATATCGAATAGGGAATTCTCAGTCTGCACTGGCCGAGAACGTAATGGACTGGTCAATAGAGGTCAAAGCCGTTAGTAAATTAATCACAGGTAGATAAGGCAGTATTATGTTTGGATTGATGTCAATGAATTATATAAATAAATTAATCGCAAGCTATAATACGAGTCAAGAACGCTAAGCTCATATTCAAGCATATCAGTTCCTCCTCCCTTACCCCCAAACGCCTTCGCTAAAACAATAAATTCATGGAATAGAATGGACCTTCCTTTTCGTATAATCATTGGGTAGTTTTCCAATTCTGCATCAATATCAAGGCTTGCTCGACAGGGTATCCTATAAAGACAGGGCCGGTGAAAACCATCTGCGGAACACTGCTTCCTAATTTCACGTCTTCGGGCTGAACAAATACTGGTTGAGGTGTGAGTGACGGCTTCGCCTCTGCAACATTTTCTCGACCCAGGGCTGTCTTCGCGTTTTCATCGTTACCAAATGGACACTTGCCAGATGTCGACTTCCCCATCGCAGAAGCAGGTGACTGAGGGCACAGTAGCTCCTCCGCCTTTGTTTCCTGGTCGAATCCAAACGGACACTTCCCCACCGATTTTGGGAGATGTTCAGCAGATACAGGGGCCGGCGGTGGTGAATAAGCTCTCTCGCGTTCAGATGGCGGGTCGAAGACGGGTACTGAGATGCCCCAAGGCCTACTTGGAGATTCCCCTACTCGAATCTCTTTCAGAGGTCTATCAAATCTACCTTCACGATCATCTTCTGCTGGTATGGATGCAGAGTTTTGCTCAGCTCCATCAGTGCTAACAGCTTGTGCCCAGTTCTCGACGCGTTCGTTAGACATATGATCATCAGCATCGATATCGTCGGCTTCTTCCTTTGAAGGCAACATGGGCTGATGCTTCTGTCCAAGTCCTTGTATCATGCTAACCAAATTTCCATATTTTGCATCTAATTTTCTAATATCGGTTTCATTTCTCTGGTATCTCTTCACGCACACCTCGTGGCTTCGGGGTATTTCGTGCTTGTGGCTCTCGAAATACCGAGCAACCTCTTCGGGTGAATGCTGGTTTAGATAGCGTATTGGACACTTTGCTGTTGAACCTGTTACAGATGGGGGAGGTGAGTTCATGGTCTCTGCATACATTGCGGCGCATATTGGATCGGCAGAATGATGAGGAGTGGGATCTTTCGAGTCAGACGGCGTCAGTGGTCTCTCAGAGTCCATTGTGCTGCCGCTCTGAGAAACCGGGGGATGTTCTGTAGGGTTTGTGGCCTTTGATTGCGCTGCGTAGGGACACAATAACGAGCTCTTCTTGCCGGGAACTGTGAAATCTTGTTCGAGAACTGTTGAGAGGCAAGCTGTTCGCCGTATCGAGAAACGATTGCTGCTTGTGCCGGATATGCTTCTTCCACTCGCGGAAGAAGCTTTCGACACACGGCCCAAAACGGCAAGTCTCTGTATAGCACGTCTGCCGTCTCTTATGGCGTCAGCTGTTATTTCTTTGTTGGATGTCGGCTGAGCTCGGTTTGGAAGTGGAACAGGGCCGGTGTCTTCCGATCCCGATAAATCCGTATGCAGTTGTAATTTAGCTAGTGTGCTGGATATCTCGGGGTCGGCTGGTGCATATTTGCATGCCAGACTCTGAAACTATGATATACTGTGTTAGTAGAGGTTCGCCAATTAGTTGGTAAAACAGATCGGTTTTTGTGTTCGGAGGATCAGAAATATACATGTGATTTTTGTCTGTCGTCGCCGCGGAAAGCAGCTCCAGATCTAGAGCTAAGTTGTTCATCATATGAGACACAGAGATGCTAAGAGAGAAAGGCTTACAGATTCCTGAGCAAAACGGAGCTTGTGTTCCAGTATAATATTACGATCGTTGAGAAGTTGGACCTCGTCCGCAAGGACCTTGAAGCTTTCTGTCAGTGTTCTAGTAAGCTCATCATGGTCAAGGTTGTTGTTTAAAGACATGGCTGCATGGCTGCCTTTCACGAGGTTGCCATTTGATGATGGAGAAAGAAAAGGAGCTCTGAGAGGGGGAAAATATTACAAAGCTAGCTGTCACGTGGTAGTCTAAACCAGTTGTAGATTAGCCCGTAATTGTATCTTGGTAAGGAGGTGCTGTATGTACCTGTATGGTACGTACATATGTATGTACCGTGCATATCTTGATCTTTCTTTCTTTATCAATCTTCAATGGATGATAAGTGAGGCTCTGTCAATTTCTGTGCCAGAGGAGTGCGTTGCAAATACTGGAAAGCTTTGAATGAGTATGTCGCTAACTTCACCCGTAGCGTGTATCTTCTACTGGTGTTGTGATGTGAAAGTGTTAAGCCTACTGAAATTAGCAATAAAAGGTTCCGTAGGATTCATAATTGTATAACTCATGCTGCACATCTACGGAGCACATAATCTATTTATGAGAGGAGGAAGAGTACATGGTAGCATTGCCAGACCATTGGTTTATAGATCTTCCCGACACATTGTCATTTTATCTCTCTCTCCCTCTCTCCCTCTCTCTCTGTCTATCTTTCTGTCTGTCTTTCTTTACTTGCCATACTTTTCTTTACATCTATCTCAGTCACTCGTCGCCCGAAGCCCGAAGCCCAAGTTTATGCTGTTGTGATGAAGCAACCTATCATAACATCTTACTGTACCTTACCGGATACAGTAAAGCAGAGTTGTTGGTTGTTTCTGATGGCTCAGCCACAACCCAGTGCGACATGATATGCTACGGTCCAGCTTAATCTTTCCCATCTCATTTCAAAAGGGCGGTTCTGAGAGGATTGTCTTTTTATAGATCTGCTGCGCTAAGGCGTCGTGTGTGACGGTGTGTCTCGAAAACTGATGCCAAAGGTCGTATTGAAGAGTTTATTTTGCTATACATCCTGAACACACTTTCTTTCTCCCACACAGTACTCAAAGACAACCTACGGAGTTTTTGGAGCTTTTTTCTTGCATCTGAGAATCGCGAGGGAAATACCTTTAAATGCCGCTCCGTTGGTCTTTCTATAAATTGGCAATAGTCGTCTATAATTTACATGTTCCATTTGCAGCTAGGCACTGATCGCCGAAAGAGGGGCATTCGAGAAGTTCTAGCTTATACCTACCTGTATGCATGTGGACGGATCATCCAAAGAGGCTCTCGAACCATACACTTGGTTGTTCGATACAGTAATCTGTACTTCTCGTACAACTCCGCACCCCTACACAAATCATATACAATACATACCACCTCACCTCAAGCCAGCCCAATTCCTCATCGTGGCCTCCCATCCCACAAGTATATCGGAACAGAGGCATTGTGCTATACTTGATGGAGAGAGGCGTCTACGCTCCCGTCGTTCATCCTAGGAAGGGACACTGAGGAGCAGAAAGGGTCGTCTTACCACTCTAACCATGGTTACTAGGACAGAATCAAGTTCTTCTAAGGACTCTATACAGTATCCAGTTGAAAAGAAATCTATGAAGACCATGGCATTTGGGAGCCTTCCCGACGAGATCATCGAACAGTAAGTATTACGCCTGCAACTACGTATCTCTGCTAATCCGCATAGGATTCTACAACTTACGACTCCAAATGCATTTGCATCCTTAGTCATACTGAACAGAAAATGGCGGATGGTCTCTCAGCAAGCACATCTCTACGCGCACCACCTCTCTCGATGCCCATCCTATTCGGCGGCCCATCCTTCGCTCCCTGTGCCCGAGGATGATGATGATGATGATGATAGCCTTCCAAAATTACGCCGACTTTTTGCACGCGAGATCAAACGCAATTTATTTGAGGCATATCTGCGGCCAAAAGAGACAATAATAAATTTGGTATCTACATCTATAAGCTCCTCTTCAGCACCTGGTGGTGAAGCATTCCACTTCAGCCTGTCTCCTCGCGGTCAATACGTCTTAGCATACAGTTCGTCTCGAATCCATGTGTTAGATGTGACTGGTGCCGAGATTACAATTGAACGGGAGCTCAAAATATTACGGAGGCCAGCTTCAACTACAATTACCGACGATGGATCATTACTTGCAGTTCTTTCAACTGATATGCAAGTTGACTTGTATGATTTAAGGGGCGAACATCCGAAACATATTCGATCTGTGGCATTAGATCATACTCCTCGAACAATCGCTTTATCTCCCACAGGATCCGTTCTGGCGGCTGCATATGACTCCGGAGTAGAAGTATCATCGCTTGATCCGGAATGTATGAGCAACGAGCGTAGAGCTGTTAAATGTTATGCAGTCGATTCATTGGCATTTTCTAAGGATGGTACACAGCTTCTAGGAACCACCACCCAATCACGCAATCCAAGTACCGTTGTTCTAACAGCACCATACTATGACCCTGGATGCAATTTGCCTGAAGAAAGTACTAGCGCTCTTTGGACAACTTCTATACTCTTTCCGAATGGCAGTCGAGACTGTAGCCATGCTGTTTTACTTCCCAGTGACTCGGATGATGGGGGAGATTGGACTTTTACCTATGATCGAGTGTTTGAAACTTTCCGTGCCGTGCGAATTGATGACCTTAGAAATGGGACCACCTATTTCACCGGCCCAACCGCAGATTCACATTCCAACTTGCTCCCAAGTACTCTACCAGCGGCTAGTGAAGCAGGAGATCTTGTCGTCTCAGGGTTTCAAGGGCACATCTGGATTTATGGAGTACCAGAAGATCTTGAAGCGTTACCGAAAATAAATGGGACTCATAATAATCAGCTGGACAATGAGTTTGGAACCCCGTCGACGCACTTAGGCCGTCGGAACAGTGCCCCATCTCTACGTTCCATTAATCGACAGCGTGAGAACAATTCTCGAACTCCCCAATGGCAACTGCTTTGTGACAAATTCCGGAATACTTTTATTGAGGGCCGTAATATCACTACTCTAGATCGTGTCAGTGCGATGACTTGGGTTAATAACTTCTCTACGTCTTCTCACAAAGAAAGACTCGTCGCCGTCGCACCCGGCGTGGGAGGACAACCTCCTGAGAGCGAAGATGATAGCATGCACCCCACAGATGGCGGCCGTATAACTATACTGGATTTTGACTACGCTGTCAATGATGGGACTAAGCGAGTAATTACTATCGAGGTTGGGAACAATGAGCCGGAAGTCCTAGAAGAAGAGCATAGAGATATTGATGCTGAAGTAGCTATAGTTAGAAGGAGGACGGTTGCTCAAAGGCGTGGAAACCGGAACAGCGTGTCACGTTCAGCAACTACTGTTACTAGGACAAATCGTCCGCCAGTGCCGCCTATGCCGCCTATGCCAGGCTTGACTGATAGTGGTAACCCTTTCGGAGCCCCAGCAACAGGAGCGAGACCAATTGTTCCTCCAGTGCCTTCACTAGATCAGTCAGAAACCGCATCCCTAGATGAAGATGACGAGGCTTTCGATGCTCCATATTCTCAAACAGATCCTCGTTCGGGCACGACCCTTCGGCGTGCTGCAACTGCTGCTGCAGTCAATCGAAGGCTACATCCTCGTGCAGTGGCTCAAGATCACATTGAGTATCGTCGTGCAGATGGTCGTGAAGAGCATCCTCATGAGAGTGATGCGGATAACTGGGTCCCACCACCCCCTCCTTATAGCAAAGATCCCATTCCACCTCTACCGGAGCATATTCAAAGATCAATACTTGCAGAAGCTGCCGCTGCTGATTTGCAACGCGCAAACATGCAACGTAACACCAGCATTGACTTCCCTGGTTTAGATGGAAACAGCCTCCAACGATCTAGAACGTTCGCCTCTGTGAGCTCCGCTTCGAGTGAGCCTCGGAGAGATCGATTTCCGTTCCCACGTTCACGGAGTGAATCCATTACCAGAACTCTTGCCCCAGTTTCTGCCGAGGGATCTCCAGCTGTACCCAGAAATCCCAGAAATCCCAGCCCTGTCTCTCCGAATTTTGATGATTTGTATGATGTTTCTCCTCAGGGCTCTCCCCAGCCTAGCCCTCGGAGGTATTCAGAGCCAATTATTGCACAACAGGATCAGCCATCACCAGAATCCACTCCAGGATCAACCCCTGAGCAAGAAATAGCGGTCCCAGCTCTGTTACCTGTTACAACCCATCATATCACCAGAAAACCGGTGGGCACCAATGTTCTCAAATCAGAGTCATCTCCTGCAAGCCCTCCAACTCCAGCTCCTACTATGACAGCGACCATCCAGCAGCCTGTTTCTCCCATACCTCAGCCTCAACCAACCCCTGAGGTCATCAATCGACGTTTGATGGAGTGGGAGAGCACAACTAGTGCCGAGAAGAGCTTGCCTGGAGGGCCAGAATCTCGTCCATCATCTTCCGGATTAACACAGGAAAGAATGGAGCAGGCTGTTCCTCCGCGCCCCAATGAGAATCACCGTCTCAGCTCACCACCTCTTCTGGCACCACACAGGCCACGAGATGTTATCGAATCTCAATCAACACCGGCGCGACCAGCAGTGCCAGACGAGAGGCGTCAAGAAGATATGACGCCACAATACCCTATGTTTTCAAAACGAAGTGAGACTTTACCAAGTAAAACAGCTACCAATGCTCGAGAGGAAGAGCTACTCCCTTGGGGACGCCGAGCTGAAACAGCACCTGTTTCTTCGCAGGTGTCAGGAGCGACTACGAATACGTCTTCTCAGGTTCTCGTAGGACCAAGTGCGGAACAAATCGCGCGTCTCAACAGTCGCAAAGATCGGCCCCCATCCCAAATTATGGCTGACCCCCGACGGACTTCAGTCAACTACTCCCAGTTGGGCGGCTTCTCTCAAACAAGGCCAATATCCCTTTCTGGGCCACGATCAGTGTCTGATCCACTAACAAGACAAACATCATCGCATGCCATACCCAACCTGTCTTTCCGCTCTACGCCTCCTAGAAATGCCGTAGGTGCATACGGATCTCCTCACTCACGCCCCAATGCAAATAACGCCCCTCAATCTAGCTACTCGCAGCAACAGAACTCTTATCCACCACCTACTCGACGAACAAGCCTCGGTGCTCCCAATAGTCGACTCGCGTCTATTCCTTCCCCTAATTCCCTGCGGCCCTCCGTAAATCGCTTAGATACCATTCACAGCGCTACTTCGGTAGAACCACCTTCCTTGTGGCAACAGTCGAAGACGGTCGCTGTGGGCGTCTCACGAAACTCAAGCCGAGCAGAGAGGAGTGCGGCGAAGAACATCAAGGACGCAAAGAAACGGGGTTGGCGGGCAAGCATGCGACCTGACAAGAAAAAAGACAAGTGGGGAGATGCAAGTAGTGCAGGTTGGACCGACGCCTCCGAGATGAGAAGTGAGCTGGGTAGACAACCAGAACAGGAGAAAAAGAGTAGCAAATGTGCCATCATGTAGAAAATATGTTTTATGATTTGACGATTTGAGTGTATCAATCAATGGAGTAAGGAAACTACTGGGATGGTTGGAATCACAGGAATATAATATTTGGTAAAATTTACGAAACATACCAAGCAATCTGAAGCAGCAAAATCTGCAAGAAACATTCTTTATTTACCCTCATTAATGAATGACAAATATTGATCTAACGGACACTTAAATAATTTAGTAAGTAGTATGTCGTACCGGCCAGGTCTTGTAGAGTAGGATATTCCTGCGTCGTCTGGCCCTCCTTTAACAATAAGCGAGGTTCACTAGTTCCCCCCTATTATAAAAGTCTTGGCAAACTACCCATACCTCCCGTCCTGCACGTATTGAATTACCAATGATTCCCAGCTCCAAGACCACATCTAAGTCCATAACGAAAGGCTTAAAAAGAAGAGGCTGTGCTGTAATTCTACTTCTTTTATAGAAGCAGAAGTTGGGGTTTCTCGATCGAGTAGCCAGCCAGCCATACATACGATTAATTGCCCATCTACCTATAGCTATTATTAGCCCGTCCTATATGGTTCTTTTTTCGTTACATTTATTTGTTCTTAATACATGATGTGTAATATGTAGCTACGGAGAATTAGAGCGCTGAAATAAACATAATATGGTCACAAAATCACCGGCTGCACAGTCAAGGTCGAAGCGAGTCTTTTGTTATAATGGGTTTTTTGTGCTTCAGTATAAAATCCTTTTGTACTCTTATTACAATCTTTCCTTAGCGCACCTGCAGCGTTTCACATTCTACAGCTCAACAACACACGACTACGAGGGCACGTCCTATAGCAGCTCCGT
>Ga0247739_10000387_pt1 | contig 15629 bp, 7 predicted proteins | sample UWRJL058202B2_FD_180943 | JGI IMG/M metagenome (GOLD analysis project Ga0247739, IMG submission 180943) | Plant litter microbial communities from Arlington Agricultural Research Station in Wisconsin, United States - UWRJ-L058-202B-2 | ecosystem: Environmental > Terrestrial > Plant litter >...
GTCCGCCAATTGGTAGCAGTTTGTACTACCAAGCTGGGCTTAATAGATTGCAACATTTTTAGTTCCGCAAACCGAATATCACCGATAGCGCCATTGTCTATGATTGATTTAATGGCCTTAAAAATCGGCACCTGCCTTCGATAATGCGCTACGGCAAGTTTTACGCCGAATTGTTCAGCGGCCTCTACCATTTCTTTACATTCTACGGCAGACAAAGCCATGGGCTTTTCTACATATACATGTTTGCCCGCTTGCATGGCGGCGATGGCATACGCCTTATGGGAAGAAGGTGGCGTAGCAATATAAACGGCATTGATTTCAGGATTGTCTATGAGTGCCTGTGCATCATTATACCATTTGGGTACGCCGTGGCGCTTGGCATAATCGGCTGCTTTTTCGGCATATCTTCGCATCACCGCCACTAAAGATGAATTCGCTACTTTATTGAACGCAGGCCCACTTTTCACTTCTGTTACGTCTCCACATCCAATGATACCCCATTTTATCTCGTTCATATAATTTTATTTGGTTATTGATTGCGAAACCTGTTTTACAAAGAAACAATTCCTTTTGTTGTTTGGTGAAAGGACTAACTATGACAACAAAGTTCACTTATAGTCAAGTGTAGCAAGTAAATTTTTGGGCAAAAAATAATAGTTTGATAATACGTCTGTTGAATGAAATAAGCTAGGCAACGGTAAAAAGTTTTCGAGAAGCGAAGTGCCGAGCCTGAATATCGCATCGTTAAATGCGCCCATTTTTCCGTAGCATTACAAAAAATAGGAAATTTGCAGCCGCTGACTTATGTATCCATCTAAAAAAATATTTTTTGGTAGGCTGTGCCTTGCGTTCGTCATTGCATTATTAATGGCCATAGGCAACATCAGAGCGCAGATAAAACCCAATCCTGAAGCACAAAGTGTTAGCGATTCTAGCCTTGTGTTAGAGCTGATAGAAAAGGGGAAAAAAGTATTGGATACCGAACCTGACCAAGCGCTACTTTTTTACAACGAGGCACTCAACAAAAGCAAAACCATCAATTACGCTACTGGAGTGGTAATGGCCGCTACTAAAATAAGTGCTTGGTATTATGGAAGTAACATTGATAAAACTATTGCAGAGGCCCATTATGCCGCCGGTGTATATGATAAAGCGGGCTTGAGCAACACAGAATTAATGGCAGATATCCATCTTACTTTGGCAGAAGCCTACGATGAACAGGGCAAGCAGGATTCATCGGCCTATTATTATTATGTGCTGAGCCAAGAGATGGAAACTGGCAAGATCAACAATCCAAACTTAGCCATCAACCTCTTTACCAAACTCGCTATTTTTTGGATCAATATGGATTACGGCACGGCCGATAACGAAGCATTTGTAACCACCTTGAGCAGTTATGTTGCCAAGGCCCAAAATGCTGCCAAACAGATACAAGATAGTGCCGACGCGGTATCAAGTATCTACTTTTTGCAAGGAGCCTACTATCATGCTTTTAAAAAATTTGATAGTGCCCGCTATTTTTATTTAGAATATCTGATGAAAAGGGAAGCGATGAACAAACTGTCGATCCCGCGTAAAATTTCTACCCTTACGAATATTACCGATACCTACTTGAGGCAAGACAAACCAGTAGAAGCCCTTAAATATATTGGAATGGTGCAAGAAATGGGTAAGATGCCGGGGTTAAGCAAGTACATCGTTTTTTACCTGACCATTACCGATTTGCTAAAAGCCAACGCACTTTATCAGTTGAAACAATATCGTCCGGCTATTACTTTAATTGATTCCACGCTTGCTAAACTGAAAACAACCGGCGGGCATTTACGGGGCGAAGTAGTAGAGGCTTATAAAATTTCTGCAGATTCTTATAAAGCATTGGGAGAATTTAAAAAAGCTTTGGAATTCGATAGCCTGTATATCAAGCTGAACGACAGCTTGATGAAGAAAGAGAAAGTGGATATGGTAAAGCGCTTGGAAGTGAGATACCGAATTGCTGAAAAAGACAAGGAATTGGTAGAACAGAAATTAACAATCACCGAAGTGCAAAGTAAAGTGCGGGCCCGTAACATTTTCATCGTTGCTATCTCTCTACTGGCCATTTTTGGCTCATCTATTTTTACTTTATGGAGGCGCAAAAATATCCACAAACAGAAGCTGCAGCAAGAACGCATCAATAACTTTCAGAAAGAAATGGAAATCGAGAGTTTGAGCGCTACGCTGGCAGGGGAGGAGAAGGAGCGGAACCGCATTGCCAAAGAACTACATGATGGCATTGGCGGATTGTTGGCCGCGGCCAAAATGAATTTTGAAATGGGTAAAAAGGAAAGCAACGCACAAAAAATCCCTGATTATAACTTGGGTATCAAATTACTGGAGGAAGCTTCCATCGAGCTGCGCAAAACAGCCCATAATATGATGCCCGAGATTTTGCTGCAAAATGGCATAGCTTCGGCAGTAAGGCACTTTTGTAAAAACATCGGCGCCAACAGCGCTACAAATTTTGCTTTTCAATTGTATGGACCTGAGCTGCGGTTCGAAAAAACGTTCGAGCTGTCTGTTTACCGCATTGTGCAGGAATTAGTGCATAATATTGTAAAACATGCTAAAGCCACCACCGCAGTGGTTCAAATGAGCTTTCAGCCCGATGGTGGACTTGACATAACCGTGGAAGACAACGGTGTGGGATTACCAAATGATGCGATGGAAAAAAGCGATGGCATGGGGTTAAAGAGCATAGCCGGCCGAACAAAAACATTGAACGGGAAATTGGATATCCAATCTACCGAAGGGAACGGAACCAGCATGTACATTGAATTTGAGGCACCACCACATATATAAAAATGCATGATTAGAGTAGCTATCACAGACGATCAAGCCATTATTCAAAATGGCCTGCAAAAAATCCTTTTAGGGATCAACGGCATCGTCATATCCGGTATCTATTCCAATGGCGACGAACTGCTGGAAGACTTGCCGAAAAATCAACCGGATATTTTATTATTGGACATCCACATGCCAGGCAAGAACGGTATAGAAGTGGCGGGAATTCTTAATAAAAAATATCCTAATATAAAGATAATTGCACTCACCAATATTGATGTGCTGGTGCAAGTGAAAAAGATGTTGCAACAAGGATGTATGGGCTATTTGCTAAAAGATACCAGTCCCGATATTTTAGTGGAAGCTATAACCTCTGTTTATGCAGGCGAGCAATTTTTGTACGAAGAACTTAGGAACCAGTTGCAACTGAGCCAATCCGAAAGCAAGCCAAGCCCAATCATCACCCGAAGGGAAAAAGAAATATTACAATTGATAGTGGACGAATTCACCAACCAGCAAATAGCGGATCAATTATTTCTAAGCCTTCGAACAGTTGAAAATCACCGCAATAACCTACTTCAAAAATTGAATGTAAAGAATACAGCTGGTTTAGTAAAGGTTGCGATTATAGAAGGATTGATTTAAATTGATGCAGTACGCATGACCTGTTTACTACACAAAACAATGAAATTTTCATAATATTTCTTCAACTCTAAAACTTAGTGGATACCTTGTTTTGTGTATCGAATTTATAATTGATAAAAAAACCGCTTCGGCCAACCCTAGCATATCCCTTAAAATTTACTATTACGGAATCTTTGCCGAGCAATGCCAACCCGCCCATTAGTGCAGCTCCTGTTTTGAGTTGGATATTTACTGGTAAAATAAATTCATAACCGGGTGCAATCTTAACCGTGGTGTCGGCTACACAGGTGCCAAGGTCGCTGCCTTCCAATTTCACATCTCCTTCAAAATGTTTGAGGGTTACTGTAAAGGTATTGGGGTTGAAAAAAACGAGGCGGGCAGAGATAGAGCTGGCGTCCAAGCCCAAACCATTGATGTTCCAACTTTCGAGGCGCCTAAATTCAAATTCCTTTACTTTTCCGCAGGAAGTCAAAATAACGCCTGATAAAATGAGCAACCAAACAAAAGCTGTTTTTTTCATAGTTGCAAAGTAACCCGCAAATCAGCAATTTTGTCGATTCCTGTTATCGAATTTCTTATTGTATTTAATTATGTCGCCGGTTATACTTCATTCTCAATATTTTCCTTCCATTTCATGGATGCAAACTTTTTATGCGGCACCGGTGGTAGCTATTGAACAATGGGAAAATTATCAAAAGCAAGGTCTACGCAATCGCTGCAAAATACTTGGTGCGCAAGGCGTCATCACATTGAGCGTTCCTTTAGAAAATGGAAGGGAGCAGAAAAGCCTAATGAAAGATGTTCGCATCAATCATCAAACCCGTTGGCACATCGACCAGCAACGAGCTATCAAAAGTTGTTATGGCAAGGCGCCTTTCTTCGAGTATTACTTCGACCCGGTTTGTCAAGTTTTGAGCAAACAGCATACTTTTCTTTTAGACCTCAATTTAGAAGTTCTGCAGTTGATTATCAAATGGATCAAGTGGCCGGGCAAGGTTCTTCGCACAGATTCTTTTAATGCAAGCAACCATCGATCGGTGACTGAACCAATTGTATCGGTAAAGCCTTACCTGCAAGTATTTAGTGATCGATTACCTTTCCAGCCAAATCTGAGTAGCTTGGATGCTTTGTTCTGCGTTGGCCCGCAGGCCAAAAATTTATTTACTGCTTGAGGCTGCACAGAACGGCATTTTAGTATCAGCAGAATATCTTTTATAACCAATTAAACCTCAAAGGGAACCTGTAGTCACATCGCCCCTTTTGCTTCATAACCCAACCTTTAACTACTGTTCATGACAAGGCTTTTAACGCTGCTTCTCTCTGGTTTTTCAGTTCTATTTGCTAATGCCCAAGATTTTTCCAATAAAGGGAAAGATTTTTACATCCCGTATGCCGCCCATATCGATGGAACGGGTTCTGCCATGGGTATTTATATTACCAGTGATCAAACGGCAACGGGTACCATAAAGGTGGGTGCTACCACATTATCATTTACCGTTACGGCAGGTACGGTTGTAAGAAAATTTATAGGCTCCTCAGGAACGGTGGATGCTTCGAACGCCAGTGTTTATCTTTCCACTACCGACAACATCGTAACGGGTGCAGCCATCCATGTAGTAAGCGATAAGCCCGTGGCAGTGTATGCGCATATTGTACGCACATCGAGGTCTGGTGCATCCTTGGTGCTGCCAGTAAACGTATGGGGGCGAGAATATATAGCGCCGAGCTATCAAAATACTGGTGGCACAGCCGGTTCTGCCAGTTATGGTGAAATAGATGTGATGGCCGCAGAAGCAAATACGCTAATCGAGATAACGCCTGCGACCACCACTTTTACTAACAGGCCTGCGGGTGTGCCCTACACCATAACACTTGCTAATCCGGGTGATGTGTATCAGGTACAATTTAAAAACGGCGCTGATTTGTCGGGTACAAAAATTCGTTCGATTTCAACCTCTGGCTCAGGATGTAAACCCATTGGGGTATTTTCCGCTTCTACTTGGTCGGCGTTTAGTTGCACCAATGCTTCTGGGGGAGACAATCTTTATCAGCAGTTATTTCCGATACGCACTTGGGGCAAACAGTTTTTGACTGCACCTTTTATCAATCGTCCTTCCGATATTATCCGGGTATTCGTGAGTGACCCTGCAACTGCGGTAACAAAAACGGAAAATGGCGTTACCACCACACTGTCAGGACTGGTTTCCAATGCATTTTATGAATACTCCACCGCAAATCCCACATCGATTTCGGCAAACAATCCCATTTCCGTCATTCAATATATCACTTCGCAAAACTGTAAATCAGGTTGTGCCACCAATACCACCACTGCCACTTGTTGGGCTGATCCTGAGATGGTGGTTCTAAATCCGGTAGAACAAACAATCAACAATATCACGGTATTTTCAGCCCATCAAAACAGTGTGCCCGCTGGACAAAGCTCGGTTACCAGATGTTTTTTGAATATTGTCATCAAAACGGCTGCAGCGGCCAGTTTCAAAATCAATGGAGCTACACCCAGCGGCGCTTTTGTAGCCATTCCGGGCACCAATTTTTCTTATTTGCAAGCGGATGTAAGCACCATTTCCGCTTCTAACCCAGTGCAAACGCTTTCTGCCGATAGTAGCTTTTCGGCAATCGCTTATGGCTATGGCAATGTAGAAAGCTACGGTTACAATGCCGGCACCAATGTAAAAGACCTTTTTCAGTTCGTGTCTATCACCAACCAGTATGCGACCGTTAACTTTCCGAGTACTTGTGTCAATACGCCATTTCTATTTTCCATCACATTGCCATATCAAGCAACCTCGTTGTTATGGGATTTTCATGGTGCTTTTGCCAACGTAAACAATGCTGCCCCAGTTCCAGATTCATCGTTTGTTCGGGACGGACGGACTTTGTATGTATACAAAATGCCAAATACGACTTCGTTTTCTGCCGTAGGAACCTTTCCCATAAGTGTTTTTGCCACCAATCCAACCAGCGATGGCTGTAGCGGCATCAATCAAATAGATTATGACGTGGAAGTGTTTCCGAAACCATTTGCAGATTGGAATTCGGTTCAAACAGGATGTGTGGGCGACTCCGTTTCGTTTTTTGATGCAACAAACGGCTTGGGCAGACCAACGGCCAAATGGAAGTGGGAATTTGGTGATAATACGGTCGACTCGGTGAAAAACCCGAAGAAGAAATTTGCAACAGCCGGTACTTTCAATGTGCATTTGTTAGCGATTACCGATGTAGGGTGTTTTGCGGATACCACCAAACCCATCACCATTTCAAATCCCCCCATTGCAAAGTTTGGCGTCTCAACACTTAATTGCCCTGGTACGTCCATAACGTTTACAGATAGCAGTACGATTTCCGCTGGTGGCACCATCGTTAAATTTTATTGGGATGATGGCAATGGCCACATGGATTCCGTAACGAGCAATAGTCCTCGAACATTTACTTACCCCAGTGCAGGAACTTATGTAGTTAAGCTGTATGTAAAAAGCAGTACTGGTTGCGTGAGTAACTTGTTCACTTATAACTTGGTTGTTCATGCCAAACCTGTGGTTGATTTTACCATGCCATCCATCTGTTTGCCGGAGGCTGGGCAGTTTTTTGATCAAACAACTATCGCAGATGGCACCCAAGGACAGTTGCACTACAGCTGGAATTTTGGTGATGGTGGTACAGACACGGTAAAAAATCCAGTACATATCTATGCAAGTGCGGTTAGTTTTCCTGTAAAATTGATTGTAACAAGTGTATTTGGCTGCATCGATTCCGCTTCCAAATCAATCACGACCGTGCACGAAAAACCTATCGCTGGCTTTACTGCTCCGACCGAAGTGTGCTTGCGGGATACCATTACTGTAGCTACCGCTTATGGTTCGACTACCCAATTTCCAACAAAAATCTATTTTGATTATGGTGATGGAACGATCGACAGTGTTGGCGGACGTCAGCATTTGTATATGGCTGCAGGAACTTATACCATCAAGCATTATTACCTTACAAATTTTGGCTGTCGTTCGGATACCGCTACCAAAACAATAACTGTAAATGCCTTGCCGATAGCCCAATTTATTACGTCCGCACCGAGTTGCGAAACGAAAGGGGTAACCATAACCGACCAAAGTATACCAGGTGCTGGCAACATTACCAACTGGTTTTGGAGTTTTGGCGATGCAACTATTTCAAACAATTTAAATGGCAATCCTTTTCAGCACGTATATGCGGCGGCAGGCACATATCAAATTAAATTGTTCGTTTCTACCAATAAGGGCTGCAAGGCTGACACGTTAACCAAAACAATTACGATCAACGAACAGCCCAAAGCGGCCTTTATCTTACCCGAAGTTTGCTTGAGCGATGCTTATGCAGTCTTTACAGATAGCAGTTACATTGCTGGCGGCAGTGCAGCTAGCTTTACGTACGCATGGAATTTTGGAGATGCGAATGCAACGATTGCAAATCCGAACACATCCACGCTCAAAAATCCGCAGCATAAATATTCAGCTACTGGCACCTACCAAATAAAATTGACGGTTACGTCGAACAAAGGGTGTTCGGATACCCTGACCAAACAATTGGTGGTAAATGGGGATATTCCTGTATCCAATTTTAATATTCTTAATAGCAATTCGCTTTGTAGCAACATTCCTGTAACCATCGAAAATAAATCAACGGTAAATTTTGGTGTGGTCACAAAAACAGAAGTTTATTGGGATTGGGCAAATAATCCTGCGGTGATAGATGTAGACAATACACCGGTTGCCAACAAAACTTACAGTCACCAATATCCAAATTTTCAAACGCCAATTACCAAAACGGTTCAAATTCGATTCTTGGCGTATTCTGGTGGGGTATGTGTGGATGATAGCATTAAAACCATTACTCTCAATGCTTCTCCAAAAGTGGTTTTTGGGGCAACGCCTGGCATCTGCTTGGGCGCTGCAGCACAAACGATTGCCGGTGCAATCGAAACGAGCGGGCTTCCAGGCACCTATACGTACACTGGCACCGGTATAAACGCCAGTAACTTATTCGACCCAACCATTAGCGGAGCGGGGACATTTTCCATTAAATATTTGTATGTTTCCAATGCCGGTTGTAAAGATTCGGTCACTGGAACGCAAACCGTTTGGCCAAGACCGATTGCCGATTTTATGGTCTCGTCGCCTACTTGTGAGAAGCAGGCTATTACGTTTACGGACCAATCAATTCCAAGTTTTGGTGCCATCAAACAATGGAAGTGGCAGTTTGGGGATGCTACCGTTCAAACCAATAATTCGGCTGTTCCGTTTACGCATGTTTACAATGCCGTAGCAACCTATGCTGCAGGTTTACAAGTTGTTACAGACAGTGGTTGCATTAGTTTAACAACACCGAAAGCGGTTATTGTTCATCCATTACCTGTCGTCAATTTCTCTGTGCCCGCTATCTGTTTGCCGCCAGGCACTGCAACTTTTGTTAATAGCAGTTCCATTGCAGATGCCAGCGAAAGCCAGTTTACGCAACTCTGGAACTTCGGCGAAACGGCTTCGGCCGCCAATACATCCACCGCAAAGGACGGTGTACACAATTACACCACGGGTGGGCCTTTCCAAGTTACATTGACGACCACATCTAAAGATGGTTGTGTAACCACCAAAACCCAGACCTTAACAGATATCAGCGCTCAGCCTAAAGCGGCCTTTGATATTTTACCGCCATTTGTTTGCCTAGGGGATGCCATCACCTTCACTGACCTTACCACTTTCAATAACCAAACATTAAATGAGTGGCATTGGGATTTCGGTGACAACCGGACCAGCACCTTGCAAAATACTACGCACACATATAGTTCTGCAGGTAATTTTCAGGTAAAAATGTTTGCCAAAAGCAATAAGGGATGTTTAAGTGATACAGCCGTCAAACAGGTTATCATTTATCCATACCCGGTCGTAAATGCTGGCCCCGACCAATTTGTGTTAGAAGGCGGGCAGGCACAACTAATGGCGACGGTAACTGGGGCGAGCGGTTATAGTTACTTGTGGACGCCGGCCACTTACTTAAATATCGACTCCGTATTGCAACCCATTACCAAACCAATTTCCGATATCAACTACCATTTAGAAGTGACTGCAGCTGGCGGCTGTTCTAGAGGAGACGATGTATTTGTAAAAGTGTTGTTGGCTCCGGTTATTCCAAATGCGTTTAGCCCAAATAAAGATGGTATCAATGATGTTTGGAATATTCAATACCTTAATTCTTATCCCGGCGCCACCATCCAAATTTTTGATCGGTATGGAAAATTGGTATTTTCGAGTGTCGGATATACCAAGCCATTCGACGGAAAACTGAACGGAACGGACCTGGCAGTGGGCGTATACTACTATGTTGTAGATCCAAAGAATGGACGTAGGCCAATGACCGGTTCGCTTACTTTATTACGATAGTTGGTTGCTATTACGAAGTCGAGGCTTCCCTTCCATAAAAACAATATCCTCAATGAGCAAGAGGATATTGTTTTTTACTGTGTCAAATTTTGTGAAGACCCCATTGTAAAAGTGAAATGAACAAATTTAGATACATGTCAAATTCAGTCGGGAATTATGAAAACATATTGGCAACTTTGCTATTGATAAAATCCTTAGATTGAAAAACCATTGCTTCCCTATCATTTCATTTTCATCTGGCAATATCCCTCCATCTAATATCCTACTTTCTTTGTTTCTTAGAGCGAAGTTTTTTGCACCTGTTATACTGTTAGTAATTGGTATTGGTATGGGTATACAGGTACATGCTCAAACTTATGTTTTTGCAACCTTACAAGGAACACCTGTTAATACCGCAGGATGGACAACCACTGGCGCAGCCGCTGTGGGAAATACGCCAGGAAATTCGTCGAATAGCGAGATAATATTGACCAATACGGTGAATACGTCGTCGGGTGCTATTTTTTATCAAACTCCGGTGAACCTTTCTTTATGCAGAAAATGGTATGTAGAATTTGATTTTAGGATGTTTGACGGAAATATGGCCGATGGCATTTCGTTCTGTTATCTAGATGTGCCACCAACTGGTTTTGTAAATGGAGCAGGCATGGGAATACCTGCTACAGCAAATGGGTTAAAAGTTTGTTTTGATACCTACAAAAATTGTGGAACCGATGCCGTGCCGAAAATCGAGATCCGTTATGGCATAGGCTACGACGAATGCAATGGACAGCCCACAAGGAGTAATAACGATGGTAAAATATCCTTTCTTCGGAACAATAATTATAGCCATGCAAAAATTGAATACGATCAAGGCAATATTTCCGTGTATGTAAACAATCTCTTGTACCTAACTGCTTTTCAAACTTTTCTATTTCCGGGTTATTTTGGCTTTACAGCAAGTACGGGAGGCTCTACGGACAGGCACTCCATTAAAAACGTTCAGATTTACACAGAAATGCCACCTTCTGTTGCCGGCGCTCCCATCGCCATTTGCCCGAAAGATTCTATCCAAATCGGAAGTGCTGCAAATACAAACTATACCTATCAATGGACACCCGCTGCCGGCCTTAGCAGTGCTACCGTAGCCAACCCAAAAGTAAGCTGGGATAATGCTAGCCTGTCTTCTTACAAAAAGAAATATTATGTTGAAACATCGTTTGCCTCGAATCCCGGCTGTGCTTCAAAAGACAGTGTGGAAATTTCGGTGAAAGTGCGACCACAAATTAATTTCACGTCAACGCTCGGTTGCATGCCCAACGCTTATGTGCAGTTTACAGACCAAACCATTATAGGTGACGCCTTGCCAAAACCTGCTATTTACAACTGGGATTTTGGTGATGCAAATGCTACGCCTGGTAATCCTAATACCATTTCCGCCGTTTCGCCCATGCATACATACACGGCCCCCGGCCCATATAATGTGCATGTTTCGGGCACATCTTCGCAAGGCTGCACGGCCGACACTACGCTTTCTATTGTGGCTGTTCGTCCCCGGCCAAAAGCGCTGTTGCAAGCCACAAGCGAAGTTTGTTTGCATAACATCATTTCCGTAACAGACAATAGTAACGATATGGGCACTCCCATCACCGTTTGGCATTGGAGTTTTGGTGATGGCGGCAGTTCGCTGGCGAAGGATACCAGTTACAAGTATTTATTAGCTGGCAATCAGGTAATCAAGCATTGGGTTGAAAATGGGAACGGATGTATTTCAGATACCGCACAAACAACCGTAACCATCAATCCTTTGCCAAAAGCAGGGTTTTCCACTTCTTCAATCGATTATTGTCAAGGAACAAATTTGTCTTTTTCGGATACTTCCAAGCCAAACGCTGGTTCCATCAACAGTTGGAAATGGGATTTTGGCGATGGTGTGCAAGAAACATTACAAAACCCAACGCATACGTATTTGAACTACGGCACTTCAACCATACGCTTGATGATTGGAACAGATAAAGGCTGCGGAGACACTGCCATGGTGCCCATTACGGTGCATGCTTTACCGATTGTCGACTTTACGGTTTCAGCAAATTGCGCAAATTCGGCGGCGGTTTTTACTAACGGATCGCAAACCCCTGATAATACTAGTGCTTCGTTAGCTCATGTTTGGCATTTTAACGATGCCAATGCCACACCTTTCAATCTGGATAGTTCGCTATCAAAAGACCCGACACATACCTTTATCGCAGGCGGCATATATCAAGTAAAATTAGAAGCCACTTCATCCTTCGGTTGCAAGGCAAACAAGATTATTGCCGTCCCCATTACCGGTAGGCCTCAACTGATTTTGAAGTGGTCGCCAGATAAATGCAGTAACGTAATCCAAAGTTTTATCGATTCTTCCACTGTTGCCTTTGGCAATATGCAAAGCAGGTCTGTGTATTGGGATTGGGCCAATAACCCTACGTCCGTTGTTACGGATAATGCTCCGGTCGCCGGAAAACTTTTTGCCCACCAATATCCCCGGTTCGGTGGAACTGCACCCAAAACCTATGTAATAAAAAATGTGGGTATCACCACCACGGGTTGCCCAACCGAAAAATTCGACACCATTACCGTACTGCCAAGTCCGCAGTTAACATTTGATCCGATTGATGGAACCTGCATGGATCAAATGCCTTTTTCTATTGCAAAAGCCACTGAGATTACCGGAATGATAGGGGTGGGGACTTACTTTGGATTAGGTAGCACACCGCTTGGCTTATACAATGCGCAACTAGCAGGCGCAGGCAATCACAAGATTTTGTACACTTTTGTTGCAAGCAATAGCTGCATAGATACTGTGTCGTCAGCTATCCAGGTTTTTGCTGCGCCTACGGCTGATGCTGGTCCTGCCAAAGCGATTATTGCCGGTGGGAGTGCTGTGTTAGATGGTAGTTTTTCTACGAATGTGTCTACGATTCATTGGGCACCCTCACGCACTTTGAACGATTCGAGCAAAGCCAGACCATTGGCTTCGCCAACGGTAGATACTTGGTATTATGTAACGGCATCTACAGATAACAATTGCCAAGCATCGGATAGTGTTTTTGTAAAAGTATTACCGGCGCTAAAAATACCCAATGTGTTTAGTCCTAATGGTGATGGAATCAATGATGTTTGGAATATTCCGTACCTAAATTCATATCTCGGATGCGTCATGACTATTTTTGATAGATACGGCAAACAAGTTTTTTCTTCAGTGGGATACAATCTCCCATGGGATGCAACGTTAAAAGGAAAACCTTTGCCTGTAGGTACATACTATTATATTTTGGATATCAAAAACAATAAGTCATTGCAAACTGGCTCCATTACGGTTTTAAGATAAAGGTCTTATAATCAATAAAAGTGATTCGATGTAACTAGGTGTTTTTACTTAAAATCGTTTTTCATATCCAAATTTGACCTAACATTACTAACTTGCAGAAAATTTTCACATATAGTTATTATGACTATTTGTTGCATTCTCCGACCAAACTCTAATCACACAGCAAGAATCTTTCATCCAATAATTACTAAATTCGCTTCATGAGAAAATGTTTTGTGATCCTGTTATTATGTGCGGTAGGCGTGGCCCATGCCCAACAAAGGCCCCATTACACCCAATACATTTTGAACAACTATATCATTAACCCTGCTCTGGCTGGTATCGAAAATTACACTGATATCAAGATTAGCCATCGTCACCAGTGGGTTGGTATTCAAGATGCCCCAGTTACTAGCTATATTACTATCTCAAGCCCCATCAATAAAAAAGACGACCGCACAACCGCAACGTCTTTCCAAATGGATGGCGAAAACCCGAGAGGGAAATCTTATTGGGAAGCTTACGAAAAAGCACAACCTCATGGTGGTTGGGGCCTTTCGGTTATCAATGATAAAACTGGCCCTTTGAGCCGTTTTTCCATGTATGGAACGTATGCTTATCATATCGGTATCAGTGCACAAACAAGTTTGTCAGCTGGCTTTTCTGCAGGGTTTACCAACAACTCATTGAACACAAGTAAATTAATTTTCGATACACCTATCGATCCAGCGGTTGCTTCAAGCGGTAACCTGAATAAGCTTCGGCCCGATATCTCTGCTGGCCTTTGGTTGTACAGCGCAAATTATTTTGCTGGTCTATCCGTTCAGCAAATTTTACCGCAGGGTCTTACATTTTCGAACGACACGCTTAAGACGCTTAATAAGTCTTATCCGCATTTGTTCCTTACGGCCGGCTATAAATTCTATGTAAGTGACGATATCAGCTTTATTCCTTCTGCAGTGGTGCGTATCGTAAACCCAGCGCCGGTAGGTTTGGATATGAACGCAAAGTTCCAATACCGCGACCTATTATGGGCCGGTGGCGGTTATCGCTTAAAAGATGGGTTCTCTGGTATGGTAGGTGTCAATGTGAGCAATGCGTTCAATATTGGCTATGCTTATGACTATACCACATCGAGATTGCAAAGTTTTACGAAGGGAACGCACGAGATTGTGTTGGGTTTCATCATAGGCAACAAGTATGGTGATTGGTGTCCGCGTAATCTTTGGTAATTTTTCATTTTTACTTTGACATAACTTTTTTATACAAACCGTGGTCTTTCCACGGTTTTTTTTGTGGAACCAACAACATGTAGTAGAACATGTTATCTTCGCCCAATCCCCATTACATGAAGCTACTTATCAAGCAAGCTGTAATAGCTGACCAATTTTCGCCATTCAACGGACAAACGCAAGACATCCTAATTTCAGACGGATTCGTCATTTCTATTTCTCCCAGTATTTCGGATAGTGCCGATAAAACAATTGAAGCCCAAGGCCTGCACATTTCGCCGGGTTGGGTCGATATTTTTTGTCAGTTCCACGATCCAGGCGGTGAGCATAAAGAAACGTTGGAAAGCGGTGCCCAAGCCGCTGCTGCCGGTGGTTTTACCGATGTGTTCGTGGTTCCCAATACAGCGCCTGTACTGCACAGCAAGAGCCAAATAGAGTATGTCATCCAAAAGTCGCCAGCTTTGGCCGCTTCGGTTCATCCCATTGGTGCCATCACTAAAAATTGTGAGGGCAAAGAGCTGGCGGAGATGTATGACATGCGGAACAGCGGCGCACTCACTTTTAGCGATGGCTGGAATGCACTGCAATCGAGCCAAGTGATGCTAAAAGCTTTGCAATACGTAAAAGCATTCGGTGGTATCATCATCCAGTTACCTGAAGAAGTGTCCCTGAGCAAAAATGGTTTGATGAACGAAGGGATTGTATCTACGCAACTAGGCCTGCCAGGAAAACCTGCTATCGCTGAAAGTTTGATGATTTCTAGGGACATCGAATTGCTCCGCTATACAAATAGCCGGTTGCATATTACAGGTATCTCCACCCGTTCGGGAATCGATTTGGTAAGAAAGGCAAAAGCTGAAGGATTGGATATCACCTGTAGCGTTACACCTTATCACCTCACTTTTACCGATGCTGATTTATTTAATTACGATACCAACCTCAAAGTAAACCCATGCATACGCACCCCGGCGGATGTAGATGCACTCAAAGCAGCGGTGATAGACGGTACGGTCGACTGTATTTCTAGCCATCACTACCCACAAGATTGGGACAATAAAGTGTGTGAATTCGAATACGCTAAAAACGGCATGGAAGGATTGGAAAGCAGTGCTGGAGCAGTGTTGAAAGCCTTGCCTGAACTAACGTCTACACAGTTGGTGAACCTGTTTTCTTTAA
>Ga0247739_10000388_pt1 | contig 15624 bp, 10 predicted proteins | sample UWRJL058202B2_FD_180943 | JGI IMG/M metagenome (GOLD analysis project Ga0247739, IMG submission 180943) | Plant litter microbial communities from Arlington Agricultural Research Station in Wisconsin, United States - UWRJ-L058-202B-2 | ecosystem: Environmental > Terrestrial > Plant litter >...
GGCATATAAAGGGGATTTGGAACCTTCTTCGTCAGTACAGAAAGTTTGAACCTCTAAATGGTTGTATTCTTTTTTGCTTACTGCACATTCCAGATGGGTAATATGTGAAGTTAAGAGATCCGTTTTCAACATGGCTTTTAATGAGAATTTACCTACAAAAGTAAATTTCTCTCAATAGCAAAGCCAATGCTATTTAAGCATACACTATAACTTTAAGTTATGGACATGCAATGCAAATCTTACAAATGCTTGTCCAAACGGATCATTTTCAGAACCATGGCGCTGGATAAAATAAAATTGTCTTTTAATATGCAGACCTTCAACAAATACCTGCTTAAGTGTGCCTGATGCCAGTTCTTTTTGAACTGAACGAAGAGGTAAAAATCCCAGACAATCATCTACCAGCAAAAAGTTTTTCAATGCTTCTGTTCCACCCAGAGAAATATTATTTTTCAGATCTGCCAGCTTGAAATTTCTTTCTTCCAACGCCGCTTTGACCGAAGCCAATGTACCGGATCCACGCTCTCTCAGCGCAACAGGATAATTTCGGAGTTCATCCAAAGTAATGGATTCCCGAAACCAGAGATCGCTTTTTGGTGAACAAACGGCAATCACTTCATCCGACAAAAAATAGCGGTAATTAACAGAAGTTGTTTTGGTTTCTCCTTCTATAATTCCCAGATCAATTTCATTTTTACCTAAAGCCATCAGAACATTTTCTGAATTCCGGTTCAAAAGTGTGATATGTACATTAGGATATTTCCGGCGAAATGCAGAAAGAATTTCCGGAATGATATACAAAGCAACCGTTGTACTGGCACCCAGACGAAGTTCTCCTTTTGCGTTATATTCATCCTGATGCGTACTGAGCTCATATTCAAGCTTTATCTGCACTTCCTTTGCCTGCCTCAGACCTTTCAGAAGAATTCTTCCAGGATCTGTAAGTTTGATACTGCCACCAACACGCTCGAAAAGGCTTGTTTTATACTTTTCTTCCAGTGCTTTAATATGCTTGCTGATAGCAGGTTGGCTCAGGTTAAGTACCTGACTTGCTTTGGTAAAACTGAGCAGGTTTGCAACTTCAAAAAATACTTCGTGCCGGAAAGAAATCATAGTATTAACATCGGAAATTAATTTCCAAAGATATTACATTCCATTCACCTCCATCCGGTATCCTACACCATGAACCGCTGTAATTTTTATCAATCTATCATTTTGAAGCATTTTTCGGAGTCGGGATACAAACACATCCACGCTTCGTCCAACAATAATTCCTTCATCTTCCCAAACTGATTTAAGAATAAAATCACGTTCAAGTATTTGGTTTTTATTTACTACAAAAAGATTAAGCAGTTTTGCTTCGCGATAAGTAAGGTTGTAAGAATGATGATTAGAAATCAGGACAAGGTTAGGCATATCCAACACAGAATCACCAAATCGCGCCATTGGATTTTTGTTTTCTGTAATTATTTCTTTTGAAGAAGAAAATGAATTTTCCGCCCGTCTTTTTTTCCAAACAAAATAGCCAAGACCGGCCAATAAACTTCCAAAAGGCAAAAACCACCAGTTTGTACTGGCAGCAGCGGTTTGTGTTTCAGGATAAAAACTGACTTTCAGATTGTAACAACCCTGTTCCTGTGTCCGATCCAGACACGGAACTCCTTTCTGTTTAAAATCCTTAAAATTATAACCCAATTGTACCTCCCCGGTATTGCAATTGAGAATTGTAACATCGTAAGCCCGGGCAATTCCGTGCATGTCAAACGATTCCTGTAATATCTTTGGCAATTTACTGTAATCAAAAAGTTGATTCAGCTTCAAAGTAAAGGTGTTTGCTTCCTGTTGCTGAACCGGTGGAATTAGTGATGTAGAATCTCCGTTTGCCACCAACAAACGATGAGCAGTACGTCGCAGTGCCAGATTAACTTTTTCAGCAAACCGGATAGATTCGTTGTTGCCCAGTAATTGATCGTTTCCGGAAAATAGAACCAAAAGCAATACCGTAACCAGAATTTTAAAAAATCTGGTTACGGCGTCTGCCGGAAAAGTTTTTTTAGCTAACATTTCAAAGAATTCATGTCTTATATTTCCAAACTTATTTATAAAATATCATTGCAAATCAGCAACCGCCTTTTGATTTAATTCCTGTGTAAAACCATTGAAACGGAAGAATTATCTGTTCTCGCCGGACAGTAATAATACGCTTTCCTACCTCCTCATTTTTATCAGCCGGATCAATAACAATCTGGTCGCCAGGTTTGGCAGATCTTAAGATTTCACTCATTTCAAATTCTTCTACCGCATTATTATGTCTGTAAGAATTTGCATCAATAATTTTTCCATCCCTTTTTATATAGACGTAAAAGGGGATTATTCTTTTTTGATCCGATTCAGGGTTTCCTTTTACCAAGCTTATTTTGCCATTTTGGACGGATGAAAACAATGCAAACTCCACTGATTTTCCGTTCAGCAGCAATGGATTGTTGTAAAAATAATTACTGTTACTTTTTGGAAAAGTTACTGAAAAAGAAGATGCAGACAACAGCATCGCAGCGATAAATAGATTTAATATTTTCATTTTAAAAGATTTGAGTTTTTGATAAAAATTATTTACAAAGCAGGATATTAACAACCAGATAATTTACATTTTTCATACTGTTATTTATGAGGTGACAAAACGTATTTAAAATCCGTTACAAATGTAGATTAGTAGTTAAAAATCCTGGTTAAACGTCTGTAAAACATTGTAAACGATTTGTAAAAAATTGAATTTTATTATCTAAACCATAAACTATATAATTTAAAAAATAAATCACATTAATTTTCCATTAAAGCAGAACATTAATGAAGAGCAAAAGTGTTACCAAAAAGAACACTACAAAAAGTCAGCTTGAAAAATATTGCTCCCCAGGACCCGTACGCAGCATTACGTTATTCCGATTTCCGGTTTTACATTTCCAATACTTTCCTTTTCTCAGCCACAATTCTGATTCAGGAAGTAATTGTTGCTTACGAATTATATAAAATGACCCACGATCCACTGGCTTTGGGACTGATCGGATTGGCAGAAGTTATTCCTTTTGTAATTACTTCATTATTTGGAGGTTACATTGCTGACCAGAAAAATAAAATTACGATTATGCACATTAGTATTGTCGTGATCATTTTGGGTTCAATTATACTTTATACGGTTTTTCAACCAGGTATTTATAATTCCTTAACGCAAGGCCAGCATCTGGCAGCTGTTTACTCCGTTTTTGGTTTAATTGGCTTTGCAAAAGGATTTTATTCCCCGGCTTCCAGTTCGCTTAAACCATTTCTGGTACCCAGAGCAATTTATGGCAACTCCTCAACATGGAGCAGTTCTTTCTGGCAGGCAGGCTCCATAACGGGACCAGCACTTGCAGGTTTTTTATATGCATACATTGGTCTGGAACACACTTTATTAGTTGTCATTGCCAGCTTTGTTGTTTGCTGGTTTTTGCTCGGAATGATAAAAACGCGACCGGAAATTGTAAAAATTACAGCTCCGCTTCTTGAAAGTCTGAAAGAAGGATTTCGTTTTGTTTTTAAAACAAGAATCGTTCTATATGCCATTTCATTGGATTTATTTTCTGTACTTTTTGGCGGTGTAGTGGCCATATTACCTGTTTTTGCAGAAGATATTTTGAAAGTCGGACCGGAAGGTTTGGGATTATTAAGAGCGGCGCCATCTATTGGTTCCTTGCTAACCATGTTTGCAATGGCTTATTTTCCCCCGACACATCAGGCCTGGCGTAATATGCTGATCGCAGTTGCAGGATTCGGGGCATTTACAATTCTTTTTGCGCTTTCAACTAATTTTCTACTTTCCTGTGCAGCGTTATTTGCTACAGGAGTCTGCGACAGTATCAGTGTAATTGTACGGCAAACCATTTTACAAATTTATCCCCCGGATGAAATGCGTGGGCGAGTTGCAGCAGTCAATGGAATGTTCGTGAGCTCATCCAACGAATTAGGTGCGTTTGAATCAGGAGTACTGGCAAAAGTTTTTGGCACAGTTCCATCTGTCATGATGGGTGGCGTAGTCACCATTGCCGTTGTCAGCTGGATTTATTTGAGATCGAAGGATTTGTTTTCGGTGAGGCTGAGTTGAAGGCAAGAAATCATAATTTTGAGCGATTATTTGGCTGTGATGTCTACTCTGATTTTGGCAACGAAATCAGTTGTAACTCCTGCAACTGACGCGATCTGCTCATCTGTAAGAACAGAAACAGTAATTAAATTACGGACTATTTCGGCACGCGTTTGTTTAGCACCTTCAAGCCTGCCTTTCCTCTCAAAAATATCCAATGTGCTCATAACTTTGTCTTTTAATTTTAAAGATAACGAATCTAACAGTTTTACAATTTTATCCTCCTCTAATTTACTGTTATTAAAGAGATAAATAATAAGGATTTCCTGTAAGTTTATTGATGCCTGTTCAGTTAATAACAAAATTCGATGTGCATTATTTCCAAGCCAATCCTTTTGAAAACTATGTTTCAAGGTAAGTAATGACGCTACAAGAAATTTGTTATTCAACGCCTCTACGCTCTCATCAGAGATTTCGCCCAAATTATTATAAACATAATCAAAATCAGGAATGAATTGTTTCCATTCAACTTCCAAATTTTTATAAAGACTTTGAAGTGTTTGGTATTTCCATCTGCCTCGTCCATGATATAATAATATCGGAATGACAAGCGAAAGATCTTCCTTATTATCTGCTTGTTTTTGAAGTGCAGAATAAATATAACCCCCAATCTGAACAGGTGTGTACTTGTCCGGATAACTTTTGTGTTCAATAAGTAAACATATTTTTATTTCTTTCTCTATACCCTTTTTCTGGCAGCTATAAACAATATCCGACATCGTTTTTTGCAACTTCTTAGAAAGGTATGTATCAGGCAATTGAGTTAAAGTTGAGAAATCCAGCTGACTGGATACGAAGGCTGGTAAATAACTATTGAAGTATGACTCAGCAATGTTTTTGTCTGTTAATATGGCCCGAATAAACTTGTCATGTATAGTGTTTATTTTGTCCATTAAGAAATGAGGTAAGAATAAATATTAATCACGATATAAACCTTTTTATTTTCAATATCGAGACTCTCAATTCACCTTTTTGTCACAATCAATAAATTAGAATATTATGAATTTAATCTCAATGATGAGGGATGTAGTTATCATTATATTAAAGAAAAAACAATATTCCGACGAAGACTATCATAAAATGCTTACTAATAATTTTATGGTTAAGTAATATGTGTTGCCAGGAAAACTATCTCTGTGGCCCTCTTTCCAACTCTTCTAAACTCTGTGTAATTTTTAAAACGGCCTACCCTATTCCATCCGCAAACTCTTTACCGGATTTATCAAAGCTGCTTTTACAACCTTATATCCAACTGTTACCAATGTAATTAAAAGCGTGCTTATCCCTCCCAAAGCCAGTATCCACCATTGCAGGTCAATCCGGTAAGCAAAATTACTGAGCCAGTTTGTCATGGTGTACCAGGCTATCGGAGCGGCGACTACAAAAGCAAGCAAAACCAGAATAAAGAACTCTTTACTAAAAAGTAATACAATACTCTCAACGCCGGCACCAAGCACTTTTCTTACTCCTATTTCTTTTGTTTTCTGAGTTACCATAAACGAAACCATTCCGTATAGTCCAAGACAGCAAATTAAAATAGCAACCATGGCAAATGAGCGGATCAGGCTAGTGAGTTGTTCTTCTTTTTCATAAAATTTAGCAATTTGTTCGTCTACAAACTGATAGGTGAAAACTTCATCTGGATAGGTCTTTTGCCAGGTATTCTGAATGTTTTGTATTGTTTTTGTAAAATCCTTTGTATCCAGTTTGATTGCTATTTCTTTGTACATTTTAGGGTTGGCAAAAATAGCACAGGGTTCAACTGCTTCCTGAAGGGATTTAAGATGGAAACTTTTTACCACACCGACAATCTCTCCCTGAAATCCGGAATTCCCATCTACCAACTGACGGCCTAACACCATCTGAGGATTTTGAATCCCCACTTTTTTCATGAATTCCTCATTCACTACAAACTCTGTAACAGAATCCCGCAGCACAATATTACGGCCGGCAAGCAACGGCATTTTATAGGTATTCAAATAATTTTCATCCCCAAATCTGTCCCGGATCATAAACTTTTCCCACTCCGAACGATTGTCAAATCTGACCGAACCTCCATATCCCATACTGGACGTTGGCGCTTCGTATTGATAAGTAACAGATTTAATATCAGGATACTGCAATAAATTATTTCGTAATGATTCCTTCGTCTTTAGGTCAGGATTCATTTTTGGCAGAAGGACCGTTATGACTGCATTTTTATCAAAACCAAGATCTGCATTTTTAAAGAATTTTAATTGAAGTAATAATACCAATGTTCCAATTACCAAAACCTGCGCAATAATCAACTGAACGGTAATTAAAGAACGCCTCAAGCCAATACCGCCGGCCTGCTGCATTCCCAATTTGCTTTTGAGTGCGGCAATTGGATTAAAGCCTGAAATAATAACGGAGGGATAAAAACCTGCAAAAAGAATAACGACAAGAATCGATATCAGCCAGAAAAACAGCAGCTGAATCTGCAATAACATAACGAAATGAAAAGATTGAGTATGTGTCCAGTTATTCAATATGGGAAGCAGTAAAGCAGCCATAATCAATGCAATCAACGCAGAAGAAATTGTTAGCAAAGCCGTTTCACTCATAAACTGCCAGAAAAGTTGACGATGAGTACTTCCCAAAACTTTCCTGATCCCGATTTCCTTTCCTCTTTTTAATGCCTGCGCAGTTGCCAGATTAATGAAATTAATACATGCAATAATCAGGAGAAAAACGCCGACTCCACCTAAAATCCACAAAATAGAACGGCGTATTTTGCCGCCATATCTTTCATCAAAATGTACATCAGATAATGGCTGGAATTGATGCTCATAATACTTTGCTTCGTTCCCATAATATTTTTTACCATTTGCTTTTAACAGTGTTTCGGTTCGCGTTGCATCTGCACCTTCAGCTAAACGGATATATGTGGCATTACGAGAGCTTAACCAACTGAAATTATCCAGTTCATAAGTTGGCTCAATCTTTTTGACAGTAGGCAGTGAAATGTAAATGTTAAAATTAAGATCACTTGGATTAATTTCGTCTTTTATCACTGCAACAATCCTCAGATCATGTGCATTATTGATGCGTAGAGTTTTTCCGGTTACATCTGTTTTCCCAAAATATTTTTCTGCCGTTTTTTCAGTGATTATTACTGTGTAGGGTTCTTTCATCAAAGCAACTTCATTTCTTTCCAGCCGGTCCGATACAAACATTTCCATAAAACCCTGATCCGCATAAACCGTATTATCTTTTTCAATAAACCGCTTAATATCTGATCCTGAATTTGAGGAAAACGTAACATTTGGAATCCTTTGTATGAATCCACTTTTTTCAATCTGAGAATAATCCTTGGACAAAGCTACAGACATTGGCAATGAAGAATCAGAGCTACGTTCAATCCCTTCATCCAGAATGAGATTTAAAACTACTCTGTAAATACGGTCGAAATTCGGCTGATGCCGGTCTGTGCTCAGGTGATATTGCAGGAAAAGAAATATTAGCAATGCTCCCGCCATTCCCATACCCAAGCCAAGGATGTTAAGAATCGTGTAAGTCCGGTTAATCCGAAGATTTCGAATGGCGATTTTGAGGTAGTTTTTTAGCATTTCAAACCAAGAAATATTAATAAATTGTTCCATCAAATAGCCTGAAAGGCTCTTATATCTCAGCCCGGGGCAACGCCCTGGGAAAATCGTAATTAAATGACGGATTCCATTTATTGTCAAACGATGGATTTCGTTCATTGTTTGTCATTCCAACCCCGGGCGATGCCCGGGGCTGAGATATAAAAGCCTTTCAGGCTACTTGCTTCGGATTATTCTGAACGAATTGATTTTACAGGATTCATCATCGCAGCCTTATACGTTTGCAAACCAACTAAAACCGCAATTACAATTCCAAAAATTAATCCGACAAAAGCGAAGGTCAACCAGCCCAGCTGAATTCTGTATGCATAATTTTGCAGCCATTTGTTCATGCTTAAAATAACTAATGGAAAAGAGATCAGCATAGATATTCCCATTACATAAAGAAATTCTTTTACAAAAAGGATGATAATACTAAGTGCCGATGCGCCTAGTACTTTCCTTATTCCTAGTTCTTTGGTTCGTTTAGAAACATTGAGCGATACCATTCCTAAAATTCCCAGCAGCACAATAACCATCGCCAATATCGTAGCAACCTGCGAAGCCTTTTGCAGCCTTACTTCCGATTTGTAAAGTTTGTGCAGTGTATCATCCATAAAAGTATATTCAAACGGAGCATCCGGCAAAAGCTGATTCCATTTTTTTTCAATGGCTGCAACCGATTTGCCAACGTTTCCATTACTTACTTTAAATGATAAAAAACGGTAATTATTTACAGTTTTTATATGCAAAAATGCCAGTGGCCGTATGGTTTGATGCATGGATTCAAAGTGAAAATTTTTGACAACTCCGGCAATGGTAAAGGTTTGGTTAAATCCCTGTAACCTTAATTTCTGACCAACCGCAGAAGCCCCATTTCCCAGATTCATCGCTTTTACGGTTTCTTCATTGACTACAACCTCGTCTGCATTTTGCTGCACAGATTGGAAGAATTGTCCGGATACCATAGGAATTTTATAAGTTTCAGCATATTTCTCGTCTGCTTGTAAAACCGGCATAAAAACAGCCTGTGTTGAATCCTGACCTAGTTTATAAACCGGAGCACTGAATCCATTCCTGCCATTTGGAATTTCATAGGAAACACTTGCCTCGGCCACTTCCGGCAAACGGACCATTTCTTTTCTGATCGTTTCCATTTTTTGCACACCTTCCGCTGACCAATCCCGCGGAACTGTTACTGAAAAAATAAATTCCTTATTGTATCCAAGATCCTTATTGAAAAAATAACTAACCTGCTGCGATATGACAGCCGCGGCAACAAACACAAAAAGTGCAATTGTAAACTGTGAAGCAATTAACATACGTCGGAAAAATATATTTTCTTTAACCGATTTCAGCTTGCCCTTCATAGAATCCACCGAAGGAAGGGACGATAAAACAAATGCAGGATAAATACCTGCTAATAAGCCTGTTATGAGTGCTAAAAATATGGCGGCAAGGATGAAATAGGGACCTGATAAAAAAATTGATGGCAAGGTTTTTCCCAGTATTTCGGTAAAAAAAGATTTTAATACTTCATATAAAAAAAGAGAAAGGATCAAACTTAACAATGCGATCAATATGGATTCTGTTAAAAACTGGCGTATTACCTGGATCTTCAAACTACCCAAAACCTTACGTACACCAATTTCTTTGAGTCGCGCCGAAGAGCTTCCGATTGAAATATTTACAAAATTGACAATCGCCATGAATAAAATAAATAAGGCAACAGTACTAATTGTCAGAACCGTTTTTTGCACCAAACCATTATTTGCTTCCCAATAAAGATTACTAAGCGAAACCAGTTCTACTTCCAGATTTCGACTGACACTTGCCGGTGTATTTGTGACAATGAGTTGCTGAATTGGTTTAATCAGCGATTCCCGAGAAACTCCTGGCTTTAACTCAATAAAATTCACAATGTAAGTATTCGACCAGTTTTCCAAATTCCCACGGCCGAAAAACTGCATACTTCCGGGCGGCAGGAAAATCGGTGTTCTATCATCTACCAGGTTAGCAACCGAATTATGAGGTAATTTATCAAGAACGGCCGTAATCATGAATTCACCCTTTTGCCCCGAAAATGAGTCCAATGTTAAAGTCTGTCCGACTACATCAGTTATACCAAAATATTTTATGGCAATATTATAAGGCAGCACAACAGAATTTGGCTCATTCAAAGCAGTTGCAGCATCTCCATGCAACAATGGAAAACCATACATGGTCAGCAAAGTTGAATCGCCAATCTGAAATTCTTCTTTAAAATGTTTATCACCTTTTGAAACAGTTGAAGTGATCCCGTCGAACCGGTAATAATTCGCTACCAGATTAGAATAATGTTCTTTCAGGGCTTTGCCAAGAGGGGCTAATGTGGCAATATCCACACCCATATCCGCTTTTTTCCACTTGCTTTTCAACATGTATTGCGAGCCGGAATTGCGCAAATTCTTATTTACCTGTAATTCACCCCAAACAAAACTGCCGATCAGAAATGTAAATGTCATTCCGACAGAAAGTCCAAAAATGGTAACTAAAGAATAAAACTTACGTTTCATCAGGTTACGCCAGGCAATTTTGAAGTAGTTTTGAAGCATATGGGGTTCGGGCAGGGTGAAAAGGGTAAGAGTTTTAATTTCCTGCTTTTGATCCAAAACTAATTAAATCCTTTTTGCTTTATATTTCATTGTAAGCTATTTAACTCTTTTTAACGTTAATCGTAATATCGATCCGTTTACGATTTTGATAAAATAATATCAAAAAAAATAATCCTGCCATTCTGAAGAACAGCAGGATTAGAACTTATTCAGGTAAACTTTAAACTCATATCCGAGCGTCGGCCGCTCTTAAATGTACTAATTCTGCTTGTAAGACTTATTAATATCCAGTTCTCTCTGAGGAATTAAAAATAGCAAACGACCCGTTTTCCCCTGCGCTTTCATTGTTTCTGCTGCTACTCCAAAACGCAGCAAATCAGCCCAGCGATGGTTTTCAAAAGCCAGCTCCACTCTTCTTTCATGCAATAATTTCTGAGCAAATGTTCCCGAGGTTGCTGCACTAATTGGCGCCAGTTTGGCCCGCGCCCGTACCTGATTGATCAATGCATAAGCTTCCGTGCCTTCTCCCAGCGCTTCGGCCAGCATCAACAATACATCGGCATAACGGAACACCATAAAATTGTAAGAAGCATCGGTTTCTTCAAATACATTTTCCTTGCCAAACTTGGTAATATAACGAATGTCGTTTTTTGTATTTGTAACTAAAACACCCTGCGTATTCACATAACTCGTGTCCATTGATTTAAGAAAACGATCATCTCCCGGCTCATAAGCTTTTACCATATCCTGCGTTGGCCGGTTTTTATAAGCACCCGTGCTGTGTTTCAAAGTTGGTGAAAATGCATTGGTGAACGCATTACCGGTTCCGGTTGCTCCGCCTTTAAACTGGACTTCAAATATTGATTCTGCATTATTTTTATTAGCCAAACCCCAAAGACTCGCATAATTTGGCAGTAAAGAATAACCATAAGTAGCAATAATTCTGCGCAGTACAGTTTCAGCAGATTTTTTATCACCTGACGCCAGATAAACTTTTGCCAACAAAGTAGCAGCTGCACCTTTTGTAGCACGTCCAATATTGGCAGCATCATATTTTAAAAGTAAACCGCTTTCTGCTTTGATCAGATCCGGGATCAATTGTTTGTAAACCTCTGACGCCGGAACCTGTAACAATGCTTTTCCTTCGTCCACAGATTTTGCTTCCGTTAAAGGCATTGGAATATTACCAAATGAAATAGCAAGATTGTAAAAGAATAATGACCTTAGAAATAACGCCTCGCCTCTGATTCGCTCTTTGTCAGCGTCTGCAATTTCAATTGCATCTATCCGACTTAGCACAATATTGCTGCGTGCAATGCCGAGGTACGAATCCGTGTAAGCAAGCGTAACCAGCTCACTTGTAGAGTTTTCTACAAAATTTTCAATCACAGTCAGATCTGCTCCCAGACCTGTTCCATCAGGTCCCTGATCTGTATTATCAGAACGCATTTCCTGAGTAATCCAATAGCTCTGGTTGTACGTCCCATTTAATTGTAAAGTTTTGTAAGCCGCATTAATTGCAGTGTTCATGTCTCCTGCTGTGTTGTAAAACAGGTTTACATTTCGCTGGGAAATTGGGCTCAAATCTGTAAAACTGTCTCCGCAGGACATTAACATTCCCGCACTGATCAGGGTTGCGGTAAGCGGTATATATATGTTTTTTAATTTCATATTCTTATTTTTTATTGCTGTTTTTTCCCAAACAATTAATGATTGAAAAATATCAACACGTTGATTTATCAGTTGTTAAAAAGTTGCGTTCAAACCAAATGTGAAGGTTTTAGCTAGTGGATAAGCACCATAATCTTCTCCCTGCACACCGCTCAAAGTAGTCTGATTATTCACTTCCGGGTTGTAGCCAACATATTTTGTACTGGTAAACAGGTTAGTTCCTGATGCATAAGCACGCAATGTCTGGATTTTGTTTCCCAGCAATTTCTTTGGAAAATTATAACCAACAGCCAGGTTTCTCAAACGGATGTAAGAACCATCTTCCACCTGATAAGATGAAGGCCGGTTGTTATTTCCGTGTGTATCAGTCAATCTGTCGGCGCGTGGCATTTTACCATTTCCCGGCTGTTCGGGAGAAATCCATCTTCCTGTTTCCACAGCGTAAGAATTTGTTCCTGCTTCGCCATTAGCCAAATGCCTTCTTGTCAAATTCAGGATTTCCGAACCTTCAACACCTTGTAAAAGGAAACTCAAATCAATTCCTTTGAAAGTAAACCGGTTAGTAATTCCCCAGATATAATCCGGCTGGTAATTTCCGGTAACGGTTCGGTCATTTGCATTGATCTTGCCATCACCATTTACATCCTTAAATTTAAAATCGCCTGGCCTTGGTTTCGGTGCAACTTCATCTTTCGGTGCATTATCAATGTCACTTTGTGTTTGATAAATTCCCTCAACTACATAACCATAATAACTACCGATTGCGTCTCCAATTCGGGTAATATGACGAATACCTGCGCCACCTGAGCTCAATATCGGATCACCGGTTGGCCCTAGTTTCAGCACTTTGTTTTTATTGGTTGAAAAATTAAGATCTGTTGTCCATGTAAATGCACCCACCACGTTACGACTGGAAACTGTTAGCTCCAAACCTTTATTCTGAACTTCACCAATGTTTTGAAGCGCATTCAGGAAACCAACTGCTGCCGGTACCTGCACGTTCAGCAATAAGTCGGAAGTAATTTTTCTATACCAATCCAAAGAAACATAAATCCTATCTTTGATAACTCCAAAATCAAGGCCAATATCCAGCTGAGTTGTTTTTTCCCATGTTAAATTTTTATTACTGATCGTGGAAGGCGCAATACCATTTACCAGATTATTGCCAAAAATGTAATTGTAAGGATTCAGCAAGCCGATTGAAGCATAATTTGGAATAAGAAAGTTACCTGTTTTACCCCAGCTTCCTCTTAATTTCAAATCACTGATAAAAGTTACCGGTTTCAAAAAAGCTTCTTCTGAAATTCTCCATCCGGCCGAAAACGATGGGAAAGTCCCCATTTTATTTCCTTCTCCAAACCTGGAAGACTTATCAGCACGGATTGTAGCTGTCAGCAAATATTTACTTTTATAAGCATAATTGGCACGGGCAAGATACGACACCAGCGACCATTCTTCGGTAGTAGAAGTTCCGCCTGTAACCTGTCCACCGCTAACGGTTTGCACCAAATCATCCGGAAATTTCTGAGCCAAAACCTGATTGATATCTATGTGATCTTTTTGTGCACTATAACCTGCAACTGCCGAAACCGAATGATCTTTTCCAAAGGTTTTATTGTAGGCCAAAGTGTTTTCTACCAGCCAGTTATAATTCAGTGAAAAGTTGGACTGACCATAAGGATCACCTGTTGTTGCTTCGCGGAAAAGCAGGGAATTAGCTCTGTAAAAATTACGGTTGTAGTTATTTACATCAATACCGGTATATAATTTATACTTCAAACCCGGAAGGATTTCATACTCACCAAACAAATTCCCAAGTGTTCTGAACTGGGTCAGTTTATCGGTAACACCCTGAATAATTGCTAATGGATTACTGGAAGAAGTCGCATTGGTTCCCCGACCGTCCTCGGTATATAAATGAGATTGATTGTCAGTCTGGTTGATCGTTCCGTTGGCAAGATATGGTTTTACAGTTGGAGAAGTCACCAATGCAGAATAGACAATCCCCGGAGGATCAGCGAAATATGGGGCTCCGGCAGGAGATCTGTCGTTACTGGTGAAGGAAGGACTCAAACCTAAACCCAATTTCAGTTTCGTGGTTGGATTCGCTTCCAGATTAACCCGAAAACTATAACGTTCGAATCCACTTTTTTCAACAACACCTTTTTGATTATAATAACCGCCTGAAACATAATAATTTACATTTTCGCCGCCACCTGCTAAAGATGCGCTGTAACTCTGGATCGGCGAAGTTTTAAATATCAGGCTCTGCCAGTCAGTATCAGTTCCATCCGGATTTGCATAATCGTCCGGAATGTAATAGCTCGTATTGGTTGTTTTGGTATAACGCGTTGCATTGTTGTCGGTAGCAATGGCGCCAGGCACATCCTGCAAATAAGCATTGTTTTTAGCATCTTTTACATAAGACGTCAATTCCGACGAATTCATTAGTTTTACCCGGTTTGCTACCGTTTGGAACCCAAAATAAGCATCAAATCCAATAACTGGCTTTTTATCTTTTTTTCCTTTTTTTGTCGTAATTAAGATAACACCATTTGAACCGCGTGATCCGTAAATAGCTGCCGAAGATGCATCTTTCAAAACTTCAATTGACTCAATATCAGTAGGATTAATTGTTCCAAGCGGATTGGAAGGAGGAAGTGCAAAAGCAACGGTTCTTCTTGAAACATCTCCCTGAACGCCGGCATCTACATTTTTAGAAATCGGAAACCCGTCAATGACATACAAAGGTTCTGTTCCGCCTGAAATTGATCCCAGACCACGGACACGAATAGTTGTTCCTGCACCTGGTTCACCACTTGGTTCCTGCACCTGCACACCCGCAATTTGCCCCTGAATGGCATTTTCAAAGTTCGTAACCGGAATATCCTTGATGTTTTTAGCCGAAAGTGATCCAACCGAACCGGTAATGTCCCGCTTATTCTGGGTTCCGTATCCTACCACCACCACTTCATTCAGACTGCTTATATCTGCATCCAGTTTGATATCAATGATTTGCTGGGAACTAATCTTAACCTCCTGACTAACGTAACCTATATACGAAAACACCAAAGTTGCGTCTGTATTTTCTGATATAGAAAGTTTGTATCCGCCATCAACATTTGTAATTGTGCCTGTGTTCGTTCCTTTGATCAGGATACTTACACCCGGCAAACCTTGTCCATTGATTTTGTCGGTAACTGTTCCGGAAATATCAATAACAGTTTTCTTTGAAATCCCGGGAGTTGTAATAAGCGGAGAAAGTAATTTCCCCGATGCATTGCCCGGCTGGCATATTACTCCAAGTAGTATTGCCAGCAAAATTTTGCGCGTAGAATTCGAATGCATTAATTTTTAGTAAATTTATATGAAAGAAATATTGAAATAAATAGTCTGCAAATTCAGTGATCAGGACTAGTTCCCCTATTTGTACAATTAATAATAATCGTGGTTATATTAACAGGAATCATTATTAAATCTCCGGCAGATTGTATGTAATGTAAAATAAAATTTTGGCTTTTTACTTAATTACAACTTTTAAATAAACCTAAAATCTGCATTAATTATCTGCACATAT
>Ga0247739_10000389_pt1 | contig 15617 bp, 18 predicted proteins | sample UWRJL058202B2_FD_180943 | JGI IMG/M metagenome (GOLD analysis project Ga0247739, IMG submission 180943) | Plant litter microbial communities from Arlington Agricultural Research Station in Wisconsin, United States - UWRJ-L058-202B-2 | ecosystem: Environmental > Terrestrial > Plant litter >...
AAGATGCTTATTCTTGGTATGAAAAGCAGAAGATTGGTCTCGGTGAAGAACTGCTACACGAACTTAACGTCGCCTATAATCGAATTGCAGGACATCCAAATTATTATGGGTTTATCGATGAAAGAAAAATCTTGCGAGATTTACGCATAAGCCGTTTCCCATATTTGGTAGTGTACAAAATTACTGGGCAAACTATTCAAGTAGTTGCTGTCCATCATGCAAAAAAGCATCCATCCCAAAAATCAAGAGACTAAGCTTACGAGCTTTGTCCCGTATATCATAACTTGTTACATTCATAAGAGCCTCCTTTTCTTTTTATTGATAATAATGTTTTCTCATCTTTACCAGTAAAGCATTGATATTTTCTACATCGGGCATTTCTGGCAATGTAGACTGCTGGTACAATTCCGGCAATGATGCTTTCATTGCTTCTGCTTGCTTTACCAAATCTTCATACTCGAATTTTCCTGCTTTTATCGACAACAGAAACCCCCTGTCCTTTCTAAAAACATGGATGGTGTTTTCGGTAGCTATTTCTTTTGCCATCAGCAGCAATCTAAATACATGCAGCATGTTTTTAGAATCATAATTTTTGCCATGTGATAATGTATTTGAATAGCGTTCGTCATTACGTTTTGCTACCCAATCCCAATACTCTTTATATTTTTTGCAATACACGGAATAGCCATCTTTATTAAAGTATAACATGGCAATGGGCCTTGCGTTTGTAGGGATACTGCTCAAGTGAACGTCGTTGTTTTTGTCGCTTTTGATGATGCCAGAATATAATTCCTTTTCGGAATAATATAGATTGTAACAATCTCTAATGTGGGCAATGGCAGCCAAGCCCATGTGTTCTTGTAGCAATCCATTTGCTGATAGATATACCTGCAAAGGCAATGCTGTTTTATCCTCGTACACATAGCAAAAATCAAGTACGGATTTTCGTGCTTCATCCATTGGGTTCAATATTTTTTTCTCCAATCCATACGCTTTTTTTATTTGGGTAAATGCATAATTGGCAAACGTTTTTTCACACAATTTTGACAAGAACATTTCGGGTTTTAGTTTATTTATTATCGTGTCTTTGTGTAAAATGCAATGCGCCGGAACATTCAGCATTTCCAATATATTCGGATTGTTTTTCGATAACAATTCCATGAAACGGCCTAGCTCATAATACACGATATCATTGGTTTCGTTGCTTACCTGTGGTGTATATTCCATTCCATAAAACAGCTCTTTCGGCAATACAAAAACGCCACGGATATCGGTATCCGACTTGGCCGTATCCAAGCCATAAGCCCTACTTCCGGTGATGGCCTCAAATATCAGCCAGCCGTTGTTTTTTACGATATCAATAGTTAGCGTCTGCATTTAATGTTTGTAAAAAGAATGTATTTAATAATGTATAGTCTTTGTCGTTTATGCCAAGTGTGTGTTTTACGGGATCTATTAATTCAAATAAGTCGGTAATCAGATTTCGTAAATCATCTTCTTGTTTGTGAAGATATTTTTCACCAACCGTTGCTTTTAATTTTATTACATCTCTTAATATTCGAGTATTTTGTCCAGTGGTCAATTCCATCAAACCTTCTATGTGCATCGGTAATACAGAACTGTCTTTTACTATCCAATTGCACGACAATAAAGAACGTACTAAATAACAATAGCTTTTTAGTTTTATATCCGATGCATCTTTTATATCCATCCAAAAATTTTCTGCCAATTGGTAGTGATGATAGAACACCGCGGTGGGAGAGTAGTATGCTGAAATCAATTGCTTAAAGTCGTTCGCAAATGCTTCATTTGCGGCGTACACAATCGGCGACTGAAATCTTTCTATCAGCGAAGCATTTGATTTTTTCAAAAGATGCAAACTCTTCTTCAAATCCCAACCGGTTATATCAAGCTCCCCTTGCATCGATTCAACGTAATCTTTGGGCGTACCAAGGTTCAGGTACCAATTTTTCGGGTGCCGATAAATAAACCGAACATCATAATCACTATCCGGTGAAGGAAAGCCCCATGCTCGGCTACCTGTTTCGCAAGCGTAAAGTATTTCTATATTGTTGGTTGATGCGATGGTGTCCAGCGCTTGTTCTATCTGTTGCATTTATATTAAATTTTTAAACCTAGCTTTCGCATCGCCAATAGTGCTTCAGCGTTTCCCTTGGCATCGTTGACTGGGTTATGGTCATGTTTTGTTTGTCTGTAAAGTCGTTTCCATTCGTTGTTGAGAGCGGCATCCATCTTCATACCGCAATACAAATCTCCGATACGCCTTGCCGAAAACCCGAAAGGATTTTTACCAAGATAGGTATGGAAATAGTAATTGATCCATTGCCAATCGAAAGCAGGATTGTCGCTGATGAAAACGGGTCTGCTTTTGCTGTTTGCAGATAGCCAATCGGCAAAATTTTCCATCACTTTTTGCGGGTCGTCATACGCTTCATGCTGCGCTCGGGTAATGTCGCTAACGGCCAATGCATCCGGTAACCAATGTTCTGAAACAGGTCGTGTTTGTCCGTAAAACGTTTTGGACAAGGTAGGCTCTAGCACCACGGCACCAAAGCTTACCATTGAATATTTGTAGGGAATAGGGCCATCAGCCTCCACGTCTACTATTATATATGCCATTTTGTATTTAAATTTGTTAGGGTTCTAAAATTTTGTTTTCATGGTTTCTATTTGGTCGAAGCAGGTGTCACAAATATTTGCTTCAATTGTTCCACCAATGCACCATTGCCATTTACACTGATGCTACTTATTTTTTCCGCTATCTTTTCCACGTATTCCATTTCTTTCAACTTCCACAACATTTGGTTGTCTTCCATTAGTTTGGCGGTGTTTAACAGGCTACGGGTGCTCGCAGTTTCTTCTCGGCGCATGATCGTATTTGCTTGTGCCTTTTTCTCGGCCATCAACACTTGGTTCATGATGTCTTTTACATCACCTGGCAAAATGATGTCTCGGATGCCAAAGCCTTGTACTGCTACACCAAAAGTGGAAGCGGTATGTTCCAACTGCTTTAACACCAGCGGCGCAATGCTATCTTTCTTTTCCAGCAATTCATCAAACCCCAAGCCGCCCACATACTCACGCAAAGCCAATTGGAAAACTACATACAATTGTTTGTCATAGTCTTTGTTTTGCAACAATGCTTGTTCTATATCCACCACTTTATATTGGGCATACGCATTTATACGTAAGGCCGCTTTGTCTTTGGTCAATATTTCTTGCCCATTTATTTCCACTTGTTGTTGACGCATATCCGCCTTGCCCACATGTATAGTCATGCTGTTTTTCCACCAGTAGTATGTGCCACCTTCCAATGCCGCTGTGTATTTTCCATCAATAAAAAGCAAAGCCTTTTCATGGCTTTCAACCGAAATACTACGAACGTATGGCGCCAATAGTTTATGCTGTAACGTAGGCCGGTCGATAGTTTCATCAATATATACTTCGCTTATATCTATTTTTACAAAGTAATATGGAATAATGCTCTTCCAAAATACATAACGACCAGTGGCCAATACTTGCTTCAATAACCCATTTTCATATTGCAACACGATTTCATGGTCTTTTACGTCTACTACTTCTAGTGCGCCAGCTAGTTCTGCATCTTGCAATAAAATATTTAAATCGATTGGCGGCACAAATGGCTGGGTGGTATCATACACTTTTATGTCCTTGTTCCATAACCAGTAATTGCCCGCCTTAAGTATATGTTTGTATTGGCCATATTTGAATACCAGGCCTATTTGATAAGTAGTTATGTTGATGTGTTTCATATTTGTATTTTTATTTGTGTTGATTTTATTTTTTAAAAGCCATTGTTGCTTGTCATCCAACCATCACGGTACCAGGTTTCAAAAGCATGCAGCCTAGCCGTTGCGTAATCGATGTATATAAAATTGATATATACAAAAAAACTGCAAGGGATAAGCACTATGTTTTATATAGTCTTGATAGCAGGCGATGTTCAGACTGCGGTTTCACTTTTTTCGAAAGTGGAACTAGCCGACAAACAACGTTGGCTTTTTTCTAATGACCATTTTTATAGAAGCGGCTACTTCTTCTTCACGGGAGCATTAAAAATGCTCTGCTAGACCATTTAGCATTTCCAATTTTGAGCTGGAAGCGGGATTCGAACCCACATTGTGCGGATACAGCGCTACCAAAGCAACAGCATACAGCCAGTTATTACCGCTGCACTATGGTGCTATTCAAAACACTCGTCTGGTTTACCGTTAATAGATGTATCCGTCTTGCCGTAAAGCAAGGTTGTTGTCCTTTGTTAGTGTGCCTTGAGGACATATGATAAAGAACTTTTTGTTTGATAAGGCAAAGCTGAGTGTCTTCTGTGCAGCCTTTTTGCACAGTGAATAATTTTTCTTTAATTTGTTGCACTCACAACCTCCCTTTAGAGGCCGAGACCACCATGCCCGTAAACCGTAATGCCCTTGTTCGCTATCGTACCATTGATAAATGCCTCCAGAACCGTCGCCGCAAATGGACCATCGAAGATTTGATAGAAGCTTGCAACGATGCGTTGTACGAGTACGAAGGCATCGACAAAAGCTTGAGCATGCGAACCATCCGCTTGGACTTGAATGCCATGCGAAGCGACAAACTGGGCTATAATGCGCCCATCATTGTAACCGATAAAAAATATTATAGCTACGACGATGCCGATTATTCTATCTCCAACATTCCACTCACGCCGCAAGACCTTAACATTCTCCAAGAAGTTTCCCACCTTTTACAGCAGTTCAAAGGGTTCAGTCATTTTGGCGATGTAAGTGAAATGGTAAACCGGCTCGAGGACAAAATATATACTGAGCAGCACCAAAAACCTTCGGTGATCGATTTTGAAAAGAACGAGCTTTTGACCGGCATACAGTGGCTAGATGTTTTGTACAAAGCCATTGTTGACCAATCTAGCTTGTCCATCAACTATCAATCTTTCAAGGCCCGCCAGGCCAGCGATATTACATTCTGTCCATATTTATTAAAAGAATATCGAAACCGATGGTTCATTTTGGGTATGATGAAAGGCAATAAAGAAATCATGACCTTTGCGCTTGATCGCATCCACCAAATAGTACCTGCCCCAAAAGAACCATTTCGTTTGCATAAGAATTTTGACCCATATACTTATTTTGACAATATTGTTGGGGTTACCCGAAACGCAGCAGATAGTCCAACCCGTGTTGTTTTCTTGGCCAACAAAATGCATGCGCCCTACATCAAAACCAAGCCCATCCATCCATCACAGCGAGTGGTGGAAGAGCAAAAAGAAGGAACTATTTTTAGCATCGACGTGATTCCTAATTTCGAACTCGAACGTGAACTGATGGGTTTTGGCGAAGGCCTGCAGGTGTTGTCGCCTGCAAGCCTGTTGCGAAGTATCAAACGTAAAGTAAGGCTGATGCATGAAGTTTATTTTAAAGTTGAAGAATAGTAACGACCTGTTATAATGATGTATAGAATGGGCTTACATATAAAATTACAAGTAAGTGTTGATCGTTAATCCTTGCGCTTCTGCCCAGTCGTCCAAAATCTTTCTAGCATCCGCTGAAATTTGCGCATTCATCTTTGCTTTTGCTTGCATCACTTTACGTAAGGCCACATTCACTTCGATTGTTGCCAGAACCTCTAGTAACAATCCATGCGTATATTTCCGGAGCGAGAAAATGGCAGTTTTCCCTTTGGCACAGTAATAGGTATACGAGCCTACGCAATGCTTCATGGCCCTGCCTTCTTCTGCAAGTAGTTTAGATTCTGTCAATTCCTCCATCTTAAGTAAGCACTCTTTTCTTTTTACTTCACACCCTTCTATGCCCGATGGTTTCCAAAATTGATTGCCTTTTATAGTTGTGAAACGTCCATGCCATTCATCACTTTGTCGCATCAATGATTGAAGTGTCCGTCCTTTTAAATGATACTGTACATTTTCCCGCTTGCACTCACGCACATAGTCAATCAACTCCGTTATTTTTGAGAGATTGAACATACCGCCGCGTATTAGAAGGTGGATAAAGGTCTCCCAAAAATCCTCGTGCTGATAAGGTTTTACCGACAGCCACGAGGCAGCAATCCGCTCAGCTAACTTTTGATCACCGCCCATTCCCATCACTTGCGCCCATCGTAGCGCTTCGGCCACCGAAAACTGATGTGGCGCTTGTAAAAAATAATGGCCAATTTTTTGGGTAAAAGGTATGGGCATCATTGGCAGATCCTTCACACGTTTGCCGATCGTTATATGTATAAACCAGTGCATGTGCAGCAGGTCTCCGGCTTGCAGAAATGCTTTGTATAAAAATGTCGGCGTATCGAATTGGTGAAACAAATATCTGATCAACTCATGCCACTGCTGGCTTTTCTGTTTGGATAAAGGTTTCCAATTGAAGAGGTCGTTTCGCCAAAAAGATCGTAGCTGCACTACATTATATACCATTTGTATATGCGATTCTTCATGTACCAGGTCCGAGCATTTGTCCAGATATATAAAAGCATCTCTCAATGTCTTTCTCGCCGGCACATGCTTATTGCCTACCAAAGCTTTAAAGCATTCCCTTACTTTACTTATCCTTTGATCTGTTCCTGCCGCCTCCGCTAGATTTTCGCCTGCGTACAATCGTAGTAACACTTCATCAAATTTTTTGAATCGTTTTTGAGAGAACCGAAGCACTTTTTCCAATACTAGATCCCTTTGGTTTTTTTCTAGTAATTCAGCCTCTCTTTTTGAAGGTTGTTTCTTTCCCATCGCAATGAAGTTTTATAAGTCATTTCTTGATGCTGCATTTGCGTTGTGCAAATGAGTCGTTTCTTGATGTCTGTTCGATTGATCCGTTCTGTCCTTTTCATGTGTATGATTTTAATGATATAATGAATTAATATAACTGTGCATTCTTTTTGCACAGTCAGGTAAATGCTTGTAGAGGAAAAGGGACTCGAACCCCTCAACCTTACGGCCAACTGTTTTCAATCCCGCATGTTGCGGGACTCGACCAACCGGACGCTATCCAATATGTGTGCGTAGCAGGATTCGAACCTGCTGAGCCCGAAGGCAACGGTTTTACAGACCGCCACGACCCTCCAACTTCGTCGTACACACAAATGTTTTGCGGATAAAGAAAGATTCGAACTTTCAACCCCTGCCTTAACAGGGCAGCGCTCTACCGTTGAGCTATTTATCCGTATGTACCCCGTGCGGGAATCGAACCCGCTTCTCCACAGTGAAAGCGTGACGTCCTAGCCGTTAGACGAACGGGATGTGAAAATCAATGGGTTTGGAAACCCAATGATTTTTTAATATGAAAAGTGTTTTATTCTCCATATTTTAATAAGAACTCGTTGCTGATAGCTTTAAAAGAAACCATTTCGCCCTCTTTGATCAAGCGGATTACAATTCCTTCAGCCATGGCCTCTTGCTGAATGGTGGATCTGCGATTGGATAACTTCAAGATGGCATCCATGTTGTTTTCTAGTTTGTATGCTTCGTTCAAAATGGGAACGGATGATAATCCTAGATGCGCCAACATACCCAACCATTCTGCATATTCAGCATATCTGTATTCATCTATAAAAAATACATTGAAGAAATAAACTGTTTGTCCTTTCAGTTTCAATTTATTGCCTTGTATGCCTTCCCCCACTAATTCACCTTGGATTGCTAAGTTTTTTCCCAGCATACGCAGCTTGTTTTCAATGTCCAGTTGCCGAGCAATTTTCCAGTAAGTGTTGTCGCTACTTTCTAACAAATCCATATTGCGGCTGCATACACCAAACACCTCGTCCTTCAGGTAATAAGTCACAGAGCTGCCATCTAACTTCTCCGTGATGTAGCAAGGTTTGCCCACATGCTCGTTTAATAACTTTTGCAATATTTGAACCCTTGTTTCATCTGTTTTCGGGATAAATGAAGGAAAGTTGCCTTTCATAACACTACTTAAACAAGCTGGGATAGGAGGTTCATATTTAATGATTTCCATTGCTTCGGTTACATCATCGCCTTCTTTTACTTCCATAGCATTTGGTAAAAAGCTTAATGGAAAACAAATACCTTGCGATATCTGTCCGCGGAGTTTCATGGTCTTGATCCTGAACTTTTTATTTCTTAAAAATTCAAACATCTCCTTATCTGGTAAAATGCTGTCGATTTCTACATAAATACATAAGTCACCAATATTAAACTCTCCTTTCTTGATAACCAGTTGCCATCCCAAAACATGGGCTTTTACAATGTTATTTGCTTCGGGTATATCTTCTATTTGTATAATCCTTTGGATACTTGCCAAATTTCTCATGCTGTTAATTTATATATCTATGTACTTGATGTTGTTTCCCTCTAATCTTTCTACACCAAGTGCATCAATAGTATTTATATAATTTATTGCTTCGTTCGTTTTTGTAATGAAGCAAATGTTCTTAAACCTCGTTCCCGTGCTTGTGCTAGCGCTGTTTTGTGTGGAAACAGATAATTCTTTTACCAACACACCCTTGTTTATTTTGTAAGTAACATTTTGTGTGCTATGATTCATTGGTAGGCTTACAAATTCTTCTATTAAAAATGTTCTTCCAGATTTCATTGCTAGAGTATAGGTGATTGGTTTCATGTTCTTACATTTTTGTTGCTTTATATATATATTGTGTTTATTTTTATTTGGGTAATTGATAAAAAAAGCCCCGACTGTTTTACACAACCGGGGCTTTTAAGATTCGCTATAATGCTTACTGCATCTACGTTTCGTTATACCACGGTCGGTCGACCCCCTCTACTTTGTCTATCGATAAAACATTACTATTATTTTTATAACAAGGCATTCCACTTTCTATCAACAGGGTTACTGTTGTTGTAAATAAATTATATATCTGGAATGCTTGCATGGTTTTATTTTAATTTAAATGCTGATAAGAAAGGCAAAATAATTGGCAAAATAAAAGCCCCGCTAATTTGCGGGGCTTTCTATGTTAGACTACTTTTTGTAATTTAAACAACAGTGTTGCATGCCCCGTCTTGCTGATAGTTCTCCCAGAGATTATCATGTTTGATGGATTTGTTATATGATGAAATGCGTATCACTTTGTTTTTGTTTTTATTGATGGTGCAAAGATGAATGTATTTTTTTGATATGAACAAATATTTCTGAAACTATTTTTATAGATAATTGTGTACTATATTTTATTAATAATATAAGAAAATTATTTATTTGTACATATACTGTTGAAAGTCTTTTTGCTAATTTGATGATGTCGTTTCTCCGGGCCAGTTGTGCAAGTCAGTTGTCAGGCATGGCTTCTTGTCCGTATAACAGTCCTGCCAGCCCGCCGGTAACGCAGCCAGTGGTATCGGTGTCCTCTCCTAAATTTACGGCCATTAAAACCGCATCTTTATAATTGGTGGTTTTTAAGATACACCATATGCTAGCTTCTAAAGTATGCAACACATATCCAGAAGCGTAGATATCAGATTTTTGGTATTTGTAAAGCGGTAATATTTCATAGTCGTTGATGGGATTTTCCAGTAGGCGGTGAAATTTATTTATTTCATTTCTATCAATATCATCTCGGGCCAAAAGATATTCGTTCACGGTTGTTTGCATCTTCATAAAAGCTTCATTCTTTTCTACGCCAGCTAGTAAATTCAAGGCAAACTCGGCGTAGATAAAGCAAGCAATAACAGAACAGGGATGACGATGGGTGATGCCCGAAACTTGTTTTATGATCTCGAATCGTTCAGCTATTGGTTGTTCTTTAATATAAAAAATAATGTATCCGCATCAACGAGCCGTTTCCATTATCACCTTCACCAATGCCGCCGGATAAAAGCGGGCTAATTCCATTCTTTAGTCGCTGGATGGCCGTAGACGTTGCAATCCAATATCGAAGACTTTACCCCTGGCAGTCTAAAAATTTTCATCGTACCAAAGAATAAAATTGCTAGCGATGTCTTGTAAATTATATCCATTGCAGAGACTTTCTACGAGGCAGAAAGCAAAACTGCTATGATCGGACCAAGTACCAGGTGGCTGGTTGTGCGTTCCAAAGCCAGCCATATCAGTAACCGGATTTTCAACCATCACTGTTCTCGGAAGAAATTCTACAGGAACGCCTATTGCATCCCCAATACTCAGCCCTAATAGTACATCAATTATTTTAGTATCCATTGGCAACATCGACTTAGTAATAGGTTTAGTTGTTTATTGTGCGGAATTTGCAGACGGAAGTTAAATAATTTGTAATAGCCTAAAAGGGAAAGAAAAATGGCTACTTCAAACGTAAATACATTGCGATTACCAGAAGGATAGGAGGTTCAAACAGGAGGATAGTTAGCTTAAAAATTTTTTCTGACTTCTTGGACACAATGGTTTCACACGGTTTTCATTGCATAAACCGCAATATTTTTTTTATTTAAGTTTTTTTAACACTTAGCAATGCAGCATATTTGCAAAATGCTCCTAATTTGGTGTTAACAAACTCAAAAAACATTTTATACCGCCTATTGATCTACTTTCTACTTAAGTATTATTGCTGATTACCTATTTAAATCAACATCATCATGGCGGATTTCCATCATTTAACAGACACGCAACTGGTTCGCATGTATGCAGAGGGCAATGCCTTTGCAGTGGAAACTTTGGTAAACCGGTACAAAGACAAGGTATTTACTTCCATTTATTTCATGGTGAAAGACAAATACCTTGCCGAAGATCTGTTTCAAGATGTTTTCATACGTATTATCGATACCATCAGGAATGGACGATATCAAGAAGAAGGCAAGTTTTTGCCTTGGGCTATGCGCATCGCCTATAACATGTGCGTAGATCATTTTAGGAAAGTAAAGCGGACACCGGTTATACGTACTGCCGATGGAAACGACATCTTTAGTTGGATGCACGTAGACGACGAAAGTGCAGATACACATTTGGTAAAACGGCAGACCTATGATCGTGTACAGACTATGCTAGAATTGCTTCCCGAAGAGCAAAAAGAAGTTATTATCCTACGTCATTACGCCGACATGAGTTTCAAGGATATTGCCAATCTCACGAACTGTAGCATTAATACAGCACTTGGACGCATGCGTTATGGCTTAATCAATTTAAGAAAAATGATGGTGGAAAAACAAATTTCGCTTTAGAAATCTTGGCAAGATGGAAGTCAATATTCAACAGATTTTACTTTTTAAAAAATTTGGATTTCGATAACAATTTTCAAGGTAGCAGACCTTAAATTTGCGAAGCGACAATTATAAAATTGCTCTTAATCAACCGATTGAAATACTTGTCATGCTATGTTTCCGAAAGCACTCACAGCTTGTAACGATTGCAAGATCCCTTGCCCTAGGTTAATATAGCATGACGCCAAATTAAAAATCCCCGACATTTTGCCGGGGATTTTTTTATGGATTTCGTTTTTTGAATTCAGTTTTTACATTTTCAAGATGCGCAAGAAATTTGGGTATATCTGGGTCGTAGCCATACTGGACATCGCTCAATGACACTTTTTGTTCATCAACAAATTTATAAAGGGGCTGGGCATTTAAATTGAATTGCGTTTGTTCATAATCCAAATTTTTGTCCCCAATGGTTTGGATAGTTTCACCATTTGGCTTTTTTATTTTTTCGGATTCGCTTAGTTCAGTTTTATCATCCACATAAAGCGACACCAAGATAAAATCTTCTCTGATTTTTTTAAGGACTTCCGGATTGCTCCAAACCTCATTTTCCATCTTTCTACAGTTGGCACAGCTCCAACCTGTAAAATCAATCATGATTGGTTTTTTTACAATTTTGGAAGCAGCCAAGGCTTCGTCCATATCATAAAAGGCTTTCAAACCGAATGGTACATGAAATTTATCAACATATTTTTTAGGTTCTACTAAGCTAGTAGCGTTTTGTGTGGCCGTACCGCCGTTTCCTCCTCCCAATTTGTACTGTAGTTCATTCAAATTAAAATCCTGTGTTGCGGCAGGTGGTAATATTCCGCTAAGCGGTTTTAATGGTGCTCCCCATAAACCTGGTATTAAATAGAGTGCAAACGACAATGAGGCAATAGCAATAAATAATCGAGGAACTGAGATATAGGGAAGGTCACTGTCATGAGAGAATTTCAACTTTCCCAATAGGTATAAGCCAAGCAATACAAAGATGATGGCCCAAATAACGATGAATACATCACGATTAAGTATATGCCAATGATAGGCAAGGTCCACATTAGAAAAGAACTTCATGGCCAGTGCTAGCTCTATAAATCCGAAAAATACCTTGACCGTATTGAGCCAGCCACCGCTTTTAGGCAAAGATTTCAGCATGGAAGGAAACAAAGCGAAAATGCCGAATGGAATAGCCAACCCTAGTCCAAAACCTGCCATGCCAATAACCGGACCTTTTGCCACGCCTTGGCCGGATGTTTCGCTAAGCAATCCCGCCACGATTGGGCCAGTGCATGAAAAAGAAACGATTACTAATGTAAGTGCCATAAAAAAAACACCAAGTAAACCACCTTTACTCGCTCCAGAATCAGCGCCTGTGGCCCAAGAGCCAGGAAGCGTTAATTCGAAAGCTCCAAAAAACGAGATGGCAAAAACAATAAAAATGGCAAAAAACAACAAGTTGCTTATTGGATGGGTAGATACTTGATACAGGAATTTATCGCCGAAAATAAGGGTGAGAATAAGCGTTGGAATTGTGTAAATAAGTATAATAGATAGCGAATAAAACCAAGCATTGCGAATGCCTTGACCTTTAGACTTACTTTTCTTTAGGAAAAAACTAACCGTAACCGGTATTAAAGGGAAAACGCAGGGTGTAAAAACGGCAGCCAGGCCCGTAAGGAAACAAAAAAGAAATAAGGCAATCCCCGATAAAGGTTTGGTTGCGTGATTGGGCAAATTTCCTATTAGCGTGTTTTTATCAAAAACCAACACACTAAAAGTCTTAGAACCATTCGGAAATTCATCTCCCTTTTTTCCCAGCCACGCTACTTCGCCCTTAAGTTTTACGCTATCGGCTACTCCAATTTTCATTGGCACCGTAAACTCCACGCTGTCAGCATAAGATTTCAAAGCATTGCCACTTTCGTCTTTTGATTCTATCAAAGTGCCCGTTTCAGTAAGGCTGTTTATATCCGCATATTTCGCTATGGAGGAATCAAATTGTATCGTGGTAATAAAAGCATCATCGGGGCTGGTTCGCTTGCCGGTAAAAATCTGCACCCCTTTTTCTATCATCGCCTTTGCCTTAAACACCACCACACTGTCATTTTTCCTTTCTGTCGTAAAACGAAACTGCACAGGATCGACCTGTGCAGTTACCGCCATTCCAAAACTTAGAAGTATCAAAACGGCTAAAAATTTCTTCATCTTGAGAGTATTGAGTACTTAGTATAAAGTATGGAGACAAGATACTAGTAGTTCAGTGATATAAATCGGATAAAAAGTCAATTTGCAATTCAGGTTCGGTTCAGTCTAAATACTCAGTACTTAATACTAAATACTTTTTGCGACCTCAGGCTCGGTTCAGTCTAAATACTCAATACTTAATACTAAATACTTTTTGCGACCTCGGGTTCGGTTCAGTCTAAATATTCAGTACTTAATATTAAATACTTTTTGCGACCTCAGGTTCGGTTCAGTCTAAATACTCAGTACTTAATACTAAATACTTTTTGCGACCTCAGGCTCGGTTCAGTCTAAATACTCAGTACTTAATACTAATTACTTTTTGCGACCTCTGGTTCGGTTCAGTCTAAATACTCAGTACTTAATACTAATTACTTTTTGTGACCTCGGGTTCGGTTCAGTCTAAATACTTAATACTAAATACTTTTTGCGACCTCTGGTTCGGTTCAGTCTAAATACTTAATACTAAATACTTTTTGCGACCTCTGGTTCGGTTCAGTCTAAATACTCAGTACTTAATACTAAATACTTTTACTGCAAGGTCACCGAAAATTGTTTGGTCGTAGGCGGGAGACACTGTTTGTCGTCGCAGGTCATATATTCCACTTCACCAGTAATATTTGTTTTTACGTTAGCTTTCAACTTAAATACTTGTATAATATCTACTGTATTTTCATAAAACTTGACCATATCACCGGTTGACGGATCCTTCATTTTTACAGCCTTTCCTTTTGCCAAAAGTTTTCCATCGGCAATAGCCAAAGGGTTTGTTTTAAACTTTACCGAAGTGGCTACTCCAACATCTGCTGAATGATCCAACGTATACACATGCCAACTAGGTTCTATTTCCGCAGTAATATGAACTTCGTACGTTTTGTCGGCAATCTTTTTGGCTGTGTACGTCCACTTTACCGGATTTTTTATCTGCGCCATCGACATGCTTACAACACCCATGCACAACACAGCAAAAAGCAATTTCTTCATTTCGATTTTATTTCGTTTTGCGTTCCTCGATGGTATCGATAAATTACCACCAACAAACATTTGAAAGGATGTGCGAAACTACTTCTAATAAAAAGCTTAGGATGAAAACGTCCTGTTAATTGATACACTTCGAACGCTTATTAGCACATCATTTTACTTTACTTAATTCACCAAGCCCAATTCCCTAAAGATTTTTACGCCATCCGTATTGCCCAAAAGTGGGTCGCAGGCACGTTCCGGATGTGGCATCATACCAAACACATTGCGGCCGCTATTGCAGATGCCAGCAATATTGCGAGTGGCGCCATTTGGGTTCGAGGCCAGTTCTATTTCGCCTTCGGCAGAAGCATAGCGATAAATTACTTGGTTGTTTTTTTCCAGTTCATCCAGCGTGTTTTCATCTGCATAATACCGGCCTTCGCCATGGGCAATAGGAATGGTAAACGCCGCGGGCTCGTTACTGATACCGCTTTTTAAGTGGATATTTTTACAGATATATTGTTGGTTGTTATTGCGCAGCAACACACCTGGTAGCAGGCCAGCTTCACACAAAATCTGGAAACCATTGCAAACGCCAAGCACTTTTCCGCCTTCGTTCGCAAATTCTATAACGCTCTGCATCATGGGGCTAAAACGAGCAATGGCACCGCACCGCATGTAATCGCCATAACTAAAGCCGCCGGGTAATACAATACAGTCTTCTTTTGAAAATGCAGAAAGGTCTTTGTCTTTGTGCCAAAGCATTACTACATCTTGTTTCAGGTCGTACTTCAGTGCATCGTACATATCCCTATCGCAATTGCTGCCCGGAAAAACCACTACGCCGAATTTCATATATAGAAGATTTTGAGTTTAAGATCTATTCAATGCCAGTATGATACTTCCTTTTTTGGGCGTGCCCTTCGGGTCGGGCTATTCGTTCCAAGTCCGCAGCGCCGATATAAAATCCCAAGCTTCGCAAGGCTAGTGCGTACGGCGCTTGTGCAAGGTCCCGATTTTTTATCGGGAGGCTTTCCACTGCTATCCCTCACGCTGTCCTCGGTTCCATATCTCTACTTTTTTCGCTTTTTCCGCCGCAAAAGTAACTCATGTGCATCAGATTTTGCCATCGTAATGGCGCAGACAAGTAAGCATCACCATAAATACCACCAACCAAAAAAGGAGATTGGGGAAAAATACTTTTTTAGGATATGCAAAAGCCGATGCGGCAAAAGAGGCCAAC